>Ga0222423_1000113_pt1 | contig 80977 bp, 75 predicted proteins | sample 3A0metagenome_FD_182472 | JGI IMG/M metagenome (GOLD analysis project Ga0222423, IMG submission 182472) | Enriched microbial communities from leaf-cutter ant dump, University of Wisconsin, Madison, United States - 3A0 (version 2) | ecosystem: Environmental > Terrestrial > Nest > Insects nest >...
AGCCCTTGGCTTCGCCGCCGAACTTGGCAGACAGCACCGTGGCAATGGCTGCCGTCAGGGTGGTCTTGCCGTGGTCCACGTGACCAATGGTGCCCACGTTCACGTGGGGCTTGGTACGCTCGAATTTGCCTTTTGCCATTTTTTTCGACTCCGAAAAAAGCTACATCAACACAAAGAATATTGATGCGCCAGACAAGGGCGCACCCTTTTAAACTTGGTGCCCATGGCGGGAATCGGACCCGCGACCTCTCCCTTACCAAGGGAGTGCTCTACCACTGAGCCACATGGGCATTGAAGCCAAAGCCCCAAAAAAACTTCGAACCAAAAATATGGAGCGGGAGACGGGAATCGAACCCGCGTCATTAGCTTGGAAGGCTAGGGTTCTACCATTGAACTACTCCCGCAGGATCGACGCCCAACGAAAGCATCGGCCAAACCTTCTACACTCACATCTTTGGTGGAGGGGACTGGATTCGAACCAGTGTAGGCGTAAGCCAACAGATTTACAGTCTGCCCCCTTTAACCACTCGGGCACCCCTCCGAAGAATTTGCAATTCTAGCAGCTTTTTTGGAAGCCAATCAAGCGTGCGCAATTTTTCCAGCACCCGCATGCAGCAAATACGGTGTTGGCGCGGCTGGCGGGGATCGAACCCACGACCCTTGGCTTCGGAGGCCAATACTCTATCCACTGAGCTACAGCCGCTTCGCACCGCCACCAGCAATTGCCGAAACGGTGAAAGAATCGTGGATTATCGCATTGTTAGGACACACGAAGACTCTCCGCACCCTCAATAGATCACCGGACGTTCGACCCACCCCCTCAGATATCCAGCCACCTTGGGCTTGCCGATAGCTCAGGAACCAAGCGCGTCCGGTTCGGTGCATTATACATACACGAATGTATGTATAATGCACCCTCTTGCACTATTGTCATTCGATGCTGCGAGCATGCACCCTTTGCCCGCCATCGCATCACCGCTCACCCGACACCCCAAGGACACCTATGCATCGCCCGCACAGCAGATTCGATTGCCGCCGCAACCATGCGATTTTTGCCATTGCCCTATCTGCAGCTCTGGGCTTGAGCGCCTGCGGCGACAAGAGTGGCGCACATGCAGCCGGCGACGCGGCTCCGCCGGCCCCGCAGGTGGGCGTGGTGACCGTACAGCCTGCAGATGTGGGACTGGTGGTGGAATTGCCAGGCAGGCTCGAAGCATCGCGCGTGGCCCAGGTGCGCGCACGCGCCGCCGGCATCTTGCAAAAGCGCCTGTTCACTGAAGGCAGCGACGTGAAGGCAGGCCAAAAGCTGTTCCAGATCGACAGCGCGCCCTATCTGGCGGCACTGGCCAGCGCCGACGCCAGCCTGACACAGGCCCAGGCCAGGCTGGCAAGCAGCCAGTCGCTGGCAGAGCGCTACGAGCCGTTGGTGGCGGCCAACGCAGTCAGTAAACAGGAATACGACAACGCTGTCGCCAGTGCCAACGTAGCGCGCGCCGACCTCGCCGCAGCCAAGGCCGCCGTCACCACGGCCCGCATCAACCTAAGTTACGCCAACGTCACCGCTCCAATTGCCGGACGCATTGGCCGCGCCCTGGTGACCGAAGGTGCCTTGGTCGGACAAGGATCACCGACCGAGCTCGCAGTCATCCAGCAGGTTGACCCGCTATATATCAATTTCACGCAATCGGCGTCAGACGCTCTGAAGCTACGGGCCGCCATCGCAAGCGGCAAATACAAGCAGACAGATGGCATGGCCACCGTACGCGTCGTGCTTGAAGACGGCAGTGCCTATCCAGAACAAGGCCGTTTGCTGTTCACCGATTTGAGCGTTGATGCCACCAGCGGCCAGGTCACCCTGCGCGCCGAGATTCCCAACCCCAAACGCTACCTGCTGCCCGGCCTGTACGTACGCGTGCAGCTGGAGCAAGCCCAGGTGGGCAATGCCATCTTGCTGCCGCAGCAGGCCGTTACGCGCTCTACAGGAGGAGACACGGTGATGGTGGTCGACGCAGACAACAAGGTGACACTGCGCACCGTCAAGCTGGGCCCAGCGCAAGGCACGAACTGGGTTGTACTTGACGGCCTGAAGGCGGGTGAGCAAGTCATGGTTGATGGTTTCCAGAAGCTTCCCCGCGCCAAACCCGGTGCTCCCATCGTTGTGCACCCCGTTGCATGGCAGGCCGCAGACAACGCACCCAGCAAGACCTCCTCCACAAAGCAATAAAAACCGGGAGCCCGGCATATGGCCAAATTTTTCATTGAGCGCCCCATCTTTGCGTGGGTGATCGCAATTTTCATCATGGTGGTGGGCGCCGTATCCATCACCCAACTACCCATCGCCCAGTACCCAGCCGTGGCACCACCGACGATCCAGGTGTCCGTCACCTACCCTGGCGCCACGGCACAGACACTTGAGGACTCGGTACTTGCCGTCATCGAACGCGAAATGAATGGCGCCACGGGCTTGGCTTACATGGAGGCCACGGCCCAGGCCAACGGCACCGGCACGATCGTGCTGAGCTTTGAGCCCGGCACCAACGCCGACATGGCGCAGGTGGACGTGCAAAACCGCCTTTCGCGCGCCACCCCGCGCCTGCCGGCGGCCGTGACGCAGCAAGGCGTGCGCGTGGACAAATCGCGTTCCAACTTCCTGCTGTTCTCCATGCTCACGTCCGAGACCCCGAACGTGAGCATCGACGAGCTCAACGACTATGCAGCGCGCAACATCGTGCCCGAATTGCAGCGCCTGCCCGGCGTCGGCTCGGTCACACAATTCGGCTCCGAGCGCGCCATGCGCGTATGGATCGACCCTGCCAAGCTCAAGGGCTTCAACCTCTCGCTCGACCAAGTGAACGCGGCTATTCGCACACAGAACGTGCAAGTGTCCGCTGGCAACCTCGGCGACCTGCCCAGCGAGCAAGGCCAGACCATGACAGCCACCATCGTGGTGCAGGGCCAGCTCTCCACCACCGAGCAGTTCGGCAATATCGTGCTGCGCGCCAACACTGACGGATCTACCGTGCGTCTGAAGGACGTGGCGACCCTGGAGCTGGGCGCGCAAAGCTACAGCACCAGCGCCCGCCTGAACGGCTCGCCCGCCGTGGGCATGGGCGTACAGCTCACACCCACGGCCAACGCGCTGGCCACGGCCAAGGCCGTGAAAGCCAGACTGGCCGACCTGCAACGCTACTTTCCGCAGGGCGTGCAGTACACCATCCCGTACGATACCTCGGTCTTCATCTCGGTCTCGATCGAGAAGGTGGTGCACACGCTTCTCGAAGCCATGGCGCTGGTGTTCTTGGTGATGTTTCTGTTCCTGCAGAATTTCCGCTACACCATCATTCCGACCATCGTAGTGCCGGTGGCGCTGCTGGGCACATTCGGCGCGCTGCTGGCAATGGGCTTCTCAATCAACGTGTTAACCATGTTTGGGATGGTGCTGGTGATCGGCATTGTGGTGGACGACGCCATCGTGGTGGTGGAGAACGTCGAGCGCATCATGAGCGAAGAGGGACTGCCGCCGCTGGAGGCCACGCGCAAGGCCATGGGCCAGATCTCCGGAGCTATTGTGGGCGTGACCGTGGTGCTGATTTCGGTGTTCGTGCCGCTGGCATTCTTCGCCGGCTCCACAGGCAACATCTACCGCCAGTTCGCTGCCACCATGGGTACGTCGATCGCGTTCTCCGCGTTCCTCGCACTTTCGCTCACGCCTGCGCTGTGCGGCACGCTGCTCAAGCCTGTGGCCGAGGATCACCATGAGAAGAAGGGCTTTTTCGGCTGGTTCAACCGCGCGTTCAAGAGCACCACGCGCCGCTACGAATCGGGCCTCTCGCGTCTCGTGCGCCGCGGCGGGCGCATGGTCATCATCTACGCCGCGCTGATCGGTATCGTAGCCTTGATCTACACACGCCTGCCCACCTCATTTCTCCCCAACGAGGATCAGGGTTATCTGATCACCAACATCCAGCTGCCCGCGGGCGCCTCGCTGGAGCGCACGCGCGCCGCGCTCACACAGGTCGAGGACTTCGCGCTCAAGCAGCCTGAAGTGAACAACATCGTCACCGTGGCCGGCTTCTCGTTCTCGGGCCAGGGACAGAATGCGGGCCTGGCTTTCGTGACGCTCAAGGACTGGAGCGAACGCCCCGGCCCAGAGCACTCGGCCGGTGCCATCGCGGGCCGCGCCATGGGCGCGCTCATGGGCTACCGCGACGCGTTCATCTTCGCGCTGAGCCCGCCGCCCATTCCTGAGCTAGGCACCGCTACGGGCTTCACCTTCCGCCTGCAGGATCGTGGCTCCAAGGGCCACGACGCACTGGTGGCCGCGCGCAACCAACTGCTCGGCATGGCTGCGCAGAGCAAGGTGCTCGCCGGCGTACGCCCCGACGGCATGGAGGACGCACCTCAAATGCAGATCGACATCGACCGCAACAAGGCCAATGCCCTGGGTGTGTCATTCGATAGCATCGGCAGCGCACTCTCCACGGCACTCGGTTCAGCCTACATCAACGATTTCCCGAACCAGGGACGCCTGCAGCGTGTGGTCGTGCAAGCCGACGCGCACGCACGCATGCAGCCCGAGGAGGTGCTCGACATACCCGTGCTCAATAACAAGGGGCAGGTGGTTCCGCTGTCGACGTTCGCCACGACGCGCTGGCTCAACGGTGCCATGCAAACCGTGCGCTACAACGGCTATCCGTCAATGAAGATCGCCGGCGATGCCGGCCCGGGCTACAGCACGGGCGACGCGATGGCCGAGATGGAACGCTTGGCGGCTCAATTGCCCGAAGGCTTCGGCTTTGAGTGGACAGGCCAGTCGCGTGAGGAAAAACTCGCCGGCTCCCAAGCTGCGGTGCTATATGCATTCTCCTTGCTGGCCGTCTTCCTCTGCCTGGCCGCGCTATACGAGAGCTGGTCGATCCCGTTCTCCGTGCTGCTGGTGGTGCCTCTTGGAGTGCTGGGCGTGGTGTTGGCAACGCTGTTGCGGGGAATGGCCAATGACGTGTACTTCCAAATCGGCTTGATCACCATCATCGGTTTGTCGGCAAAGAACGCCATCCTGATCATCGAGTTCGCCAAAGACGTGCAAGCATCCGGCAAAAGTGTCATCACGGCAGCCCTGGAAGCAGCACATATGCGGTTTCGCCCGATCGTGATGACCTCGCTGGCATTCACGCTGGGCGTACTGCCCTTGGCCATCGCCACGGGCGCCAGTTCAGCCAGTCAGCGCGCCATTGGCACCGGGGTCATCGGCGGCATGATCTCCGGCACCATGCTCGCCGTCGTGTTCGTCCCGACATTCTTCGTGCTTGTGCGCAGCTACTTCAAGGGCAGCCAGCGCCAACGCGAACACGACGCCAAACACGCCCTGCAACACCGCAGCGAAGGTTGATCCTCCGCCGGAGAACACGCATGCATACCAACACAATATCTCGTATTGAACCTGCAGCCAGGCTAAGCACGTTGGCTGTCACAGTACTGTTCGCAGGCTGCAGCTTCATTCCACAGTACGAACGGCCCGCCGCGCCAGTGCCAGAACAGTTCGCAGCCCCTCCGGCGGCCGGAGTAGCCGGCAGCGAGATGGCAGCCGATGTCGACTGGAAGGACTACTTCACCGATCCACGCCTACAAGACCTGATCAGCATCGCACTGCGGAACAACCGCGATCTGCGCGTTGCGATGCTGAACGTGGAGCAGGCTCGCGCCCAATTCCAGATCCAGCGCGCCAACCAGTTCCCTACCGTCAATGCCCTGGCCAGCGGCACACGCCAACCCAGCACCACAACCAAGAGCTATGGCAACGTGTTCCAGGTTGGCCTTGGAGTTTCTGCGTGGGAGCCTGACTTCTTTGGCCGCATCGGCGCTCTCAAGGAGCAAGCTCTGGCGCAGTACCTGGCCACGCAGGAAGCACGCAAGGCCGCACAGATCAGCCTGGTGGCGGCAGTGGCATCCGGCTGGCTAACGCTGATGGCCGACGAAGAGCTGCTCGACATCTCGCGCCGCACCCTGAGCAGCCGGGAACAGTCTGCCAAGCTGACAGGCTTGCGGTTTGAAAACGGCGTCAGTTCCGAGCTGGACAACCAGCAAGCGCAAAGCCTGGTGCAAGCCGCACGCGTCACCTACGCGCAGCAGCAGCGCCAACGTATGCAAGACGAAAATGCGCTGGCGTTGCTGCTAGGGCAGCCAGTGCCAGACACCATTACCAGCACACTGCCGGCATCGCGCCTTGCCAATACCGCACCGATGAGGCCTTTGGCTGCGGGCTTGCCATCCGATCTGCTGCAGCGCCGCCCGGACATCCGCCGTGCCGAGCAGCTATTGATCGCGGCCAACGCCAATATCGGTGCAGCCCGCGCCGCGTTTTTCCCGCGCATTTCACTGACCGCCTCCGTGGGCACCATCAGCGACGAGCTTTCCGGCCTGTTCAAGAGCGGAACTTGGGCGTTCTCGCTGGCCCCTCAACTGACGCTACCGATCTTTGACGCAGGCCGCAATCAAGCGACCCTGGACGCTGCGCGCGTAGGGCAGCGAATTGCCGTGGCTCAATACGAAAAAACCATTCAAGTCGCATTTCAGGAGGTTTCCGACAGCCTTGATGGTCTAGCGACACTGCAAGAGCAGTTGGATGCGCAAGCGGCGCTGGTCAAAGCAGAAGGCAGGAGGCTGGAGCTGTCCCAACTGCGCTACGAGAGCGGCGTTGCCAGCAGCATGGACTTGCTCGATGCCCAGCGTTCGATGTTCAGCGCTGAGCAGGCGTTGGTGGTGACGCGGTTACAGCAATTGCTCAACCGAGTCGCACTTTACAAGACCCTTGGAGGGGGTTGGAACGAGGCACAGCAGCCAGCCAACGAGCAAACTACCGGATAAGCATCGCCGCACCAGGGGACGCTCCTATAATTTGCCAGTTAACCCACAACAAATCTCGCAGAGGATCTCATGAGCGATACCCACGATGAGGGCGTGATCAAGACCCCCAAGCAATTGCTGATCTCCACCATTTTTGCCTTTGTGCTGCCGGTGTTTGTCATCATCGGGCTTGTGATGTTCGTCACGTCGGGCAGTAAGCCAGCAGGAAATGGGCTGGAAAATTCCGAATTGGCTATCGCCCAGCGCCTACAAAAAATCGGCAGTGTGGAAATCCGCGATGCCAATCGCCCGCTGCGCTCCGGTGAGCAGGTCTTCCATGGGCAATGCGCCGCCTGCCATGCCACAGGCGCAGCCGGCGCTCCCAAGTTTGGAGACTCTGCGGCCTGGGGGCCGCGCATTGCACAAGGGTTCGAGACCCTGGTGCATTCAGCTCTGCAGGGTAAGGGGGCCATGTCACCGCAAGGCGGCGGTGAATTCAACGACACTGAGATTGCGCGTGGCGTGGCCTATATGGCAAATGCAGGGGGTGCCAACTTCCAGGAACCGGAACCTCCTGCTGCAGCAACCGAAGCCTCCGAGCAAAAATAAGGCATCAACAACCAGAGCCAGCCGGCCCCCGTGCCGGCTTTTTCACGCCTGCCCCTCTCTGGTCAACATCGGGCTGCGCACAAATCCAAATCGTTCCGCCAATGCGGTTGAGTGCGCATCGGATACGGCCCAGCGTCCTTGCTCTAGCTGTTCCGCAACATGAACCATATCCAAACTGTGCACCAGTCCCAATCCATATCCGCCTGCGAGATAGACCCAGCCCTGCTCGTCTTGCAGGCATTGCTGCGGCGCTACAGCAAGGCCTGTATGCGTGGCAACCCTGCCTTGTGAGTCCACACGCAGCACCCACGGAGCAGCCTGCAGCTCTACGAATACGCGCTGCGGTCCATTCTGGAAATACCAGCATCCGTGCGCGTCGGGTTGGTAATTGCGCCCCAGAAAAGCCAGCAGCCCGGCATGCTCTAACCGCTGTCCCTTGGCATTCGGGAAATCACTACAGGCCTGGGTAGCCGCATCGCGCAAATACCAGTGACCGCGCAAATCCAGCCCCAGCCAGCCATAGCAATCGGGGACATCAGGCCACTTGGCCATGGCCTGCTTGACGATGTCGTCCATTTCTCTCTCAATGATGGTCAATCGGAACACCGATTGCCAAGCGATTCTGCCAGTACTCAGCGAACATAAAAAAAACCCGGTTGACACCGGGCTTTCAGTGTATGCGCAGTTACGGATACTGATCAGATCTGCAAGAACGCGCGGCGGAGATTTTCAGCGCTTCTCGCGGAATTTCCGCAATGCTGCAATCTGCGCCGCCATGATGGCCAGTTCGGATTGGGCGCGAGCGATGTCGATCTCGCTTTTGGCGTTTTTCAGGGCTTCTTCGGCTGCCAAGCGCGCTTCCTGCGCCTTCTGGTCGTCCAAGTCGGCTCCCCGGATGGCGGTATCTGACAGCACAGTGACGCAGTCAGGCTGCACTTCAAGAATTCCGCCTGCAACAAAAACAAACTCTTCGCTGCCATCGGGCATTTCGATCCGCACCGAGCCCGGCTTGATGCGCGTAATGAGCGGCGTGTGGCGTGGATAAATACCAAGCTCACCCGCTTCGCCAGGCAACGCAACAAAACGCGCGTCACCGGAGAAGATAGACTCCTCGGCACTAACCACATCGACGTGGATGGTGTTCATCATTGCTCCTCAGAAAAGGGAAAGAGTGGCTTGCATGAGCAACATGCATGGCACGGCTGCCATGCATGCTGCGGTCATTTAGTTCGCCAGCTTCTTGGCCTTTTCGAAGGCTTCGTCAATCGTGCCGACCATGTAGAACGCCTGTTCAGGCAGATGGTCACATTCGCCAGCACAGATCATCTTGAAGCCGCGAATGGTTTCAGACAAAGGAACATACTTGCCAGGTGCACCGGTGAACACTTCTGCAACGTGGAAGGGCTGAGACAGGAAGCGCTGAATCTTGCGCGCGCGGGCCACCGTGAGCTTGTCTTCCGGCGCCAGTTCATCCATGCCCAGAATGGCAATGATGTCACGCAGTTCCTTGTAGCGCTGCAGCGTCCCCTGCACGGCGCGTGCCACGCTGTAGTGATCGTCACCAACCACGTGGGGGTCGAGCTGGCGGCTGGTGGAATCGAGCGGATCGACGGCAGGGTAGATGCCCAAGGCGGCGATGTCACGCGAAAGCACCACGGTGGAATCCAAGTGGGCGAAGGTGGTGGCAGGCGACGGGTCAGTCAAATCGTCGGCAGGCACGTATACAGCCTGGATCGAGGTAATCGAGCCCACCTTGGTGGACGTAATACGCTCTTGTAGGCGGCCCATTTCCTCGGCCAGCGTCGGCTGGTAACCCACGGCGGAAGGCATGCGGCCCAGCAGGGCGGACACTTCGGTACCGGCCAGCGTATAACGATAAATGTTGTCCACGAAGAACAGCACGTCGCGGCCTTCATCACGGAAAGATTCCGCAATCGTCAGGCCCGTCAGGGCCACGCGCAGACGATTGCCCGGAGGCTCGTTCATTTGGCCGTAGACCATGGCCACCTTGGACTGGCTCAGGTCTTCCTGCACCACGACCTTGGAGTCAGACATTTCGTGATAGAAGTCGTTACCCTCGCGAGTACGTTCACCCACGCCAGCAAATACCGACAGGCCGCTGTGCGCCTTGGCGATGTTGTTGATGAGTTCCATCATGTTCACGGTTTTGCCCACACCGGCGCCGCCGAACAGGCCCACCTTGCCGCCCTTGGCGAATGGGCAAACCAAGTCGATCACCTTGATACCGGTTTCAAGCAGTTCCTGCGAAGGCGACAACTCGTCATAGGCCGGCGCCTTGCGGTGGATTGAAGCGGTCAATTCTTGGCTGACAGGGCCGCGCTCGTCGATGGGGTTGCCCAGCACGTCCATGATGCGACCCAGGGTAGCCTTGCCCACGGGAACAGTGATCGAGTTGCCGGTATTGGTGACCATCAGGCCGCGCTTCAAACCGTCGGAAGAGCCTAGGGCGATGGTACGCACGATACCGTCACCCAGCTGCTGCTGCACTTCCAGCGTCAGCGCCGTACCGTCGAGCTTGAGGGCGTCGTAGACCTTGGGCATCTGGTCGCGCGGAAACTCCACGTCCACCACGGCGCCGATACATTGAACAATCTTGCCTTGCACTTGAGCCATTTGATTCGCTCCAGAAATTGAATTACCGCTTAGACGGCCGCCGCACCAGCCACGATCTCGGAGAGTTCCTTCGTGATCGCAGCTTGGCGCGTCTTGTTGTAGACCAGCTTGAGCTCGTTGATGACGTTGCCCGCGTTGTCGGTGGCAGCCTTCATTGCCACCATACGCGCTGACTGCTCCGAAGCCATGTTCTCTGCCACAGCCTGATAAATCAGCGACTCGACATAACGCACTAGCAGCTCATCGATCACGCTCTGCGCGTCGGGCTCGTAGATGTAGTCCCAGCCGTGGGAAGACTTGTCGGCCTGCATCTGCTCCGAAGACAGGGGCAGCAGTTGCTCCACCACCGACTCCTGCTTCATGGTGTTGATGAACTTGGTGTACGAGAGATACACCGCGTTCACCTTCCCCTCGGCATACGCGTCGAGCAATACCTTGACGGGGCCGATCAGCTTGTCCAGGTGTGGGGTATCACCCAGGCCAATAGACTGAGCTACGACCTTGGCACCGATGCGATTGAGAAAACCCAGCCCCTTGTTGCCAATGGCAACGGCCTGCGTCTGCACGCCAGCAGCCTGCAGTTCACGCAGCTTGTTGGTGACTGCACGCAGCACATTGGTATTCATACCACCGCACAACCCCTTATCGGTCGTGACGACGATTACGCCAGCCGCCTTCGCGTCGTTGGCCTTCATGAAGGGGTGGACGTACTCGGGATTGGCCTTACCGAGATGGGCCGCAATGCTACGAACTTTCTCGGCGTAGGGACGGGCGGCGCGCATCCGATCCTGTGCCTTGCGCATCTTGGACGCAGCCACCATTTCCATGGCCTTGGTGATCTTCTTGGTGTTCTCCACCGATTTGATCTTGCCGCGTATTTCCTTGCCTGCTGCCATGATGGTTCCTCGTCCGGTTTAGGCGAACGACTTCTTGAACGCAGTGATGGCTTGCGTCAATTCAGCTTCGTCCTTGCCTTCCTTGTCGAAAGCGCGCGCCTTTTCGATGCGATCGAGCAAGGCTGCATGGCTGGTCTTGAGGTATTGATGCAGACCGGACTCAAAGGGCAGAACTCTCTTCACGTCGATGTCGTCCAGGAAACCCTTGTTGACGGCAAACAGGGTTGCAGCCATTAGGCTGGTGGACAGTGGGCTGTACTGTGGCTGCTTGAGCAGTTCGGTGACTCGTGCGCCGCGATCGAGCTGCTTACGGGTCGCTTCGTCCAAGTCGGAAGCAAACTGTGCGAAAGCGGCCAGTTCTCGATATTGCGCCAAGTCGGTACGGATACCACCGGACAAGCCCTTGATGACCTTGGTCTGCGCTGCACCACCCACGCGCGACACCGAGATACCGGCATTGATGGCGGGACGGATACCGGCGTTGAACAGCGAGGTTTCCAGGAAGATTTGGCCGTCGGTGATCGAGATCACGTTGGTAGGCACGAAGGCGGACACGTCACCAGCCTGCGTTTCGATCACGGGCAGGGCGGTCAGCGAACCAGTCTGGCCCTTGACCTCACCCTTGGTAAAGGCTTCGACGTAATCAGCGTTCACGCGGGCTGCGCGCTCGAGCAGGCGGCTGTGGAGATAGAACACGTCGCCGGGGAAGGCTTCGCGGCCTGGCGGGCGGCGCAGCAGCAGCGAAACCTGGCGATAAGCCACGGCTTGCTTGGACAAATCGTCATAGACGATCAGCGCGTCCTGGCCGCGGTCGCGGAAGTATTCGCCCATCGTGCAGCCAGAGTAGGCCGACACGTACTGCATCGCAGCGGATTCGGAAGCCGAGGCAGCCACGACGATGGTGTAGTCCATCGCGCCGGCCTGCTCCAACGAGCGCACCACGTTCTTGATCGACGAAGCCTTCTGCCCGATGGCGACGTAAATACACGTCACACCCTGGCCCTTCTGGTTGATGATGGCGTCGATGGCCACGGCGGTCTTGCCGGTCTGGCGGTCGCCGATGATCAGTTCGCGCTGGCCGCGGCCGATCGGCACCATGGAGTCGATGGACTTCAAGCCGGTTTGGAGCGGCTGATCCACAGACTGGCGGGCGATCACACCGGGGGCGACCTTTTCGATCACGTCCGTCATCTTGGCGTTGATCGGGCCCTTGCCGTCGATGGGTTGACCCAGAGCATTGACCACACGGCCAATGAGCTCAGGGCCTACCGGCACTTCCAGGATGCGCCCCGTGCACTTGACGGTGTCGCCTTCAGAGATGTGCTCGTAGGAACCCAGAATCACCGCGCCCACGGAATCGCGCTCCAGGTTCAGCGCCAGGCCAAAGCTAGGCTGCCCGCTGGCGTCGGCGGGGAATTCCAGCATTTCACCCTGCATCACGTCCGACAGACCATGGATGCGCACGATACCGTCGGTCACGGACACCACAGTGCCCTGGTTGCGGATGTCGCTGCTGGCTGCCAACCCTTCAATGCGGCTCTTGATCAGTTCAGAAATCTCTGCGGGATTGAGTTGCATGACTCTTTCCTTCTTTCTTTCGGTATAGGACCTCAGACCCTATCAGGCCGTGAGGGCAGCTTTCATTTGTTCCAGATGGACTTTGACCGAGGAGTCCAGAACCTCGTCACCCACCACCACGCGCACGCCTCCAATCAAGCTCTCGTCCAGTTCGACGGAAAGATTGAGCTTGCGGCCAAAACGCTTTTCCAGCGAGATGCCGAGATCAGCCAATGCGCCAGCGTCCAGGGGAAAGGCGCTATAAACCACGGCGTCGGACGAGCCATTACTGCGGTTGAGCAAGGCACGGAACTGAGCTGCGATTTCAGGCAGAACGTCCACGCGGCCGTTCTCGATCACGGTGCGCAGAAAATTCTGAGCCAGTTCCGGCAGCGTGGCGCGGGCCACACCCGTGATGACGTCGAACACCTGCTGCGCCGTCACCTTGGGGTTGTCGGCCAACTGGCGCAATTGCGGATTGGCGGCAATCGCCGCCAGTTCGTCGACCCAGGCAGCGGCAGCGCCCATATCCGCACCGGACTGCCCGGTGCAAGCCTTGTACAGCGCCTCGGCGTAAGGACGAGCAATGGTGGCGAGTTCAGCCATTGAATGCTCCTTACAGCTCGGTCTTGAGGCGATTGAGCAAGTCCGCGTGAATGCCGGCGTTGATTTCCTTGCGGAGAATCTGCTCGGCACCCTTGACGGCCAGGGCAGCAACCTGCTCGCGCAGGGCTTCACGGGCCTGGACAACCTGCTGCTCGGCTTCGGCACGGGCGGCGGCGACAATCTTGTTGCCTTCGTCGGTGGCGCGTGCCTTGGCCTCTTCGATGATGGACTGGGCGCGACGCTCGGCATCGGCCAGGCGCGTCGCGGTTTCGTTGCTGGCGGCAGCCAGTTCCTGCTTCACGCGCTGATCTGCAGCGGCGAGATCGGACTTGGCCCGGTCGGCAGCGGCGAGACCATCGGCGATTTTCTGGGCTCGCTCATCCAGCGCCTTCGCGATCGGGGGCCACACGAATTTCATCGTGAACCACACCAGAATCAGAAAGACAATGGCCTGAACGAACAGGGTCGCGTTGATACTCACGGCAACACCTTTCTATCTAGGGGCGTTGATCGGAGTGCTTAGGCCAGGACGAAGGGGTTGGCGAAAGCGAACAGCAGGGCAATAGCCACGCCGATCAGGAAAGCGGCGTCGATCAGGCCGGCCAGCACGAACATCTTGGTTTGCAATTCGTTGATCAGTTCCGGCTGGCGTGCAGAAGCTTCAAGGAACTTGCCGCCCATCAGACCGATACCGATCGAGGCACCCACTGCGCCCAGACCCACGATCAGACCGCAACCCAGAGCGACGAGGCCGAGAATGTTTTCCATGATGACTCCTAAAGATAAAAAGAAAGGTTGAAAAGGAAAGGAACGGAAAGGATCAGTGAGCTTCATGCGCCTGGCCGAGATAAATCAGCGCCAGCATCATGAAAATAAAGGCTTGCAGGGTGATGATCAGAATGTGGAAGATCGCCCAGATAGAGCCTGCGATGATATGCCCCACGGGGAGCAACACACCAGAGAGCGACATGGCAGCTGCACCACCCATCAGGGCGATCAGCATGAACACCAACTCACCAGCGTACATGTTGCCAAACAGTCGCATGCCATGCGAGACCGTCTTGGCAACGTATTCAATGATCTGCATCAGCAGATTGATCACGCCGAGGATCACGGCGAAAACGGGGTTCTTGCTGGTGCCAAACGGCGCCGTGACCAGTTCATGCGCCCAGCCGCCAGCGCCTTTGATCTTGAAGCTGTAATAGAAACACAGGATCAGCACTGCGGACGACAGTCCCAGCGTAGTGGACAGGTCAGCCGTGGGAACCACGCGCAGGTAGGCATGGTGGTCGCCCAGCGCACCTTGCCACAGCACGGGCAGCAGATCGACAGGCAGCAGATCGACAGCATTCATCAGGAAAATCCAGACAAACACGGTCAGCGCCAAAGGAGCAATGAATTTGCGGCTCTCGGCATTGTGGATGGTCGCCTTGGCCTGGTTGTCCACCATCTCGACCAGGATCTCCACCGCCGCCTGGAAGCGGCCGGGAACACCCGAAGTGGCATTACGGGCAGCACGCCAGAAGAAGAACAACCCAACGATACCCAGAATCAAGCCAACAACGACCGAGTCAACATTGACAACAGAGAAATCGACAATGAATTTCTGCTTGATGTTCTGAAGATGCTGCAAGTGGTGAACGATGTATTCACTGGCAGTCGGAGCGTGCACTTCTGCGGTCATCGGACAACTCTTCTCTCAAATAATCAATCGGTTCTTCGAACACCGGACAGCATCAGCAGCGCCACCCAGTACGTTTTTATCGCCACAACCAAGCCAACCAGCAACGCCAGCCAACTCAACCCCGGAACGACCCGAGGCGCCGCCGCCAGCATGGCGACGGTGAAAACAACTTTCACCAACTCCCAGCCGAACAACCCCATCAGGGCCACCGCCGCCGACATGCGCCTTCGCACCAGGGCCCGTGCAAACAGCAGAGCCGGCAGCACAACCGACAGCGCTCCATATGCTACAGACCAACCCACTTGCACCCTGCCCGTCAGCACCCAGGCACACGCTGCGACCAACCCTCCCGCCAATGCCTGCAGCGCAAGCACATGCCACACCGATAGTTTCGGTTGCCGCAAACGCCACTGGGCCGCTTCCTGCGCGCTCAAGGGCTTGAAGCTGGAACTTTCATCCTCATCTTCGATCTGACGCTCGGCAGAATTCATATAACGAATGCGCCAGTGCGGCCAACCAGAAGAATCATAAAGCCTCCCATTATAAGTGGAAACCCCGTACAACTTGCAACCAAGACCCCACATCCTGGGGCCGATTGCACGGTGCGCGCGCCTTCTCGGCACGTCTGGGCGCCGCCGCCTTACGGATCTGCCCGCCAATTCATGCCTTCTACTCCGCAAGCACCAGCCATTCCAGACATGACCAGCCCCCCCCAAGACGACCCGCGCAAGGACTCTCTGATCGAATATCCCTCGCGCTTTCCCATCAAGGTCATGGGCCTCAAGGCAGACGGTTTCGTTCACGCCATCACCGAAGTCGCGCGGCAATTCGACCCGAACTTTGATGCCGCCGGCATCGAACTGCGTGACAGCCGATCGGGCAAATACCTCGGCATCACCATCACCATCACCGCCACCAGCCGGCAGCAGCTCGACGACCTGTATCGCGCACTGTCATCCCACCCCATGGTCAAGGTCGTGCTGTAAGCATGCAGACGCACATCCTGCGCCCGGCCGACTACCAGGCCACGCTTGCGGCCATGCGCCGCTTCACCGACGAGCGTACCGACGACACGCCCGACGAGCTCTGGCTGTGCGAGCACCCTGCCGTGTTCACCCAGGGCTTTGCCGGCCACAGCGCGCACGTGCTGGCGGCGGGCCGCATCCCCGTGGTGCAAACCAACCGAGGCGGCCAGGTGACCTACCACGGACCGGGCCAGGTCGTCGCCTACCCGCTGCTCGACCTGCGCCGCGCCGGCTACTACATCAAGGAATACGTATTCCGGCTCGAAGAGGCCGTAATCCGCACCCTCGCGCACCTGGGTGTCACCGGCCATCGCGTGGCCGGCGCACCCGGCATCTACGTGCGCCCGCAAGACCCCGCCAGCCACGCCGTGCTGGCGCAGCGCCCACAACAGCGCATCGCTGGCGACGCACCGCCGCAACCCGACTTCACCGGCCTGGGCAAGATTGCCGCCATTGGCATCAAGGTGGCGCACCACCGTACCTATCACGGACTGGCGCTGAACGTGGACATGGATCTGGAGCCCTTCGACCACATCAACCCCTGCGGCTACGCCGGGCTGAAGACGGTCGACCTGGCCAGCTTGGGCGTGCAAGCCACCTGGGACGAGGTAGCCTCGATCCTGGCCCGCCAGCTTGGCACGCGCCTGGTGAAATAAGTCCCCCCTGGCGCGCGGCGCCAGGAACCGCTGCAATGCGCGCCTACCGGGGCCACAGCACCCACAGGCGCAGCCCCTGCTTGAGGCGCCCGGCCAGTGCGCCGGCCTGCTCACCCCAGCCAGCGAAATAGTCGGCACGCACGGCGCCGACGATGGCGCTGCCGGTGTCCTGCGCCAGCACCAGGCGCGCCAGTTGCGTCGTGGGCCCGCTCGACGCCAGCCATACCGGAGTACCGTAGGGAATGCTGCCCCGATCCACCGCGATGGAGCGCCCGGGGGTCAGCGCCACGCCCTGCGCGCCGCTCGGGCCGGCAGAGGCATCCACGTCGGCCAGCGCTTCTTCACGGAAGAACACATAGCGCGGGTTGGCCCACAGCATTTCCTGTACCCGCGCCGGATTGGCCTGCGCCCAGGCGCTGATGCCAGGCCAGGTCGCGTCCCGCACCAGGCCCCGGTCGAGCAGCCAGCGCCCCACGCTTTGGTAGGGCTGGTCATTGGTGCCAGCGAAGGCCAGGCGCACCAGGTGCACACTGCCGTCAGGTTCACGCAGCTGCAGCCGCCCCGACCCCTGGATGTGCAGCACCATGGCCTCGATCGGATCGCGCACCCAGGCAATCTCACGCCCGGCCAGAGCCTCCCTGGCCTGTGCCAGCGTATCGATCTGCTGGCGCGTGTACCAGGGCTTACGCGCACCCAGGCCGGCAGGCGGGCGGTACAGGGGCACGTCGAAGCCGTTGCCCGGCAGGCGCGACGCCTGCAGCTCGGGCTCGAAATACCCCGTCAGCATCCCATCGGGGTCGCCGCCCAGGGATTCGACACGATAGGGCTGCAGGCGCTGGCGCATCCAGGCGCGCTGCTCCTCGTCGCTGGCGATCGACAAGCGCCGGATCTCGGGGCACAGCGCGGCAAAGCGCGCCGGCGGGCGTTCGCAGCTGCGCAGCCAGGCGTTCCAGGCGTCGTGCAGGTCGTCCTGGGCAAAGCCGGGCAGGTCGTCCCACGCGACGGGAACCCAGCGGCTCTTGGCCTGCTGCAGCACTCCCTGCATGGATGCCGGGGGCGGCAACTCCTGCGGTTCGGCGGGGGGGGCAATGACAGGCCCCGTGGAACACGCGGCAATGCTTCCTACAATCAGCGCCATCGCAGCCAGGCGCAGGAGACGAAAATTCATGGGACTGATTTTGCTTGAAGCATTGCTGGCACTGCTGGTGTTCGTCGCCATCATCTGGTGGACCATGTTCGCCGGGCGCAAGGGTGGCGAGCTAGCCACGCCCCCCGAGCCGCCGGCAGCCCCGCCACCAGGCGCCCCGGCCGACGAGCCATAGCCCCCCAAACACCTCCGTCCGTCACACCAGCGGCAACTGCGCGCTGCGCAGCAGGTTGGCCAGTTCCACCGCCGACTTCACGCGCATCTTGTCGAACACCCGGGCGCGATGCACCTCCACGGTGCGCACGCTGATCTCTAGCTGATCGGCAATCAGCTTGTTGGGCATCCCCTGAACCACCAGTTGCATGACACAGCGCTCGCGCTCGGTCAGCTCGGCCAGGCGCGTCTGCAGGTCATGCCGGCCCTGAAACTCCTGCAGGTATTGCACCGACAAATCCAGTGCAGCCTGGATGCGGTCGACCAGCTGATTGTCGGAAAACGGCTTCTCGCAAAAATCGAAGGCGCCGCGCTTGACCGTGGCCACGGCGGTGGGTACGTCGGCATGGCCCGTCAGGAAGATCACCGGCATGGCCCGCGTCTGACTGCGCTCTATCATGCGCTCGAACAGCGCCAGTCCGCTCATGCCCGGCATGCGCACGTCCAGCAGCAGGCACGCGGGCTGGCGCTGCGCCAGTCCACTGGCCTCGCGTTCGGCGAGCATGGTCTCGAAGGCTTCTGCGCTGACGTAGGTTTCGCTCAGCAGACGGCGCGAGCGCAGCAGCCAGGATAGTGCTTCGCGCACCTCGGCGTCATCGTCGACGATGTACACGGTAGCGTTGGCAGTCGGTTCCATATCAATGGGAGAGATACGCGGGCAGGGTGAAGGTGAATACGGTACCACGGGGCTGGCGCGGCGCGTGCCGCAGACGCCCGCCGTGCTGCTCCACCACCGTGCGGCACAGGCTCAGCCCCAGCCCCATGCCTTCGGCGCGGGTGGTGAAGAACGGCGTGAACAGGCGTTCGAGCACGTCGGCGTCGATGCCCACGCCGCCATCGGCCACGGAAAACTCCAGCCATCCGGCGCTGCTGGCCACGCAGCCCAGCCGCAACACGCGCGGGTCTATCTGCGGCGCGTCCATGGCCTGCATGGCGTTGCGCGTCAGGTTGAGCAGCACCTGCTCGACCATGGTGCGGTCGCACAGCGCCGGCGGCAGGCCGGGCGCCAGCTGCAGCTGCACGTCCACGCCCAGCTTGCGCGCCTGCAGGCGAATGATGGGGAGCACCGCGTCCAGCAGTTCCTGCGCCGCCACCGGCTCGCGCGTATGCGCGCGCCGGCGCACGAAATCGTGCACGCTCTTGATGACACGCCCGGCGCGTCCGGACTGCCCGGCGATGCGCTCCAGCGCCATGCGCACCTGCGTCAGGTCGGGCACGCCCTCCTGCAGCAGATTGAGCGAGCCGTTGGCGTAGCTGGCAATGGCGGCCAGCGGCTGGTTCAACTCGTGGCTCAGCAGCGACGCCATCTCGCCCACCGTTGCCAGGCGCGCCGTGGCCTGCAGGCGCTCTTGCGAGGCGCGTGAAAGCTCCTCCACGCGCCGCTGGGCGCTCACATCCATGAACGAGCCCATCCAGCCGGTGCGCACGCCCTGCGCATTGATGAGCGCCGCTTCGTAGATCATGACCGGAAAACGCGTGCCGTCGCGGCGCACGAAGACGGTCTCGAATCCTTCGCGCAACACCGGCTGCAGCCCAGCCATGCGCGCCTGTTGGCGCTCGGCGTACTCCTGGGCATGCTCGGGTGGCCAATAGGGCAGCGGAGACACTTGGCCCAGCAGTTCCTGGGGGCTGTAGCCGACCATGGCGCAGAACGCCGGGTTCACGTAGGTGATGCGGCCCTGCAGGTCGCGCGCACGCAGCCCGGTGACCAGCGAATCCTCCATGGCCTTGCGGAACGCCAGCGCGTCGCCCAGATCCCGCTCGGCGCGCAGACGCCTGCGGTTGTCGCGCACCAGCACCACCAGCACGGCCACCAGCGCGATCGACATGGCCGTGACCAGCGCCGTCAGCAGGTTGGGGAAAAGCCGGGGCGCGGCGTGCCAGCCTTCCAGCCGCACCACCAGCGCCACGCCCGGCAGGTCGAACAGCTGCTGCGCGGTGAACTTGCGCGTGCCGCGCCGGCGCGCGCCCACCAGCGCCAGGCGCGTGCCGTCGGCCTCGGTGAACGAAATACTCTGCGTGATCTGCAGCTTGGGCGCGGCGAGCTCGGCCAGCACCGTCTGCAGCACATAGGTGGCCACGACAAAGCCTTGCGCCTTGCCGTCGTGCTCCAGCGGCAGGCAGACCTCCATCATCTCGGCGCCCAACCCCTGGGGCATGGGCTGGAAATAGCTTCTGGAGTACGACGCGCCCTTCAGGCGCTGCGCGTTGGCACACGCCTGCATGGTCTCGGAATGCGTTTGCCCGCGCCCGTTCACGTCCCACAGCACGGTGCGGTAGGGCGAGTCGACATGCGCGAGCAGCCGCAGCCGCGCGTCGTGCAGCTCTATGCGCGCCAGTTCCCGGCGCGCCGCCAGCAGCTCGCCGGCACGCTCCTGCCAGGCGGATAGCGCCGGATCGCCGGCCTCCAGCGCCTGCAGGCTTTGCAGATTGCGCGCAAAGGCGGTGCGCACGCTGACCACGGCGTCGGCCGCGTCGCGCTCCAGCCTGTCCTGCACCTGGCTGACCTCGTAGCGCCCGGCCAGCCAGACCAGCGTGACCAGCATCGCCCCCACCAGCAGCACCAGCGCCATCCACAGCGACCAGCGCCGCCAGGCGCCGAGCCAGCGCCTCAGGTGTCGCGCGGCAGCGGGCTCGCCGGTGTGATTTCTTTCAAACAAAATCAGGCTCTAACACTTATCCAAATTGCGCAAACAGCTATCAATAAAGAAGCAAAATTACAAAACCCTGTGCTCCAGCGCTGGCAACTGCGTGCGTACCTGCCGCAGGCGCTCCGGGTCGAGCTCGCCCAGCACCAGGCCCGCCCCCTCGGCGCGCAACGCCTGCACCGTGCCCCAGGGATCGACCAGCATGCTGTGACCCCAGGTGCGCCGGCCGTTCTCGTGCGTTCCACCCTGGGCCGGTGCCAGCACGTAGGCCAGGTTTTCCACCGCGCGCGCGCGCAGCAGCAGATCCCAATGCGCCTGGCCCGTGGTGTAGGTGAAGGCGCTGGGCACCAGCAGCAGGTCGGCGCCGGCGTGGCGGCGGTACAGCTCGGCAAAGCGCAGGTCGTAGCAGACCGACAAGCCCACGCGCCAGGTGCGTCCGTCGCGCGCGGCCAGGTCAAAGCCCACGGGCAGGCGGCCCGGGGCGATGGTGCGCGCCTCGTCGAACTGTTCGCGTCCGTTGTCCAGGCGAAACAGGTGGATCTTGTCGTAGCGCGCCACGCAGGCGCCAGCGGGGTCGTACACCAGCGAGCTGTTGTGCACGCGCGCCGCCTCGGCGCTGGCCAGCGGCACGGTACCACCGACGATCCACAGCCCCAGCTCACGCGCGGCCTGGGCCAGAAACCGCTGCACCGGCCCGTCGCCCGGCGCCTCGGCCAGCGCCAGCTTGTCGGTGTCGCGCAGCCCCATGGCACTGAAGTATTCAGGCAGCACCGCCAGCTCGGCGCCGGCACGCGCCGCCCGTTCCAGCAGCTGCCGCGCTTGCGCCAGGTTGTCCTCGCGCGTCACGCCCGAAACCATTTGTACCGCTGCCACCTGCATATCCTCACTCCTTTCGTCCGGCGCCGGCTTCTGCCGCCGCAGCGCCCGAGGATGCGGGCGCGGGCGTAGCGGCAGGCGGGGGCGCTGTTCCGGATTCTGGCGCAGGCCGCCGCTCGGTGCGCTGCACGCGCGGCGCGGCCCAGCTGCCGTCGATCTGGAACTCCTGCGTGGCCGCCTGGATCAGCGGGCCGCGCAGGAAAGCCTGCGCCAGGAAGGTGCCCAGGCCGATCACCGGATTGATCGCCGTGGCTACCAGCGACGCCGTCATGGCGTTGATCTCGGGCACGACGACGACGTGCAGATCCTGCGTCTCGCGCTCGATGTCGGCACTCCCCTCCATCAGCACGGCCGCGTTCACGCCCTTCATCTGCAGATTGTTGGTGCGCGCCACGCCCTGCTCTATGCCTACGTCGCCACGCACGAAGTCGAAGGCAAAGCCGGTGCTGAACACGTCGCGGAAATCCAGCGCGAAGCGCCGCGGCAGCGACTGCAGGCTGAGCACGCCCAGCAGCTTGGCCAGTCCCGGGTCGGCCTTGAGGAACTGCCCCTCCTGCACATCCACGTGCATCTGCCCGGCCATGGAACGGTAGTCAGGCGCCAGCGGCCAGCCCAGCCAGCCCAGGTTGCCTTCAATGCGGCCCTTGCCACGACGCAGCACCCCGTCCATGCCGAAGCGTGCCAGCAGCGCGCCAGCATCCTCGACGTCGAGCCGGAATTTCAACGCCGTGCGCCTATGCGGCATCTCGCCCGCCACCGCCGCCCCTCCCAGCAGGGTCCAATTGCCGCTGGCCGACAACTGCGCCTCAGGTACTTGCAGATTGAAGCGCGAGAGCCGCCACTCGCGCTGGCCGGTGTCGGTGCTGCGGTTCTGCGCTGCAATCTCCAGGCGCCCCAGCTTGCGCCCGTGCAGTTCGAAGTCTTGTACTTCGATGTCGAGCGCGGGCAGGTTGCCGGGCTGCTGCGCGTCCAGCAGCTCGTCGGCCTGCGCCTGCGCTTCCTGCGCCAGCACCAGGCGCCCCAGGCGCGCGCGCAGTACCCCTGGATCCTGGCCGGCGCCGGGGCGGTATTCCAGGCGCCCCTGCAACTCATCGGCAGTCACGTCGGCGCGCCACAACGGCCCGTCGCGCGCCACCTGCGCCGCCACCTGGTGCAGGCTGCGCCCATGCAGCAGCAGGCTGGCCGCGTGCAGATCGATGCGTGCGGGCAGATAGCCCTGCACATCCCCCCCGTCGCCGCCCGACGATGGCGGCGCCGCAGCCGCGCCCGTGGTGGCGGCAGGCGCAGCCGGCGCGGTGGCCAGAGCGCTCCAGGCGCCCGCGTCCAGCACCGGCACGTCCACCTGCGCCGCCACGCCGGCATCGGGCGCCTCCAGCGCCGCTGCGCCCACGGCGACGGCGCCGCGCAGCACGCGCGCGCCGCCCGCCTCCAGTGCGCGCTGGTATTGCATGCGTACCGCGTCGCCCAGCGACAGCACGAGCCTGTCGTGCAGCGGCGCCTGGGGCGACGCCGCCGCCGCGTCCGTCAGGCGCCGTTCAAAGCGCAGCGCCAGCGGCTGCTGCGCCGGCTTGTCCAGCGGCGCGGGCAGGGCCAGCGCCAGCCCCACCAGATCGCTGCTGATCTGCACTTCGGCAATACCCCGGCGCACTCCGACATCCAGCGCATACGCCGTGCTGCCGCTGGCGGCCTGCCCCAGCTGCGCCAGCACGGGCCAGGGCGCGGCGGCGCGCAGGCCCTCGGCCGTGGCCGTTCCCTGGACGCGCACGCGCACGGCGGTGGCCGCGCCGGCCGCAGGCGCTTGCAGCCCGCCGCTCAGGCGCACGTCGCCGCCCAGCGCCCGGCCCTGCACGCCGGCCAGGGTAAAGCCGTTCTCGCTGAACTCCACCACGCCGCGCGCCGCGCGCACCAGGGGGGCTTCGGGAATGAAGCGCACGTCGTTGCCCGCCAGAACGACGCTGCCGCGCACGCCGGCTTGATCCAGGTGGCTGACCGGCAGGGTCAGTCCCAGCTGCAGTTGGGCGGCCCCCGTAGCGCTGGCCGCGCCGAGCGCGCCCTGCGTCAGCCGCGCCACCTGCGAGCCGCGCACCAGCGCCAGCATGTCGCCCAGCGCACCGCGCACCTCGCTCGTGACGTGCACCACGGTGTTTTTCAGATCGGGAATGTGCGCGCCTACCTGCTGCACGCGCAGCTGCGGCATGCCGGCAAAGCGCCCGCTGGCGTTGCGCACCGTCATGCTGGCGCGGTCGAAGACCAGCTCGCCGGCCAGGTCGTCGAGCGCCGGCCAGGGCAGCTCCTGCGCCATCTGCAGGCGGCGTGGCACGTAGTCGTAGCGCACGTCCTTGACGCGCGCGGCAATGTGAAACTCACCCGGCCCGCCTCCGGCGAACGGAAAATCGTGCAGCTGGCCCTTGACCCGGAACTGCACCTGACTGGCTTTGCCCGCCAGGATGGCGTCGCGCACATAGTGGCGCGCGTCGGCGGGCACGGCCAGCGGCAGATAACGATACACGCGCGCGCCATCGGCGCGCACCAGGCTGCCGGCCAGGTCAAGCACGCCCGGCAGGCGCGGCTGGCCCGCATCGCCCGTGCGCCAGGCCAGCCGCGCCTCGCCGGCGGCATCGGCGTTGGCAAAGCGCACCCGCTCGGCCTGCACGGCAATGCGCGCGCCGTCCACCTGCCAACGCACGCTGGCACCGAGCTGCGCCAGGGGCAGCAGCGGATCCTCGAACACCCCGGGCAACAGCAGGGCGCCGCCCTGCATCACAAGTTGCGCCTGGCCTCCGGCCTGGTTCAAGTCGAAGTCCAGATCCAGGCCGCGCACACCCGGCACACCGCCCGCCGCGCCCTGACCGGCCAGGCCCAGCCCCACCACCTTGCCGCGCGCCTGGTACTGGCGCGGCGTCGCCACGGGCCCGCGCCAGCTGGCCTGCACCTGCCGCACCACCCCCTGGGGCTGGTAGGTGGCCAGCGCCTGGTGCAGTGCATCGCCCAGCGGCAGGCGGCTGGCCACGCGCGCCAGCGCCTCCAGATCGAGCCGGTCGGCGCTCAATTCACCGGCCTGTGCCTGGCCCTGTCCCGTATAGCGCAGCGTTACGTCGCCACCGGGCCAGTGCAGGTCGTCATCGGCCACGAAGCGCAGGTCGCGCAGAGCCAGTTCGAAGCCCCCGGGCAGGCGCTGCACGCCCACACGCCCGCTCACGCGTTCGAGCGCCAGCGGTTCGAGCCGGCGCTCCAGGCGCGCATGCACTGCCCCCAATGCCATATCCACCACGGCGCCGGCCACCTCGCCCTGGCGCACGTCCAGCCAGGCGCGCAGCGCGCCGTTGCCCTGCGCCAGCTCCACGCCGTGCAAGTCCACGTAGCGCTCCAGCTGTGCCACGTCCACCCGCTCGGACTGGGCGAACAACTGGCCGCTCCAGCGCCGCCAGTCGTTGCCATGCGTGCTCAGCAGCGGCGAGCGCAGCTGCGCCTGCAGGGTGAAGTGCGCGCCCCAGGCGGGCGGCGGCGCGGCATCCAGGCGCAGGCTGTGGCTCCAGGCGCCATTGCGCAGCAGCAAGTCGACCTGCGCCAGCTCCAACGGCGGTGCGCCACGCAGCTCATCGCTCCAGCGCAGCGTGCCGCCGCGGATGACGACCTCGGTCTGCGCGAACAGCCAATCGGCCGCGCCGCCGTCGGCCTGCGCATCCGGGCGCAGCGCCATGCCGGCGACGACAATGGCGCCGTCCTGCTGGCGGCGTACATCCAGTTTCGGCGCGTCGATATAGATTTGCTCGAACCCCAGCCGCATCAGCGAGCGCGGCGACAGCGTCAGCACCACACGCGCCAGATGCAGCGCCTGGCGCCCCTGAGCGTCGAGCAGGTTCACGTCCGCAAGCTCGAACACCGGGAACACGCCCTCGCTGCGCGCCGCGATGGCGCCAACGTGCACCGTAACCCCTAGCGCCGCGCTGGCTTGGCGCTCCAGCGCGGCACGGTAGTCGGCGATACGCGGCACAATCCAGCCATGCAAACCACCCCAGGCCAGAGCCACGACCAGCCAGAACGCCAGCATGATGCCCAGCGCCCAGCGCGCGGCGAACGCCATGCATTTGAGCAGGCGCGAGGGAAGGGGAAACGGCTGATTCATGGCGGACGCTGAAGGTGGCAGGAATTATGACCCGCGCATCCCCGGAGAATTTCGCAACCATTGGTAGCTTTCGCTCCCGCTGCAAGCCCGCCGCAGGCAGGTTCTGAGCGCCCATCCCGCCCGCCTCCATGACCAGCCCTGAACCAGCGACCACCCCGGGTGCGCGCGTCCCCCTCTCCAGCCATTCGCGCTTCTTCCAGCGCCTGGAACGCCGCTACGGCGCCGAACTGCCGCTGCTGGCGCCGGGCGCACCCACACGCGAGGCGCTGGCGCAATGCTGCGACGCGCTGCTGACGCGCGGCCACGCGCTGGGCGCGGCGCTGCGCATACTGCGCCAGTTGGTCATGCATCGGCTGATCACGCTCGACTGCGACGCGGCCGCGCCGCTGCATGACGTGACCCACGCCGTCACCTGGCTGGCCGAACTGGCGCTCGACCGCGCCTGCCGGCACGCGCGCGCCGAGCTGGACGAGCGCCACGGCGCGCCGCGCGGGCCGGACGGCCAGCCCGTGCAGCTATGGATCGTGGGCATGGGCAAGCTGGGGGCGCGCGAACTGAACGTGTCCAGCGACATCGACCTGATCTACGTCTACGAGCACGACGGCGAGACCGCCGGCACGGCCGAGGGCCGGGGCCGCATCTCCAACCACGAATACTTCGCGCGCGCCGTCAAGGCCATCTACAGCCTGGTGGGCGACACCACCGAGCACGGCTTCGTGTTCCGCGTCGACCTGGCGCTGCGGCCCAACGGCAACTCGGGGCCGTCCTCCGTGTCGCTGGCCGCGCTGGAGGAATACCTGCAGGTGCAGGGCCGCGAATGGGAGCGCTTCGCCTGGCTCAAGAGCCGCGTGGTGGCGCCGCGCGACAGCCTCGCCAGCCCCGAGGTGCAGGCCCTGCGCGGCGTGGTGCTGCCCTTCGTATTCCGCCGCTATCTCGACTACAGCGTGTTCGACGCGCTGCGCTCGCTGCACCGCCAGATCCGCGACCACGCCGTGCAGCGCAGCGCCGGCCACCCGGAGCGCGCCAACGACGTGAAGCTCTCACGCGGCGGCATCCGCGAGATCGAATTCACCGTGCAGCTTTTGCAAGTAGTGCGCGGCGGCCAGTTCCCCGAGCTGCGCTGCCGCCCCACGCTCGAAGCCCTGCAGCGCCTGGCGCGCGCGGGCCTCATGCCGCAGGAGACGGCGGACGCCCTGGCCCGCGCCTATGAATTCCTGCGCCGCGTGGAGCACCGCATCCAGTACCTGGACGACCAGCAGACCCACGTGCTGCCCACGCGCGACGACGACCTGGCCTGGATCGCCCACACGCTGGGCTATGACAACTGCTGCGCCTTCCTGCACGAGCTGGACGCGCACCGCGAGCTGGTCGCGCAGGAGTTCGACACCCTGCTCGGCGGCGCGGGCAAGAAGCAATGCAACGGCGGCGGCTGCGGCGGCCCGCGCGCCGCCGCGCCGCCCCCGCCGGAGTTCGATACCCTGCTGGAGCAGTTGCCGCCGGGCTTTCGCGAACGCGTGGCCGAATGGCGCAGCCACCCGCGCGTGGCCGGCCTGCGCGACGAGGCGCGCGCGCGCCTGTTCCGCCTGGTGCAGCGCACCGCGCAGTGGCTCAAGGAAGGGCGCGTGACCGAAGAAGCCGCACTGCGCCTGGCCAACTGGCTGGAGCCGCTGCTGCGCCGCGAAAGCTACCTGGCGCTGCTGCTGGAGCGCCCCTCGGTGCACGAGCAGTTGCTACACCTGCTGGGCGCCGCCAAGTGGCCCGCGCGCTACATGCTGCAGCATCCCGGCGTGATCGACGAACTGGCCGGCGGCGCGCTGCTGGCCGAGCGCTTCGTGGCGGCGGATTTCGAGCGCGAACTGGCCCAGCGTCTGGCGGCGCTGCAGTCCACCGGCGAGGACGACGACGAGACCCTGCTCAACCTGCTGCGCCGCGCCCAGCACGCAGAGACCTTCCGCACGCTGGCGCGCGACGTGGAGCGGCGCATCACCGTCGAGCAGGTGGCCGACGACCTGTCCGCGCTGGCCGACAGCGTGCTGCGCGTCACCGCCCAGTGGTGCTGGAGCCGCCTCAAGACGCGCCACCGCGAGAACCCGCAGTTCGCCATCATCGGCTACGGCAAGCTGGGCGGAAAGGAGCTGGGCTACGGCAGCGACCTGGACATCGTCTTCGTCTTCGACGACGACGACGAACGCGCCCCCGAGGTCTACGCCGCCTTCGTGCGCAAGCTCATCAACTGGCTGACCGTGAAGACGGGCGAGGGCGACCTGTACGAGATCGACACCGCCCTGCGCCCCAACGGCAGCTCGGGCCTGCTGGTGACCAGCTTCGAGGCCTATGCCAACTACCAGCAGCGCCGGGGCAGCAACACAGCCTGGACCTGGGAGCACCAGGCCATGACGCGGGCGCGCTTCGTGCTGGGCAGCGAAGAACTTGCAACCCCCACACCCGGCGCTACCGCGTCCTCGCTGCCCCCCGAGGAGAACCCTTCCACCTTGGGGCGGCCCGGCGGCGGAATGCGCTTGCAGGCCCGCTTCGACGCCGTGCGCGAGGCCGTCATCACCGCCGAGCGCGACCCTGCCGCGCTGCGCGAGGAGATCGTGCACATGCGCGAGCGCGTGCGCGCGGCGCACCCCACGCGCGCGGGGCAGTTCGACGTGAAGCACAGCCCCGGCGGCATGGTGGATGCGGAATTCGCCGTGCAGTACCTGGTGCTGTCCCAGTCCGCGGCCCACCCGGAGCTGCTGGGCAACGTGGGCAACATCGCGCTGCTGCAGCGCGCCGAGCAGGCGGGGCTGCTGCCGCCCGGCGTGGGCATGGCGGCCGCCGACGCCTACCGCGAACTGCGGCGCGTGCAGCACGTGGCCCGCCTGGACGAGGCGCCCACACAGGTCGCGCCGCCGGCCCTGCAGGCCGAGCGCGATGCGGTGCTGGCCCTGTGGCAGGCCGTCTTCGCCGTCTAATCCACATCCACTCAAACGCTGGTGTGGCGCGCAGCGGCCTTGCCCAGCACCCGGCCGGGCGCACCTTGCTGGCCGTGCGCGGTCACCCCCCGCGTAGCGAACGCCGTCGCTTGACACATATCAAGCCGATGACAGATCCCCCGCCGTGCCGGCCGGCCTCGGGCTAGACTAAAACTCCACCAATTTTCCAAACCCATGGCGATCCAACCTCAACGCATCCTCACCGTGGCGGCAGCCATCGCCGCAGCCGCCCTGCTGGCTTTCTACGGCTGGCAGCAGATGCAATCCGCCGAATCCACCGAAGGCTTCCTCAGCGGCAATGGCCGCATCGAGGCCACCGAGATCGACATTGCCGCGCGCCAGGGCGGGCGGCTGCTGGAGGTGCTGGCGGGCGAGGGCGACTTCGTGCAGGCCGGGCAGGTGTTGGCGCGCATGCAGGTGGACACGCTCAATGCCCAGCGCGACGAGGCGCGGGCGCAGCATGCGCAGGCGCTCACCGCCGTGGCGACGGCGCAGGCGCAGGTGGCGGCGCGCGAGAGCGACCGGCAGAGCGCCCTGGCGCAGGCCGCCGCGCGCGCGAGCGATCTGGATGCGGCGCAGCGCAAGCTCACGCGCTCGCAGGCGCTGGCCGCGCAGGGCATGTGGCCGCTGCAGGAGCTGGACAACGACCGCGCCCGCATGCAAAGCGCGCAGGCCGGCGTGACCGCCGCGCGCGCCCAGGCCACCGCCGCGCAGGCGGCCATCGACGCGGCGCGCTCGCAGGTGGCGGGGGCGCGGGCCGCCGTGGCGGCGCTGGAGGCCACGCAGGCGCGCATCGACGCCGATATTGCCGACGCCACGCTCAAGGCGCCGCGCGACGGGCGCGTGCAGTTCCGCATCGCGCAGCCGGGCGAGGTGGTGGGCGCGGGCGGCAAGGTGCTGAACATGGTGGATTTGGGCGACGTGTCCATGGCCTTCTTCGTGCCCGAGACGGTGGCCGGGCGCATCGCCATCGGCAGCGAGGCGCGCATCGTGCTCGACGCGGCGCCGCAGTTCGTGATTCCGGCGCGGGTGTCGTTCGTCTCGGCCACGGCGCAGTTCACGCCCAAGACGGTGGAGACGGCGAGCGAGCGGCAAAAGCTCATGTTCCGCGTGAAGGCGCAGATCGACCGGGACTTGCTGCAAAAGCATTTGCAGCAGGTCAAGACCGGCCTGCCCGGCGTGGCCTGGCTGCGCACCGACCCGCAGCGCGAGTGGCCCGCGCACTTGGCGATCAAGGTGCCGGAATGAAACAGGAACATCCCCCTGAGCCGCTGCGCGGCTTCCCCCTTCTCTCTACGCGCTGCGCGCTAGGGGAAGGGGGACGACGCCCGCGCGGCGGGGCGGCCCTTGCGCGGCGTCTGCTGGCCTGGGGCGCGCCGGTTTCGCGGGGCGCGAGCGGTGCATAGCGCCGGGGAAGCTGATGTGACCCGCCCGGCAGCGCGCCTGCACGGCGTGCAATTGCACTACGGCAAGGCCTGCGCGCTCGACGGCGTGACGCTGGATGTACCCGGCGGCTGCATGGTGGGCTTCATCGGGCCGGACGGCGTGGGCAAGTCCAGCCTGCTGGCGCTGGTGGCCGGTGCGCGCGCGGTGCAGCAGGGGCGGGTGGAGGTGCTGGGCGGCGACATGGCCCGCGCCGCGCACCGCCGCCGCGTGTGCCCGCGCATCGCCTACATGCCGCAGGGGCTGGGGCGCAACCTGTACCCCACGCTGTCGGTCGAGGAGAACCTGCAATTCTTCGCGCGCCTGTTCGGCCATGGCGCTCAAGAGCGGCGGCGGCGCATCGACGAGCTGACGCGGCGCACGGGCCTTGCGCCCTTTCTGGCGCGGCCTGCGGGCAAGCTGTCGGGCGGCATGAAGCAGAAGCTCGGGCTGTGCTGCGCGCTGATCCACGACCCCGATCTGCTGATTCTGGATGAGCCGACCACGGGCGTTGACCCGCTGGCGCGCGCGCAGTTCTGGGACTTGATCGCCGACATCCGCCGCGCCCAGCCGGGCATGGGCGTGCTGGTGGCCACGGCCTACATGGACGAAGCGCAGCGCTTCGACCAGATCGTGACCATGGACGCAGGCCGCGTGCTCGCCACCGGCACGCCCGCCGAGCTGCTGGCGCGCACGGGCAGCGAGAGCCTGGAGCAAGCCTTCATCCACCTGCTGCCCGAGGAGCGGCGGCGCGGCCACGCGCCGGTGGTCATCCCGCCGCTGCCCGCCGATGGCGACGACATCGCCATCGCGGCGCAGGGGCTGACGATGCGCTTTGGCGACTTCGTGGCGGTCGATCACGTCAGCCTGCGCATCCGGCGCGGGGAGATTTTTGGCTTTCTCGGCTCGAACGGCTGCGGCAAGTCCACCACCATGAAGATGCTGACCGGCCTGCTGGAAGCGACCGAGGGGCAGGCGTGGCTGTTCGGGCAGCCGGTCGATCCGCGTGACCTCGCTACGCGGCGGCGCGTGGGCTATATGTCGCAGGCGTTCTCGCTGTACGGCGAGCTGACGGTGCAGCAGAATCTGGTGCTGCATGCGCGGCTGTTCCACGTGCCCGAGGGCGAGATCGCCGCGCGCGTGGAGGACATGGTGCAGCGCTTCGACCTGGCCGACGTGCGCGCCAGCCTGCCCGAGAGCCTGCCGCTGGGCATGCGCCAGCGGCTGTCGCTGGCGGTGGCGATGGTGCATAAGCCCGAATTGCTGATCTTGGACGAGCCGACCTCGGGCGTCGATCCCGTCGCGCGCGATGCGTTCTGGCGGCTGCTGGTGGAGCTGTCGCGGCGCGACCGGGTGACGATCTTCATCTCCACCCACTTCATGAACGAGGCCGAGCGCTGCGACCGCATGTCGATGATGCACGCGGGCCGCGTGCTCGACAGCGACGCGCCCGCCGCGCTGGTGCACAAGCGCGGCGCGGCGAACCTGGAGGAAGCCTTTATCGGCTACCTGCTGGAGGTGATGGAAGCTGGGGCGGGAGAATCAAAAACCATAGCTGCCAGCTCTGTTCCTGCAACGGTTTCAGACACAAATCTATCGGAAAACGATGTAGAACAAGCGCAAGCAGCTACTAAAACAAGAGCGCACCGCCACCGCCCCTTCAGCCTGCAGCGCCTGCTGTCCTACACCTGGCGCGAGTCGCTGGAGCTGCGCCGCGACCCGGTGCGCGCCACGCTGGCGCTGGCGGGCAGCATCATCCTGCTGTTCGTCATGGGCTTCGGCATCAACATGGACGTGCAGGCGCTGCGCTTCGCGGTGCTCGATGGCGACCAGACGGCGGCCAGCCGCGAATACGTGGAGAACCTCGCCGGTTCGCGCTACTTCATCGCCCGGCCGCCCATCGCCGATGCGGCCGACATGGACCGCCGCCTGCGCAATGGCGAGCTGGCGCTGGCGCTGGAGATCCCGCCCGGCTTCGCGCGCGACGTGGCGCGCGGCGGCACGGCGGGCGGGCCGGTGCAGATCGGCGCGTGGATCGACGGCTCCATGCCCATGCGCGCCGAAACGGTGGCGGGCTACGTGCAGGCCATGCACCTGGGCTGGCTGGCCGAGCAGGCGCAGGCGCGCGGCCTGGGCGGCGCGCTGGCCGCGCCCGCCAGCATCGAAACGCGCTTTCGCTACAACCCCGACGTGCGCAGCCTGCCCGCCATGGTGCCGGGCGTGATCCCGCTGCTGCTGATGATGATTCCGGCCATGCTGGCCGCGCTGGCCGTGGTGCGCGAGAAGGAGCTGGGCTCCATCATCAACCTCTACGTCACGCCGGTCACGCGCACCGAATTTTTGCTGGGCAAGCAGTTGCCCTACGTGCTGCTGGCGATGCTCAACTTCGGCATGCTGGCGCTGCTGGCCGTCACCGTGTTCGGCGTGCCCATCACCGGCAGCCTGGCCACGCTGTGCGGCGCGGCGCTGCTGTACGTGACCTGCGCCACGGGCATCGGGCTGCTCGCGTCCAGCTTCACGCGCAGCCAGGTGGCGGCGCTGTTCCTGGCGATGATCGGCACCATGATCCCGGCCGCGCAGTTCTCCGGGATGATCGACCCGGTGAGTTCGCTCGAAGGCGTGGGGCGCTGGATCGGCACCGTCTATCCGGCCACGCACTTCATCGACATCAGCCGGGGCGTGTTCAACAAGGCGCTGCATTTTTCCGACCTGGCGCACGCCTTCTGGGCGCTGCTGGCGGCGGTGCCCGTCATCCTGGCGCTGGCGATTGGTTTACTAAAGAAGCAGGCGAAGTGACGATGAAACGCACCCTGGCGAACATCTACCGCCTCGGCATCAAGGAGCTGTGGGGCCTGTGGCGCGACCCGGCCATGCTGGTGCTGATCGTGTTCATGTTCGGCTTCTCGGTCTATACCAGCGCGCGCGCCATGCCCGAGACGCTGCACCGCGCGCCGCTGGCCATCGTCGATGAAGACGCCTCGCCGCTGTCGCTGCGCATCGCCGCAGCCTTCTACCCGCCGCAGTTCATGCCGCCGCGCAGCATCGCGCTGGAAGAGGTGGACGCGGGCATGGACGCGGGCATCTACACCTTCGCGCTCATCATCCCGCCGGGCTTTCAGCGCGACGTGCTGGCCGGGCGCGCGCCCGCGCTGCAGCTCGCCGTGGACGCCACGCGCATGACGCAGGCCTTCAACGGCGCGGGCTCCATCGGCCAGATCGTGCAGGGCGAGGTGGCCGCCTTCGTGCAGCGCTACCGCGCCGCGAGCGCGCCGCCCGTTCAACTCGCGCTGCGCGCGCGCTTCAATCCCACGCTGGACAAGGGCTGGTTCGGCGCGATGACGCAGCTCATCAACCACGTCACCATGGTCTCCATCCTGCTGTGCGGCGCGGCGCTGATCCGCGAGCGCGAGCACGGCACCATCGAGCACCTGCTGGCCATGCCCGTCACGCCCACGGAGATCATGCTGTCCAAGGTCTGGTCCATGGGGCTGGTGGTGCTGGTGGCGGTGGCGGCGTCGCTGCAGTGGGTGGTGAAGGGGCTGGTGGGCGTGCCGGTGGAGGGCTCCATGGCGCTGTTCCTGCTGGCCGCCGCGCTGCACCTGTTCGCCACCACGGCCATGGGCATCTTCATGGCGACGGTGACGCGCTCCATGCCGCAGTTCGCGCTGCTCATCATCCTGGTGCTGCTGCCGCTGCAAATGCTCTCGGGCGGCAGCACCCCGCGCGAGAGCATGCCCGCGCTGGTGCAGCACATCATGCTGGCCGCGCCCACCACGCATTTCACGCTGGCGGGGCAGGCCATCCTGTTCCGGGGCGCGGGGCTGGCGGTGGTGTGGCCGCAACTGGCGGCGCTGGGGGTGATCGGGGCGGTGTTCTTTGCGGTGGCACTGCGCAGGTTTCGAAGGACGATTGGGCAGATGGCCTAAAGCGCGTGATTCACTCGTGGAGGGTGCCCGCGCCCTCCTGCCGCACCGCGTCCACCAGGTACTGCTCCAGCCGAGCGGTGTTCGGCGCCTTGACGTGCATGAGCAGCGCGGTGTTCCAGCCCAGCGCCGTTACCGCGACCCCCGCCAGCACGGCGGCGCCCGCCACGCGGCGCATGCCGTTGGCCACCGGCAGCAGGCGCCGCAGGGCCATGGCCACGCCCTGTCCCAGCCACAGGGCGGCGGCCAGCGCCGTGGCGGCGCCGCCGCCGAAGGCCAGCAGCAGCAACGAGGTCTGCAGACTGGCGCCGTTGAGCGCCGCGCCGGTCAGCAGCAGCCCCAGGATGGGGCCCGCGCACGGCGCCCACAGCAGGCCCGTGCCCAGCCCCAGCCCGATGGGCAGCAGCGCGCCGGCGCCGGGCCGGCCCGCGTCCGCCGCGACCAGGCGGCCGCCGAGGGCCGCCAGCGGCTTGCCCAGCCAATCGCCCACCGCCGGCAGCAGCAGCGCGAGCCCGAAAAGCGCCAGCAGCGCCAGGGCGGCGTGGCGCGCGCCTTCGTTGAGCGCCACCACCCAGGCGCCACTCACCGCCGCCAGGCTGGTGACGGCCGTGAAGGCCAGGGCCATGCTCGCCAGCAGCGGCAGCGTGTGGGTGCGCAGCGACCCCACGCCGCGCGCGAACACGAAGGGCAGCACGGGCAGGATGCACGGGCTCATGATGGTGAGCATGCCGCCGAGAAAGGCCACGAGAAAAGTCCACATGGGGGTGCGCCCCTTTCGTTGAAAGTGGTGGTGGTGGGTATCAATCAGGACGCGCGGGCACGCGCTGGCGCCGGGTGGCCACGGCGCCAGCGCGCGCCGTGACGGCCTGGCAGTTCAGCGGGTGGCGCAGCTCGTGCGCCAGCCCGCCGGCCAGGAAAAGCAGCGCCAGCCAGAGCTTGCGCATCTCAGCCCGCCCGGGCCGGCGCCGGCGCGGCCAGGAGCTCCTGGAGCTTGCGCTCGGTGGCCTGGTAGCGGCCCTCGCCGAAGTGGCGGTAGACGATGCGCCCGCTCTTGTCGATCAGGTACGTCGCCGGCCAGTACTGGTTGTGGAAAGCCTTCCAGGTCTGGTAGCCGTTGTCCTGCGCCACGGCGTGCTCGATGCCCAGGCGCTCGATCGCCTTGCGGACGTTGTCCGCGGGCTTTTCGAACGGGAACTCGGGCGTGTGAATGCCCACCACCACCAGGCCCTGGTCCTTGTACTTGCGGTGCCATTCCTTCACGGCGGGCAGGTGGTTCAGGCAGTTGATGCAGTCGAACGTCCAGAAGTCCACCAGCACCACCTTGCCGCGCAGCCCTTCCAGCGTCAGCGGCGGGGAATTGAACCAGGTGCCCAGGCCCTGGAATTCCGGGGCCTGGGAGACCGTGGCCGCGCCCTTGGCGGCCTCTGTTGGCGGAACGTCGCTGGCGGCGCTGCAGCCGGCCAGCAGGGCACCGCCCAGGAAGGCGCCCGCGGCCAGCCGCAGGCAGGTCGAATTTTTCATGGTGAAACCTCCGTGAGGGTTGCGTTGCGGCGGTGCGGCTGCGTTCAGGCCGTGAACACGTTCAGCGCCACGTCGATGTTTCCGCGGGTGGCCTTCGAGTAGGGGCAGATCTGGTCGGCGTCGTGGGCGATCTTCTCGGCCAGGGCCGGGTCCAGGCCGGGCAGCACCACCTTGAACCGCGCCTGGAGCAGGTAGGCGCTGCCGGCCATGCCCAGGTCCACCTCCACTTCCACGGAGCGGTCGGCGGGCAGTTGCACCTTGATCTGCTTGGCGATGACTTCCAGCGCGCTGATGTAGCAGGCCGACCAGGCGCCGGCGAACAGTTGCTCGGCCGTCGGGTGCGGCTGGATGCCGTCGAAGGTGTGGACCAGTCGGGGGTTGTTCGGCGTGGACAAGTGGATGTCCAGGCGTTCTTCGCCCTTCTTCGTGCCGTCTTCGGGCGAGAGGCGCGTCAGGGTCTTGCCGGTCAAGAGGACTTTCTGGATACGGGTAGCGGTCATGGTGAACTCCTGGGTAGGTTGGGTTTAAATGAATCGAAAACGATTAAGTCGTATACGATTGAAGCGTATGGTATGGATCACCCCCGCCCGCGTCAACCACGGTTCTCCGGAAAAATGTATCAAATCGTTTGCGATTTCATCGCATACGAATCAAAATGAGAAAATTCCCCATCCAATCTCCACGAGGTGCCGATGCCATTCCAGCCCCCCGCCGAGCCGGCCGAGAGAAAGCTCGCCGACTTCCTCTGTTTCGCCGTCTATTCGACCAACCTCGCGTTCGGCCGGGTCTACCGGCCCATCCTCGACGCGCTCGGGCTCACCTACACGCAGTACGTAACCATGATCGCCCTGTTCGAAGAAGACGGGCAGACCGTGAGCAGCCTGGGGGAGAAGCTCTTCCTGGAGTCCAACACCCTCACACCGATCCTCAAGAAGCTCGAAGGCATGGGCTACGTGCAGCGCGTGCGCGACGCGGTGGACGAGCGGCAGGTGCGGGTGTGCCTGACCGACGAGGGCCGGCGGCTGGACGAAAGAACCGCGCACGTCAACCTCACCGACGCCTGCGGGCTCACCGGCGAGCAGTTCGCAGCGCTGCGGGCGCAAATCATCGAGCTGCGCAGCCACCTGATCGCGGCTGGGCGCGCCCAGCCATGAGTCCGCCCATCCGCATCGTCAGCGCCGGCCCGGCCTGTGCCACGGCTGCGCGGCACCGCCGCTGCGCTTGTCCGGTGGCACCGCTTCACTTGCCTGGCCGCGCATACACCCTGGGCATGCCAGGGTAATTAAAACAGTTGTTTGAATTACGGTGTGTAATCCGGGGCCATGAGTTCCGGTGCCACCCCCACACCCACCCCTATCCCCGCCGCGCTGCGCACGGCCCGCAGTGACGGCGAAGACACGCGCGCGCGGCTGCTGCGGGCCGCGCTGCGCCTGTTCGCCGAAAAAGGTTTCGCCCAGGCCTCGGTGCGCGCCATCGCCGAGGCGGCGGGCACCAACGTCGCGGCCATTGCCTACCACTTCGGCGACAAGGCGCAGCTGTACACCGCCACCTTCTACGAGCCCTTCGGCAGCGCCAGCGAGCTGATCCCGGTCTTCGCCGACCCGGCGCTGGATCTGGCCGGGGCGCTGGGCCGCTATTTCGCGGGCTTCCTGGAGCCGCTCAAGCACGACGATCTCGTGACCCAGTCGCTGCGCCTGCACGTGCGCGAGATGCTGGACCCGACCCACGTGTGGCCCGGGCTCATCGAGCGCGAGTGCCGCGCGCCCCACCTGGCCCTGGTGCAGGTGCTGTGCCGCCACCTGGGCGTGGCCGAGGCGGACGACGACCTGCACCGCCTCGCCTTCTCGCTGGCCGGCCTGGTCATGCAGCTGTGGACGCAGCGCGACCCGCTGCTGGCCGTCGCGCCCCAGCTCTCGGGGCCGCAGGCCGTGGACCGGTGGGTGGAGCGGTTCACCGATTACGCCCTGGCCATGGTGCGGGGCGAAGCCGCGCGGCGCCAGGCCGCGCGCAATGCGCACCAGAAGGACACCAACGCATGAAGACATCCCTCCTCGCGGCCTGCCTGCCCCTGGTGCTGGGCGCGTGCGCCGTCATCCCGCCGCCCGCGCAGGTGCCCGCGCCGGCCGCCGCCGCATGGCAGGCACCCTTGCCGCACCAGGGCTCGCTCGGCCAGCTCGCCCAGTGGTGGACGCAACTGGACGACCCGCTGCTCGTGGAGCTGATCGACGCGGCCCAGGCCGTCAGCCCCGGCGTGGCGCAGGCGCAGTCGCGCATCGCGCAGGCCCGCGCCACGCAGGTGGCCAGCCGCGCCGCGCTGCTGCCGTCGCTGGACGGGCAGGCCAGCGCCAGCCGGGGCTTCAACGAGCAGATCGCGGGCATCGCCACCACGGCGCAGGTGGGCGTGCAGGCGAGCTGGGAGCTGGACCTGTTCGGCGGCAACCGCGCCGCCCGCACGGCCGCCGAGGAACGCCTGGCCGGTGCGCAGGCGCTTTGGCACGAGGCGCGCGTGAGCGTGGCGGCCGAGGTGGCGCAGCAGGCCAGCGGCCTGCGCGCCTGCCTGGCGCAGTTGCAGGTGAGCGAGCGCGATGCCAAGTCGCGCGGCGAAACCGCGCGCCTCGCGGATTTGAGCGAGCGCGCCGGCTTCACCGCCCCCGCCACCGCCGCGCTGGCCCGCGCGAGCGCGGCCGAGGGCCAGGCCCGCGCGGCGCAGCAGCGCATGCAGTGCGACGTGGACTTCAAGGCCCTGGCCGCGCTGACGGGCTGGGAAGAGCCCGCGCTGCGCGAACGCATGGCCGCACCCGTGCCGCCCGCGCCCGATGCGCTGTTCACCATCGCCACCCTGCCCGCCCAGGTGCTGGCCCAGCGGCCCGACATCTACAACGCCGAGCGCGAGGTGGCCGCCGCCAGCGCCGACGTGGGCAGCGCCCAGGCCCAGCGCTACCCGCGCCTGGGCCTGTCCGGATCGGTGGGCGCGGGCTGGGTGCGCACCGGCGGCGCGACCACGGACCTGAGCACCTGGACCATCGGCCCGCTGGCGCTCAGCGTGCCGCTGTTCGACGGCGGCCGCCGCGCGGCGCAGGTGGACGCCGCGCGGGCGCGCTACGACGAAGCCGCCGCGCTGTACCGCGCCAAGGTGCGCCAGGCCGTGGGCGAGGTCGAGCAGGCGCTGGTGCGTCTGCACAGCACGGCCGAGCGCAGCGCCAGCGCGCGCACCGCCGCCGAGGGCTACCGCGCCTCGTTCGACGCTACCGAGGCGCGCTGGCGCGGCGGCCTGGCCAGCCTGGTCGAACTGGAGGATGCGCGCCGCACGCAGCTCGCGGCCGAAAGCGCCCTCGTCGCCTTGCAGCAGGAGCGCATGGCCGCCTGGATCGCCCTGTACCGCGCCGCTGGCGGCGGGTGGCGCGCCGACCCTGCAACGCCTGGATGAACGCCGTGCGGAATTATTCTTGTTTTCATAGCTGCTAGCGCTTACCCAACAAGCGTTAGAGACCAATTTCATTCAAATTTCCATTCACCATGCAACGCCCTCAACGCACCCCTACCTTGATCGCCGCCGTGGCGCTGTGCGCGCTGATCGCCGGCGGCGCCCTGCTGCTGGCGCCCGGCCCCTCGCGCGCGGCGGGCGACAAGGCCGCCGCCGCCCCGGCGCGCCCGGCCCTGGCCGTGACCACGGTGGCGCCGCAGCGCGGCCCCGTCACCCTGCGCCTGCCGGCCAACGGCAACGTGGCCGCCTGGCAGGAGGCCAGCATCGGCGCCGAGGCCAACGGCCTGCGGCTGTCGGAGGTGCGCGTGAACGTGGGCGACGTGGTCAAGGCCGGCCAGGTGCTGGCCACCTTCGCCACCGAGACCGTCGAGGCCGACCTGGCCCAGGCCCGCGCCAGCCTGGCCGAGGCCCGGGCGGCAGCGGCGGAAGCCCAGGCCAATGCCGAGCGCGCGCGCACGCTCTCGGCCACCGGCGCGCTCAGCGCGCAGCAGATCCAGCAGTACGCCACGGCGGCGCAAACGGGCCAGGCGCGCGTGGAAGCCGCCCAGGCCCTGCTGCGCGTGCAGCAGCTGCGGCTGGCGCAGACGCAAGTGAGGGCGCCGGACAGCGGCGTCATCTCCGCGCGCATCGCCACCGTGGGCGGCGTGGTGGGCGCGGGCACCGAGCTGTTCCGCCTGGTGCGGCGCGGCCGGCTGGAATGGCGCGCCGAGGTGGCGTCCAGCGAGCTGCCGCGCATCCAGCCCGGCATGAAGGCCGAGGTGACGGCCGCCAGCGGCGCCCAGGTGACGGGCACGGTGCGCAGCATCGCGCCCACGGTGGACCCGCAAACGCGCAACGCACTGGTGTACGTGGACCTGCCAGCGAACCCGGATGTGCGCGCCGGCATGTTCGCGCGCGGCGACTTTTTGCTGGGCGCGCGCGACGCGCTCACCGTGCCGCAGTCGGCCATCGTGGTGCGCGACGGCTTCAGCGCCGTGTTCGAGCTGGCCGAGGGCGGCCGCGTGGCATTGCGCCGCGTGCAGACCGGCCAGCGCACGGGCGACCGCGTGGAGGTGCTGGAGGGCCTGAAGCCCGGCGCGACGCTGGTCGAGCGCGGCGGCGCCTTCCTCAACGACGGCGACCTGGTGCGCGTGGCGCCGGCTCCGCAATCTGAGCAAAAATCGGCTCCAGCGCTTGCTGGACAATCGCCAGCAGCTAGCAAATAAGGAGTGATGGCATGAATCTGTCCGCCTGGTCGATCCGGAACCCGATTCCTGCGGCGATGCTGTTCGTGCTGCTCACGCTGGCGGGGCTGATGTCCTTCCGGGCGATGAAGGTGCAGAACTTCCCCGACATGGACCTGCCCGTGGTCGTGGTCACGGCGCAACTGCCCGGCGCCGCGCCGGGCCAGTTGGAGAGCGACGTGGCGCGCAAGATCGAGAACGCCATCGCCACGCTGCAGGGCGTCAAGCACATCACCAGCACGCTGACCGACGGCGTGGCCACCATCGCCACCGAGTTCCGGCTGGAAAAGCCGGTGCAGGAGGCGGTGGACGACGTGCGCTCGGCCGTGAGCCGCGTGCGCGCCGACCTGCCGGCCGACGTGCGCGACCCCATCGTGGCCAAGCTGGAGCTGAGCGCCCAGCCCATCCAGGCCTACGCCGTGGGCTCCAGCCAGCTCGATGACGAGGCGCTGTCGTGGTTCGTGGACGACACGCTCACGCGCCGCCTGCTGGCCGTGCCCGGCGTGGGCGGCGTGACGCGCGTGGGCGGCGTCACCCGCGAGGTGCGCGTGGCGCTCGATGCCGCGCGCATGCAGGCGCTGCAGGCCACGGCGGCCGACGTGTCGCGCCGCCTGCGCGAGGTGCAGATGGACAGCGCCGGCGGCCGGGCCGACCTGGGCGGTGCCGAGCAGCCGGTGCGCACCATCGCCACCGTGCAGACGGCGCAGGAGATCGGGCAGCTCGACGTGGCGCTCTCCAACGGCCGCCACGTGCGGCTCGACCAGATCGCCACCATCACCGACACCGTGGCCGAGCCGCGCGCGGCGGCGCTGCTGGACGGCAAGCCGGTGATCGGCTTCGAGGTCTCGCGCAGCCGGGGCGCGAGCGAGGTGGAGGTGGGCGCGGGCGTGCAGCAGGTGCTGGACCAGTTGCGCGCCGACTTCCCGCACCTCACGCTTCAGCGCACCGTGGACTTCGTGGACATCGCGCAGGGCGAGTACGACAGCTCCATGCGCCTGCTGTACGAGGGCGCCATCCTCGCGGTGATCGTGGTGTGGCTGTTCCTGCGCGACTGGCGGGCGACCATCGTCTCGGCCGTGGCGCTGCCGCTGTCGGTGATACCGGCCTTCATCGGCATGCACCAGCTGGGCTTTTCCATCAACATCATCACGCTGCTGGCGCTGTCGCTGGTGGTGGGCATCCTGGTGGACGACGCCATCGTGGAGGTGGAGAACATCGTGCGCCATCTGCGCATGGGCAAGAGTCCCTACCAGGCGGCCATGGAGGCGGCGGACGAGATCGGCCTGGCCGTCATCGCCACCACCTTCACGCTGATCGCGGTGTTTTTGCCCACGGCCTTCATGGCGGGCATTCCGGGGCGCTTCTTCAAGCAGTTCGGCTGGACGGCCGCGCTGGCGGTGTTCGCGTCGCTCGTCGTGGCGCGGCTGCTCACGCCCATGATGGCGGCGTACATCATGAAGCCCATCGTGGCGATGGAGAAGGAGCCGCGCTGGCTGGCCGCGTACATGCGCGCCTCGGCCTGGTGCCTGCGGCACCGCCTCGCGACGCTGCTGGGCGCGCTGCTGTTCTTCGCGGGTTCGCTGGCGCTCATCCCGCTGCTGCCCTCGGGCTTCATCCCGCCCGACGACAACGCGCAGACCCAGGTCACGCTGGAGCTGCCGCCTGGCAGCACCCTGGCCGACACGCGCGCGGCGGTGGACATGGCGAGCGCGCGCATCCTGCACGACGTGGGGCACATCCAGAGCATCTACACCGCCATCGGCGGCGGCGCGGCGGGGGCCGACCCGTTCGCGGGCGGCGGCGCGGCCGACCCGCGCAAGGCCACGCTCACGCTGCGCATGGCGCCGCGCGGCGAGCGCCCGCGCAAGCAGCAGATCGAAGGGCGCCTGCGCACGGCCCTGGCCGACCTGCCCGGCGTGCGCGTGAAGGTGGGCCTGGGCGGCTCCAACGACAAGTACGTGCTGGCGCTGGCCAGCGAGGACCCGCAGGCCCTCTCGGCCGCGGCGCGCGAAGTGGAGCGCGGCCTGCGCACCATCCCCGGCATCGGCAACGTGGGCTCCAATGCCAGCCTGGTGCGGCCCGAAATCGCCGTGCGCCCCGACTTCGCCCGCGCCGCCGACCTGGGCGTGACCAGCAGCAGCATCGCCGAGACGCTGCGCGTGGCCACGCTGGGCGACTACGAGCAGTACCTGCCCAAGCTCAACCTCGCGCAGCGCCAGGTGCCCATCGTCGTGCGCCTGGCGGACGCGGCGCGCACCGACCTGTCGGTGCTGGAGCGCCTGGCCGTGCCCGGCACGCGCGGGCCGGTGCGCCTGGGCGAGGTCGCCACGCTGGAGGTGGCGGGCGGCCCGGCCGTCATCAGCCGCTACGACCGCGCGCGCAACGTGCAGTTCGAGATCGAGCTGGGCGAGCGCGGCCTGGGCGAGGTGGCCGAGGCCATCAACGCCCTGCCCGCCGTGCAGGGCCTGCCGCCCAGCGTGCGCAAGATCGACGTGGGCGACGCCGAGATGATGGGCGAGCTGTTCGCGAGCTTCGGCCTGGCCATGCTGACCGGCGTGCTGTGCATCTACATCGTGCTGGTGCTGCTGTTCAAGGACTTTTTGCAGCCCGTCACCATCCTCGCGGCGCTGCCGCTGTCGCTGGGCGGGGCCTTCGTGGCGCTGCTGATCGCGGGCAAGAGCTTCTCGATGCCGTCGCTGATCGGGCTCATCATGCTCATGGGCATCGCCACCAAGAACTCCATCCTGCTGGTCGAATACGCCATCGTGGCGCGGCGCGAGCACGGCCTGGGCCGGCTCGACGCGCTGCTGGACGCCTGCCACAAGCGCGCGCGCCCGATCATCATGACCACGCTGGCCATGGGCGCGGGCATGCTGCCCATCGCCGCCGCCTGGGGCGAGGCCGACATGAGCTTCCGCTCGCCCATGGCCGTGGCGGTGATCGGCGGGCTGATCACCTCCACCGTGCTGAGCCTGCTGGTGGTGCCGGCGGTGTTCACCTACGTGGACGACCTGGCGCAGTGGCTGCGCCGGCTGTGGGGCGGACGCGGCGCCGCAGGCGCCCAGAACGGCGATCAGGCAAACAGCCAGGCATAAGCGGGGGAACTGCCCGGCTGGCGGACGGCGCCAGCCAGGATAATCTGGCGTTGCCATGAACCTCGTCGCGCTCAACATCGACTCGCTGCGCCCCGGCCAGCCCATTCCGTTTGCGCTGCGCCGCGCCGACGGCGTGCTGCTGACGCAGAAAGGCTTTGTGTTCCGCAGCCGCGCGGAACTGGCCACGCTGCTCGGGCGCGACCTGCAGATCTTCGTGGACACCGACGAATCGGGCCAAAGCCATCGCAGCTACATGGCGCAATTGCAAAGCATGCTGCTGGCCGAGACCGCGCTGGGGCAAATCGCCAACGTCCAGCTCGGCGTCACCGCGCAGGCCAGCGCCCAGGCGCCAGACGACGGCCCGCCCAACTGGCCGGATCTGCAACTGCGCAGCACCCAGCTGCTGCGTACGCCCCAAGCGGATGACTTCCTGCCCCGCCTGCTGGCGCTGCACGGCGAACTGGCGCGCCACGCCCGGCAGGCGCCAGATGCGACGCTGCTGGCGCTGATCTACCTGTCGGCCCTGGAGACGCGCATGTACAGCGCCACGCACGCCATGCTGGTGGCCTGCGTGGCCATGGTGGTGGCGCACGAGACGCTGCGCTGGCCCGAGCCGCGCTGCCACAGCCTGGGCGCCGCCGCGTTGAGCATGAACGTTGCGATGACGGCGCTGCAAGACGAACTGGCGGTGCAGGCAGAGGCGCCCAGCGCCGCGCAGATGGACATGATCCACACCCACGCCGATATCTCCGAGGCGCTGCTGCGCCGCGCCGGCGTGGCTGACGAGGACTGGCTGCAGGCCGTGCGCCAACACCACAGCCGCACCCCCGGCCCGCTGACCGCGCGCAGCGCCAGCGGCCAGATGGCGCGCCTGATCCAGCGCGCCGACCTGTTCGGCGCGCGCATCGCGCCGCGCGCCACGCGCCACCCCATGCTGGTGACGGCCGCCATGCAGGCCAGCTACTACGACGAGGCGCGCCAGGTGGACGAGGCCGGCGCCGCCCTGATCAAGACCCTGGGCGTGTACCCGCCCGGCAGCTTCGTGCGCCTGGCCAGCCAGGAGGTGGGCGTGGTGCTGCGCCGCGGCACCAACGCCACCACGCCGCGCGTGGCGGTAGTGCTCAACCGCGACGGCATGGCCACGGGCGAGCCGATACCGCGCGACACCGCCCTGCCGAGCTGGAAAATCACCGCCGCCCTGCCGCAGCGCCAGGTGCGCGTCACAACCGGGCTGCAGCGCCTGCTGGACATGGTGTGACCCGGGTTCATAAAAATTTACACACCGCCCCTTGAACTTTCGCGCAGCACGCCTACTCTATGAACCATGCACCGCAAACCATTGCGGCCCGTGGTGCCAAGATCCAAGTTTTTAACGTTGCGAAGCCTTCCGGGCCCTGCCCGGCTGCAATCCTGGGGCGTTTCTCCTCCCTCCCTCTCATATTTCGTTTCAGGGCGCTTCGCAACCTTTTTTATTACGCAAAAAAGCGCGCATCCATTGCGGAGCGCGCTTTTTTGCTTTGCGGCAAATAGCCGGGGATGCCCTGGCTACGCCGGCTGCGTGCCCTGAAAGCTCGACCGCTGGGCCAGCTTGTCCATCAGCCGCGCCAGGTTGGCGTGGGACGCGCGCCAGTCCAGCTCGGGAAAACGAAACGACAGCCAATCGAGCGCGCAGCCCACGGCCACGTCGGCCAGGCTCAGGTGGATGCCGCAGCAAAACGGCTTGTCGCCCAGGCCCTTGTCCATGGCGGCCAGGCCGGCGCGCACCTTGGCCATCTGGCGTTCGATCCAGGCGGGGCTGCGCTGCGCGGGGCTGCGGCCCTCGAAAACGTTTTCCAGACGCACCAGCACGGCGGCGTCGAGCACGCCGTCGGCCAGCGCTTCCCAGGTCTTGACCTCGGCGCGCTCGCGCCCGTCCTGGGGAATCAGGCGCCCCACGGGCGAAAGCGTATCGAGGTATTCGACGATGACGCGCGAGTCGAACATGGCCTCGCCGCCCTCCATCACCAGGCAGGGCACCTTGCCCAGCGGGTTGGAGGCGCTGATCAGCGCGTCGCCCGACCAGACGTTGTCCAGCTCAAGGCGGAATTCCAGTTTTTTCTCGGCCAGCACCACGCGCACCTTGCGCACGTAGGGGCTGCTAGTCGATCCGATGAGTTTCATGATGGTCGCGGCGGCGCGGGGCGCGGCGTGTAGGACGGGTGGGCGGTCGATTCTATCGGCGCGCGAACCCTGCCGGGGCCGGCACCTACAATTGCGGCCCATGAGCCTGCATCACATCTCCGCCCTCTCCCCGCTGGACGGCCGCTACGCCGCCAAACTTGCCACCCTGCGCCCGATCATGAGCGAGCATGGCTACATGCACCGGCGCGTGCAGGTCGAGGTGGCCTGGTTCATCGCCCTGTCGGACGCCGGCTTTGCCGAGTTCAAGCCGCTGTCGGCCGGCGCGCGCACCTATCTGCTGGGCCTGGTGAAGAACTTCACCGAGGCCGACGCCGCCGCCATCAAGGACATCGAGAAGACCACCAACCACGACGTGAAGGCCGTGGAGTACTGGATCAAGTCCAAGTTCGAGGCTCGCCCCGAGCTCACGAACGCCGCCGAGTTCGTGCACTTCGCCTGTACCAGCGAGGACATCAACAACACCAGCCACGCGCTGCAGATCAAGGCCGGGCGCGACGCCGCGCTGCTGCCGGGGCTGGACGCCATCGTCGCCAAGCTGCGCGAGATGGCGCACCAGTACGCCGCCGTGCCCATGCTCAGCCGCACGCACGGGCAGACGGCCAGCCCCACCACCGTGGGCAAGGAACTGGCCAACGTGGCCGTGCGCCTGCAGGCCGCGCGCGCGCGCATTGCCGACGTGAAGATCCTGGCCAAGATGAACGGCGCCGTGGGCAACTACAACGCCCACCTGGCCGCCTGGCCCGACTTCGACTGGGAGGCGTTCAGCAAAAAAGTGGTCGAGACGCCCGAGCCGCTGGGCCTGGGCCTGACCTTCCAGCCCTACAGCATCCAGATCGAGCCGCACGACTACATGGCCGAGCTGTTCGACGCCGTGGCGCGCGCCAACACCATCCTGGTGGATCTGGCGCGCGACATCTGGGGCTACGTCAGCCTGGGCTACTTCAAGCAGCGGCTGAAGGCCGGCGAGATCGGCTCCAGCACCATGCCGCACAAGGTCAATCCGATCGACTTCGAGAACGCCGAGGGCAACCTGGGCCTGGCCAACGCGCTGTTGCGCCACCTGGCCGAGAAGCTCCCCGTCAGCCGCTGGCAGCGCGACCTGACCGACTCCACCGTGCTGCGCAACATCGGCGTGGCGCTGGGCTACGCCACGCTGGCGTACAGCTCGCTGATGACCGGCCTGAACAAGCTCGAACTGAACGAGCAGGCCCTGGCGGCCGATCTGGATGCCGCCTGGGAGGTGCTGGCCGAGCCGATCCAGACGGTGATGCGCCGCTACGGCGTACCCGGCGCGTACGAGAAGCTCAAGGAAGTCACGCGCGGCAAGAGCGTGAGCGCCCAGGCGCTGCACCAGCTCATCGCCAGCCTGGACATTCCCCAGGCCGACAAGGATCGCCTGCTGGCCATGACGCCCGCCAGCTACACCGGCAAGGCGGTGGAACTGGCCAAGCGCTGCTGATTCAATAGCTGTTTGCGCTTTACAGACAAGCAACTCAAATATAAAGAGCTGTCAAAGTGGCTTTGGTGCTGCGCAGACAGCTCTTGTTTTTTATAACACCATGGCTCTCAAATCCACCATCTTCAAGGCCAACATCGCCATCGCCGACATCGACCACGGCTACTACGCCGACCACCAGCTGACCCTGGCGCGCCACCCCAGCGAAACCGACGAACGCATGATGGTGCGCCTGGCGGCGCTGGCGCTGAACGCCCACGAGCTGCAGGACATGTGCCAGGGCGACGCCACGCTGGCCTTCGGCGCCGGCCTGTCCGACCCGGACGACCCGGATCTGTCGCTGACCGACTTCACCGGCGCCAAGCGCCTGTGGATCGAGGTGGGCCAGCCCGACGACAAGCCGCTGGCCAAGGCCTGCTCGCGCGCCGACGCGGTGCGCGTGTACGCCTTCAGCCACGCCGCCGAGGTGTGGTGGAAAGGCATCGAGGGCAAGCTGGCGCGCCAGGACAAGCTGCAGGCCTGGCGCCTGCCGCACGAGGCCGTGCAGGAACTGGCCCGCCTGGCCGAGCGCAGCATGCAGCTGCAGGCCACAGTGCAGGACGGCGCGCTGACCCTGAGCAGCCAGCTGGGCAGCGTGCACCTGGAGCCGCTGCGCTGGAAGTAGGCAGCGCCCGGCCCGGCCCAGTCCGGTGCCGCCGTCAGGCGCGCGCCGGAATCGCCAGCCCGCGCTGCACCGCCGGGCGCGCGGCAAAGGCCGCCAGCACGCGCTCCACCTGCGGATAGCTGCCCCAGCCGACCAGCTCGCCCGCCTCGTAGAAACCCACCAGGTTGCGCACCCAGGGGAAGACGGCGATGTCGGCAATGCTGTATTCCGCCCCCATGATCCAGTCGCGCCCGGCCAGGTGCTTGTCCAGCACGCCCAGCAGGCGTTTGGATTCGGCCACGTAGCGGTCGCGTGGGCGCTTGTCCTCGAAGTCCTTGCCGGCAAACTTGTGGAAGAACCCGAGCTGGCCGAACATCGGCCCCACGCCGCCCATCTGCCACATCAGCCACTGCAGCGCCTGGTAGCGCGCGGCCGGGTCTGCGGGCAATAGCTTGCCGGCCTTCTCGGCCAAGTAGATGAGGATCGCGCCCGACTCCCACAGCGCCAGCGGCTGGCCGCCGGGGCCGTTGGGGTCGAGGATGGCCGGGATCTTGTTGTTGGGGTTGAGCGACAGGAACGCGGGCGAGAACTGGTCGTTGGTCTCGAAGCTGACCAGGTGCGCCTCGTAGGGCAGCTGCAGCTCCTCCAGCGCGATCGACACCTTCACGCCGTTGGGCGTGGGCAGCGAATACAGCTGGATGCGGTCGGAGTGGCTGGCCGGCCATTGGGCCGTGATGGGGTGGATCCAGGGCATGGGATTCATCGCCGGCGCCCTTATCAAGCCACCTTCGGCGGGCGGTGCAACAGGCACAGCTTGTTGCCCGCCGGGTCGCGCAGATAAGCCAGGTACATCCGGCCCGCGCCCTCGCCGCGCCAGCCCGGCGGATCTTCGCAGGCCACGCCGCCGGCGGCTACGCCCGCCGCGTGCGCCGCATCCGCCTGTTCGGGCGACTCCGCCGCGAAACCGATGGTGCTGCCGTTGCCATGGCAGGCCGGCTCGCCATTGATGGGCGCAGTGATGGCAAAGGTGTTGCCCGCATGGCGCCAGAAGGTGCGATTTTTCGGGTCGGTAAAGCCCGGCTTGCAACCCAGGGCGCCAAGCACTGCGTCATAGAACCGCCGGGATTGTTCGAGGTCGCTGGCTCCCAGCATCACGTGGCTGAACATGTGTCTCTGTCTCCTGAAAAAAAGAAAGGCTCCGCCACGTCCGTGGCGGGTGTGCGTATCGTAGTGGAGCCGGACGATGGCTGCAGGCGCCTTGACGACACCGCCTGGGGTGCGGCGCATGCGCGCTCCTCGGCCAGCCCCGCCGGATGGGCGGGCGGCCGAAGGGAGCAGCGGGGTTGCACGCCGCCAGGTCAGGCACCACCGTCAGGATGGTTCACGACGTGGCCGTCTTCCTTGAGGGCGGAGACGGCTGCGTGGAAATCCGTCGCCTTGACCAATAGATGGTCGCCGTCGAAAGTCGAAACCACGAAGACGCCGATGCCGGCATGGGCGATGGCCGTTGTCACGGATGCCACGACGCCCGTTTCGTCGAATGCGAATGGGCCAACCAGCTTCAGGCAGGACCAATTGGCTGAGCATGTGACATCAGCTGGAGCCAGGCCTTGCCGGCAAACGATCGACAACTCATCGTCCGTCTTGGTGATGGAAAAGAAGTCGCCAGCAGTTGCCCACGGTGGAACAGGAGCATCTGGCGCAAGACGGAGAACGGAAAACCGGCCAGGCAGAACCTGAAAAGTGAATGATCGGCGGTGGCTCTTCATACGCGGCTGTCTAGTCTCACTGCGGCAGCACGCTCACCGCACCATCCACCCCCTGCTCGCGCATGCCGCCCGGGCAAGGCCTGTCGGTATAGGTGGCGCGCCCCTGGGCGTCCACGCATTTGCGCGGAGGCGGAGGCAGCGGGGCCGTGGCGGCGCCAGCGACAGGCGGCGGTGTGCGGGCGGCCTTGCCCGGGGGCAGCGTGCCGGGGCCGGGGCGGGTGATGGTGCGCCACGCCTGCGCGGCCCAGGGGCCGGCGTGGGGCGTCCACCGGTCGGCCGTCCACCAGGCGGCCACGGCGCCGGCGATGGCCACAGCGGCGGCCGCGCCCCAGGCGATGCGTTCGCCCCGACTCAGCATGGCCGCGCTACCCCAGGTGCGCGCCGAGCGCGCCCGCCAGGGCAAACATGCCGATGCGATCCTGCCCCAGCACGGCGCGCAGCTTGTCGTCGGCCACGATGGTGCGCTTGTCCTGCGGGTCCTGCAGGTTGTGGGCCTTGATGTATTCCCACAGCTTCTTGACCGCCTCGGGGCGGGTGACCGGCGCGTCGCCAATCACCGCGGCCAGCTGCGGGCTGGGCGCCTTGCCGGCAGCGGTGCTGGTCTTGCGCGCGGCCTTTTTTGCAGGTGTTTTTTTGGCTGCAGCGCTTGTTCTGCCTGCGCTGATAGCTCCTGTTTTTGCTGCGGCGGTCTTGCGCGGCGGGTATTTGCTGTCGCGCGGCTCGAATTCGAAGTTGACCTTGCCTTCGCCCGCGTCCCACGCCAGGCGCGCCTTGAAGGCGCGGCGCGTGCGGTTGGAGATGAATTTGTCGAGCAGGTCGGTCTTGCCGGTAGCCAGGAGCTTTTCCATCTGCGCGCGCTCGATCGGCTGCTGCAGGATGATCTGCCCGCTCTTGAAATTGCAGCTGGGCGTGGGCTGCTCGGCGGTGGGCACGGCGCGCGCGCAGACGTAGTTGCTGCCGTGCGCGTGCACCGCGCCGCCGCAGACCGGGCAGGGGCCCAGAGAGGCGTCGGTGAACGTGACCAGCTCGCCGGTTTCCTCGGCGTTCTTGTCGTCGCCGAAGTCGAATTCGAGCTTGTAGCGGCCGGGGGCTTCTTCGTCGTGCACGATGGCGACCTCGGCCGTGAACGGCCAGCCGGCCTTGGAGCGAAAGCCCTCCAGCGGGCCGATGCGGCGATCGCGCAGCAGCTGCTCGGCTTCGGCCACCTCGAAGGTGCGCCCGGCGGGCGATTTGCCGAACGAGAAGCCGCAGCCCTCCCCCCCGTCCTTGCCGGTGCATGCATACCTGCGGTAGTTCTCGCGCACCACGCCGGCGCAGTTGGGGCACGGCGCGGACAGCGTCGCGTAGTCGCCGGGGATGGTGTCGCGGTCGTATTCCTTGGCTTTCTTGACCATGCGTTCGGTCATCGCGGCGATCTGCTGCATGAACGACGCGCGCGAGAGCTGGCCGCGCTCCATCTGCGCCAGCTTGTATTCCCACTCGCCGGTCAGTTCGGCGCGGCACAGTTCCTCCACCTCCAGGCCGCGCAACAGCGTCATCAGCTGCACGGCCTTGGCCGTGGGGATCAGCTCGCGGCCTTCGCGCAGCATGTATTTTTCGGTGAGCAGCCCTTCGATGATGGCCGCGCGCGTGGCCGGCGTGCCCAGGCCTTTTTCCTGCATGGCCTCGCGCAGCTCGTCGTCGTCGATCTGCTTGCCGGCGCTCTCCATCGCGCCCAGCAGCGTGGCTTCGGAGTAGCGCGCCGGGGGCTTGGTTCTAAGGCCCTTGGGGTTGACCTGCTCGGCCAGCGGGCGCTCGCCCGGCTGCACCGCCACCAGCGGCTGGCCCTTGTCGCCGGCCTTGCCGTCCTCGGTCTCGCTGGCGGCCTCCTTGCCGTAGATGGCCAGCCAGCCGGGCTTGACCAGCACCTTGCCTTCGGTTTTGAAGCTGTGCTGTTCCACCTTGGATATGCGCGTGGTCACCTGGTATTCGGCGCTGGGGAAGAACACCGCCATGAAGCGGCGCACGACCAAGTCGTAGAGCTTTTGCTCGGCCTCGGACAGGCCGTGCGGCGCCTGCGTGGTGGGGATGATGGCGAAGTGGTCGCTCACCTTGCTGTTGTCGAACACGCGCTTGGTCGGCCGCACGTAGCTGCTGTCCAGCGCCTGGCGCGCAAACGGCGCCAGGTGGCCCATGCCGGAGCCGGCCAGCATCTCGAAGGTCTGGCGCGCCACGGGTACATAGTCCTCGGGCAGCGCGCGCGAGTCGGTACGCGGGTAGGTCAGCGCCTTGTGGCGCTCGTACAGCGCCTGCGCCAGCGCCAGCGTGGTCTTGGCGCTGAAGCCGAACTTGCCGTTGGCCTCGCGCTGCAGGCTGGTCAGGTCGAACAGCAGGGGGCTGGCCTGCGTGCTGGGCTTGGCCTCCTCGGTCACAGCGGCGGGCTTGCCGCGCACCGCGTCGGCGATCTGCTGCGCGGCCTGCGCGCTCCAGAGGCGGTCGGCGCGGGCCTCGGGGTCGTCACTTTTCTTGAACTGCGGATCGAACCACTTGCCCAGGTACTCGCCGGCCTGGGCGGCGAAGGTGCCGTGGATTTCCCAGTAGTCGCGGCTGATGAACTTGCGGATTTTTTCCTCGCGCTCGACCACCAGCGACAGCGTGGGCGTCTGCACCCGGCCCACGGTGGTCAGAAAGAAGCCGCCGCCCTGCGAGTTGAACGCCGTCATCGCGCGCGTGCCGTTGATGCCGACCAGCCAGTCGGCCTCGCTGCGGCTGCGTGCGGCGTCGGCCAGGCCCTGCATCTGGGCGTCGCTGCGCAGCTGGCCAAAGCCGTCGCGGATGGCCTGCGGCGTCATGCTCTGCAGCCACAGGCGCTGCACGGGCTTGCCCAGGCTACCCTTGGCGCCGCCAGCGTACTGCTCGATCAGGCGGAAGATCAGCTCGCCCTCGCGCCCCGCGTCGCAGGCGTTGACGAGCTGCGTCACGTCCTTGCGCTTGGCCTGCTTGACCACGGCGGCCAGGCGGCTCTTGGTCTTGTCGACGGGCTTCAAGTCGAAGCGCGGCGGGATCACCGGCAGGTGGGCAAAGCTCCACTTGCCGCGCTTCACGTCGAATTCCTCGGGCGCCTGGATTTCGACCAGGTGGCCGACGGCGCTGGTGACGACGTAGCGTTCGTTCTCGAAGTGGTCGTCGTGCTTGTCGAACTTGCCGGCAACCGGCGTGAGGGCGCGCACGATGTCTTGTGCGACCGAGGGTTTTTCTGCGATGACGAGGGTCTTGCTCATGGTGTGTTCGGAATGCGCCTTGCCGGCGCTTCTACAATTCGTGTCTCACGCGCGCACGCGCATACGCATGCGTGCCCATATACAAAGTAGCAGAGTTTTCAAATGCCCCGCAGCACAACCCCTTCTTCCCCGGGCCGGCGCATCCAGGTGCGCCGCTCGGGCGTTCACGGCAAGGGCGTGTTTGCGCTGCGCGCGATCGCCGCGGGGGAGGTCGTCATCGAGTACGTGGGCGAAGTCATCGGCTGGCAGGAGGCGCAGGATCGCCACCCGCACGACCCCAGCCAGCCCAACCACACGTTTTATTTTCACGTGGACGAAGACCGCGTGATCGACGCCAACGTGGGCGGCAACGCCGCGCGCTGGATCAACCACAGCTGCGCGCCCAACTGCTGGGCCGACGAGCAGGACGGCCGCATCTTCATCACCGCGCTGCGCGACATCGCCGCCGGCGAGGAGCTGAACTACGACTACGGCCTGATCGTCGAGGAACGCTACACCAAAAAACTCAAGGCCGAATACCCCTGCCGTTGCGGCGCCCCCGGCTGCCGGGGCACGCTGCTGGCGCCCAAGCGCGGCTGGCACCCGCCCGGCCCTGGCGACCTCCCGCAGGCGGGCGCGGCGAAAGGACGGCGGCCATGAACGCGTCCTCCAAGCAACCCACCCCATGGCCGGCCGAGGCCATCTGGGAAGCCGTGGCCCCGCTGCTGCCGGGCTTTACCGTCGAGATCCTGCCCAGCGTCGATTCGACCAACACCGAGCTGATGCGCCGCGCACGCGCCGGGCGCACCGAACCCACGCTGCTGGTTACCGAGGAGCAGACCGCCGGGCGTGGGCGCCTGGGGCGCAGCTGGCACAGCGACGCGCTCTACCTCGGCACGGGCGCCGTGCCGTCGCTCACGTTCTCGCTAGGCCTGCCGCTGGCGCCGCGCCAGTGGAGCGGCCTGTCGCTGGCGGTAGGCGTCAGCGTGGCCGACAGCCTGCAGCCGCACCTGCCCACCGACGGCGCCAGACCCCGCCTGCTGCTGAAATGGCCCAACGACCTGTGGCTGGAAGGTGACCGCAAGCTCGGCGGCATTCTGGTGGAAACCGCCACGCTGACCGGCATGGAACCGCGCGGCGATGCGCCGCGCTACGTGGTGGTGGGCGTGGGCCTGAACGTGCTGCCGGTGCTGGCCCAGGGATTGAGCGCGCCCAGCGCCTGCCTGCGCGAGCTGGACGGCACCCTGAGCGCGCCCAGCGCTCTGCAGCGCCTGGCGGCCCCGCTGGTGGCCACGCTGCTGGGCTTTGCCGAACACGGGTTCGCGCCCTTCCAGGCACGCTTCGCGCAGCGCGACGTGCTGGCCGGGCGCGGCGTCACGCTGAGCAATGGCCAGCACGGCACGGCCCACGGCATCAGCGACGAAGGCGCCCTGTTGGTGCATACCGCACAGGGCATGCAGGAGATCACCAGCACCGAAGTGAGCGTGCGCCCGCGCGCATCGAACTGAAAGCTACGCACCCCAAGGAGTCCCATGCTGCGTATCGCCGTCGTGCTTTTGCTGCTGGCCAACGCCGGCTACTACGCTTGGTCGCAAGGCCTGCTGCGCAGTTGGGGCATGGCCCCTGCCGAGTCCGGCGAACCGCAGCGCCTGGCGCAGCAGATCGCCCCGGAGCAGCTGCGCCTGCTGCCGCCCGAGCCATCCGCCCCGAAAACCGCCAATACGGGCACGGCCCCGGACGGCGGCTCCACGGCAGCTATGGCCGCGGCACCGCCCGCCCCCGACGCTGCCCCCAATCAGCCAGCACCGTCCCCGGCAGAGCCTGGTGTGTGCATGGAGGCCGGCATTCTGGACGCGCACCAGGCAGATGCCGTGCGCGCGGCAGCGGCACACCTGCCCCAGGGCAGCTGGAGCCTGGAGCCGGCGCCGATTGCCGGGCGCTGGATGGTCTACATGGGCAAGTTCCCTGACCAGGAGACGATGGCCCGCAAGCGCCAGGAACTGCGCGACATGAAAATCGACATCGACCGCCCCGGCGCCGGCTTCGAGCCGGGCATTGCGCTGGGGCGCTTTTCCACCGAAGAGGCGGCACAGCGCGGCCTGTCCGACCTGACGCGCAAAGGCGTACGCACGGCGCGCGTGGTGCAGGAGCGCTCCGACGCCAAGGGCTTCATGCTGCGCCTGCCGGTGGTCACCGCCACGCTGCGCTCCAGCCTCAAGCCGCTGCAGTCCGCACTAGGCAGCAAGCAGTTGCGGCCCTGCGATTGAGCCCCCTGCGGGCGCTGCGCGTCAGGCGCGGGGGCCGCCGGTGTCGAGCAGCCACTGCACCATGGTCTGCAAATCCGCCTGCAACCGCGCGAAGCCCTGGGGCAGGATGTCCAGGCTGGCCTCGTCCATGTACAGCTTGCGGTTGATCTCCAGCTGGATGCTGTGGCGCTGGCGCGCCGGGTCGCCGTAGCGGCGCACTAGCTCCACCCCCTTGTACGGGTGGTTGTATTCGACGCTGTAGCCGCGTGCGCGCAGCCAGCTGCACAGAGCTTGCGACAGACGCGGGTCGGCAGTGCTGCCGTCGCGATCGCCCACCACGAAGTCCGCATGGTGCAGCCCTGGATGCAGCGTGGCGTGGCTGGCCGCCACGGCGGGCATGGAGTGGCAGTTGATGTGCACGCTGTAGCCATGGCGCGCGTGCGCCGCGTCGATCTCGGCCGCCACGGCGGCGTGGTACGGGCGCCAGCATCGGTCTATGCGTGCCTGCACCTCGGCCACGGTCAGTTGCCGGTCGTAGATAGGCAGGCCGTCGTCGGTGCATTTCCAGATCAGGCCCTTGCCCAGGCGCACCTTTTGCAGCACCACGGGGTCGGTGGTGACAGGGCCGGGCCAGGGCGCGTCCAGCAGGCTCTCGTCCAGCTCGGTCACGTCGCGGTTGGCATCCAGGTAACTGCGTGGAAAGTGCGCCTCCACCCAGCCTACGCCCATGTCGGCGGCAAAGGCGTAGAGCTTTTCGACGTGGGTGTCCTCGGCGCTGCGCAGCGCGGCCATGGGCAGGGCCGGACGAAAGTCTGCGGGATAGTGGGTGCCGCTGTGCGGCGAGTCGAGCACCAATGCGGTGCGGCCCGGGCGGGTCGAAATCATGTTCATGGCAGCCTCTGCCGTCCTGCCTTGGCAAGGCACTTGCGGACAATGGCAAAAGGGCATTCTAGCCAGCCCCTTCGCCTCGCGCCGTCAGCGGTCTGTGCTCCTGGCGAGTGCGCTGGCGGCAAAGCGCACGGTAAAGCGCGCGCCCGGCATGGCCTGGCCCGGATGGGCATCCTGCAGCAGTACTTCGGCGCCGTGCTGGCGCGCGATTTCGCGCACGATCGGCAAACCCAGGCCGGAGCCGTCGGCGCCAGTGCCCAGCGCGCGGTAGAAGGGTTGGAAGATCAAGTCACGCTCGGCCTCGGGAACACCGGGGCCGGAGTCTTCAATCTGCAACAGCACCACGCCGCCAAAGGTGTCAGGCAGCACGCGCGCGGTCACCACACCGGGCTGCTGCGGGTTCGACGGGGTGTAGTTGATGGCGTTGTCCAGCAGATTGCGCACCAGTTCGTTGAGCAGCAGCGGGTTGCCGTCCACCCACACGCCGGCAACGCCGGGCTGGGCGCCGTCGTAGCCTAGGTCGATGCGCTTTTCCATCGCGTGCGGCACGACGGTACGCACCACTTCCATCACCAGTTCCGCCAGATCCACGCGCTGGCGCTGCAGGGCGGCGCTGCTGCCTTCGGCGCGTGCCATGGCCAGCAGCTGGTTGACGGTGTGCGTGGCGCGGATCGAGGCGCGGCCGATCTGCTGCAGCGACTGCTTGAGCTCCTCGGTACTGGTGCCTTCGCGCTGCGCCAGATCGGCCTGCATGCGCAGGCCCGCCAGCGGGGTTTTGAGCTGGTGGGCGGCGTCGGCCAGAAAGCGTTTTTGCGTGGCCATCGATTCGTGCAGGCGCAGCAGCAGATCGTTGACCGAATCGACCAGCGGCGCCACCTCCATGGGCACGGCCTTGTGGTCGAGCGGCGACATATCGTCGCTCTTGCGCGCGCGGATGCGCTCTTCCAGCTGATGCAGCGGCTTGATGCCGCGCGCCAGCGCCAGCCACACCAGCAGCACCGCCAGCGGCAGGATGACGAACTGCGGCAGCATCACGCCCTTGATGATCTCGGTGGCCAGCATGCTGCGCTTGGAGCGCGTCTCGGCCACCTGCACCAGCGCCGGCGGTGCGCCCGGCAGGGGCATGTGCACCCAGATATAGGCCACTCGCACGTCGCTGCCGCGCAGCTCGGCATCGCGCAGCTTCACGTCCACGGCATCGGCGGTTTCCTCGGGAGGCGGCAGTGGCAGGTCGCGCTCGCCGGAAAGCAGCTCGCCACTGGGCGAAAGCACCTGGTAGTACACGAAGTCCGACTCGTCGGCGCGCAGCAACTCGCTGGCGGGTTGCGACAGGCTGAACTGCACCTGCCCGCCCTGCACGGTGACGAACTGCGCCAGCGCATGCGCGTTGTATTCCAGCGCGCGGTCGAACGGCTTGTTGGCCAGGCCTTGCGCCACCAGCCAGGTCAAGGCCAGGCTGACCGGCCACAGCAGCAGCAGCGGTGTCAGCATCCAGTCCAGGATTTCGCCAAACAGGGAACGCTGCTCGCGCCGGAAGATGGTCATGGCGGGTCGCCGGACAGCATGCGCAGCACGCTCAGCCGGGGATCTTCTCCAGGCAGTAGCCCAGGCCGCGCACGGTGGCGATGCGGATCGGGCCGCCCTCGATCTTCTTGCGCAGGCGGTGGATGTAGACCTCGATGGCGTTGTTGCTGACCTCCTCGCCCCATTCGCACAGGCGTTCGACCAGCTGCTCCTTGCTCACCAGACGCCCGGCGCGCTGCAGCAGGACTTCGAGCAGGCCCAGTTCGCGCGCCGACAGCTCGACCAGCTTGCCGTCGATGGTGGCCACGCGCCCGGCCTGGTCGTAGACCAGCGGGCCATGCTTGATGGTGGCGCTGGTCGTACCCATGCCGCGGCGCGTCAGGGCCCGCACACGCGCCTCCAGTTCCTGCAGCGAAAAGGGCTTGGCCATATAGTCGTCCGCACCGTAGTCCAGCCCCTTGACGCGCTCCTCCACACTGTCGGCCGCCGTGAGAATCAGCACTGGCAGCGCCGATCCGCGCGCGCGCAGGCGCTTCAAGACCTCCAGCCCATGCATCCTGGGCAGGCCCAGATCCAGGATCAGCAGGTCGAATTCATTGTTCGTCACCAGTGCTGTGTCGGCTTCCGTGCCGTTGGCCACATGGTCGGCCACGGCGCCCGACGCGCGCAACGTGCGCAGCAGGCCGTCGGCCAGCACCTGGTCGTCTTCGGCGATGAGGATGCGCATGCGGGTGTCTCCGGTTATTTGTGCGATACGGCGCTGCGGCCTGGCGGAATTTTAGGCCGGGCGCCCCTCGCCGCCGGCATAGGCCTCCAGGCCCAACAGCACGACGGTGGCCACGTCGGCACCGACCTCGGCGCGAAACTCCTGTTCGGCCTGGGCCAGCGCCTCGCGGAACGCCGCGCGCCAAGCCAACCCAGTGGGCGTATAGCGCACGACGCGCGCCCGCGCGTCGCGTACATCGGCCTCGCGTGTAACCAGGCCCCAGGCCTGGCACTGCGTGACCAGATCGGCCATGGCCTGCTTGCTCATGCCGGCGCGCGCCGCCAGATCGGTCAACCGGTCGCCAGCGGGCGACAGGTGGCGCGTGATGTGCACATGGGCCGCGCTGACCTGCGCACGCGCCGCCAGGTTGGATAGCGCCAGCGGCGTCTGTACGTTGCGCGCCATGAGCTGCAGCACGCGCGCATCGAAACGGCGCGCGGCATGACCGAGCAGGCGGCCCAGATGCGTCTGGCGCCAGTCGTCCCAATCGTCCGGTGTGTGGCTCATCGGTATATTGTCAGGCAAACTGACAAAAATATTGCTTGTAACGGCTGTGCGAATGCATAAACTACTGTTTACACATCCAGCCTGTTATTCAAACCAGTCTACGGATTCCATTCCACCGATCCCCAAGGAGTTTCCCCATGAACGCAATCGCCAAAGCCGTGAACGACGAAAAGGCCAAGGCCCTGCAGGCCGCGCTGGCACAGATCGAGAAGCAGTTTGGCAAGGGCACCATCATGCGCCTGGGCGAGGGCGAGGCCATCGAGGATCTGCAGGTCGTCTCCACCGGCTCGCTGGGTCTGGACATCGCCCTGGGCGTCGGCGGCCTGCCGCGCGGGCGCGTGGTCGAAATCTACGGCCCCGAGTCATCGGGCAAGACCACGCTGACGCTGCAGGTGATCGCCGAAATGCAGAAACTGGGCGGCACCTGCGCCTTCATCGACGCAGAACACGCGCTGGATACCCAATACGCGCAAAAGCTGGGAGTCGACCTGAACGATATCCTGATCAGCCAGCCGGATACTGGCGAGCAGGCACTGGAGATCGTCGACAGCCTGGTGCGCTCGGGCGCCGTCGATCTGATCGTGGTGGACTCGGTCGCCGCGCTGGTACCCAAGGCCGAAATCGAGGGCGAGATGGGCGACCAGCTCCCTGGCCTGCAGGCACGGCTGATGAGCCAGGCGCTGCGCAAGCTCACCGCCACGATCAAGAAAACCAACTGCATGGTCATCTTCATCAACCAGATACGCATGAAGATCGGCGTCATGTTCGGCAGCCCCGAAACCACCACCGGCGGCAACGCGCTCAAGTTCTACGCCTCGGTGCGCCTGGACATCCGCCGTATCGGCACCATCAAGAAGGGGGACACGCCCATTGGCAACGAAACCAAGGTCAAGGTTGTCAAGAACAAGGTCAGCCCGCCATTCAAGACGGCTGAATTCGACATCCTTTTCGGCGAAGGCATCTCGCGCGAGGGCGAGATCATCGACATGGGCGTGAACGCGCGCATTCTGGAGAAAAGCGGCGCCTGGTATGCCTACAACGGCGAAAAGATCGGCCAGGGACGCGACAACGCGCGCGAATTCCTGCGCGAAAACCCGGATCTGGCGCGCGAGATCGAGAACAAGGTGCGCGAAAGCCTGGGCATCGCCCTGCTGCCCGTGGCAGGCACTCCGCCCACCGAAACCGACGCCGCGGACAAGCCCGCCAAGGGCAGAAAGAGCGACGAAGCGTAAGCGCCCCCCGAAAAGGCCGGCCAGCCCTGCGCAGCATGGGATTTGCACCTCTCTCCCTCAAGGCTCGCGCACTGCGGCTGCTGGCGCAGCGCGAACATTCGCGTAGCGAGCTGGCCAGCAAGCTGGCGCGCCACGTCCAGGAGGGCGACAACCTGCCAGCGCTGCTCGACTGGCTGCAGGCGCACGACTTCATCAACGCCGAGCGCGTGGCGCAATCCGTGCTGCACCGCCGCGCGCCGCGCCTGGGCGCCCGGCGCGTGCTGCAGGAGCTGCGCAGCAAGGGGCTGGACGAGGAACTGGTGCGCGCCGCTGGCCGCCAGTTGGCGGACAGCGAGCTGGAGCGTGCGCGCGGCGTATGGCTGCAGCGCTTTGGATCCAATGCCGCAGCCACCCTGCAGGAGCGTGCCCGGCAGATGCGCTTTCTGGCGACACGCGGCTTCGACGCGGACATCGTGCGCCGCGTGGTGCGCGGTGATCCCGATGCAGATTAAGGAGCGGCACCGCCAAGCCGGCTGCAGCGCCGAGCGCTTCCGACACTGCCCCAGGAGGCCGCTGCGCCAGACAGCGAGCGCGGTCAGTCGAGCAGACGCTCGGGGTTGGCGTCGATCTTGGCCAGCGCATCGCGCGTGGCGCGCAGCGTCAGCGCCTCCTCCTCCTGCGCCACCAGCAGGCCGGCCTGCAGATAGGCGCCCAGACGGCGCAGCTGAATCAGGTAGCTGCTGCCATCCAGCGCGGCAAACAGGTGCAGCTGCTTGCGCTGGCTCTGCCAGACGTATTGCACGCGCGCCGATGCGCCGTTGTGATCCAGCGTGAACCAGTTGCCCAGGGGCAGTTGCTGCGCCCAGGCCATCATGTCGTCCTGCACCGGCGCACCAGTGTCGGCGATCACGTGGATCGACGAGGTGTCTATGCCCAGCAGCATCTCGATATTGTCCGCGTCCAGCGGAATGTCCCCCTGGGTCTCGTCACCGAAATAATCTTCCAGGTTGGACAGGCGCTTGGCCATGGCGTCGATGTGCGCCTGCGGGATGGCCGCAGTTTTGGACAGAAAGGCTTCGGCCAGCGTATCGGTGAGTTGCTTGATCCGCGTGTCCTGCGCCTCGCCCACCGTGCCGATCAGTGTCAGCCCCTCGCGCAGGCTCTGCAGCAGCGCCGGTAGATTCTGTATGACCTGCGCGCGCTCAGCCCGGTTGGGCTTGGCGCTGGCGGCCCATACCAGGTCGGCTGCGGCACGCTTGTACGCGGTGGTCGCCTCGTGCTGGACGCCATGGCGTACGGCGGCCATGGCCAGCACCTCGGCCCAGGTCTTGAAGAGAAATTCCCGGATTTCGTCGCGCACCGGCATGTCCTTGAGCATGTTGCGCAACTCGATGGTGTACTGGATCGCCAGCGTTTCCTTCTGCTCGACCTGCTGCGCCACGCTGACGATCTTGGCCGTACCCTGTTTGTCGGTCAGGAACTTGGCCAGGAATTTCTCGAACTCGTCGTGCACCAGCTGGAACACGCGCCGCCCGGTCTCGGGATACTGCTCGATGACCTGCACGATGCGGCGGATTTCCGCCTCCAGCGCACTGCCGTTGATGGCGCTGGCGTCGAAGCCGAGCACGCAGGCGCCCATGCGGTCAATGAGTAAACGCGCCGGATGCGTCAGGCTGCTGAAGAACTCTGGCTCGGCCAGAGCCACGCGCAGCACCGGCACCTGCAGGCGGGCGAACCACACGCGCACGGCAGGCGGTATGCGCTCTTCGTTCAAGATGCTCTGGAACATGAGAGCAACCACCTCGATGATGGCCTTTTCGCTGGCGCTGTCGGCTTTTTTCTTCAGGTCGGCGGCGCGCTCGCGCACGGCCGTCACTTCCTGTACCACGGCCTGCGGAGAGTAGTCCTGCGCCACGGTAGCCAAGCCGCTGTAATAGCTGTCGGCCTGCACGCGATGCGCCACCAGCGCCTGGGTCAGCGCCGCAGTGGCCGGCGGCGCCTGCGCCATGTCGAACCCGGTGGCAGGCTGCACCAGCAGGCGACGCAGTTGCTGCATGACCCCCTGCGCACGCTGACGCGCACGCACCAGCGGATTGCCGCCATACCCGGCGCCGGCAGGCATCGCGCTCATGGGACGGCCCATGCCCTGGCGATGCACGATCTGGGTAGGCGCGAAGCCGCTGTCGCGCCCCAGCGCCTGGCGCGACTGCTGCAGCGCCTGCGTGACGGGCCCGCCCTGGGCCTGCCCATGCCCCGAATGCAGGATGCCGGACCCGCTCGACGGCTCGCTGCGGCGTACCCGCGAACGCAGATCCTGGCTGACCACCACGCCTTGTTCGTCGTAGAAGCGCACCATGGCCTGGTATTGCGGTAGCGCCATGGCGGCGAACTCACGCTGCAAGGGATCGCACACGAGTTGCAGTTCGTCGCGCTTGAGGCCTGCTTCAAGCCATTGCTCGACCAATTGCAGGCACAGCGTCTCTGGCCGCAGCACGTCGCTGGCGGCCAGTTCCTGCCCCTGCAGCTGCTGGGTGCGCTGGCGCGCGGCGTCGAACGGGCCGCTGACGTGTTCGGTCACCGTGAGCGCCATGCGCGAGGCGATGATCTTATTCTCGACCACGTCATCGCCAAGCAACTCCAGCCCCAGCAGCGACGAAGACGATTTACCCGGTGCCGGCGCAGCGGCCGGCGCCAACAGCGCACCACGCCAGGCACGGTCGAGCTTGCCGATCCAGTCCTTGTGATGAGCCTGAAAACTCATCCAGGCGTCACGGCGCTGCTGCATGTCGCGCTGCGTCGCCGTCTGCCCCATGAGCGTGGAGAGGAACTCCTCGACCTTCTGCCCCAGAACCGGCAGGCCGGCGCACAACCCCTCAATGAAACGCTGGCGGGCCAACCGGGCCAGCCGCTGCTGCGCTACAGAGGGTGCTGAATAATCCATAGAGAAGCAATATTAGCCGCAGCCGATGCGAATTGCGCACCGGCCGCGGAAAATGCCACATCAGACCACGGCGCCGGAGTTCGGATCGTTGGGGTCGTGCTCCTTCTTGGTCGATTTGACCAGATCTTCACGCTTGACGCCCAGCCACATGGCGATGGCGGCGGCGACGAACACCGAGGAGTAGATGCCGAACAGGATGCCGATGGTCAGCGCCAGCGCGAAGTAGTGCAGGCTGGGGCCGCCGAAGAAGAACATGGACAGCACCATGGCCTCGGTCGAGGCGTGGGTGATGATGGTGCGGCTCATCGTGCTGGTGATGGCGTGGTCGATCACCTCGTGCGTATTGAGCTTGCGGAATTTGCGGAACGCCTCGCGGATCCGGTCGAAGATCACCACCGATTCGTTGACCGAATAGCCCAGCACCGCCAGCACGCCGGCCAGCACCGAGAGCGAAAACTCCCACTGGAAGAACGCGAAGAAGCCCAGGATGATGACCACGTCGTGCAGGTTGGCGATGATGCCGGCGACGCCGAACTTCCACTCGAAGCGAAACGCCAGGTAGACGACGATGCCCAGCACCACCATGCCCAGCGCCATCAGGCCGCCATGCACCAGCTCGTCGCCCACCTGCGGGCCGACGAACTCGGTGCGGCGCAGCGCCACCTGCGCGTCGTCCTTCTTCAAGGCCGCAAGCACCTGCTCGCTTTGCTGCGCCGACGTGACGCCCTTCTGCACCGGCAGGCGGATCATCACGTCGCGCGAAGTGCCGAAATTCTGCACGATCACGTCCTGGTAGCCCAGGCCCGATATCGCGTCGCGCACCTTGCCGATGTCAGCCGTCTGGGTATAGGCCACTTCCATGACGGTGCCGCCGGTGAATTCCACCGACAGGTGCAGGCCGCGCGTGAACAGGAAGAACACCGCCAGCGCGAAGGTCACGAAGGACACCGCGTTGAGCACCAACGCGTACTTCATGAACGGGATGTCTTTTTTGATGCGGAAAAATTCCATGGCAGACCTCCTGCGTTAATTGTTGCTGCCGCGTGCGGCCACGGAGCGCATGCCGGAGGCGTCCTCGGGCTTCCAGACCTGGCCGATGGAGACGCTCTTGAGCTTCTTCTTGCGGCCGTACCAGAAGTTGACCAGGCCGCGCGAGAAGAACACGGCCGAGAACATGCTGGTCAGAATGCCTATGCAGTGCACCACGGCAAAGCCGCGCACCGGGCCCGAGCCGAAGGCCAGCAGCGCAAGGCCCGCGATCAGCGTGGTGACGTTGGAGTCCAGGATCGTCGCCCAGGCATGCTCGTAGCCGGCCGAGATGGCCATCTGCGGCGCCACACCGGCGCGCAATTCCTCGCGGATGCGCTCGTTGATCAGCACGTTGGAGTCGATGGCCACGCCCAGCGCCAGCGCCATGGCGGCAATGCCCGGCAGCGTGAGGGTGGCCTGCAGCATCGACAGGATGGCAATCAGCATCAGCACGTTGACCGACAGCGCGATCGTCGAGAACACGCCGAACAGCATGTAGTACACGCACATGAAGGCGGCGATCGCTGCCATGCCCCAGACCACGGAGTGGATGCCGCGCTGGATGTTGTCGGCGCCCAGGCTCGGGCCGATGGTGTATTCCTCGATGATCTCCATGGGTGCGGCCAGCGAGCCGGCGCGCAGCAGCAGCGCTGTGTCGTTGGCCTCCACGGTGGTCATGCGCCCGGAAATCTGCACGCGGCCGCCGCCGATCTCGGAGCGGATCACGGGAGCGGTGACGACCTCGCCCTTGCCCTTTTCGAACAGCACGATGGCCATGCGCTTGCCCACGTTCTCGCGCGTGACCTCCTTGAAGATGCGCGAACCCTTGGCATCGAGCACCAGGTTCACGGTCGGCTCCTGCGTCTGGTTGTCGAAGCCGGGTTGCGCATCGGTCAGGTTCTCGCCAGTCAGGATGACCTGTTTCTTGACAATCACGCCCTGGCCGTTGCGATCCAGGTATTTCTCGTCGCCGAACGGCACGGGGCCGGAGCCCGCCTCGGCGGCACGCGCCTCGGTGCCCTCGTCGACCATGCGCACCTCCAGCGTAGCGGTGCGGCCCAGGATGTCCTTGGCCTTGGCCGTGTCCTGCACGCCGGGCAGCTGCACGACGATGCGATCCAGCCCCTGCTGCTGGATCACCGGCTCGGCCACGCCCAGCTCATTGATGCGGTTGTGCAGCGTGGTGATGTTCTGCTTGAGCGCCTGCTCCTGCACCTTGCGCAGCGCCTCGGGCTTGATCGTGACGCCCAGGCGCTGCTCGCCGCCATCGGGCGCCGCGGTGGTGACCAGGTCGGGAAACTGGTCGGCGATCAGGTTGCGCGTGGCCGTCAGCGTGGCCTCGTCGCGCACGCGCACATAGACGGTCTGCCCCTCGCGGCTGATGCCGCCATGACGGATGTTCTTCTCGCGCAGGCTGGTGCGCAGATCGCCAGCATAGGACTCGGCCTTTTTGGTCAGCGCCGCCTGCATGTCCACCTGCAGCATGAAGTGCACGCCGCCGCGCAGATCCAGGCCCAGGTACATGGGGCGGGCGTGGATGGCGGTCAGCCAGTCGGGCGAGCGCGACACCAGGTTGAGCGCCACGATGTAGGGCGGGTCGCTGGGGTCGGGAACGAGCGCCTTCTCGATCGCGTCCTTGGCCTTGAGCTGCGCGTCAGGCGTATCGAAGCGCGCGCGCACCGAATTGCCATCGAAGACGACCGAATCGGTGTTCACCTGCGCCTGCTTGAGCACCTCCTCGACGCGCTGGAGCACGGCGTTGTCCACCTTGACGGTGGCCTTGCCCGACGACACCTGCACGGCAGGCGCCTCGCCAAAGAAGTTGGGCAGGGTGTACAAGGCACCGACGAGCAGCGCGATCACCAGGATCGCGTACTTCCAGACCGGGTAACGGTTCATGATTGCACTTTTCCAGAACGACGGGCCCCGACGGGAACCCTGGCAGGACTTGTCTCACATATCGGCGTCGGCCGCGCGGCCTGCATCGCACGCGGCCTGCACCTCTGGGGCCGGCGGTGCAGCCGCCCAGGGGGTTGGGCCTTACTTGACCGTGCCCTTGGGCAGCACCTGCGCCACGGCACCGCGCTGCACCTGCACCTCGACGCCGGAGGCCACTTCAAGGTGGATATAGCCGTCGGCCAGGCGCGTCACCTTGCCCAGCATACCGCCGGAAGTCACGATTTCGTCGCCCTTGGCCAGCGCGTCGATCATGGCGCGGTGCTCCTTCTGGCGCTTCATCTGGGGACGGATCATGATGAAGTACAGCACCACGAACATCAGCACCAGCGGCAGCATGCTGGTCAACGAGCCGGCCAGGCCGCCGTTGGCGGCAGCGGCTGGAGCGGTCTGGGCAAAGGCGGAAGAAATAAACACGGGGGAAAACTCCACTCGATTAGGGGGGGATGGCCGATCCGCAGACAACAGCCGACGCGCAGGCCGGCCCATGCGAACCCGATAGAACCTGGCATTGTATGCGTGCCGCCGACAGACCCGCAAAGATCCACAAGGTTCCTGGGGGTGCTGGCCAGCCGCCGCATGGGCGGCGGCGCTGCGTTCATCCTGCCTTACGCGGCCTTGGCTTCCTGATCCGCCCGGGCTGTGCCGTGCCACCGCTGCATGAGCGCGTGCCACTTCTTGCGCGCGGCTTCCAGGTGGCGCTGCTTGATGTGGCCGTAGCCGCGGATGTCCTCGGGCACGCTGGCGATTTCCACCGCCAGCGCCAGGCGCTCGGGCGTGAGCTGCGCCAGCAGCTGCTCCACGCAGGCGCGGTACTCGTCGATCAGCTGGCGCTCGGTGCGCCGCTCCTCGGTGCGGCCAAAGGGGTCGAACGCCGTGCCGCGCAGCCCCTTGCAGCGCGCCAGCAGGCCAAAGGCGCGGCGCACCCAGGGGCCGAAGCTTTGCTTGACGAGCCGGCCCTGCGCGTCCTTCCTGGCCAGCGCAGGCGGCGCCAGGTGGTGCACGATGCGGTAGTCGCCCTCGAACTGCGCGGCGATGCGCTGCGTGAAGGCCGGGTCGGTGTGCAGGCGCGCCACCTCGTACTCGTCCTTGTAGGCCATCAGCTTGAACAGGTAGCGCGCCACCGCCTGGCTCAGCCACGTGCCGCCCAGCGCGGCCTCGGCGGCCTTGACGCGTTCGACGAACGCCTGGTAGCGCGCGGCGTAGGCGGCGTTCTGGTAGTCGGTCAGAAACTGCACGCGCCTGGCCACCAGCTCGTCCAGGCTGGGCTGGCGCACGAACTCGATCACCTTGGCGCTGGTGCACAGCGCCTGCACGGCAGCCAGGTCGTGGGCGCAGCGCCGCCCCCATTCGAACGCGGCCTGGTTGTTGGCCGCCTGCACGCCGTTGAGCTCCATGGCGCGCAGCAGCGCGGCGCGCGACAGCGGCACCAGTCCCTGCTGCCAGGCGTAGCCCAGCAGCAGCGGGTTGGTGTAGATGCTGTCGCCCAGCAGTTGCGTGGCCAGTTGCTCGGCGTCGAACACGCCCAGGCGCTCGCGCCCCACGGCGTCGGCCAGCGCGGCCTCGCAGCCGCCGGCGGGGAACTGCCAGTCGGGGTTGTGCACGAAGGCCGCCGCCGGCGTGCCGTGGGTGTTGAGCACGACGTGCGTGCGCCCCGGCTGCAGCACGGCCAGCGTGGCCTTGTTGGCGGCGACGATGGGGTCGCAGCCGATGACCAGGTCGGCCTTGGCGGTATCGACCTTGGTGGTGTGGATGGCGTCCGGCCGGTTGGCGATCTGCACGTGGCTCCAGGTGGCGCCGCCCTTTTGCGCCAGGCCGGCCGCGTCCTGCGTGACCACGCCCTTGCCCTCCAGGTGCGCGGCCATGCCCAGCAGCGAGCCGATGGTGATGACGCCGGTGCCGCCCACGCCCGCCACGACGATGCCCCAGGCGCTCTCGGCCAGCGGCAGCGCCGGCTCGGGGATAGGGGGCAGCGCGGACAGGTCGCCCTTCTGCTCCCTCCTGGCCTTCTTGGGCTGGCCGCCTTCGATGGTGACGAAGCTCGGGCAGAAGCCGTCTACGCAGGAGAAGTCCTTGTTGCAGGTGTTCTGGTTGATGCGGCGCTTGCGCCCGAACTCGGTCTCGAACGGCTCGACCGACAGGCAGTTGGACGCCTTGGAGCAGTCGCCGCAGCCCTCGCACACCAACTCGTTGATGAGCACCGTCTTGGCCGGCGTCTGCATCGTGCCGCGTTTTCTGCGGCGGCGCTTCTCGGTGGCGCAGGTCTGGTCGTAGATCAGGGCGGTGCAACCGGCGATGTCGCGCAGCTCGCGCTGGATGCGGTCGAGCTCGCGCCGGTGAAAGACCTGCACGCCCGGCGGCAGGTCGTTGAGCAGTTCGGGATGGCCGGCACGCGCGGTGCCCTCGGGGTGCGTGCGGCCGGCGTATTTGTCCGGCTCGTCGGTCACAACCACCAGCTTGGCCACGCCCTCGGCACGCAGGCTGTGCGCGATCTGCGCCACCGAGTGGCCCTCGGGGCGCTCGCCCACCTGCTGGCCGCCGGTCATGGCGACGGCGTCGTTGTACAAAATCTTGTAGGTGATGTTGGTGCCGGCGGCGATGGATTGGCGGATTGCCAGCAGCCCGCTGTGGAAGTAGGTGCCGTCGCCCAGGTTGGCGAAGATGTGCTTGTCGGTGGTGAACGGCGCCTGGCCGACCCAGGTCACGCCCTCGCCGCCCATCTGCGTGAAGGTGCTGGTGGCGCGGTCGGGCATCCAGTTGGCCATGTAGTGGCAGCCGATGCCGGCCACGGCGCGCGAGCCTTCGGGCACGCGCGTGCTGGTGTTGTGCGGGCAGCCGCTGCAGAACCAGGGCATGCGCTCGCCGGTCTCGGCCTTTTGCGTGGCCAGCGCCTGCTCGCGCGCGGCGATCACGGCCAGGCGCGCATCCATGCGCGCGGCCACGTCGGCGGGTACGCCCAGCTTCTTCAGGCGCCGGGCGATGGCCTGGGCGATGAGCGCGGGCGTCAGGTCGGCGTTGGGGCGCAGCAGCCAGTGCTGGCCCGGGTTGGCCATGCTCCATTCGCCGCCGTCGGCGTCGAACTTGCCGACCACCGTGGGGCGCACGTCGTCGCGCCAGTTGTACAGCTCTTCCTTGAGCTGGTATTCGATGACCTGGCGCTTTTCCTCGACCACCAGAATCTCTTGCAGGCCGCGCGCGAAGTCGCGCGTGCTCGACGCCTCCAGCGGCCAGACCACGCCCACCTTGTGCACGCGTATGCCCAGGTGGCGGCAGCTGTCGTCATCGAGCCCCAGGTCGACGAGCGCCTGGCGCATGTCGTTGTAGGCCTTGCCGCTGGCGATGATGCCGAAGCGGTCGTGCGGCCCCTCGATGACGTTGTGGTTGAGCCGGTTGGCGCGCACGTAGGCCAGCGCGGCGTACCACTTGTGGTCCATCAGGCGCGCTTCCTGCTCCAGCGGCGCGTCGGGCCAGCGGATGTGCAAGCCGCCGGGCGGCATGGCGAAGTCCTCGGGCAGCACGATCTTGACGCGGTCCGGATCCACGGCGACGCTGGCGCTGGACTCGACCACCTCCTGGATGGTCTTCATGCCGGCCCACAGGCCCGAGAAGCGGCTGAGCGCAAACGCGTGCAGGCCCAGGTCCAGAATCTCTTGCACGCTGCTTGGGAAGAACACCGGCAGGCCGCAGGCCTTGAAGATGTGGTCGCTCTGGTGCGCGGCCGTGCTGCTCTTGCTGATGTGGTCGTCGCCGGCCACGGCGATCACGCCGCCGTGGCGCGCCGTGCCCGCCATGTTGGCGTGCTTGAACACGTCGCCGCTCCTGTCCACGCCCGGGCCCTTGCCGTACCAGATTCCGAACACGCCGTCGTGCTTCTTGCTCTGGGGGTAGATGTCGAGCTGCTGCGTACCCCACACGGCGGTGGCGGCCAGTTCCTCGTTCACGCCGGGCTGGAACACGATGTTCTGCCCCGCCAGGTGCTTGCGCGCCGCCCACAGCGCCTGGTCGTAGCCGCCCAGCGGGCTGCCGCGGTAGCCGCTGATGAAGCCGGCGGTGTTCAGCCCCGCCTGTGCGTCGCGCTGGCGCTGCAGCATGGGCAGGCGCACCAGCGCCTGTACCCCGCTCATGAAGGCGCGGCCCTTGTCCAGGGTGTATTTATCGTCGAGCGTGACGGTTTCGAGCGCGCGGCGCACGTCGTCGGGCAGCGGGGCATTCATGGGAGTGTCTCCGTGGGGTAATGGCCTGGGCGGCTGTCTGCGGCGCCGCCCTTATGCGCGCAGTGTATGCGCCATATCTGGATATAGGTTTGCTTTTTTTGCCGTATTTACCCTGATGCGAGCAAGATTCTTTCCTAAAATAATCAATCATGGAAAGCCTGGACAAATTCGACATCGCCATCCTGCACGAATTGCAGAACAACGCCCGCCTGACCAACGCCGAGCTGGCGCAGCGCGTGGGCCTGTCGGCCGCGCCCTGCTGGCGGCGCGTGCGCGCGCTGGAGGAGGCGGGCTACATCCTGGGCTACCACGCCGAGGTCGACCGCCGCAGGATCGGCCTGGGCGTGCTGGCCTTCGTGCGCCTGGACGCCGAACGCAGCACCGGCGACCTGACGCGCACCATGGAGCAGGCCATCGCCCGCCTGCCCGAGGTGGTCTCGTGCCATTACATCAGCGGCTCCGGCACGTTCGAGCTGCAGGTGGTGGCGCAGGATCTGGACAGCTTCTCGGAATTCGCGCGCACCGTGCTGCTGAACCTGCCCAACGTGAAGGACATCCACACCAGCTTCTCGCTGGGCGACGTCAAGAGCAGCAGCCTGCTGCCGCTCGATCACCTGCAAGGCAAGCCCGATACACGCCGGGCAGCTTAAGGCAACACCTTAATTTGATAGCTGTTTGCGCTTTATATAAGCCAAACTCAGCATTGTTTATTGCTGAATTCCTTGTTACACAAGCGTAATCAGCTCATATTTTTTGCCATGAACGCCGCCGGATCATCAGCCGCCAGCACCTGGCGCGCCCAGCCGGCGAGCTGCTGAGCGTCGGCGCGCAGCACCTCCTGCTTGACCGCCAGCAGCTGCGCCGGCTGCATCGAGAAGCTGCGCAGCCCCAGGCCCAGCAGCAACCGCGTCATGGCCACGTCGCCGGCCATCTCGCCGCACACGCCCACGCTCTTGCCCTGGCGCGCGCCCTCGGCGATCACGTCCGCCACCAGGCGCAGCACGGCCGGGTGCAGCGGGTCGTACAGCTCGGCCACGGCCTCGTCGGCGCGGTCGATGGCCAGGGTGTACTGGATCAGGTCGTTGGTACCGATCGACAGAAAGTCGAAGTGGCGCAAAAACTCGCGCACCAGCAGGGCGGCGGCCGGCACCTCGACCATGGCGCCCAGCTCCACCGCGCCGTAGGGCGTGGCGCGCGCGTCCAGCTCGGCGCGCGCCAGCTCGACCTGCGCCAGCGTCTGGCGGATCTCGGACAGGTGCGCCAGCATCGGAAACAGCAGCCGCACCGGCCCGTGCGCCGCGGCGCGCAGCACGGCACGCAGCTGGGTGCGGAACATGGCGGTGTCGGCCAGGCACCAGCGGATGGCGCGCTGGCCCAGCGCGGGGTTGAGCAAGGCCTCGCGGTAGTTCTTGTCCAGCGGCTTGTCCGCGCCCACGTCCACGGTGCGTATCGTCACCGGCAGGCCGGCCATGGCCTCGACGGCCTGGCGGTAGGCGCGGTATTGCTCCTCTTCGTCGGGCAGGCGCCCGCCGCGCCCCATGAACAAAAATTCGCTGCGAAACAGCCCCACGCCCGCGGCGCCCGCGGCCAGCGCGGCGGCGGCGTCGCCCGGCTGCTCGATGTTGGCCAGCAGCTCGACGGCCTGCGCGTCCAGCGTGACCGCCGGTGTGTGGCGCAGGCGCGTCAGGCGCTCGCGTTCGAGCAGCACCTGGCGCTGGCGGAAGCGGTATTCATCGAGCACGATGGGCGAGGGGTCGACGATGAGCACGCCCGCGTCGCCGTCGATGATGACCCAGTCGTCCTGGCGCACCAGCTGGCTGGCGCCGCGCGCGCCGACCACGGCGGGAATGTCCATGCTGCGCGCCACGATCGCCGTGTGGCTGGTCTTGCCGCCCACGCCGGTGACGAAGCCGGCGAACACGCTTTGCTTGAACTGCAGCATGTCGGCCGGCGACAGGTCGTGCGCCACCAGCACCAGCGGCGCGTCCATGCCCGCGTCGGGCAGCAGCTCGATCTGGCCCTGCGCGTCGGCGCGGCGGCGCTCGGCGCTGGGCGGCGCCACCGGGCCGGCCAGGCCCTTCATGTGGCGCAGCACGCGCTCGACCACCTGCTCCAGGTCGGCCTTGCGTTCGCGCAGGTAGTCGTCCTCCATCTCGTCGAACTGGCGCACCATGATCTCCAGCTGCGTCGTCAGCGCCCACTCGGCGTTGTACAGGCGGCTGGTGATCCAGTGCTTGATGCCGTCGATCAGCATCTCGTCCTGCAGCAGCATCAGGTGCACGTCCAGCAGCGCCGCCAGCTCGTGCGGCGCATCCGCCGGCATCTCCAGCTGCAGGCGCTGCAACTCCTCGACGACGGCGTCGCGCCCCCGGCGCAGGCGGCCGATCTCGGCCTCGGCCTCGCCCGGCTCGATGAAGTAGTGCACCACCTCCATGCGGCTGGACGACGCCAGCACCGCCCGGCCGATGGCAATGCCCCGGGCAACCGCCAGTCCGTGGATGGAAAAGGTCATATGCGCCCTTTGCCGCAGGTGGATGGATGGGTTGGCGCGCGGGCCTACTGCCCCTCGCCGAATTTGTCGTCGATGAGCGCCTGCAGCGCCTGCATGGCCTCATCCTCCTGCGCGCCGTCGGTCTCCAGCTCCACCTGCACGCCCAGGCCGGCGGCCAGCATCATCACGCCCATGATGCTCTTGGCGTTGATGCGCCGGTCGCCCCGGCTCATCCACACGTCGCACGGAAAACTGGCGGCCAATTTGGTCAGCTTGGCCGATGCGCGGGCATGCAGGCCGAGCTTGTTGCTGATGGTGACGGTACGCTTGATCATGAAAAATGCTTACGGATATTGCGCTGCCGGCGGCGCCAGGCGCAGCACGCCCTGGGTGGCGCCGGCCAGCGCGCGGTCGGCCAGCGCCTCGGGCGCCTCGGCGCGGTAGCTGAGCGCGCGCAGCAGCATGGGCAGGTTCACGCCCGCCACCAGGCAGGCGCTGCTGCCTTCGACCAGGCGGCGCGCCACGTTGCACGGCGTGGCGCCGAACAGGTCGGTCAGCACCAGCAGGGGCGCCGCCTGCTGCCCGGCCAGCAGTGCGCGCGCGCCGGCCAGCGTGGCGTCGGGCGCCTCGTCGGGCGGCACGTCCAGCGCCAGCAGGTCGCCGGCGCAATCGGGAAACACGTGCAGCGCGCAGGCGCGCAGCGCTTGGGCCAGCGGGGCGTGGGCGATGACGAGCAGACGGGTGTTCATGGCAGTGCCGCATTATGGCCGCGCCGGCCCCGCGCCAAAAACCGCGCGCAGGCGAGCAGGCCGCGCAGCGGATAACCGGCGCCATCAAGCACCTGAAGGCAGGGCCAGGCGCACCATGATGGCCGTGCGCCAGGGCAACAGGCCCGTGGCGTGCATCCCGTGCCAGAGGGGCGAAAAGCATCGCGGGATGGTTGGCCGTGGTGAACTTGCGCGCGTCCGCTGCAATCCCATGGCAGACAAGGGCTTGGCCACAGCGGCACAATGCGGGTGCCCTGCCCCACCAACCGAGAGGTAAAGACCATGCAACTCAAGACTTGGCTGATCGCCGCCACCCTGGCCGTATGCGCTGCCGTGGGCGCGGCCGTGGCGCTGGGCTCGGGCACCCGGGCGGCGCCGCAATCCACCTTCGTGCTGCTCGACGGATCGCAGCAGAGCACCGCCGACCTGCGCGGCAAAGTGGCGCTGGTCAACTTCTGGGCCACCAGCTGCACCACCTGCGTGGCCGAGATGCCCGAGATCGTCGCCACCTACGACAAGTACCGCAGCCAGGGTTTTGAGACGCTGGCCGTGGCGATGAGCTATGACCCGCCCAGCTATGTGGTCAACTTCGCGCAGACACGCAAGCTGCCTTTCAAGGTGGCCATCGACAACACCGGCGCCGTGGCCCGGGCCTGGGGCGAAGTCCAGCTCACACCCACGACCTACGTCGTGAACAAGCGCGGCGAGATCGTCAAGAGCTACGTCGGCGCGCCCGACTTCGCCGAGCTGCACCGCCTGATCGAAAAGCTGCTGGCCGAGGCCTGACTGCCCCGCCGGCCACCCGCTGCAGCACCCGGGCCGGCTGGGGTTATCGATGTTGGCGGCGGGCCGGGGCTTGCAGCTAAACTGGGCTTTCGTTCTTCAACCCTTGTTCGCCCAGTGGATCAGCCGCCTCACGTCACCCTGCTCACACCCAGCCAGCCCCATGAAATGGACGCAGTGCGCGCCATCTTCCAGGAATACGCCGACAGCCTGGACGTGGATCTGGCGTTTCAGAACTTTGCCGAAGAGCTTGCCGAACTGCCCGGCGAGTACGCCCCGCCGCGCGGCCTGCTCCTGCTGGCCGAAGTGGACGGCAGCATTGCCGGCTGCTGCGCCCTGCGCCCCGTGGACACGGTGGACTACGCCAACGCCTGCGAGATGAAGCGGCTGTTCGTGCGCAAGGCGTTTCGCGGCTTCGGCCTGGGGCGCCAGCTGGCCGAGGCGGTTCTGGACGCCGCACGCCAGGCCGGCTACGCCAGCGTGCTGCTGGACACGCTCGACAGCATGGAATCGGCGCGCGCGCTGTACGCCGAGCTGGGCTTCGAGGAAATCCCCCCGTACTATCACAACCCGGTGGCGGGGGCGCATTATCTGAAGGCAGACATTTACTGAAGGTGCGAGCGGCCTGCCCCGGCCGGCGCGCCACAACTGACCCCGTTGTTCGGTTTTCCCCTTGGAGTCCGCATGAAAGACTGGATCCGCAACGCACTGTCCATCCGCCAGCAACGCCGCCACCCCCCTTCCGGCCCAGTGCCTTCGGTGGGCGCCCAGATCATCCGCGCCGACGTGCGTGCCACCATCACACAAGACATCTCACGCGATCTGTGGAACTGGATGCTGCTGTCCGGCTGGCGCGCCATTCCCGTCAAGAACGACCGCCGCCAATGCCGCGACCTGCCGCCGGGCGCGCTGGACGCCCTGATCGCCGCGGCCCCCAGCGAGCGCGACATGGCGCACCAGCGCATGCTGGCCGCGGTGGACGACGCAAAGCCGCAGTAGCGCGGCCCTGCCCGCTGCTGGCCTGAAATCAGCCCCTGGCCTGCGCCAGCAGCGTTGCCGCGTCGCTGACCTCGAACTTGCCGGGCGCCTCGTTGTTGAGCTGCGCCACCTTGCCGTCCTTGACCAGCATGGAATAGCGGTTGCTGCGCAGGCCCAGGCCCTTGCCCGTCAGGTCGAGCGTGAGCCCAGCGGCCTTGGCGAATGCCGCATCGCCGTCGGCCAGCAGACGCACCTTGCCGGCTGCACCCTGCTCGCGCGCCCAGGCACCCATGACGAAGGCGTCGTTGACCGACAGGCACCAGATTTCATCCACGCCCGCTGCCTTGAAGGCCGCCGCCTGCTCCACGTAGCCGGGCAGGTGCTTGGCCGAGCAGGTGGGCGTGAAGGCGCCCGGCACGGCCAGCAAGGCAATCGTCTTGCCGGCGCTGGCGGCGCGCACGTCCACCGGGTTGGGGCCAATGCTGCAGCCGTTACCCTCCACTTCCACATACTCCATCAGCGTGACAGCGGGGAGCTGGTCTCCAATCTTGATCATCTGGCATCCTTTCAACAGGCGAAAAAAAACGACCCACAGTGTGGGTCGTTTCCTTCGGTCATGCAGGGCTGGCCCTGCAAAGGCTTACACCAGAGCAGCCTTTTGCACCAGGCGCGTGGCAACCCAGTTCTTGGTCTTGGAGAGCGGGCGGCTTTCCGTGATCTCGATGGTGTCGCCCATCTTGTACTCGCCGTTCTCGTCGTGCGCGTGGTACTTGCTCGACTTGATCACGATCTTGTCATAGATGGGGTGCTTGACGCGGCGCTCGACGAGCACGGTCACGGTCTTGGCACGCTTGTCGCTGACCACCTTGCCAACCAAGGTGCGCTTGAGGGATTTTTTAGCTTCCGTCATGTTCGCTCCTTGATCACTTGGCGGCTTGCTTTTCAGCAAGAATGGTCTTTGCACGGGCAATGTCGCGGCGCGTGGCCTTCAGCGTCGTGGTGTTACCCAGTTGTTGCGTGGCCTTTTGCATGCGCAGGCCGAAATGGGCCTTTTGCAGCGACTTGATTTCGGCCTCGAGGCCGGCCACGTCCTTTTGGCGGAGTTCAGCAGCTTTCGTCATGTTGATATCTCCTTAGGCGCCAATGTGACGTGCGACGAACGTGGTGCGCAGCGGCAGCTTGGCGGCAGCCAGGCGGAACGCTTCGCGGGCCAGTTCCTCGGAAACGCCCAGGATCTCGAACACCACCTTGCCGGGTTGGATCTCGGCGACGTAGTACTCGGGATTGCCCTTGCCGTTACCCATACGGACTTCGGCGGGCTTGGTCGAGATCGGCTTGTCGGGGAACACGCGGATCCAGATGCGGCCACCACGCTTGACGTGGCGGGAGATCGCACGGCGTGCGGCCTCGATCTGGCGGGCCGTCAGGCGGCCACGATCCGTGCACTTGAGACCGAAGTCACCGAATGCCACCGAGTTGCCCCGTGTGGCGATGCCGGTGTTGCGGCCCTTCTGCTCCTTGCGGTATTTGCGGCGAGCGGGTTGCAGCATGTTTATTCTCCTTTACCGTCCGCTGCTGTAGCGGGCGCGCTCTTGGCACGCTTAACGGAATCACCACCTGCGCCGGCGGGCTTGTCGCTGCCGTCTGCAGGGGCGGTGTTGGTGCCAGCCGGACGGCGGCCACCACGGCCGGCGCCATCACGGCGACCGTCGCCGCGGCCATCGCGGCGCGGGCCGCGCGGACGGCGCTCGTCGTCGGGACGCGGGGTCTCGACGGCAGGCAGGTCGCCACGGCCCAGCGTGTCACCCTTGTAGACCCAGACCTTGACGCCGATGGCGCCGTAGGTGGTGTGGGCTTCGGAGGTGCCGTAGTCGATATCGGCGCGCAGCGTGTGCAGCGGCACGCGGCCTTCGCGGTACCACTCGGTGCGGGCGATTTCGATGCCGTTCAGGCGGCCCGAGGACATGATCTTGATGCCCTGGGCGCCCAGGCGCATCGCATTCTGCATCGCGCGCTTCATGGCGCGGCGGAACTGGATGCGCTTTTCGAGCTGCTGGGTGATCGAGTCGGCGATCAGCTTGGCATCGATTTCGGGCTTGCGCACTTCCTCGATGTTCACGGCGACGGGCACGCCCAGGCGGGTGGCGAGTTCCTTCTTCAGGTTCTCGATGTCCTCGCCCTTCTTGCCGATCACCACGCCCGGGCGTGCCGAGTAGATGGTGATGCGGGCGTTCTTGGCGGGGCGCTCGATCAGCACGCGGGAAACCGCTGCGTTCTTGAGCTTGGCCTTCAGGTACTCGCGCACCTTGATGTCTTCGGCCAGCATGCCGGCGAAGTCACGGTTGCTGGCGTACCAGCGGCTGGCCCAGTTACGGCTTACAGCAAGGCGAAAGCCGGTAGGATGGATTTTCTGTCCCATATTCTTTCCTATTGGCCTCAGTTACCCACGGTCACGTAGATGTGGCAGGTCGGCTTGCTGATGCGGTTGCCGCGGCCCTTGGCGCGCGCGGTGAAACGCTTGAGCGTGGTGCCTTGCTCGACGTAGATGGTCTTGACCTTCAGTTCATCGATGTCGGCGCCGTCGTTGTGCTCGGCGTTGGCGATGGCCGATTCGAGCACCTTCTTGACGATGCCCGCAGCTTTTTTCTGCGTGAACGTCAGGATGTTGAGCGCTTGATCCACTTTCTTGCCGCGGATCAGATCTGCGACCAGGCGACCCTTGTCAACCGACAGGCGGACGCCACGCAGGACTGCACGTGTTTCAGACATGGTCATTCCTTACTTCTTGGCCTTCTTGTCGGCGGGGTGGCCTTTGAAGGTGCGCGTCAGGGCGAATTCGCCCAGCTTGTGGCCCACCATCTGGTCGGTCACGTAGACCGGCACGTGCTGTTTGCCGTTGTGCACGGCAATGGTCAGGCCGATGAAATCGGGCAGAACCATGGAGCGGCGCGACCAGGTCTTGACGGGTTTCTTGTCCTTGGTGGCGATGGCCTTCTCGACCTTAGCCAGCAAGTGATGGTCGACGAATGGACCCTTTTTGACGGAACGAGTCATTGGCTACCTCTTACTTCTTGCGACGCGACACGATCATGGTCTGCGTGCGCTTGTTGTTGCGGGTGCGGTAGCCCTTCGTCAGATTGCCCCATGGGTCAACCGCGTGGCGGCCTTCACCGGTACGGCCTTCGCCACCACCGTGCGGGTGGTCGATCGGGTTCATGGCAACGCCGCGCACCGTCGGGCGAATGCCCATCCAGCGCTTGACGCCGGCCTTGCCCAGTTGGCGCAGGCTGTGCTCTTCGTTGGCAACTTCACCGATCGTGGCGCGGCACTCGATATGAATCTTGCGCACTTCGCCCGACCGCATGCGCACCTGGGCGTACACGCCTTCGCGGGCCAGCAGCGTGGCCGATGTACCAGCGGAGCGGGCGATCTGGGCGCCAGCGCCAGGTTGCAGCTCAATGCAATGGATGGTCGAACCCACCGGGATGTTGCGGATCGGCAGCGTGTTGCCCACGCGAATCGGGGCTTCGGAGCCGCTCACGATGGAGGCGCCGACTTCCAGATTGCGCGGAGCGATGATGTAGCGGCGCTCGCCGTCGGCGTAGCACACCAGGGCGATGTGGGCCGTACGGTTCGGGTCGTACTCGATGCGCTCGACCTTTGCGGGGATACCGTCCTTGTTGCGGCGGAAATCCACCACGCGGTAGTGGTGCTTGTGGCCACCGCCCTTGTGGCGGGTGGTGATGTGACCGTTGTTGTTGCGGCCAGCCTTCTGGAACTGGGGCTCCAGCAGGGGCGCGAACGCCTCACCCTTGTACAGGTGGTCACGCGAAATCTTCACCGTGCCGCGTTGGCCGGGCGAAGTCGGTTTGAGTTTAATAACGGCCATGGTTTACGCAGCCTCCCCGGACAGGTTCAGCTCTTGACCTTCCTTGAGCAGCACATAGGCCTTGCGCACGTTGTCGCGGCGGCCCATGGTCTTGCCAAAGCGCTTGGTCTTGCCTTTGGTGTTGAGCACGGAAACACCCTCGACCTCCACCTTGAACAACAGTTCCACGGCGGCCTTGATCTCGGGCTTGGTTGCGTTTTGCAGCACCTTGAACGTCACGGCGTTGGACTTCTCGGCAACCATGGTGGCCTTTTCGGACACGATGGGAGCGACCAACACCTGCATCAGGCGGCCTTCGTCAAACTTGAGCGTGCTCATGCGAACATCTCCTTGAGTTTGTCGATCGCGCCCTTGGTGACGAGCACTTTCTTGTAATGCACCAGCGACACGGGGTCTGCATAACGCGGTTCGACGACGAACACGTTCTTCAGATTGCGCGAAGCCAGGTACAGGTTTTCATCGACCTCATCGGCGATCACCATCACCGATTGCAGGTTCATGGCCTTGAACTTGTCGGCCAGCACCTTGGTCTTGGGCGTTTCGAGCTTGAGCGAATCGACCACCGCCAGACGGCCTTCACGGGCCAGCTGCGACAGGATGGCAGCCATGCCGGCGCGGTACATCTTCTTGTTGAGCTTCTGCGTGAAGTTTTCTTCGGGCAGGTTCGGGAAGATGCGACCGCCCCCACGCCACAGCGGCGAGGAGGTCATACCGGCACGCGCGTTGCCGGTACCCTTTTGCTTGAAGGGCTTCTTGGTCGAGTGCCTGACCTGCTCGCGATCCTTCTGGGCGCGCGTGCCCTGGCGGGCGTTGGCCTGGTAGGCGACGACGATCTGGTGAATCAGGTCTTCGTTGTATTGGCGGTCGAACACGGTCTCGGGCACGTCCACCTTGGACGCGGCCTGGCCCTGCTCATTCAGGAGTTCGAGCTGCATTAGTTCGCTCCTTTGGAAGCTTTGGCCTTGATGGCCGGACGCACCGTCACGAAGCCACCCTTGGAGCCCGGAACAGCGCCCTTGATCAAGAGCAATTGGCGTGCTTCGTCGATGCGAACCACGTCGAGATTTTGCGTCGTGACGGTGGCATCACCGAGGTGGCCCGTCATCTTCTTGCCCGGAAAAATGCGGCCCGGATCCTGCGCCATACCGATGGAGCCAGGAACGTTGTGCGAGCGGCTGTTACCGTGCGAGGCGCGCTGCGAACCGAAGTTATGGCGCTTGATAGTGCCGGCGTAGCCCTTGCCGATGGAGGTGCCTTGCACGTCCACCTTCTGGCCCACAGCGAACACGTCGGCCACGGGCACGGTAGCGCCTGCGGCGTACTTGCCAGCGACTTCTGCGGTCACGGGGAATTCGCGGATGATTTCACCGGCTTGCACGCCCGCCTTGGCGAGGTGGCCGGCTTCGGGCTTGGTGACGCGCGAAGCTTTGCGCGCGCCGAACGTGACCTGCAGGGCCACGTAGCCATCGTTCTCTTGGGTTTTGACCTGGGTCACGCGGTTGTTCGACACATCCACCACCGTGACGGGCACTGCGTCCCCGTCATCGGTGAACAGACGCATCATGCCCACCTTGCGGCCCAGCAACCCGAGGGAGTTGCACAGACTCATTGGTTTTCTCCAAAACTTTCACCGCCGCAACTTCAATTGGCTGCGCCGTTACACTCGGTTTTCACCTGCTCACCCAAGGGGATCGCGTGCCGTGAAAGAAGGTTGATAAAGCTCCGCAAGCCCCCTTGAAGGCAAGCGAAGCCGCAAAGTATAACGCGGGCTGCTTTCACAAGCAAGCCCGCGATACATGAAACAAGCCTTCACCCTAACGGGCGAAGGCTATCTGCATTATTGCAGCGTGATTTCGACGTGCACGCCAGCCGGCAGATCCAGCTTCATCAGTGCGTCCACGGTCTTGTCCGTGGGATCGACGATGTCCATCAGGCGCTGGTGCGTGCGGATTTCGAACTGGTCGCGGCTGGTTTTGTTGACGTGCGGCGAACGCAGGATATCGAAGCGCTTCATGCGCGTCGGCAGGGGCACGGGACCCTTGACGATGGCGCCGGTGCGCTTGGCGGTGTCCACGATCTCGGCAGCGGACTGGTCGATCAGCTTGTAGTCGAACGCCTTGAGGCGAATGCGGATTTTCTGGTTGGACATTGGGTATTCCTTGATTTGGTTCAGGATTACTCAATGATCTTGGCAACCACGCCGGCGCCGACGGTACGGCCACCTTCGCGGATGGCGAAGCGCAGGCCTTCTTCCATGGCGATGGGGTTGATCAGCTTGACGGTGATCGACACGTTGTCGCCGGGCATGACCATTTCCTTGTCGGCGGGCA
>Ga0222423_1000114_pt1 | contig 79817 bp, 70 predicted proteins | sample 3A0metagenome_FD_182472 | JGI IMG/M metagenome (GOLD analysis project Ga0222423, IMG submission 182472) | Enriched microbial communities from leaf-cutter ant dump, University of Wisconsin, Madison, United States - 3A0 (version 2) | ecosystem: Environmental > Terrestrial > Nest > Insects nest >...
ACCGGAGGCGCTGGGCATCGACGAGCAGGGTCGCGAGGTGCTGTCGTGGCTGCCGGGCGAGGTCGGCGGGTGGCCGGTCCCGGACTGGGTGTGGTCGGCGCAGACCCGTGCGGAGGTGGGTGCGATGCTGCGCGCGGTGCACGACGCGAGCGTGGACTTCTCGCCGGCCGACGCCGTCTGGCGCTCTCCCGCCCACGAGCCGCAGGAGGTCGTCTGCCTGAACGACGCCGCGCCGCGCGATCGCCTCGTCCACCTGCTGGCGAGCTACGGGGACGCGGCGCCGCCGCTCGACGACGTCGTCGCGACGATGGTCGTCCGCCTGCACGAGCTGGCGGACTGGACCGACGACCACGCCCGCACGCTCGGCCGCGCCGACCTGCTCGAGCACGCCGCGATGTACCGCCGGGACGCGACGCGCCTCACCGGCTGAGCGCTAGCCGCCCGGGCCGACCTCCAGCACCGGACCTTCGTCGCACGTGGGGACCTGGAACCCGTCCAGGTAGGCGAGGGCCAGGTCCGGCGGCACGACGACGTCGTGCGGGCCCTCGTCGGCGCGCGACGCGAGCCGGCGCAGGATCTCGTCGCGCGGCGTCACCTGCAGGTGCACGACGGGCACGACGCCCAGCGGCGCGAGCAGCGCCCGGTACTCGTCGCGGCGAGCCCGCGACCAGAAGGAGGTGTCGACGACGACGTCGCGCCCGGCCCGGACGTGCGCGACGAGCGCCGCCTGCAACGCCGCGTGCACCTCGGCTGCCACCGGGACCGGGTGGCGGCGCCATCCTCGGCGCCACGCCTCGTCGTCGAACGACAGGCGCTCGTAGCCCGCGACCTCCAACCGTCGTGCGTGCGTGGACTTGCCCGACCCCGCCGGACCGCAGGTCAGGACCACGCGGGCGGGTTCACGGATCGGCAGGTCGTGGACCAGCAGACCGTGCGGCCCGGTGCGCGGTGGCCGACAGCCCGCGTCCCGCGCGACCCGCAACGACGGCGCGTTGCCCGGATCGACACGCAGCACGGCCCGCTCGGCGTCGGTCGACGACGCGAGCCATCGCCGCACCAGCCGCACGCCACGCACCGCGTACCCGCGCCCGCGCCACCGCGGGAAGACCGCGTAGGAGAGGTTCGCGGTGCCGACCCCCAGGCCCGGGATCGCCAGGTGCGCCTCGACGGTGCCGGCCAGCTCGCCCGACGCCGCGTCGACGATGCCGAGGTGGCGACGCGGGCCGCCGGTGGACCACTCGGTCGCGTTGTCGAGGATCCACTGCCGCTGGCGCGCCGGCTCGGAGCGACGACCCTCGTTGAGCCACCGCACCTGGTCGTCGTCCTCACCGGCGAGCATCGCCGGGCTGTCGTCGGGCACCAGGCACCGCAGCGTGACGACCCCGTCGGACAGCACCGGGCTCGGGTTCATCCGTCGATGCTCGCAGCACGACGGCCGCAGCGGGCAACGCTTTGTCGCGAGGGCCCGCGCGACCTACTGCTGCGGGCGGGTCGGGCGTGTGACCAGGGCGGAACCGGCCGGGGCCGGGGTGATCGCGTGCTCCTCCGCCGTGTGCTCGTCGACGTCGCGCCGGCGCGCGAGCCGGTAGTCGATGACTGCCGCGGTCAGCCACGCGCTGATCGTCGCGAGCGTCGCCAGCGTCAGGGCATCGAGCCCGGCCTTCCCGACGAGCAGGCCGGCGAAGACCAGCGGCGAGAGCACCATGCGCGTCATCGCGGTCATGCCCGCCGCGGTACCGATGGCGATCGCCGCCGTCGGCGACATGTCGAACCCGACGACGGCGAAGGTCGCGAGCGCGACGCCCAGGAAGATGGCCGGGAAGATCGGGCCGCCGCGGAACCCGGCGCCCATCGTGATCGCATAGGCGACGGCTTTCGCGATCAGCAGGACCACGACCACACCGCCTGACGACGCGACCAGCGGGGCGATCGAGTTCTGCCCGGAGAAGAGGACGTCCTGCGAGTCCGCGCCAAGGCCCCGCGCGGCGAGCGCCAGGGCGCCGACGACGAGGCCGCCGCCCACCAGGAGGGGCAGGCGACCGATGCGGGCCTCCTGGCGTGCGACGCCGGCGGCGAACGAGCGGACCCCCCGCGCGACGAGCGCGGCGAGCACCCCGACGACGACCGCGACGAGCATGTCGCGCACTAGGACGTTGTCGTAGTCCGGCAGGTCGGGGACGCTCATGCCCGCGACGTGCACACCGGCCCAGTCGCCGAGGCCTGTGACGAGCGTGTACCCGACGGCGGCCGCGGCCAGGGCCGGGATCACCAGCGGGATCGCCGCGGCGCCGATGCCCGCGGCGGCGCCGCCCTCGAGCAGGAAGACACCGGCGACGATCGGCCCGCCGAACAGCGTCGCGACGGCCGCCCCCGACCCGGCGGTCGCGAGCGCCGCCCGCCCCTGGGCCGCCATGCGAGCCCGGGCGGTCAGCGTGGTGGCGACGATCCCGCCGAGCGCGATGAGCGGCCCCTCCGGGCCGAGGACGAGCCCGAACGGCAGCGTGGCCAGCGCCGCGAGCGCGATGCTGCCCGCGTCGGCCGTGCGCATGACTCCCATCGAGACGCCGTTGATCGGCGCGTGTCCGCCGTCGCCGGGAAGCTTCCGCGCCAGGTGGACGAGCGCGCCGCCGATGGTCGGCAGCCCCAGCACCAACCACCACGGCGGCTGGTCGACGCCCAGCGCGTCGGGCAGGTCGTCCCACAGCCACGACTCCAGCCAGTGCACGACCGTGATGAACGCGAAGGCGACGGCCCCGGCCGGCAGGCCGATCAGCGCGCCGAGGAGCGTGAGCCGGACCAGCTCGCGCGGGGCGGTGGGCGCCGGGACGGCGTCGGGTGCTGCCATACGCCGAGAGTAGCGACCGGTCGAGTCGCCCGGGGGCGATCGCCGGCGCGTGGGAGCACCCACGCACCGGCGACCGAGCACCCGTCACCGCTGCCCGTGCCCCCTCGCGTACGACAGCCCGAAGCCGTGGGAGAACAGCGGGGCGGCGGAGTCGTCGGGCACGTCCCCGAGCTGCGCCTCGACGGCGGCCATCGACGACGGCAGCTCGAAGGGCAGCGTCCCGCCCGGCGCGCGCTTGCCGAGGATCGTGTCGAGCAGGACGTCGTCGGAGACGCCGTAGTTGGCGAGCACCGCCGCCGCGCGGTCCACCACGTCCGTGAGGATCAGCGGGCGGTCCAGCTTCGGCACGGCGATCGTCGGGACACCCGCCGCGGTGGCGGCGACGAAGGCCTGGTAGTCGGTCTCCGACCCCGTCCACGCCAGGCCGGTCAGGTCGTCGCCCGCGCGCGGGTCGGCGAGCCGGACGATCGCGAGGTCCGCCTGCGCCAGGTCGGTCGTGACCTGCAGACCGTGCTCCGCGGCCACGTCGGCCGAGACGCCCGACAGGTAGACCTTGCCGACCCTGGACGCCTTGACCGGCAGCGTGCGGTGCTCGTTGGTGAGCAGCGTCAGCGACCGGGCCTGCGCCGCGTCGCCGACCTTCTGGAACGCGGCGTTGCCCGCGATCTTCGCAGCCTTCTGCTCCGAGACGTACGGGTTCTCGAACAGGCCGAGCTCGAACTTCTGCTGGAGCACACGCGCCGCGGACTGGTCGACGCGGGCCTGGCTGAGCGAGCCGTCCGCGACCGCGGCGAGCACGTTGGACGGTTCGTTCGACCCGCCGATCTGGTCGACGCCCGCGTTGATCGCCAGCGCGAACCGCTCGACGACGGTCAGGTCCTCGACGCCCCACGGCATGCCGACCCCCCACGACCCGATGAAGGACGCCGGTGGCCGGGTGTCCTGGCAGACCTGCGGGCAGTCACCGGTGATCCCGAAGTCGGAGACGATCACACCCTTGAACCCGTACGTGCCGCGCAGCAGGTCCTGCAGCAGGAACGTCGAGAACCCGGCTCCCGTCTGCTCTACGGCGTGCCCGCGGTAGACGAGGTCCTTCAGGATCGCGTACGTCGGCATGATGCCCGCCGTCCTGGCATCGAACGCGCCCTTGAACGCGACCAGGTGCTCGGCGAAGTTGTTCCCGGGGAACGTCGCGTAGCGGCCGTAGTAGTAGTGGCTGTCGTAGCCCTGCGCCTGGGCGCCGTAGCCGACCCAGTGCTTGGTGACGGTCGCGACGCTCGTGGGCTTGAGCCCGCTGCTCCCGTCCTGCATGCCTTCGACGTAGGCCTCGACGTGCTTGCGCGCGTCGGCCGACGACGAGCCGAAGGTGCCGTTGATGCGCGTCCAGCGCGGCTCCGTGGCGATGTCCGCCTGCGGCGAGAGCCCCTCCTGGATGCCGACGGCGCGGTACTCCTGGCGGACGATGTCGCCCAGCTGCTCCGTGAGCCGCGGCGAGCCCGCCGCCGCCCAGCCGATCGCGTCGGGCATCGCGGTGACACCCTGCCGGGCCACCGTCTGGCCGACAGTCGTCGAGAACCCGTTGCGCGGGTCGGTGGACACGACCACCGGGATGCCGAGCCGCTGCTGCTCGGCGGTCGCCTGCACGGCGTTGTTCGCCGCGGCGATCTGGGCCGGCAGGGCCGACAGGCGCGTGATGAACGTCGTCATGTGGCGGTCGGCGACCAGCGTCGTGACGCCTGGGCTCGTGGTGTCCGCGAACTGGTAGCCGGTCGCGGTCGTCGGGAGGGTGCCGTGCACCAGCAGACCCGCCTTCTCCTCGGGCGTCATGCGCTTGACGAGGTCCGCGGCGCGCACCGACGCGGGCAGGCGCCAGTCCTCGTAGGGCGTCAGGCGGCCGTTGCGGTCCAGGTCGCGGAACTGACGATGGTCGACCGTGATGATCGGGACGCCGCGCGTTCCGAGCACCGGCTGCTTCGTCGAGTGCCGGTCCCCGTGACCGCCGCCGTGCCCTCCTGCGGCTGCCGGCAGGCCGGCCAGCACGACGAGCGCTCCCGCGAGCGCTCCGACCGTCGCAAGGGCTGCTGCACTGCGTGGCCGTCGTCGTGCTCGCCCTGGAGCGCGATGCGCCGACAGGCCCGCAGCCCGCTCTCCGTCTGTTGCCGGACGGTCCTCTGGTGCGTGATCGAACCTGGGGGTCATGGGGTCCTCCTCTCGCCGGGTCGGACTCCCGCGACCCGGACGAGCCCCGATGTCTCCTCGGCCACGAGCTCGCCCCGCACCGAGGCCACCCGAGGTCCTCGTCGACCCGGTCCTGCCGTCCGGCCTCTCCGGCCCGCGAGCCCGCCGCCCTCGTCGGAGCGACGCACCGCGGGCACCGGCCCACTCGGCACTGAGCGTGACCGGCACCGTCCACCTTCACCCGCCCGGGTGAACGATGCAACCCCTCCGGGCCACCCCGCGCACGTATCAGGCCGGTCGCGCCCCACGCCGCCAGGCGAGCATCACGTAGAGCTCGCGCTCGCCGGCCTGGCCCTCGAGGACGGCCCGCGCGAGCGCCGGCTCGCCCGCCTGCTCGCACGACCAGAGCTCGAAGTCGACCGCCTGCGACCACGCGGCGGGCAGGTACCCGAGCACGGTGGTGCCGTCGATGACCTTGACGACGCCGTGGTCCGTGCGGGCCAGCCCGACGGCGAACGTCTGCAGCGCGTGGTCCAGGTGGCGACCCGCCGCGGCCTCGACGAACCCGCGCACCCGGACGGGCACGTGGCCGCCCGCGGCGGGCACCAGCCGGCCGGGCAGTCGCGTCGAGGACGAGCGGTCCATGCGACGGGAATGTACTCCTGCCACCTGACCGCGCCGACCGGCGCAGGATCCCTCCGCCGGCCGCTGGCTTCGTCGACGGGTCGCGGGTTCCTCGTCGACTCGCTGGTTGCAACCCGCGGTCCGACGAGCAACCCGCGACTCGAGGGGTGGGAGCCCCGCCGCGCGGCGACGGTTGGCGTCGCCGCGCGGCCGGGTGGTGTGCGGCGGCAGCGTCAGAGCGGGAGCCAGAGCGCCAGCACGTTGGGCGGCTCCCAGCCGACGAGCGACGTGTGCGCCTGCCGGCAGCGGTACTGCTTGCCGGCGTACGTGACCACGTCACCGGTCGCGTAGGCGTGGTTGGCGACCCAGGCGTTGCCCGACGAGGTGGGGGTGGGAGTCGGCGTCGGGGTGCTCGTCGGCGTCGGCGTCGCCGTGGGGGTCGCCGTCGGCGTGCTCGTCGGCGTGCTCGTCGGTGTCGGGGTGGGCGTCGGGGTCGTCGTCGTGCCGAACAACGCCTTGGCGTTGTCGCCGAACGTCCACCCCTTCGACCCGTCCCAGTTGATCGACCAGGTCATGAGCCCCTTGGGCGCGCCGCCGAGCTGCGACCACGCCTGGGAGACGAGCGCGGGCGTCATGTACCCGCCGCCGGCACCGGTCTGGGCGGGCAGGCCGGGCACCTGCTTGTCGTAGGGCACGCGGATGGTCGTCCCCTGCACGGTCAGGCCGGCGTCGAGGCACTTCGTCTGCGCGACGAATCCGGCCACGGTCCCGGCCGCGTACGAGCCGCCCGCGCAGTCGTACATCGAGCCGTTGTAGTACTGCATGTTCAGCCACCACAGGCGCCCGTTGTCGACGTACTTCTTGATGATGGGCAGGTAGGACCCCCAGATGGAGCCGTAGACCACCGAGCCGCCGGTGACGTACGCGGTCTCGGGGGCCATCGTCAGACCGAAGCCCGCGGGCATCTGGGCCAGGATCCCGTCGATGATGCGGATCAGGTTGGCCTGCGACGTCGAGAGCGTGCCGATGCTCCCGGACCCGGTGAGCCCGGCCTCGATGTCGATGTCGATGCCGTCGAAGTTGTTGGCCTTGAGAATGGGGACGATGGTCGCGACGAAGCGGTCGGCGACGGCCGACGACGACAGGTCGATGCTGGCCGCCGCCCCGCCGATCGACATCAGGACCGTGTGCCCCTGGGCCTTCGCGGCGCAGATCTGGGCGGGTGTCGGGACGTCGACGCCCGTGTCCATCCCGTCCTCCCACTTCACCGTGCCGTCGGGCAGGATCACCGGGAACGCGGCCATCAGGACGTTGTAGCCGTGCTGTGCCTGGCGGGCGTCGTCGATGGCGATGTGGCCCAGTCCCGGGTGCACGGATGTCCCGTCCCAGTTCTCCCAGTAGCCCTGCAGGACCTTGCCGGCGGGGCGGGACTTGGTGGCGCAGGTGTCGGCGGCGGAGGCCGACGAGGCCGCGACGGTGAGCCCTATGCCGGCGACGAGGCCGGCGGCCGCGACCGCCGACAGCGCCGCGGTGGCGAGCCGTCGAGGTCGGGATCGACGCGGTCGGTCGGCGCCGTGGAACGGGTCGGTGGGACGGGACGGACGAACCATGTGACGACCTCCGAGCGTGGGGACGATCTGGGGGTGTGCCGGCCGGTGGGGTCGGCTCGAGCACCGCGACAGCGTCGGCGCGGTGGGCCCCACCGGGGTCCGGCAGGGCCTTCGGCCGGTGGGGTTGCGGACGACCGTAATGTCCGAATCGTTTGAACGGAAGACTTCCTAACAAATTAAGCAACCGTCGTTAGTCTGGGCCGATGGACCCCATCCGGCCGGTGCCGCTCCCCCTGACGCGGCGCGTGATCCTGGCGCAGGACTGGTTGCGGGTGAGCTTCCTGCACTGGCAGGTAGCGCCCGACGTCGTCGCGCCGCTGCTCCCGGCCGGGACGCGGCCCGACGAGCACGACGGCTCGTCGTGGGTCGGTCTGATCGCCTTCCAGATGTCGCGGTTCACGCTGACGCCCGGGCCGCCGCTGCCCTACATCGGCACGTTCCCGGAGATCAACGTGCGGCTCTACACGGTCGACGACGAGGGCCGGCGCGGGGTGCTGTTCCGGTCGCTCGAGGCGTCGCGGGTGGTGACCGTGCTGGGCGCGCGGGCGGTGATGAACGTGCCGTACCAGTGGGCGCAGATGTCGATCCGGCGCGACGGCGACGCGATCGAGTACGTGTCGAAGCGGTTCACCGGAGCGCGGCCGTCGTCGCGCATCGTCGTCCGCCCGTCCGCCGACGTCGTCGCCGGCGACCCGCTCGCCGACTTCCTCACCGCACGGTGGGGCATGCACACGGTCCTGCGCGGCCGCACCCGCTACGTCCCGAACGACCACGAGCAGTGGCCGCTGCGCCGGGCGACGCTCCTCACGCTCGACGACGAGCTCGTCGCGGCCGCCGGGCTGCCGGGCGTCGTCGCGCGACCGCCCGACTCCGTCCTGTACTCGTCGGGCGTCCACGCCCGCTTCTCGGGCCCTGATCCCGTCTGACGCGAATCGCGTCAGAGGGGTGCGAAACGGGTGAAACGCTCGTACACTCACCGTCGAAGCGCTTCGATGCGACCGCAACGCAGCCCGCGCAAGCGCCTCCGGGGCAACGCCGCCCCGCCGACGACGAAGGGTCTGACCCGTGACTCCACGACCTCCTTGGAAGAGCCTCACCGCGGTCGCCGCGGCGCTGGTCCTGTCGGCCACCATGGCCGCACCCGCGCACGCCGCCTCGTCGAGTGCGACGCCGCCCCAGACCGCAGCCCAGAAGACCGTCGCCCGCATGCAGCCCGGCTGGAATCTGGGCAACACGCTCGACTCGGTGGGCGCCGACGAGACCGCGTGGGGCAACCCCCGCGTCACGCGCACGCTGTTCAAGAAGGTCGCGCAGCAGGGCTTCAAGAGCGTGCGCATCCCGTTCACGGTCGGCCAGTACGAGGGACCGGCCCCCGACTACACGATCGCGCCGGCCACCCTCGACCGCGTCGAGCAGGTCGTGGACTGGGCGCTCGACGAGAACCTCTACGTCCTGCTCGACGTCCACCACGACTCGTGGCAGTGGGTCAACACGATGCCCACCAACCACGACGCGGTCGTCGCGCAGTTCACCGCGACGTGGGAGCAGCTCGCGCAGCGGTTCAAGCACACGTCGAAGAAGCTGCTGCTGGAGAGCATCAACGAGCCCCAGTTCTCCGGCGCGGCCGACCAGGACGCGCAGTTCGCCGCGCTCGACGAGCTGAACACGACGTTCGTCGACACCGTGCGCTCGTCGGGCGGCAAGAACGCGACCCGCGTGCTCGTCCTGCCGTCCCTCAACACCGACAACGCGCAGGAGAAGCTGGACTCGCTCGCATCGACCATCAAGCGGCTCGACGACCCCAACATCGCCGCGACGTTCCACTACTACGGCTACTGGCCGTTCAGCGTGAACATCGCGGGCGGTTACCGGTTCGACGAGGCGGCCCAGAACGACCTGACCGGCGCCTTCGCGCGCGTGAGGTCGACGCTCGTCGACCAGGGCATCCCCGTGATCCTGGGCGAGTACGGCCTGCTCGGCTTCGACGCCAACACCGGCACCATCGAGCAGGGCGAGAAGCTGAAGTTCTTCGAGCTGCTGGGCTGGACGGCCCGCTCGTCGGGCATCACGACGATGCTGTGGGACAACGGCCAGCACCTGAACCGGACCACCTACACGTGGTCCGACCCGGAGCTGTTCGCGGCGATCAGATCCAGCTGGACGACGCGCTCCGGCACGGCGTCGACCGACCAGGTGTTCGTCCGCCCGGGTGCGGTGACGGCCCAGGACGTCACCCTCAACCTCAACGGCCTGAAGTTCCGTTCGCTGGCGCTGGGCCACCGAACGCTGGTCAAGGGCAAGGACTACACGGTGTCCGGCAGCACGCTGACGCTGTCCGCCGCGCTGCTCAAGAAGCTGTCCGGCTCGGGTGAGCTCGGGACCGCCGCGACGCTGACCGCGACGTTCTCGCGCGGCCTGCCGTGGAAGATCTATGTCATCAACGCGACCACGCCCGTGCTGTCGTCGGTCACCGGGACCACGGACGCGTTCGCGATCCCGACGCAGTTCAACGGCGACCGCCTGGCGACGATGGAGGCGAAGTACGCGGACGGCCCCTTCGCCGGACCGCAGAACTGGACCTCGTACAAGCAGTACGACTCCGACTTCGTCCCCGCCGGAGACACGATCGTCCTCAAGCCCGCGTTCTTCGCGCAGGTCGACGAGGGCCGGCCGGTCACGCTGACGTTCCACTTCTGGAGCGGCGAGCTGCTGACGTACGTGGTCACGCGCACCGGCACGTCGGTGACGGGCACGGTGAGCTGACCGATCCGCTGACCGATCCCCCGGTCAGCAAGAAACAGTCGGCCGGAACCGATTCAGTCGGTTCCGGCCGACTGTTTCACGTCCGAACCGACTGGTTCATTCGCGAGCCTGCGGCGACGTCAGCGTGCCGAGCGCGAGCGCGACCAGCGCCAGATGAGCGTCACGATGATCGCGCCGACGATCGAGCCGATGATGCCGCTGGGGCGGAACGCGAGGCCGTCGCCCGCGATGAGGCTGGCCAGCAGGCCACCGACGAACGAGCCGACCAACCCGGCGACGATCGCCATGGTCCAGTCGATCCGCTTGCCCTCACGCCCGAGGATCAGCTGCGCCGCTGCGCCGATCAGCATGCCGAACAGGATCAGACCAAGAATGAGCATGCGCTGAGACTAGGGCACCACGGCCGTCCCGCGAGAACGACCTTTCCGGGCGAGACGGACCCCTGCAGCCGTCTGTCTCGCCGATAAACGTCTGCCTCACCGTCGATCGGCTGGCACGATCGGCCCGTGACCGCGCTCGCCCACACGTTCCCGACGCCGTTGGGTCCCGTCCACCTCGCGTGCGACGTCGAGGGCGTGCGGTTCCCCGCCGCCCCGGTTGGCCGCCCGCTGCGGGAAGGGACAGCGACGACCTGGTCCCTGAGCGGTGTCGTCGACGTGACGCTCGTCGTCGCGGACGTCGACTTCGGGTTCCCGGACCCGATCGACGGCTTCGTGGGCGCGGTCTGGATGGTCGTCGCGCATGCGTCCGTCGGCCCGACGACGATCACCGCGCGCCTCGCCGCTGACGGCCGCGGCGGCGGCTTCGCTCCCGGCGAAGGGCTGTGCGCCATCGAGTACGCGCGCCGCGGCCTGGCGCTGGCCATGGGAACGGACGACGACGACGCCCTCGCGCGCCGCGTTCGCGGCCCCCGCTACGTCGACTCGCTCCCCTCGCAGTGGGGAGAGCTCATGACCCCGATGGACGGTCCGCCCACCGACTTCGGCACGGCGATCCGAGGCACGGCACTGACGGTCCGGCTGCCACCGATGCCGCCGCGCAGCCGCGCCGACATCCACGTCGCAACCGCCTGGGGCCGGGACGGCGACGACGCAGCACCGTGGAACGCCGTCGACCGAGCGTCCCCGGCCCGCATCCTCGCCGACGCCCTCCGCGACCACTGACCGCACGCAGCCGCAGCTCCGCCGCCGACTTCGAGGGTTGCGCGCGAGGTCGAGGGTTCCTGACCTCGAGCTTGGTGCGGAGCCTCGAAGTCGGCGGGCGGCGTGTAGGTGGGGCGTTGTCAGGGTGGGGGTGGGCGCGGGAGGATTCCGGCATGTCGTCCGACGAGGTGCCTGCCCGCTCCGTCCCGCGCTGGATGCTGATCGTGGCAGGGGGCGCCGGGGTGCTGCTCGTCGTCGGTGGCGCGGTGACGCTGTGGCGCAGCCTGCACAGCGCGACGTTCGGGTGGTTCGCCTACTCGCCGCTGTCGGAGACGGTCGCCATCCACCACCCCGGCCAAGGCCTCGGTGTCTCACTGCTGGTCGGCGGCGCCCTGGTGCTGGGGGCGGTCGGCGGCTTCGTCGTCGGCCGCCGCACCCGCTGACCTCCCACAGCCCCACCGAGACCGACCTCTGCGGGCGAGACAGACGTCTGCTGGGGTCTGTCTCACCCGCAGAGGTCTGTTTCGATGGGCCGGACCGTGGGTGTCAGCCGGCGATCTGGATCAGGTTGCCGCACGTGTCGTCGAACACGGCCGTGGTCACCGGGCCCATGGGCGCGGGCTCCTGCGTGAAGCGCACGCCCAGGCCGACGAGGCGCTCGTACTCGGCCCGCACGTCCTCGACCGAGAACGACGTGAACGGGATGCGGTCCGCGACGAGCGCCTGCTTGAACGGCTTGACCGCGCGGTGCTCCGACGGCTCGAGCAGCAGCTCGATGCGGTCGTCGTCGGGCATCCCGACCGTCAGCCAGCGCGCGGTCGGGCCCAGCGGCACGTCCTGGCGGACGACGAAGCCGAGGATGCGCGTGTAGAAGTCGAGCGCCTTGGCCTGGTCGTCGACGAAGACGGCGGTGATGGTGATGCGCAGCATGCGTTCCATCATCGGGGTATTCCCTCGGTGAATACACTCGGTGTACATTCCTCGCCATGACGGTTCCGATGGCGTTGCTAGCACTGCTCGACGACGGCCCCACGCACGGGTTCGCGCTCAAGCGCAGGTACGACCGCGTGCTCGGGCACGAGCGCGAGCTCAAGTACGGACAGGTCTACTCGACGCTCGCGCGGCTCGAGCGCGACGGGCTCGCGCGCGGCGTCGGGGTGGAGCAGGGCGAGGGCGCCGACCGGCGCGTCTACGCGATCACCGACCTCGGCGTGCAGGAGTTCGACGCGTGGCTGACCACCCCGGCGCTGCCGTCGGGCCGGCCGGGCGAGCTGTTCACGCGGGTGGTCCTGGCACTGGTCGCGGGACGGTCGGCCGACGAGGTCCTGGCCGGTCAGCGCCGCGTGTACCTGGATCGGATGCGGGTCCTGACGGCCGCGCGGCACGACGGCGACGTCGTCGACCGGCTGGCCGGCGACCACGAGATCGCGCACCTCAAGGCCGACCTGGACTGGATCGAGATCGCCGGCGCGCGCCTGGCCGACCTGCGCGCGGAGGTGACGGCGTGACCGCGGCACTGGCAGGCCGCGGCCTGCAGCACGCGTACGGCCCGACGAAGGTGCTGCACGGGGTCGACCTCGAGGTCCAGCCCGGCGAGGTCGTCACACTCATGGGGCCATCCGGGTCCGGCAAGTCCACGCTGCTGCACCTGCTCGGCGGCCTGCTGCGACCCGACGCCGGCTCCGTCGAGATCGGCGGTCGCCGGATCGACGACCTGTCCGACCGGCGTCGCTCGCAGGTGCGACTCGCGAAGCTCGGCTTCGTCTTCCAGTTCGGCGACCTGGTGCCGGAGCTGACGGTCGTCGAGAACGTCGAACTGCCGCTGCGCCTGACCGGGACCGGCCGGCGGGCGGCCCGCCGCGAGGCGCTCGCGCTGCTGGAACTGCTGGGCGTGGCCGACGAGGCCGACCGACGACTCTCGGAGGTCTCCGGCGGCCAGCAGCAGCGCGCCGCCGTCGCGCGTGCGCTCGTCCACACGCCCGAGGTCGTGCTGGCCGACGAGCCCACCGGCTCGCTCGACACCATGACCGGCGAGCTGGTGCTCGAGGCGCTCGTCGGGATCTCCCGTGAGCGCGGCACCGCCGTCCTGCTGGTCACGCACGACCTGCGCGTCGCGTCGTACGCGTCGCGGGACGTCGAGCTCCGCGACGGCGTCGTCGCGCACCAGGTGGGCGTGCGATGACGGTGCTCGTCCCGCTCGGCCTGCGGCTGGCCCGGGCCGGCGGGTGGGTGCGTGCCGTCTCGGTCATCACTGGGAACGCCGTCGGCGTGCTCGTGCTGCTCCTCGCCGTCGCGCTGCCGTCCGCCGCGTACCCGGACCGGCTCGCCTACAACCCCGACCAGCGCTCGACCCTCGTCGGCGTCGTCATCGCCCTCGTCGTGCCCGTCGCGGTGCTGCTGCTGACCGTCGGGCGCCTCTCGTCGGCCGTCCGCGACCGCCGGCTCGCGTCGCTGCGGGTCATCGGGCTGGGACGGTCACAGACGCAGACGGTCGCGGCCGTCGAGAACGCGGCGCTCGCGCTCGCCGGCGCCCTGGTCGGGTGGGCCGCGTTCGTCGCGCTCGCGCCTGTCGTCGACCGAGCCGTCGCAGCGGGCCCGAAGTGGTTCGTCGCACCGCTGGCGGTGCCGCCGCTCGCCGCCCTCGGGACCGTGGTCGGGGTCACCGCCCTGTCCGCCCTCGTGTCGCTCGCACCGACGCGGACGCTCGCGTCCACCGGGCGGGGTGCGAGGTCGGAGTCGACGCGGCGTCGTCCGAGCCCGTGGCGCCTCGTCGTGCTCGTCGTGGCGGTCGCCGCGCTCGTCGTCGGCGTCATCGCCACACCCGGGTCGCCGCCACAGCTGTGGGGGTTCCTGTCGGGTGCTCTGCTCGGCGCGGTCGCCATCGCGATGTGCACTCCCGTGCTCACCACCTGGTCCGCGGGCGCGCTGACCCGCTCCCGGTCAGTGTCTGCGCTGCTCGCCGGCAGGGGCATCCAGGCGGAGCCAGCCAGCGCCGCGCGCTTGGTGGCCGGCATCGGGGTCGCCACCTTCCTGGTGGCCGGCGCCGCCGGCGTGCTGGCTGTGTTCGAGGACCTGCCGCAGTTCCGCTACGCGGACCAGATGCTCCACGACGGCCCGCAGGTGATCTCGGCGAGGGTGTCGACCAACGACGGGTCCGGTGCGGTCCTGAGCGCGGCGCAGGGGGCCGCGCTCGAGTCTGCGCCGGGAGTCGACGGGCTCGTCGACCGATGGAACGCCCAGGCCTGCGACGCGGACGGGCGGTGTGCGTCCGCCTTCGTCGGGACGTGCGCCCAGCTCGAGCTCACGGTGGTCGCGACGGGCTGCGACGACGAGCACGCCGCGCTGATCAGCCCCCTCGACGCCGACGTGCCCGTCGATCCTTTCGAGGTGAACCTCGGGAACAACGCCACTGTCACGCTCAACGGAGACGACACCACCTCCGCGCACGCCGACGTCGCACTCGACGGCATCCCCATCGTGGAGGACGTCGAAGCCACGACCGATCGCTGGGTGTACCCGTCGGCCGCGACGGTCTTCGTCCCCGCCCGCCTGATCCCCGGAGCGGCCGACCTGCCGCGTGGCGTCGACGTCATCGCGCAAGGTGGGACCGACGTCCAGGCGGCCGTCACGGCTGCGGGTGCGGCCGTCGGGGTGGACGCCATGCCGTACTCGGGCGAGGAAGACATCAGCCAAGTCATGCAGGTGCGGGCGATCGTGTGGTCGCTCTCCTCGATCATCATCGGCATCGCGCTCATCACGGTGGCGCTGGGGACGATCGACCGGGCGCTCGAACGTCGTCGCGCCGTCGCACGGCAGATCGCGGTGGGCGTCCCCGCGAGGGTGCTCCGCCGCGGGCAGCTGCTGCAGACTCTGCTCCCGCTCGGGGTCGCCATCCTGCTGGCTACGGGATGCGGTGCGCTGCTGATGCGCGGCTACCTGCGCGTCGGCGATCTGGGCAGGTCCATGAGCGTCGACCGCCTCGCGGTCCCGCTGGTCGCGAGCCTGCTGGGCGCGGCGGTCGTCTCTCTCGCGACGGTCCCGCTGATCCGGACCCGCCTGGACCCGCGCCTCCTGCGCTCGGAGTGACTTCGAGGGTTGAGCGTGAGCTCGAGGGTTGCAGGGCTCGAGCTCACGCCGGAGGCTCGATCTGAAGCCGTCCTGGCAGCGGTGTGAGCGATCAGCCGCGGACGCGGCCTGTCTCGTACGCCCACATCGCCATCTCGACGCGGTTCCGGGCGCCGAGCTTGGCCATGAGGCTGGCCAGGTGGGTCTTGACGGTGGACAGGCTGATGTAGAGCTGCTCGGCGATCTCGACGTTCGTCAGGCCGCGGGCGACCTCCGCGAGGACGTCCTCCTCGCGGGCGGTCAGCGGGTCGAGCGGCTGGCGGGGCGGGCCGGCGGGGCGTGCGTCGGCGAACGCGGAGAGCAAGCGGACGGTGACGGCAGGCGCGATGAGGGCCTCGCCGTCGGCGGCGGCGTGGACCGCCTGGGTCAGCAGCTCGGGGCCGGCGTCCTTGAGCAGGAAGCCGCGTGCACCAGCGCGCAGGGCGCCGTGCACGTACTCGTCGAGGTCGAAGGTGGTGATGACGACGACGGCCAGCGGGTCCTCGACACCGGGGCCGGCCAGCAGGCGCGTGGCCTCGAGGCCGTCCATCGTCGGCATGCGGATGTCCAGGAGGCAGACGTCGGGCCGCAGGTCGCGGGCCAGGCGGACGGCGGCGGCACCGTCGGAGGCCTCCGCGACGACCTCGATGCCGGGCTGCGCGTCGAGGATCATCCGCAGACCCGTGCGCACGATCTCCTGGTCGTCGGCCACCAGCACCCGGATCATGCCCGCTCCCCTCGCGGCAGCACCGCGTCGACCACCCAGCCGCCGGTCGGCGACGGGCCCGCGGTCAGCGTGCCGCCCAGGATCGTCGCACGCTCCGTCATCCCGACGATCCCGAAGCCCGCGCCGGCGGGGCCGCCGACGCCGTCGTCGGACACCCTGCACCGCACGTCCGCGGGCCGCCCCGACAGCTCGACGACGATGCGCGTCGCACCGCGCGCGTGCCGGACGGCGTTGGTGATCGACTCCTGCGCGATCCGGTACAGCGCGCCGCCCACGGCGGTGCCGACGTCGTCCAGGTCACCCTCGCAGCGGACGACGACGCGCGGGTCGAACGCCGCGAGCGCCGCGACGTCGGCGACGCCGCGGGCGGGCGCCAGGTCGGCGTCGTCGGTTCCGCGCAGCGCCCCGACCAGCACGCGCATCTCCGCGAGCGTGCGCGCGCCCTCGGCCTCGATGACGGACAGCGCCTCCGCGGCCGCGTCGGGCCGGACCGCGGCGACGACGCGACCGGCCTGCGCCCGCACGACGATCGCCGAGACGTGGTGCGCGACCGTGTCGTGCAGCTCGCGCGCCAGCTGCTCGCGCTCGACCGCACGGACCTGGTCGATGCGCTGCTCGAGAGCGGTGGCGCGCAGCCGCACCGTCAGACCGATCACGAGCGGCGTGCAGGCGAACACGAACGCGAAGCCCGCCTCGGCCAGGGTCGTGTAGTCCTGGGCGATGCCGATACCGAACGCGACGAGGATCACGGCCGTGCCGAGGATGACGTCGCGGCCCGACCCCCAGCGGTAGAGCGCGTAGCCGAGCACCAGGACGGACGACATCGTCCCCAGCCCCACCGACCCCGCGCCGGCGACCATCGACGCGACCGAGACCACGACGACCGCGCCGAACGTGCCCGCGACCGCAGCGAGCGGGTGGGTGCGCCGCCAGAGCAGCGCGACGGCCAGCAGCAGCGCCAGCGCGCAGGCGATCAGCGGCCACACGACGTCGTCGCGCAGGGTCGCCTCCAGCACGACGCCGACGACGACCGCGCCGGACAGCACCCAGTCGCGCCACACCCGCGCAGGGGCGTGGGGGGCGCGTGGCTGCGCCCACACTCGTCGCACGGCTGCCGGGATCACGCGGCCCAGCGTAGGGATCGCCGAGCCGGCGCGGATCGACCGAAAGGCCGGTCTCAGCCTGCCCGGCGGTCGTGCGCCGTCCGCGCGATCAGACGCTTCAGCTCGCCAACCGAGATCACCTGGTCGTCCGCCGCCCCCTCCGCGATGCGCTGCTCGACCCATCGTCGGAGCATCGCCGTGACCTTCACGCCTTCCGACTCCGCGAGCGCCCGCGCAGCCCCCAGGGTCGATGCCGGAAGGCGGATCGTGATGCCGACCATGGGCTCCTCGACGATGGCGGCGTCGAGGACCGCACGTTCGAGCTCTGCCGACGTGTCGGTCCGGTCGTAGTGAGCGGCCAGCGCAGCAAGCTCGGCGTCGTTCATCGTCATCGCCCCTTCCTCCGGAACGTCGATCGCTCCGTGTTCGTCAAGTCACGAGCAGTCACGACCTGGATGCCGCCGTCCGATGCCGGTGCCACGACGACGAGCAGGTACCGGCCGGCGAGGGTCCTCGCGTACACGAGCGTCGTGCCTCCCTTCCCACGAGTCACCCACCGTGGCCGCCCGTAGATCGCCTCCTCGACCTCGTCGGGGCGTACGCCGTGGCGGGCGATGTGGTCCTCGGATCGCTCCGTCCACGTGATCGGAGCCCAGCCACCACCGTAACGCGATTCGTCATTCACGTTAGCACCTCCTCCCCACATCCCATCGCGGTCCGTGGTGCGCCGTCGGCGGTCATCCACAGTCGGAGGAGCCCGCGGTCGGCCGATCGGCCGACCCAGATGTGGCCGCACAGCCGACGTCGTCGGCGGGACGCCGTCGGGACGATCGGCACGTATCCCTCGTCGCCCGATCCTCTGGAGGTCAAGATGCTGTCCTCGACCCTGTCCCGCCTCGGCCGCGGCGCCGCCCGACGACGGTGGTGGGTGATCGGCGCGTGGGTGACCCTCGCGGTGGTCGTCACCGCCCTGGCCGGCTCGTTCGGCGCACCGCTGCAGGACCAGTTCACCGTGCCCGGACTGGACTCGCAGAAGGCCAACGACCTGATCGCCGCCGCCGGCACCGGGCAGGACGGCATCACCGCGCAGGTGGTGGTGACGCCGACGAGCGGGCGCCCGTTCACCGAGGACGAGGCCGCGAGCACGGCGCTCGCCCAGCTGCAGGCCGACGTCGCCGCGCTGCCGCACGTGCTGGGCACCACCGACCCCGCGGGCGAGCTCGACGGCGGTACGGCGACGCCCGGCGTGACGAGCCCGCACGGCGTCGCCGGGTCGAGCGTCTCCCCGGACGGCCGCGTCGCGCTGGTCCGCGTGCAGTACCCGCCGCTCGAGGAGCTGTCGGCGGCCGACCTCGACCGCCTCAAGTCGGTTCCCCACGCCGCGGACCTGCGCGTCGAGATGGGCGGCGACCTGTTCTTCGCCTACGAGCAGCAGCCCGCGAACGTGGGCGAGCTGGTCGGCATCGTCGCGGCGGCGGTGATCCTGCTGCTGGCGTTCGGGTCGTTCGTGGCGGCCGCGCTACCCATCGGGATGGCCGTGCTGGGGCTGGCGGTGGGCGTGGGGATCATGGAGCTGGCCGCGAACGTGCTGGTCATCCCCAGCTACGCCCCCGTCCTCGGCGCGATGGTGGGGCTGGGCGTGGGCATCGACTACGCGCTGTTCGTCGTCACGCGCCACCGCGAGTACCTGGCCCGCGGCATGGCCGTCGACGACGCCGTCGCACGATCCCTCGCCGTCGCCGGCCGGCCCGTCGTGTTCGCCGGCGGCATCGTCGTCGTCTCGATCCTGGGGCTGGCCGTCGCGCAGGTGCCGTTCATGACGATCGGCGGGGCCGCGATCGCGCTCGTCGTGCTGCTCATGGTGACGGCGTCCGTCACGCTGCTGCCCGCGCTGCTGGCGGTGGCGGGGCGCAGGGTCGCGGGCCGACGAGCCGTCGGGCACGCCAGCCCCGGCTGGGAGCGCTGGACGCGGCACGTGGGCCGCCACCCGCGCGCGTACGCGCTGGGCGTCACGGCGCTGCTGGTGGCGCTCGCTGCGCCCGTCGTCGCGCTGCGCGTCGGTATCCCCGACGACGGCGCGCTGCCGCCCAGCGCCACGCAGCGCCAGGCGTACGACCTGGTCGCGGACGGGTTCGGCCCGGGGCACAACGGCCCGATGGTGATCGCCGTCGAGCTGCACGGGGACCCCGACGCGCTGACCGGCCTGACGGACGCCATCGCCGCCGACCCGGGCGTGGCCGGCGTCGAGCCCGCCGTCGTGCACGACGACCTCGGCATCGTCGTCGCCTACGCGACCACCGGTCCGCAGGACGAGGCGACCGCCCAGACCGCGACGCGCCTGCGCGACGACGTGCTGCCCGCGGCCCTGACCGGGACGCCGGCCGTCGCGCACCTGGGCGGCCAGGCCGCCAACTTCGCCGACGTGGGCCAGCGCGTCAACGACCGGCTGCCGTGGTTCGTCGGCGCGGTCCTGGCCATGTCGTTCGTGCTGCTCATGCTCGTGTTCCGCAGCGTGCTGGTGCCGCTCAAGGCGGTGCTGCTCAACCTGCTGAGCATCGGGGCGTCCTACGGCGTCATGGTGATGGTGTTCCAGTGGGGCTGGGGCGGGTCGCTGATCGGGCTGCAGGAGACCGTGCCGATCGTGTCCTTCATCCCCATGTTCATGTTCGCCATCCTGTTCGGGCTGTCCATGGACTACGAGGTGTTCCTGCTGTCGCGCGTGCGGGAGGAGGGCACCGACGCCGAGGCCGTGGTGCGGGGCGTCGCCCGGACCGGCCGCGTCATCACGTGCGCCGCGGCGATCATGGTCTGCGTGTTCGCGTCGTTCGTCCTGGGCGCCGATGCGGCCACCAAGATGTTCGGCATCGGCCTGGCCACCGCGATCCTGGTGGACGCGACGCTGGTCCGGATGGTGCTGGTGCCGGCGACCATGACGCTGCTGGGCCGCGCCAACTGGTGGGTGCCGGGGTGGCTGGACCGGGTGCTGCCGCGCGTCGAGGTCGAGGCTGCGGCCGACGAGGTCCGGGTGCCGGTACCTGCCTGAGCGGACGCACGAGCGGGGTCCGGGTCACCACGACCCCGGACCCCGCTCGCTCGGACCAGATCAGCTCACGGAGCAGCTGACCTGCGTGGACGAGCTGGGTGCGGATCCCGAGCCCGTCCAGCCGTAGGAGGTGCTCGCACCGGCGGCGAGCGCCCCGTTGTACGACGCGTTCGTCACCGTCAGGACGCTGCCGGACTGTGCGAACGTCCCAGACCAACCCGTGACGGCGGCCGCGCTGGTGAGCGTCAGCGACGTCTTCCAGGATGTGATGGCCGACGAGCCGGCCTTCACGGTCACCGACGCCTGGTACCCGCCAGGCCACGTGCCCGTGACCGCGAGGGTCGCGGTGCAGGCACCCGTCGACGGCGTCGTGGGTGTCGTCGGGTTGGACGTCGGGCTGCTCGACGACGAGCTCGTCGGGCTCGGCGACGCCGTCGGCGACGGGTTCGTCGTCGGCTCCGGGTTCACCCCGCCGAACGTGACCTTGAGCGTGCCGTCCGCGTTGAACGACCAGGCCAGCGCGCCGGTGTACGCCCTGCACGCCGAGGCGTTGCTGCCCGACCACCACGAGTTGTTGCCCTTGTCGGTGCCGACGATGCGGTCGTTGGCACCGCTGTTGCAGGACACGTTGCCGCTGAACACCGACGTGCCGGCGTCGAAGCTGAAGTTCCGCTCCGCGTTCCCGACGCTCACGTTGTTCGAGATCGTCATCGAGCCCGGGTTGCTGTTGTACGTGAACCCGTGGTGGCCGTTGTCGATCGCGTAGCTGTTGGTCACCACGTGGTCGACCTTGATGTCCTCGCCGCCCAGCTTGAACCCGTTGCGGTCGCCGGCGCCGGCCTGGCCGCCGTTGCTCAGGGTGCCGTTGCCATAGGACAGCGAGTGCTGGATCGTCACCGGGCTGATGGCCCCGGTGTCGGTCTTCGTGTACAGGTCCCAGCCGTCGTCGATGTTGTTGTGCGAGACGGTGTCGCGGAACACGTTGCCGGGGCCCACGGTCAGCTTGGCCGCGAAGCCGTCCGCGTCCTCACCGTCGGAGTCGGCGTTGTCGTGCGACTCGGAGGTGACGACGAGGTTGTTCGACGGCCAGTCGGCCTGCGGGGTGTCGGACGCGGCGCGCGAGATCTGCAGGCCGGAGTCGCGGTTGTAAGCCACGACGGTGCGCTCGACGATGTTGTTGCTGCCGCCGATCGAGATGCCGTTGTCACCGGCGTGCTGGACCGTGACGCCGTAGATGCGCCAGTAGTCGGCGTTGAGCGACAGGCCGCGCGCAGCCGGGTCCTCGCTCTGCGCGGAGAAGTCGAGCACCGGCTTCTCGCCCGGGTACGCCGACAGGAGCGTCCGGTCGCTCGCCAGGCCGTCGGCCGTGATCAGGACGGTCGACGAGAGGTTGTACGTGCCGCCGCGCAGGAAGATCTCCCCGCCCGGGGCGACGCGGCTGACCGCGGAGGCCAGCGTGGTGGGAGCGGCCAGCGTGCCGGCCGCGCTCGCCGTGCCCGTCGGCGCCACGTAGATGGTGCCCGACGTGGGCTGCGGCGTGGTCGCCGGGCTCGTCGTCGGCGTCGTCGTCGGGCTGGTGGTCGGGGACGTCGACGACCCCGCGTACGTCTGGAGCTCGGCGACCTGCGGCGTCCCGCTGGCCGACGTGATGACCAGGCTGACCTTCTTGAGCGACGTCGACGAGAACGAGATCGCACCCGCCCCGCTGCCGGACTTCAGCACCGCGCCGGTGTCACCGTTGAGCAGCTGCCACGAGCCGATGCGGCCGGCCGCGCCCGCCGCCTCGACGACCCCGACCGACGAGATCGCCTGCGCGGAGGCCCACTTCACCGAGATGGTGCCGGTGGTGCCGCTGGGCGACCAGTAGGTCGCCGTGTTGCCGTCGATCACGTTGCCGTAGCTCGTGCCGCTGGCCTTGCTCGAACCGTCGGCGCCCGCGCCGATGCTGAGGTTGGTGCCGGACGGCGTGGTGGTGGGGCTGGTGGTCGGCGACGTCGTCGGCGTCGTCGGGTTGGTCGTGGGCGTCGTCGGGTTCGTCGTCGGCGTCGACGGCGAGCACGACCCGTCGGAGACCTTCAGACCCTTGCCGTACCCGGCGGTCGACGCGAGCAGGTTCGGCACGCAGCTCGCGGCGTCCATCGTGTAGGAGTACGGGACCGAGATCGACGTGGTCGACGTGACTTTCGGACCCGCGGGGTTGTTCTCCGAGTCCTTGGCCGTCCAGGTCACGTTGTCGAAGACGTTCCCGGCCACCTGCCACGTGCCGGCCAGGTCGGTGTAGAACGTGCCCAGCGGGTCCTGGGAGTCCTCGAAGTAGTTGTTCTCCACCTTCGCCTTGCCGCCGTTGCGGGGGTTGATCCCCGACTTGGCCAGCCGCAGGTAGTGGTTGTCGTACATGTGGGCCGTGCCCGCGCGCAGCAGCGGCGTGCGCGAGTCGATGTCCTGGTACAGGTTGTGGTGAAAGGTGACGAAGCCGTTGTCCGAGTCGGAGTCGCTGGACCCGATGAGTCCGCCGCGGCCCGAGTTCTTCAGCACGCTGTAGGACAGCGTCACGTACTTCGTGGTGGCCTTCATGTCGAACAGGGCGTCGTAGCCCTCGTCCTCACCACCGGACGCCTCGAGCGTCACGTGGTCCACCCAGACGTTGTGGACGTCGGACTCCATGCCGATCGCGTCGCCGCCGTTGGACGTGGGCGAGCCCGACTTCTTGACGTTCTTGACGTTCACGTTCTGGATGATGATGTTGCTGGACTCGCGGATGTGGATGCCGACCTGGTCGAACACCGCGGTGCCGACGCCGAGCAGCGTGACGTTGCTGATCTGCTTGAGCTCGATCACCCCGTCCGCCGTGTTGCAGCTCGAGCCCGAGACCTTCTTGGTGTTGTCGACGGTGATCGTGCCCGTCACCTGGATGATGATCGGCGTGCTGGAGCTGGCCCGGTTGCACAGGGCGGTGTGGATCGCCGTGCCCGTGCTCGCCTGGACCACCGCACCGCCGGACCCGCCGGAGGTCCCGCCGTTCTGGGATGCGTAGCCGTTCGCGACGTTGGTGGCCGCCTGGGCCGTCGTCGTCGCGACGGCCGTCAGACCGATCGCTGCCGCCAGGGCCACCGTGGACCCGACCGCGGTCAGTCGCGCTGCGACTGCTCGTCTCATCACTTGCCTCACCTTCGTCACTGAATGCGGGGTGTGACTGCGCGCGCACGCACGCGGCGGACCGTCCGCCGGTTCAGGGTGTGTGGCATTGCCGTCGGTGCGTGTCCGCACCGGGTGCGGGTCGCCGACGTGGCGCTCGTGCGCGCACCGGCCTCGAGGCGGAGCGACCGACTCTCGGTAACCGGTTTCCCGATCGTAGGAGGGCGGTTCCCGGGATGCAACGGACAGTTCGGCCCTAAAGGTTTCGCAGGTGCCCTCGGCTGCGTCCGACGAGGACCACCGGGCCGCCGACGAACCGCGCCCACACCCTCGTCGGACCGGCCCGCGGGCGCACGGGACGACGGCCGCGGCCGTTCGACGCGCGCGCGCACGGCCGCACGGCGATACTCGCCTGCGTGACCGCACCCGCACCCGCCTCTGTCCAGCGCCACGGCGACGACCCCCTGCGCTCGGCGGTGATCGTCAACCCCAACCGCGTCGATGGCACCGACCAGCTCCGTGCGGACATCACCGAGCGCCTCGCCGGCGCCGGCTGGCCCGAGCCGCTGTGGCTCGAGACCACCGCCGACGACCCCGGCCGCGGCCAGGCCGAGCAGGCCGTGGCCGAGGGTGTCGACGTCGTGTTCGTCTGCGGCGGCGACGGCACCGTGCGCTCGGCGATCGAGGGACTGGTTGGGACGGACGCGGCGCTCGCCGTGCTTCCCGGCGGGACCGGGAACCTGCTCGCAGGCAACCTCGACATCCCGACCGACGTCATGGAGGGGGTCGATCTGGCCCTGGCCCGCGGGCGACGCGCCGTGGACGTCGGCGACGTCGACGGGCAGTCGTTCGCGGTCATGGCGGGCATGGGCCTGGACGCCGCGATGATGGACGACGCCCCGACGGCCATCAAGAACACGCTCGGCCCCGTGGCGTACGTGTTCTCGGCGATCCGGCACGCGTTCGACTCCGAGATGCACGTCGAGGTCGTCGTCGACGACGCACCGCCGCTGCGCCGGCACGCGCGCACGGTGCTCGTCGGGAACGTCGGCCGCCTGCAGGGCGGCCTGGACGTGCTGCCCGACGCCGAGCCGGACAGCGGTGAGCTCGATGTCGCCATCGTCGCCCCGCGCAACATCGGGCACTGGTTGCAGATCCTGGGCGCCGTGATCCGCCGCCGCAAGCACCTGCCGCGGCTCGAGTACCTGCGCGGCTCGCACGTGGTGGTGCGCTCGGCCGACGAGCACCCGCGCCAGCTCGACGGCGACGTCATCGACCCCGGCCGCGTGCTCGAGGTCACCGTGCGGCCGTCGGCGCTGTGGGTGTGCGTCGCGCAGCCGGACACGCCCGAGAAGGCCTGACGCTCAGGCCGGTCGCTCCCAGACCAGCGACCACCGCCAGTACAGGTGGCGGCGGAAGCGAGCGCCCGGCAGCTCGTCCGCCACGATCGCGCGCATGCTCGCGTAGGTCTCCGGCGGCGGCCAGACCGTCGGCGCGAAGTGCTCCCAGTAGCCCCGTCGGCGTACCTGCACCTGGTGCGCGGCGACCGCCGCGAGCTCGCGTGGGGCGTCCCGCAGACCGTCCGTCCTGGCGAGGCCGACGACGACGAGGCGTCCGCCCGGGCGGACGAGCTCCGCGAACCGGCGCAGCCCCTGACGCGCGTCGAGGTGGTGCAGCGTCGCGATCGACGCGACCAGGTCCGCCGGCTCGAGCGCTTCGGTGAACACGTCGCCGCAGACGTACGTGACCCCGCCACCGCAAGCGCGGGCCAGGTCGATCGACGGCTCGTCAGGGTCGATGCCGACGACGTGGTCGACGCGCTCCGCCAGCTCGCGCGCCAGGATCCCCTCGCCGCAGCCGATGTCGATGGCCGTCGTCGCACCGCGCGGGACCGCGTCCAGGACCAGGCGGTGGTAGTGGGTGTTGTGGTTCCAGCGCCGGGTCACGCCAGAACCCTCCCAGATCGGGCATACGCCTGTCGTCGTGTCGGAGGCAGGTGGCATCATGCCCGGGTGACAGACCTCGGACCGACGACGCCGTCCGACCCGGCGTACGAGCGCTTCGCGCGCCTGGTCCAGGCCTTCCTGGGCGTGCCGGTCGCGCTGGTCAGCTTCGTCGGGGACGACGGGCAGCGCCTGCCCGGGGCACGGGGGCTGCCCGAACCGTGGCAGTCGCGACGCGGCACCCCGCTGTCGCACTCGTTCTGCAAGCACGTCGTCGCGCAGGACCGGCCGCTCGTCGTCTCCGACGCGCGCGAGGTCGACTTCCTCCAGGACAACCTCGCCATCACCGACCTGGACGTCATCGCGTACGCCGGCTACCCGCTGCGCGACCTCGACGGGCACCCCGTCGGCTCGCTGTGCGCGATCGACGACAAGCCGCGCGCCTGGACCGCCGAGCAGCTCGCCGTGCTCGAGGACCTGGCCCTGGCGTGCGGGTCGGAGGTGCGCCTGCGCGAGGCGGGTGCGGTCGCCCGGGCGGCGCTGCAGTCGGCCGACCGCCGGGCCACGCACGCCCAGGTCCTGCTCGAGCTGTCCGAGGCGTTCACCCGGACGCAGACGCCCGACGACGTGCTCGACGCGATGCAGCGCACCGCGCGAGAGGTCGCAGGCGCCGCGCGTTCGTCGGTCGCGATCGTGCACCCCGAGCGCGGCACGCTGTCGTGGATCCGGCACGCGAAGGTCCCCGGTGCGTCGGACACGATCTGGTCCGACGAGCCGCTCACCCGCACCGAGTCGCCCGCGGTGAGCGTGGTCGTCTCCGGCCGGCCGCTGTTCTTCGAAGACGCGGCGACCATGGCCGACGCGTTCCCGTCCGTCGCCGGCGTCGGCGGCCCGGGTGCGGCCGTGTTCCTGCCACTGACCACGTCGACCGCGACGCTGGGCGGCGTGCTGCTGCGCTGGCACGAGCCGCAGGTCATCGACGACGAGCTGCGCGACCTGCTGCTGACGCTCGCGAGCGACGCGTCGACCGCGTTCGAGCGCGCCCAGCTGCTGGCCGGCCGTGCCGACGTCGCGCGGACGCTGCAGAACGCGATGCTGTCGCACCTGCCCGAGCCCGCCGGTGTGACGCTCGACGCGGTCTACCTGCCCGCCGAGGTGACCGAGCAGGTGGGCGGCGACTGGTACGACGCGATGGAGCTCGCCGACGGCGGCTTCGCGGTGGTCGTCGGCGACGTCACCGGCCACGACATCGTCGCCGCGACGCAGATGGGCCAGCTGCGCTCGATGCTGCGCGCCCTGCTGTGGGAGCACGACAAGCCGCCGTCGCTGATCCTCGAGCTGCTGGACCAGGTCGACGTGGGGACCGGGCTGGCGGGAACGGCCACGGCGCTCCTCGCCCGGCTCGAGCCTCCGACTGCCAGTGGCGTGCGCCGCCTGACCTGGAGCTGCGCGGGGCACCCGCCACCCTTCGTCCGTCGGGCGCACGGAGGTTGCGCGCGCCTCGACGCCCGGCCCGACCTGCCGCTCGGGTTCATCCCGGGCCGCGAGCGCCACGACCACTCGGTCCTGCTGTCCCCCGGCGACACCGTCGTGCTCTACACCGACGGCCTGCTCGAGCGCCGGGACACACCGATGTCGGAGAGCATCGCCGCCGCGCTCGACGTCGTCACGACCCTGGGCGACCTGAGCGCGCAGGGCGTCGTGACTGCGCTCGGCCCGCGCGACGACCGGCGCGACGACGTCGTCGTCCTCACGCTGGCGATCGACGGCTGAACGGCCGCCTGTCGATCCCCGCACCTCTCGCGCGTCATCGGACCGAGCGGGCACAGTGGGTGCCTGGACCGGGAGGTGTCCTGCATGACGCGATGGCTGGTGCTGCTGCACGAGGACGAGGCGGCGTGGGCCGCGGCGTCGCCCGACGAACGAGCACGGGCGTACGCGGACCACGACGCGTTCGCCGCCGCGTGTGCGCGCGAGGGGCACGAGATCCTGGGCGGGCTGGAGCTGCAGCCCGCGGCGACGTCCCTGCTGGTGCGCCGCGAAGCCGGGAGAACCGTCGTGACAGACGGGCCGTACACGGAGACCGTCGAGCAGCTGGGCGGCTACTACGTGGTGCGGACGTCCGACGTGCGCGGCCTCGCGGACCTCGTCGCGACGCTGATCAGCACCGGCACCGTCGAGCTTCGCCCGGCGGTGGACGACTGATGCGCTTCGTCGTGCTGGGCTACACGGACCCCGACGAGCACGCCTCCCCGCTCGGAGGACCGACGATCGGCGGCCCGCCGTCGGCAGACGTGCACCGCGCCACCTCCGCGGGCTCGTCGTCGGTGTGGGGGGTGCTCGCGGCGTCGTCGGCCGCGACGACCATGCGCGCGGGTGTGCTGACACCCGGTCCGTGGCCCGGCACGGACCCGCGGCTGTCGTCGGTCTGCGTGCTCGACGCGCGTGACCTCGACGCGGTCGTCGACCTGGTCCGCGACCTGCCGGGCGTGGTGGAGATCCGGCCGGCGGAGGCGCGATGACCGACATCGAGGACGCCTTGGCGCTCGCGTGGCGGACCAGCTGGAGCCGCCTCGTCGGCCTGCTGATCGGCCAGTACCAGCGCCCCGACCTGGCCGAGGACGCCGTCGGGGACGCGTTCGAGTCCGCGGCCCGGCACTGGCCGTCGTCGGGCGTCCCCACCAACCCCGGCGCGTGGCTGCTGACCGCGGCCCGCCGCCGCGTCCTGGACCGGCTGCGCACGGAGGCCGTCCACCGTCGCAAGGAGCCGCTCATGGTGGTCGACGACGAGATGCGTGCCGCGGCCGCCGCCGCGGACTCGCTCGACGACGGCGCCCACGTCGCCGACGAGCAGCTGCGCCTGATCTTCTCCTGCGCCCACCCGGCGCTGGCCGTCGACGACCGCGTCGCGCTGATCCTCCGCTTCGTCGTCGGCCTCACGACCGCCGAGATCGCGCGACTCATGCTCGTCCAGGACACCGCGATGGCGGCCCGGCTGACGCGCGCCAAGAAGCGGCTGGCCTCGTCGGGCATCCCGTTCGCCGTGCCGCCGGCCGACCAGCTGGACTCACGCCTCGACGTCGTCGCGCCCGTGCTGTACCTGATGTTCACCTCGGCGTACCAGCCCGCCGTCGGGCCGCTGACGCTGCGTGTCGACCTGGGTGACGAGGCGATCCGGCTGGTCCGGCAGCTCGATCTGCTGCTGCCGTCGCGGGCCGTGCTGCGCCCGCTCCTGGCGCTGATGCTGCTGCAGCACTCGCGCCGCGACGCCCGCCTGACCCCGGACGGCGAGCTGATCCTGCTCCCGGACCAGGACCGCACCCTGTGGCACGCCGCGGAGATCACGGAGGCCCTGACCCTCCTGAGCCCCCCGCCCCCTTCCTCCGCCACCCCTTCCGCCGCTCGGGTCGCGGGTTCCTCGTCGGATCGCGCGTCGCAACCCGCGGTCCGACGAGCAACCCGCGACTCGTCTGGCGCCGCCGGCGATCCGGCCGTGTCCGCGCTGGCGCGTGAGTATCGTCTCCAGGCACTCATCGCCGCCGAGCACGCGACCGCGGCGACGGCCCAGGACACCGACTGGGCGGCGATCTGCCGGCTCTACGAGCAGCTCGAGGCGGCGACCGGCTCGCCCGTCGTGCGCCTGGCGCGGGCGGTGGCCGCAGCCGAGGACGCGGGCCCGCAGGCGGGCCTCGACCTGCTCGTCGGGCTGGACGACGCCCTGCCCCGCCACCACCGCCTGCCGGCGGTCCGTGCCGAGCTCCTCACCCGCGCCGGCGACCCGGCCGCAGCGGCCGCCGAGTACCGCCGAGCCCTGGCGCTGGTGACGAACGACGCCGAACGCACCCACCTGACCACCCGCCTGGCCTCCCTCACCCCGTGACCCGCCGCGCCCGTCCCCGCCGCCCGCCCGTCGCCCTACCCGCCACCTACCCGCCGCCACCTACCCGCCGCCATCTCCCGCGCCGGTAGTCGGGTTCCCTCGAGGTAGTCGGTTGCAACCGACTACCTCGGGGGATCCCGACGATCGGCCACGGCAAACCGACCAGCCGGCGATTGCCCAAGCCCGGCGCGCCGAGTTCCCCGGTTCGCATCGCTCATCGAGCCGACCACAGCCACCACGCGCCGACGCCGTATCCACGGATTCGACGTCACGGCATCTGCCCCGCGCGCAGACCGAGCACGATCGCGCCATGCCCCGACGTCCTGGTTGCACCAACCGCATCGAACCCGCCCCCCTCCCGCAGGTCCATCTTTCCCGCGACTACCCCGACACGGTCGTCGCCGAGAACATGCGCAGCGGACGGTGGCTACGCGCGAGTCGGGGCATCTTCGTCGACGCGATCGGTGCGCGGTCCGAGACGGACTTCGACCGTGAGGAGCGACTCGCGCTCGCACGCGCGGTCGGCGTCCATCGGCGCCTGAAGGCGGACCACTGGTTCTCCCACACCACCGCTGCGCTGCTGTGGGGGCTACCGCTGTGGCTCCCGGGGTCGACCACGCACATCCTCAGCCCGTTCCGAGGCGGCGCCGAGCGGTCGAGCGACCTCACGATCCACACCGGCCCGCTCGACGAGACAGGGATGCTGCGCACCATGCCCGTGACGTCTCTGGCTCGCACGGTCGCCGACTGCCTGTCCCTCCTGCCACCCGCACAGGGCTTGGTCGTGGTGGACGGGGCGCTGAACAGAGGGCTCGACCCGGACGAGCTCCGACGTGCGGTCGAGGCGAGGGCCGGACGACGAGGTTCGGCCCGCGCGCGCACGCTGCTGAGCCTCGCCGACGACGGCCCCGAGTCCCCCGGCGAGTCGATGACCCGCTTCTGGGTCCTGCTCGCCGGGCTCCCGCAGCCGACGACGCAGGTCCGCGTCGAGACGCGACTCGGGACGTTCTGGGCAGACCTGGGTTGGGAGGAGTGGCGGCTGCTGCTCGAGTACGACGGGCGCATCAAGTACGCGGCGACAGGTCCGGACTCGCTCGTCGCCGAGAAGCGACGCCACGACGCCTTGGTCGAGGAAGGGAACACCGTGCTGCGCGTGACGAAGGAGGACTTCCGTTCGGTCGCCGGTCGGGTCGAGCGCGCAGCTCCGGCCGACCTGCGCCGCTATCTCGTCCCACGACCAGCACTCGCGGCGTGACCCACCGGTAGTCGGTTGCCGGGCTCCGGTAGTCGGAATCCCGTCGAGGTAGTCGGTCGCAATCGACTACCTCGCTGCTGACCGACTACTCACCGGGCGGAGAGCCGGTGGTCCCGGGAAGCGCGAGCTCAAGTGGCGCGGCGTGGGTCAGGTGGTGAGGAGGAGGGCCAGGAGGGTGAGGTTGAGGGCGACGACCAGCGTCACCACCACCACCAGCGTCGCGTGCAGGCGGGGGCCGGTGCGGGACTCGCCCATCACGTCGCGCGAGCGGGTCAGCGCCACCAGCGGGATCACCGCGAACGGGATGCCGAACGACAGCACCACCTGGCTGACGACGAGCGTCCACGTGGGGTCGGCACCGAGCGCGAGCAGCAGGACCGCGGGGATCAGCGTCACCACGCGGCGGACGACGAGCGGCACCTGCCGGTGCAGCAGCCCGGCCATGATCGTCGCCCCGGCATAGGCACCGACGGACGTTGACGCCAGTCCCGACGCCAGCAGCCCGACCGCGAACGCGACGCCCACGACCGGCCCCAGGGCCGAGGTGATCGCGGCGTGCGCGCCCTCGATCGAGTCGGTGCCGGGCACGCCGCGCAGGCCGGACGCCGCGAGCAGGAGGAGGCCGATGTTCACCAGCCCGGCGACGACGAGCGCGACGCCCACGTCCCACCGCGTCGCGCGCAGCAGGCGGCGCAGGGTCGGGGCGTCGTCTGCTCGTCCGTGCCGGTCTCGGGCGAGGGCCGAGTGCACGTAGATGGCGTGCGGCATCACGGTCGCCCCCAGCATCGACGCGGCGAGCAGCACGGAGTCGGCACCGTCGAACCGCGGCACCAGCCCGGACAGCACGCCGCGAGCCGACGGCGGCGCGACGACGAGCCCGGCGAGGAACCCGATCGTGATGACGGCCAGCAGCCCGACGACGATCGCCTCGAACCGCCGCTGGCCGTACCGGTTCTGCGTCGTCAGCAGCACCAGCGACACCGCGCCGACGATGATGCCCCCGACGGGCAGCGGCACCCCGAACAGCAGCTGCAGGGCGATCGCGCCGCCCACCACCTCGGCGATGTCCGTGGCTGCAGCGACCAGCTCGGCCTGCAGCCAGAACGCCAACCGCGACCGTCGGCCCAGCCGAGCACCCAGCACCCCGGGCAGCGACTCACCCGTGACCAGGCCGAGCTTGGCGGACTGGTACTGCACCAGCACCGCCATCGCGTTGGCGACCACCAGCACCCACAGCAGCAGGTACCCGTACCGCGAGCCCGCCGTGAGGTTGGCGGCCACGTTGCCGGGGTCGACGTACGCGATGGCCGCGACGAAGGCCGGCCCGAGCAGCAGCGGGCCGCGCAGTCGCGCACGACGGATCGCCGCGGTCGTCGCCATGTTCCGGGTGCCCTTCAGCCAAGTTTCGGAGACCCGAACTTTACCCCGGCCGACGAGCCTCCCGCACCACCCACGCCGCGCCTACGCGGTCAGACCCCGATGCCCGTCGGGCGTGGGAGCGCGGACCGCCACCACGCCGACCAGCGCGAACGCACCTGCTCGAACGTCGCGTCGTCGAGCCCGTACGTCGACATGACCGCGCCGACCGAACCGTGCGGTGGCGCGCTGCCGGCCGGCACCTCCTCGATCACCATGAGCGCGGCGGTGATCCCGTGCAGCCTCAGCACCAGCAGGTCGGGGTCCTTGCGGACCAGCGTCGCGCCCAGCAGCGTCCCGTCAGGCCGACGAGCCTGCACGTTCCCGCCCAGCGGCACACCGCGAACCCCGTGCAGACCGACCCGATCGAGCAGCCGGTCGTGCCGGTCGCCGGCGTCGAGCCCGAACACCGACAGCGTCCGCCGCTCCTGACCCGGCTGGACGGTCAGCGCGAAGCGCAGCTGCTCGGCCGCGGCGGTCCAGATCGCGTCGCGCTCGTCGTGCAACCCGTCGTAGGAGCCCAGATCGTGGCTCGAGCGCGTGATGGTCAGGTGCGTCCCGCCCGGCGCATCGACCGACGAGCGCACGGCGACGACGTCGTGCGTGGGCCAGGTCAGCGTCCGCGTCGTCGCACGGCCCTCGACCACGTGCCCCTCGGTCGCGCGCTCGACGAAGTCGCGGTGGATCTCGCCGTCGAGGTCCGGGGAGTCCCGTCGGTACCACCGCCGGATCAGGTGAGGCTCGCGCAGGTGCCTCCACACCACGTCCGGCTCGACGGGCAGGTCCATCGCAACGATCTCGCGTCGCTCCAGCGTCATCGCTCATCACCCCTGGGTCACCCTCGTGGCTCCTTCGACCGTACCGCGCCGCCTCGCTCACCGCGCCGCGCCAGATGTCCGCACGCGCACCGGTGGCGCGCGGGTGACGGTGCGGCCGGCTGAGCTGGGGGAGGTGGGTGACGTGGTCAGAGGAGGGTGATGGCGTCGTCGTCGACGTCCAGGCCGACGACGTCGTCGACGGACCAGCGACCGCCCACCGGACCGAGCGCGGTCACGGCACCGATGCCGGGCACGTCGACGTGCACCTCGGACCGGCCGCGCCGCGACGTGACGCCCAGCACCCGGCCGTGCGCGACCGGTTCGGCGGACCCGCTCACGACGAACGCCCCCTCGGCCAGCGCGATCGTCCGCCCTTCGGCCGAGCCGAGCACCTGATCGGACACACCCCCGGCACGACCCCCGACCGCGTGCGTCGACGCGGTCGCGATGCCACGGACGCGCAGCGCCGCCGCGGCGGGCGCGTCGGCGGGGACGAACGCCTCGTACCCCAGGAAGCGCGCGACCTCGACGGACGCGGGGCGCTGCCACAGCTCGGCGGGCGTCGCGACCTGCAGCAGGCGGCCCGACGAGAGGACGGCGACCCGGTCGGCGACGGCGAACGCCTCGTCCTGGTCGTGGGTGACGAACACCGCGGTGGTGCCGGTGGCGACCAGCGCCGCGCGCAGGTCCACGGCCAGCCGCTCACGCAGGGAGCGGTCCAGCGCGGACAACGGCTCGTCGAGCAGCAGCACCCGCGGCGACGGCGCGAGCGCCCGGGCCAGCGCCACGCGCTGGCGTTCTCCCCCGGACAGGGTCGCGACCGACCGGTGTTCGTAGCCGGTCAGGCCGACGAGCGACAGCAGCTCGGCGACGCGCGCGGCGGACCCGGACGGCAGCCCGTACGCCACGTTCCCGCCGACGTCCCGGTGCGTGAACAGCTGCCCGTCCTGGAACACGAGCCCGAACCCGCGGCGGTGCACCGGTACGCGCGCGACCGACGAGCCGTCCCACGTCACGTCGCCGGCGGCCAGCGGCTCGAGGCCCGCGACCGCCCGCAGCAGCGACGACTTCCCGCACCCGGACGGCCCCAGCAGCGCGAGCACCTCGCCGGGCGCCACCTCCAGCGTCACGTCGTCGACCGCGGCGAGGCCGCCGTACCGCACGCCGACCCCCCACACCCCCAGGCCCGCAGCGTCCGAGGAAGTGGTCGCTGTAGCAGCCGAATCCTCGGACGTCCCGCGGTACACCAGCCCAGCGTCCGAGGAAGTGGCCGCTGTAGCAGCCAGCTGCTCGGACGCTGCGGGGGGTGTGGTGGGGGTGGGGGTGCTCGGGGTGGGGGTCACCAGTCGCCTCCGGTGGTGGGGGTGCGCAGGCGCTCGCAGGTCGCGACGATCGCGGCGGTGAGCGCGGCGAGGATCACGGACGCGGCGAGCGCCATGCCGTAGGAGTCGGCGCCGGGGCGCCCGATGAGCTTGAAGATGAGGACCGGCAGGGTGGGGTCCGTCGGCCGGGCCAGGAACGACGTGGCACCGAACTCGCCGAGCGACGCGGCGAACGCGAACCCGATGGCGAGCCCGGCGGACCGCGCAGCGAGCGGCAGGTCGACCGTGCGCAGGACGCGACCGGGCGACGCCCCCAGGGTCGCGGCGGCCGAGCGCAGCGACGGGTCGATCGCGCGCAGCACGGGCAGCACGGTCCGCACGACGAGCGGCACGGCGACCACGGCCTGCGCGATCGGGACCAGGACGCCGGAGGTGCGCAGGTCGACGTCGAGGCCGAACGGGTCGTGCATCGAGATGAGGAACCCGAACCCGACGGTGACGGCGGAGACGCCGAGAGGCAGCATGAACACCGCGTCGAGCCCGGCCACGGCTCGTCGCCCGAGCGCGCGGCGCGGTCGTCGGGAGACGACGAGAGCCACCAGACCGCCGACGACGAGCGCGAGCACGGTCGCGACGAGGGCCGTCCGCAGCGACGTCGCGAGCGCGGTCCACACCGACACGGGCACGCCGGACGACGTCGAGCCCAACGCCGCGTAGTGGTCGAGCCCCCACCCGTCGCCCACACGCAGCGAGCGCACCACCAGGTTCACGAGCGGCAGGCACAGGAGCACGACGACGACGGCCGTCGCACCCGCCGCCGCAAGCGCGAGCCCGTGCCCGTCGCCCCGGGGCGATCCGGCCGGGCGGCGCAGGGTCAGCGGCCGCACCGCGTCGGACGCGGAGGCCAGCGCGAGGGCGCGCTCGCGACGCGCGCGCGCCCGCCCGGCCAAGGTCAGCGCGAACGCCACGATCGCGAGTTGCACGACCGACAGCACAGCCGCGGCCCGCAGGTCCAGGAACTGCGTGGTCTGCACCCAGATCTCGGTCTCGATGGTGCCGAACTGCAGCCCGCCCAGGATCAGCACGGTGCCGAACGCGGTGGCGCAGAACAGGAAGACGAGCGACGCCGACGACGCGATGGCGGGCACCAGCGCCGGCAGCGTGACCGTGCGGAACGCCCGCCACGGCGAGGCCCCCAGCGCGCGCGCGGCCTGCGACGCGCGCGGGTCCAGCCGCTCCCACATCCCCCCGACCCCGCGCACGACCACCGCGTAGTCGAAGAACACCAGCGCGGCGACGATCGCCCAGAACGTGCCGTCCAGGTGCAGGAAGCCCAGCGGCCCACCGGACACGAGCAGCGAGCGGAACGCGACGCCGACCACCACGGTCGGCAGCACGAACGGCACCGTGACGAGCGCCCGCACCACCGCCCGCCCACGCCAGCGCCGCCGGTAGAGCACGTAGGCACCGGGGATCCCGAGCGAGACGGCCAGCACCGTCGCGACGGTCGCCTGCGCGAGCGTCTGCCCGACGATCCGCCAGGTGCGCGGCCGGGAGAACACGTCGACGAACCCCGACAGGTCCAGCGACCCGTCGGTCACGAACCCGCGCGCCACCAGCGCGACCACCGGCCACGCGAAGAACACGCCCAGGAACAGCAAGGGCAGCGCGACGGCCGCCACCCAGAAGACGACCATCCCCTGACCCGTCCCGACGCGCGCGGGCGCGGGCGCACCCCCCTGCGGCGCACTCGCCGCGTCGGGACGGGTCATCAGGGTGGTCATGGGTCAGCCGATGACCGTCGCGGACCAGTCAGCGAGCCACTCGCTGCGGTGAGCGGTGATGTCGTCGGAGGGGACGTCGAACGGCGACGACGAGAGCGGCGCCCACTTCTTCCACTCGTCGGGGATCTGCACCGACGTGCTCACCGGGTACATGTACATGGAGCCCGGGATGTCCGCCTGGACCTCGTCGGACAGCAGGAAGTCGATGAGCTCCTGCGCGCCCACGGGGTTCTTGGCGCCGGCCAGCACACCCGCGTACTCGGTCTGCCGGAAGCACGTGCCCAGCAGGGCGCCTGTGGTCGCGTCACCGCCGCCCTCGGGCACGGTCTCCGGGGGCGACGACGCGTACGAGAGCACGAGCGGCCGCGGCCCACCGCCCCCGCCGCCGCTGAAGTCGGTGTAGTAGGCGTCCGACCAGCCGTCGGCGACCTTGAGGCCGTTCTTCTTCAGCGCGGTCCAGTAGTCCTGCCAGCCGTCCTCGCCCTTCGCGCCGATCGTCGCGAGCAGGAATGCGAACCCGGGCGAGCTCGTCACCGCGTTGGGGACGACGAGCAGGTCCTTGTACTCGGGCTTCGTCAGGTCGTCGAGGGTCGTCGGCTCGGCCAGCTTCTTCTTCGCGAACCACGCGTGGTCCACGTTGATGCAGACGTCGCCGTAGTCGATCGCGGTCAGGCCGTCGCCGCCGCCGTGCTTCGCGGCGTCCGCCGCTGCCGGCGCGGAGGACGTGTAGGGCACGACGACGCCCTCGTCGGTCGCCCGCGACGCGAACGTGTTGTCGATACCGAACGTCGCGTCGCCCAGCGGGGCGTCCTTGGTCAGCACCAGCTGGTTGACGAGCGTGCCCGCGTCCCCCGGCTGGACCACCTTGACGGTGATCCCCGTCTTCTTGGTGAAGTCGTCGAGGATCCCGTCGGACAGCGCGAAGCTGTCGTGCGTGACCAGCGTGACGTCCTTGCCGGCGGTGGGGGTGCCGCTGGGGGTGGCCGCGGTGTCGTCGTCGCCCGACGAGCACGCGGTCAGTGCCAGCGCGGCCGCAGCCACGCTCGCGGTGATGAGAAGCTGCCGTCTCGGCATCGTGCGTGTTCCTCCAACGTCAGATGGAGGGGTTCACCGCGCCCGTCGTCGGCCGCCCGCGGTCTCCCGACGACGCACCGTCGACGACCACGGAGATGAGAAGCCCGACTCCCTACGCCGGTGCAAACCGGATCAGGTTCGAGGGTCTGCGGAGGTCCGCACTCTCAGCGTCGCGACTCGCGCCCGACGCTCCCCTGTCGTTCGTTGCCATCGTACGCCCGCCGCGAGCCAGACGAACGCACCCGTGGTTGCAGCGATGGTTGCAGCGACGGCGCCCTCCACGGGCACGTTCGCTGCAACCATCCGTGCAACCATCCGGGCCCGCGCGGCCTCCGGACCAGCGCGGTCGCTCGCGCGGCGCTACGGTCGTGGGCAGAGACGTCGTCGAGGAGGGACCCATGTCGGACAAGAAGCAGCAGACACTGGTGGCCAAGCTGGTCGGCACCGCCGCCGCGCTCGCCGCCGCGTGGGTGGCGCAGCAGGTCATCGCGCAGAGCTGGAAGGCGAAGACGGGTCACAAGCCGCCCAAGCCCGACGACGAGGACGACCACGGCCTGACCGAGCTGGTGCTCGCCACCGCCGTGACCGGTGCGGTCGTCGCCGTCGCCCGCGTGCTGGCCACCCGCGGCGCAGCAAAGTTCACCGCGAGCAAGGACGACAAGAAGCTCGACCTGACGGACTGAGCACCCCGCGCCGGTCGTGGCCTGGTGGGTCCCGCGCCAGACCACGAGTGCCGCGTTCCGGTGAACAGTGGGTGAATCGCCCCCGCGCGGCCTGCGGAGCCGCTATCTTCCGACCAGGCGACGTCCCGACGGTCGGAGACGCGTGGTCTCAGGGGGCATCGTGGTCCGTGCGCAGCAACGGTCGTCCGGACGCGCACGGGCGGCACTCGCCGCAGCGCTCGCCGCCTCGTCCCTCGTCGCCGTCGGCCCACCTACCGCGGCGGGCGCCGCCCTGCCCCAAGGAGCACCGGTCGGCGCCCCGGGCATCAAGGCCATCTCGGTGGGCCTAACTGACGACGCGGTGTACGCGGCCACGTCAGGTGGCGTCGTGACGCACGCGCGGGACGACGCATCGGCCACGTGGTCGCCCGTCGTTGTCGACGACGCGACGTTGTCGGGCTCGCTCCTGGCAGCCGAGGACGACGTGCTGCTCGTGGCGGGCGACGACGACGAGACCCTCACCTGGCGGTCGGCCGGCGGGACATGGTCCTCGCGGCGCGTCCCGACCGGGACCACGCTTGCTCGGGGCGGTCGGTACGCCGTGCTGCCACCCGCGCCGGACACAGAGGCGCCCGGCTACAGCCGGTTCCCGGTCCAAGACGCCCGCACCGGCGAAGTCGTGTGGGACTTCCAGGCCGTGACGGGAACCACGGTCTCCGTCGACGGCGACACCCTCACCGCCATCGCGCGGCCGTCGACGATCGTGACGCGCACCGTCTCGACGCGAGGGATCGTGAGCGAGCGGACCACCAGCTCCGCAACCCGAGCGTTCGCGCCGGTGGGGCGGTGGGCCGTGCAGATGTCGAGCGGCTACCCGTACCACTGGGTCGTCGATGTCGACAGCGTGTACACGTCGTGGGCGTCGAGCTACGACATGGACGATGACTCGTTCGTGCTCGGCCACGACGTGGTCGCCGGCCTGAACACCAGCAGCCACTCGTTCGCGGTCGCCGAGCTGGCCGGGGACCGGGCGCCGAGGTCCTACGGTCCGGCGGCCGCGATCCGGCCGGACGTCGACGACTCGGGAACGACCGCGGCGTACGTCGACACGGTGGGCCGCGTGCGGCTCGTCGACGTGAGCTCCGCACCACGCCCCGTAGCCGCCATCGTGGACCATGCCGCGCCGGACGACCCGTCGGTGTGGGTCGCCGACGCAGTGACGACGACGAGCACCGTCGTCGGGCACGCGTACGAGCCGGCGGACCGGGCCACCGAGCCGTTCCGGAGCATCGGCGGCGTGGTCACCGAGATGCGCGCACGCCAGACCCGCGCCGGCGCGGCGACCGTCGGGGCGTGGGGCTCGCCCCGGGCGACGACCGCGCTGAGCGTCCCCGCCGTGGAGGGCGCGACGACGTGCTTCCAGGCCCGAGCGCACGACGCGGCGGGCAACACCACGCCGTGGTCGGGCGTGTACTGCACCATGAGCGACCTGTCGGCCCCGCGGCTCACGTCGGTCACGGTCCCGTCCGCCGTGGCCGTCACCAACGGCCGAGGCACCGCGACCGTGCGCTACTCAGCGAGCGACTCGATCGGCGTCGCCGGCTACGACGTGCGCACCGCGGTCCGTCCGCGCGGGGCGAGCACCTACGGGGCGTGGAAGTACCCGGCCGCGCTGCAGGGCACCTCGAGCACGTCCGCCTCGGCATCGATCACGACCGGTCAGCGCATCTGCTTCGCCGTCCGAGCTCGCGACCTCGTGGGCCATGTCAGCGCCTGGTCGGCGAGCCACTGCCTCGGCACGGACGTCGCCGCACCGCGGATGACGCGCGTCTCCGTCCCCACGTGGCGCGGCGTGCCGAGCAGCAGTTCGGTCCGCTCGACCGTGACCTACGCCGCCACCGACGACAGGGGCGTCGCCTCGTACGACGTGCGCGCGCGGGTCGCCACCCCCACGGGCGCGCTCGGGTCGTGGAAGACGCTGGCGTCGCGCACCACGAAGCGTTCCGTGAGCCACACCCTGCGCGCTGGCTGGCAAGCCTGCTACGAGGTCCGCGCCCGGGACGCCATCGGCCGTGTGAGCGCGTGGTCGAAGCCTCGCTGCACCTACGTCGCAGCCCCGGTCACCGCGCCCACGTTCGACGCGGACCGTCTCACCACCGTGGGCGGTCATCGCGTCGCGACCGTGCGTAGCGGTGATCCGTACGGCGTCCACTACGCGAGCGCGAACGTGTTCGCACAGACGACGACGGGCGTCCGCCTGCAGGTCCGCACCTGCCCGACGTGCGGCACGTTCCAGGTCCAGGTCGGCAAGAAGGTCATGAACGTCAAGACGCGATCGGCCACGACGGGGTGGAAGTACGTCACGCTGCGATGGAAGCCGTACGCGGGCTACGTCGACCTCGACGCGCACCGTTCGTCGACGAACGCTCGGAGCACCAGCTCATTCGTCCGGTCCTGGACACTCATCCGCCAGCCTTGAGTCGGGGTCTCACGGCGCCAGGCTCGGCGCCTCCGTGATGCCGAAGCACTCGCGGATCGCGCGGGTGGCGGCGTACCAGCCGGCCAACCCGTGCACACCGGGGCCGGGCGGGGTGGACGACGAGCACAGGTACACACCGTCGCGACCGGTCGCGTAGGGCTCCCAGGACGGCGTGGGTCGGGCGATCATCTGCCGCATCGAGATCGCGCCGGCCGCGATGTCGCCGCCGACGTAGTTCTCGTCGTGCTCGTCCATGCGGGCGGCGGGGACGCAGCGGCTCGCGACGACGACGTCGCGGAACCCGGGCGCGAACCGCTCGATGTGCGCGGTGACGGCCTCGGTGACGTCGACGTCGGAGCCCGCCGGCACGTGCGCGTACGTCCACAGCGGCCGCAGGCCGCCGACGACCCGCGTCTCGTCCACCACCGACGGGTCGCTGACCAGCATCATCGGCCGTTCCGCGTGCCGCCCGGCCGCGACCTCGGCCTCCGCGTGCGCCATCTCGGCACGCGTCCCGCCGACGTGCACCGTGCCCGCCTCACCCACCTGGGGAACCGTCCACGGCACCGGTCCGGACAGCACGAAGTCCACCTTGGCCGCCGCGTCGCCGTAGCGGAACGCCTCGAGCTGGCGGCGGCTGCGTGGGGGCAGGCGGTCGCCCAGCACGCCGACGAGCGTGCGGGGGCTGGTGTCGAACAGCGTGACGTGCGCGGGCGGCAGGTCGTCGAACGACGCGACGTGGTAGCCGGCGATCACCTCGCCACCGTGGGCCTCGAGGTCGGCGACGAGCGCCGTGGTCAGCGCGCCCGACCCGCCCCGCGGGATCGGCCACCCCGCCCCCGCGTGCCCCAGCGACGCGAGCAGGAGCGCCGTACCCGCCGCGGCGAACGACGGCAGCGGGCTGATGGCGTGCGCGGCGACGCCGGTCAGCAGCGCGGGCGCGACGTCGTCGACGAAACGGCGGTCCCACGCACGCGTGCCCTGCTCCAGCACCGCGGCGCCGAACGCCGCGGCTGTGCCGACTCCGCGCGGGAGCAGGCCGGCCGGGATTGAGCGCTTGTCGCCGAGCGCGACGGCGACCGTCTGCTCGTGGTGCTGCGACAGCCGCCCGACGAGCGAGCGCCACGCCCCGCCGTCGACGCCGAGTCCCTCGACCGTGCGGTCCAACGACCGGTAGGCGATGCCCGCCCGCCCACCGGGCAGCGGCTGCGCGAACGACACGTCGGGCGTCAACAGCTCGACGCCGCGCGCGGCCAGGTCGAACTGCGCGAAGAACGGCGACGCCCACGCCATCGGGTGCACGGCCGAGCAGATGTCGTGGACGATCCCGTCGGCGAGGCCCAGGTCGAGCGTGCGGGCTCCGCCGCCGATCGTCGGCTGCGCCTCCAGCACCTGCACGCGCAGGCCGGCGCGCGCGCAGGTCACCGCCGCAGCCAGCCCGTTGGGACCGGACCCGACGACAACGACCTCGGCACGAGTCACGTCACCATCCAAGCACCAAGTCGGGACGGTGCACGGTCCCTTCGGCCGCCTGAACGCCCCCTCGCCGAACCTGCCATCGTGCGCGCCATCGGCCGGGATAGCGGTCGAGATCGCAGGTTCGGCGGGGTCCGGTGCGGCGGGGCCCGGAGTGCGGCAGGTGGTCAGCGGTCGTCGTTCTCCGCTTCCTCCAGGTCCTCCGTCAGCTCGTCGACGACCAGGAGGTCGCGGCGGACCTTGCCGGTGCGGTAGCCGGCCCGGCCGACCATGTGCGCGGCGACGGGCGCGGTGAGCATCTGGAAGATCGCGACCAGGACCAGCGCCCAGACGGCCCCGCCGGAGCGCAGCCGCAGCGCGAGCCCGATGAGCACGAGCACCAGGCCCAGGACCTGCGGCTTCGTGCCGGCGTGCATGCGCGACAGCAGGTCGGGAAACTTGAGCACGCCGACGCCGGCCGCGAACGCCAGGAAGGCGCCGCCGAGCATGCAGATCGCGGACGCGACGTCCGCCACGGTGTCCCAGGTCATCGGACCTCCCCCTCCGCGGCGCCGCCGTGCTCCTCGGTGTCGGCGTCGGTGGGTTCGTCGTCCCCGCCTGCCAGCAGGCGGCGCTCCGCCTCCTCCTCCGCGGCGCGCCGCGCGGCGTCCTCGGCGGCGACCTCCTCGCGCGTCCGGACGCGTCCCTCGCCCTCGGGCTCGACGGACGCGAACCGCGCGACGGTGACGGACCCGACGAAGCCGACGAGGGAGAGCACGACGAGCACCGGGACGACGTCGGTGCGGCGCTCGATCGCCGCGTAGAGGGCGACCGCCGCGATCATCGTCGTCACCACGATGTCCAGCGCGACAGTTCGGTCCAGGATCGACGGGCCCTTCTCGGCGCGCACGATCGCGAAGCCGACCCCGACGGTCAGCAGCACACCGCACACCACGACCACCCACGTCATGCGCGCACCTCCAGCCCGGCGGCGGCGAGCTCGGCGTCGGACGCGAACGCCCGCAGCACGCGCTCCTCCTGGTCCAGCACCGAGCGCCGCGCGGCCTCGATCCCGCCCGACTGCTGCACGTCCAGCACGTGGAGGTAGAGCACCCCCGTCAGGCGGTGGGCCTCGACCACCAGCGACCCGGGGACCAGGGAGCACAGCTCGGCGGTCATGGTCAGGTACAGGTCGGAGTGGCTGCGCAGCTGGACGCCGATCACGGCACCGCGCGGCGTGTGCCGGGGCCTCAGCGCCAGGAGGCTGACCTCGAACGACGCTCGCACCAGGTCGACGGCGAAGCGGGCGAACAACGCGACGACGCGCAGCGGCCGCACGTGCCCGTGGAACGCGATCGGCGTCATCCTCAGCCCGACGGTGACCACGATCCCGATGAGCACGCCCGCCAGGATGTTGCCGATCGACAGGTCACCCCACAGCAGCACCCAGACGACCGTCAGCCAGACGACGGTGCCCCAGGCGATCCGGGTGCGCGCGCGACGCGGGTGCAGGCTCATCCGTGGCCTCCGCCCAGGTCGATCTCGATCTCGTTGTTGCGGTCGGCGACGTCGGCGGAGTCGCCGGTGCCCCGCTCGCCGTCCGGGAGCACGGCGTCGATGTAGGGGGTGCGCTCGGTCAGGGCGTGCGCGGCGCGGTCGGTGTAGGCGTACAGCGGGCCGCCGGCGAACGTCAGGACCAGGCCGACGACGACGAGGGCGGCGGCCGGCCCGACCATCCCGAACGGCAGGTGGGTGGAGCGCGGCTCGGCCTCCGGCGGCTGCCAGAATGCCTTGTTCCAGGCCTTGGTCAGCGCGTACAGCGTCAGCAGCGAGGTCACGACGCCCCCGACGACCAACGTGTACGCCAGGGGTGTTGCCTGATGTACGCCGGCCTCGAGCAGGCCGAGCTTGCCCAGGAAGCCGGACAGCGGCGGGATGCCGGCTAGGTTCATCGCGGCGACGAAGAACAGGACCGCGAGCACCGGCGCCAGCCGCGCCAGTCCCCCCAGGCGGGTCAGCGACGTCGACCCACCCACGCGCTCGATCAGGCCCACCACCAGGAACAACGCCGTCTGCACGGTGATGTGGTGCGCCACGTAGTAGATCGCCGCGGTCCAGCCGGCGTCGGTCGACAGCGCGATCCCGAACACCATGTACCCGATGTGGCTGACCAGCGTGAACGAGAGCAGACGCTTGATGTCGTCCTGCGCCACGGCGCCCAGGATCCCGACGACCATCGTCGCGAGCGCCAACCACATGAGGATGTCGTCGAGCTGCCCGCCCGGGAACAGCAGGGTCTGGGTGCGGATCATCGCGTAGATGCCGACCTTGGTGAGCAGCCCCGCGAACACGGCGGTGACCGGGGCGGGCGCGGTCGGGTAGGAGTCCGGCAGCCACGCGGACAGCGGGAAGATGGCGGCCTTGATCCCGAACGCGAGCAGCAGCAGGACCTGCAGCAGCAGCCGCACACCCGGGTCGATCTCCGGCAGCCGGATCGCCAGCTGCGCCAGGTTCACGGTCCCGGTCGCCGCGTAGACCAGCGCGATCGCCACCAGGAACAGGACCGACGACAGCAGCGCGACCACCACGTAGATGCTGCCCGCGCGGATCCGCTCGCCCGTGCCGCCCAGCGTGATGAGCACGAACGATGCCGCCAGCAGGATCTCGAAGCCCACGTAGATGTTGAACAGGTCGCCGGACAGGAACGCGTTGCACACCCCCGCCGTCAGCACCAGGAACGTCGGGTGGTAGATGGAGATCGGGGCGGACTCCTCCTCGTCGTCGCGACCCTGCGCCAGCGAGTACAGCAGGACGCAGAGCGTGACGGCCGACGAGATGGTGAGCATCAACGCGGAGAGGCGGTCGGCCACCAGGTTGATACCGACGGGCGCCGCCCAGTCGCCGACGTCGACCACCAGCGGCCCGTCGTCGACGAGCACCAGCAGCGCGAGCGACGCGAGCAGCACCAGCGACAACGCCGTGACCGACACGATCGGCTGCAGGCGCGGCCGACGGAACAGCGCGAGCGCGAGCCCCGCCGCGAACAGCGGGATCATCACGGGCAGCGGGACGATCCAGGACCAGTCGCTCATCGGCCACGCTCCGGGGCCGGGAGCCCGTGGTCGGTCTCGTCTCGTGCCGCGGCTGCGGCCTCGTCGAGCGTCTCCGCGCTCTCGCTGTCGTCGCCGCGCACGGTCGGCTCGTCACGGGCCGCCCGACGAGCGATGCGGCGGTCCTCGACGTCGTCCTGGACCTCGTCGTGCCGGTGCAGCTGCCAGGACCGGTACGCCATGGCCAGCAGGAACGCGGTCATGCCGAGCGTGATGACGATCGCGGTCAGCACCATGGCCTGCGGCAGCGGGTCGGCCATCTGCCCCTCGGGCTCGAGGCCGACGATGGGCGGCCGCCCGGCCGCTCCCCCGGCCACCAGGAACAGCAGGTTGGCGCCGTTGCCGAGCAGGATGATCCCGATCAGCACACGCGACAGCGACCGCTCGAGCAGCAGGTAGACACCGGCGGTGAACAGCACGCCGATGGTGATCACCAGCACCAGGTTGGGCGTCATGTCGATCATCGCTTCACCGCCGATCGCTCCACGTCGTCGGAGCCCACGGCGTCGTCGATCCCGACCTCCGCGCGCCGGTCCAGCTCCGCGCCCAGCGACCGCAGGATGTCGAGCACCAGGCCGATCACCACCAGGTACACGCCCACGTCGAAGAACACGCTCGTCACCAGGTGCAGGTCACCGACGACGGGCAGGTGGATGTCGATGATCCACGACTGCAGCACCGACCCGCCCAGCAGCAGCGCGAACAACCCGACGCCGGCCGAGAGGAACAGGCCGATCCCCAGGAGCGTGCCGGGCTGCACGGGCGCGGCCTCACCCAGCTCGTAGCGGCCGCCCGCCAGGTAGCGCACGGTCAGCGCGATGCCGACGACGAGCCCCGCCGCGAACCCGCCGCCGGGCGCGTTGTGGCCGCTGAACAGCAGGAACAGCGAGTACACGATCATCGTCTGGAACAGCAGCCGGACGACGACCTCGAAGATGACCGACCGCCGCTGCGGCGCCAGCGTCGACCCGGCGCGCAGCCACTCGCGGTCGGTGTGCAGCGCGTCGGGACGCATGCGGTCGGCACGACGACGCAGCGCGGCCATCGGGTCCGGTCCCGACCACACGCGGCGGTTCTCGGGGGCCTCGTCGGCCCGGAAGATCTGACCACCCCGCCGCGACAGGAAGACGAGCGACGCGACGCCGGTGGCCGCCACCAGCAGCACCGAGATCTCGCCGACGGTGTCCCAGGCGCGGATGTCGACGAGCGTGACGTTGACGATGTTGTGCCCGCCGCCCCAGCGCACGGCCTCCTCCGCGAAGGCGTCCGAGACCGGTGCGTGGACGCGGGCACCGGGCACGACGAGCGCGATGCCCGCCACCGTCAGGCCCACCGCGAGCGCGACCGTCAGCCGCACCCACCGCGAGGCGGCCAGCGGGCGGTCGGAGAAGTACGGGGGCAGGCGCCGCAGGACGAGCACGAACACGACGAGCGTCACGGTCTCGACCAGCACCTGCGTGAGCGCCAGGTCCGGGGCACCCTGCAGCAGGAACAGCCCGGACACCGCGTAGCCGCCGATGCCCAGCAGGATGATCGCCTTGAGGCGTCGTCGGGCGCGGGCCGCAAGCACGGCGGAGGCGATCGTCGCCGCGGCGAAAACGATCTGCGCCGGGCTGTCGAACGCCTTGACCTGGCTGGGCCACGTCGTCCGTGCGAGGGCCACCGTCCCGACCGACAGGACGAACACGACCAGGATGATGCCGAGGTAGAGCGGGAGCGAACCGCGCTGCGTGACGGCGGTGACGTCGGCCGCCACGTCGTCGAGCCGTCGCATGAACCGGCGGTAGAGCTGGTCCGCGTCGGGCCCTCGGTGCGCCCCCGACTGCCAGCGCTCGACGCGCTCACGGTTCAGCCACAGCACGACGCCGGCGGCCAGGATGCCGAGCGTGAGGGCGAACGTCGGCGTGAACCCGGCCCACAGCGTGAGGTGACCTGGCTCGCCCTCCGGGTAGGTGTCGGCGTAGGGCAGCAGCAGGTGCTCGCCGAGCTGGGGCAGCAGCGCGACCGCCAGCCCCAGCACGCCCAGGATCATGGCGGGCCAGACGAGGTTGAGGGACGGGGTCGTGATGGCAGCGGGCTCGGCGTCCGCGTCGGTCGCGAGCGTCGTCGTCGTGCCGGGGCTCCGGGCGCCGTCGACCTGCGCGGCGACCGCGTCGGGCACGAGCGCGGACTCCGGGATCACCGCGCTCTTCGTCGCGAAGGCGCCCCACCACAGCCGCAGCCCGTACGCGACGGTCAGCGCGGACCCGACGGCGACGGCCGCCAGCAGGACCGGTCCGAGCGCTCCCTCGTCGAGGTGCCCGAGCCCCTCCAGTCCCGCCTCCTTGGCCACGTAGCCCGCGAACGGCGGCAGCCCGATCATGCTCGCGGTCGCCAGCGCGCCGGCCAGGGCCGTGAGAGGCAGCGCGCGCCCCACGCCGGACAGGCGGCGCAGGTCGCGGGTCCCGGTGGCCGCGTCGACCACGCCGACGACGAGGAACAGGGCGGCCTTGAACATGGCGTGCGCGCCGAGCATGGCCAGCCCCGCGAGGGCCGTCGCGCGCGTGCCCAGCCCGACCAGCAGCGTGATGAGGCCCAGCTGGCTGACCGTGCCGAACGCGAGGATCAGCTTGAGGTCGTGCTGGCGCAGGGACCGGTAGCCGCCCAGCAGCAGCGTGCCGCAGCCCAGCACGATCACGCACCAGCGCCACGTCGCGTCGGTCGCGTAGGCGGGGGCGAACCGCGCCACCAGGTAGATGCCGGCCTTGACCATGGCGGCGGCGTGCAGGTACGCGCTGACCGGCGTGGGCGCGGCCATCGCGGCGGGCAGCCAGAAGTGGAACGGGATGAGGGCGGACTTGGTGGCGACGCCCGCGAACAGGCACAGGATCGCGGCCGTCGCGATGCCGCCGCCGGGCGGGTGCGCGACGACCTCCGACAGCCGGTAGGTTCCCGCGGCCTCGCCCAGCAGCAGCACGCCGACGAGCATCGCCAGCCCACCCGCCGTCGTGATGACGATGGCCTGCATCGCCGCCCGCCGGCTGGCCTTGCGGTCGTTGTAGTGGCCGATGAGCAGGTACGACGTGACCGTCGTCAGCTCCCAGAAGATGAACAGGAGCAGCATGTCGTCGGACGTGACCAGGCCCAGCATCGCGCCTGCGAACGCGACGAACACGGCCCCGAACCGACCCAGCCCGTGCGCGCTCGTCGAGAAGTAGCCGGCGCAGTAGACGAGCACCAGCGCACCGACACCGCCGACGATCAGCGTCATGAACCAGCTGAGGGTGTCGAGGCGGAACGTCAGCTCGAGCCCGAGCTGCGGGATCCACTGGATCCGCTCGACGGGCCAGTCGCCCGACTGGACCCGGGACGTCCAGGTCAGCGCCCAGACGGCGGCGCTCGCCGGCGCCAGCGCCAGGGCGTAGAACGCCCGTCTGCCCCACCACCGCACGAGCACGGGCGCGACGAGGGCCGCGAGCACGTGGATCGTGAACAGCAGCAGCACGGGGGCCGGCTCCGTCCTGTCGGGGGCGGGGTCGTCAGGTCAAGACTCTACCAACCGGTAGCAACTCCACCGCCACGCCGTTCCTTCCCGCTGCGGCACCTACGCGTCGGATCGCGGGTTCCTCGTCGATGCGCGCGTCTCAAGCCGCGGTCCGACGAGGAACCCGCGACTCGTCCGCCGGTCAGGCCGCTAGGTTGGGCGCGTGAGCGTGCTGCAGTGGGTCTGCCTCGGACTGATCGTCGTCGCGACCGTCGTCGGGGTCGCCGTGTTCGCGCGCGGCGCGCGGGAGATCGTCCGCACGCTGCGGATCGGGCGCGCGGCGCCGGGGCGCACGTCACCGGCCGGGCAGCGCACCGCCCGCGTGGTCCGGGAGATCCTGGGGCACGGCCGCTTCCAGCACCGGCCCGTGGTCAAGGTCGCGCACTGGACGGTGATGATCTCGTTCGGGCTGCTGTTCATCGCGCTCGTCACCGGGTACGGGCAGGTCGTCGACCCGCAGTTCGCGCTCCCATTCGTCGGGCGCCTGTGGCCGCTGGAGTGGGCGATCGAGGCGTTCGCGTGGCTGTCGCTGGCCGGCATCGTCGCGCTGTTCGTCCTGCGCCTGCGCCTGCAGCCCCGCGGTGAGGACGCGCGCCGGTCGCGGTTCTTCGGTTCGAACCAGGGGCAGGCGTTCTTCGTCGAGGCGACCGTGGCCGTCGTCGTGCTGGCCGTGCTGGTCATCCGCGGGCTCGAGTACGCGATGGGCGAGGGCAGCGCGCTGCACTACCCGCTGACCGCGTGGTTCGGGCAGGCGTGGAGCGGGGCGTCGTGGCTCGAGACGGCCGTGGTCGTCGTCGCAACCGTCAAGATCCTCGTCTCGATGTCCTGGTTCGTGGTCGTCGGGCTGCAGCCGACGATGGGCGTCGCGTGGCACCGCTTCCTGGCGATCGTCAACGTCTACGCGCGCCGCGAACCCGACGGCCGCACCGCGCTGGGTCCGCTGCAGCCGCTGACCTCGCAGCACGGGCCGGTGGACCTCGAGGCGTTGGAGGACCTGCCCGACGACGCCCGCCTGGGGGTCGGCGCCATCGAGGACTTCACCTGGAAGGGCCTGCTGGACTTCGCGACGTGCACCGAGTGCGGTCGCTGCCAGGACCAGTGCCCCGCGTGGGCCACCGACAAGCCCCTGTCCCCCAAGCTCGTCACGCTCGCGTTGCGCGACCACGCCGCCGCCACGGCCCCCTACCTGCGCGCGGCCGACGAGTCCCACGCCGGCCTCGACCTGCTCGGCAGCGGCGTCGTCGACCCCGACGCCCTGTGGGCCTGCACCAGCTGCGGAGCGTGCGTGCAGCAGTGCCCCGTCGACATCGAGCACGTGGACGCCATCGTCGACATGCGCCGCTACCAGGTGCTCATGGAGTCCGCGTTCCCGGCCGAGCTCGGCAAGACCTTCACCAAGATGGAACGGCAGGGCAACCCGTGGGGGCTGCCCGCGCGGCAGCGGCTCGGCTGGGCCAAGGACCTGCCGTTCGACGTGCCGGTGGTGGGGGTCGACGTCGAGTCCGCGGCCGACGTCGACTACCTGTTCTGGGTCGGCTGCGCGGGCGCCTACGAGGACCGCGCCAAGCGCACGACGAGGGCCGTCGCCGAGCTGCTGCACACGGCGGGCGTGAGCTTCGCGGTGCTGGGCGACGGCGAGAGCTGCACCGGTGACCCCGCCCGACGAGCGGGCAACGAGCTGCTCTACCTGACGCTGGCCGCCGGCAACGTGGAGATGCTCGACGAGGTCGGCGCGCGCCGCATCGTCGTCACGTGCGCGCACTGCTTCAACACCATCTCGCGCGAGTACCCGCAGCTGGGCGGGCGCTACGAGGTGCTGCACCACACCGAGCTGCTCAACACGCTCGTCGCCGAGGGCCGCCTGCGACCGACCCGCCCGGTCGAGGCGGACGTGACGTACCACGACCCCTGCTACCTGGGCCGGCACAACGAGATCTACACCCCGCCGCGCGAGCTGCTGGGTGCGCTTCCCGGGGTGCAGCTCGCCGAGATGCCGCGCAACCGCGAGCAGTCGTTCTGCTGCGGAGCCGGTGGTGCGCGGATGTGGATGGAGGAGTCGATCGGCACCCGCATCAGCACCACGCGCGCCGCGGAGGCGATCGGCACCGGTGCCGGTGTCGTCGCGACCGCGTGCCCGTTCTGCAGCGTCATGCTCAGCGACGGAGTCACCGCAGCGTCGTCGGGCAACGCGGACGGCGGCGTGGGCGTCGGCGTCCCCGAGGTGACGGACATCGCGCTGCTGCTCCTGGACCGGGTCCGCGACGCTGAGGCGGTCCAGTGATCGGGCGGCTCGACGAGGTCGTCGTCGACTGCCACGACCCGCTGACCCTGGCGACGTTCTGGTCCCACGTGCTGGGCGGGACGCCGGAGCTGCGCGACCCCGACTGGTGCCGACTGCAGGCACCGGGCTCGCCGCTGATCGCGTTCCAGCGCGTCCCGGAGGCGAAGACGACCAAGAACCGCCTGCACCTGGACGTGCTGGTCGACGACCTCGACGCGGCGACGACGGCGGCGGAAGCACTCGGCGCCGCACGCGTGGGCAGCCGGCACGACGACGTCGCGGGCTCCTTCCAGGTCCTGACCGACCCGGAAGGCAACGAGTGGTGCGTGGTCAGCCCCTGACGGGCTCGCGCGTTCGCCAGCGATGAATCAGTCAGTTCGGTCGTGATTCAGTCGGGCGCAACCAACTGATTCGCGTGCGATCTGCTGATTCATCGGGCCGCGAGGCCGTCGTCAGTCGCCGGCGACGTGGCGCAGGAGGCGGAGGAGCTCCGCGCGGTCCGAGTCCGACAGTCGGGCCAGTCGCTCCTGGGCGCCCTCGCGACGCTGCGCGGCGACGGCTGACAGCAGGTCGCGGCCCGTGTCGGTGAGCTCGATGAGCGTCGCGCGCCGATCGGTGGGGTCGGGGATCCGCCGCACGTGGCCGGCCGCCTCGGCGAGGTCGACCTTGGACGTCACCGAGCGGGGCGCGACGGCCAGGCACTCCGCGATCTCGCCCGACCGGCGCGGCGAGTCGAAGCGCGCCAGCATGCGCAGGAACCGGAGCTGGCCGGGCGTGGTGCCGGCATCTCCGAGCAGACCCGCGGTCGAGTGGCGGAACGCGTGCAGCACCTGGTGGATGAGGTCGAGGAACTCGCCGGACGCGTCGGGGCCGCCGACCGCGTCATGGACCGCCACCGGGGTATCGGTTCCGCTCTCCTGGGCGTTCACGACGACGAGGTTACCGCCGCTCGTACCGGTTGTGAACCAACCACATAGTGAGTTAACCTCACCATCGGCGCGGACGCGCCCGCTCGACCCCCGGAGGCGCCCCCATGCCCACCCCCCTCGCTCGCAACGGCTCCGTCATGCGCGGCTTCATGAAGGACGACGCGGTCACCCACCACCGCCTCAGCCGTGACACGCTGCGCCGCATCCTGTCCTTCGCCCGGCCGTACCGCTGGCAGCTCGCGATCTTCGTCGCGCTCATCGCCGTCGAGGCCGCGGCCGGCGCCCTGACCCCGCTGCTGGTGAAGAACCTCATCGACCACGGCATCGCGACCGGCGACACCGCAGAGGTCGTCGAGCTCTCGCTGGGCATCGCCGCCCTCGCGATCGTCGGCGCGGGCCTGTCCGTCGCCGACCGCTGGGTCTCCTCCCGGATCGGCGAGGGCCTCATCTACGACCTGCGCACCGCCGTCTACGACCACGTCCAGCGCATGCCGCTCGCGTTCTTCAGCCGCGCCAAGACCGGCGCGCTCGTCCAGCGCCTCAACGGCGACGTGCTGGGTGCGCAGCAGGCGTTCACGTCCACGCTGCAGAACGTCATCAGCAACTCGCTGACCATCGTGTTCGTGCTCGCGGCCATGTTCTCCATGTCGTGGCAGCTCACCGCCCTCTCGCTCGTGCTCCTGCCCGCGTTCGTGCTGCCCGCGCGGTGGTTCGGCAGGAAGATCGCGGCGATCACGCGCGAGAGCTACGAGCGCAACGCCGACGCCGCGCAGATCATGAACGAGCGGTTCAACGTCGCCGGCGCGCACCTGGTCAAGGTCTTCGCCGACCCCGCCCGCGAGTCCGCCGCGTACGCCGAGCAGGCGGCCCGCGTCCGCGACATCGGCGTCACGCGCTCGCTCTACTCGACGTGGTTCCGCGTAGGCCTGACGACGCTCGCCTCCATCGCGACCGCGATCATCTACGGTGCCGGCGGCGTGCTCGCCATCCGCGACCAGCTGACGGTCGGTGTCGTCGTCGCGCTCGCCGCCTACCTGGGCCGCCTCTACGGTCCGCTGACCGCGATGTCCACAGTCCAGGTCGACGTGATGACCGCGCTCGTCAGCTTCGAGCGCGTGCTCGAGGTGCTGGACCTCGAGCCGACGGTCACCGACGCGCCCGACGCCCACGATCTGCGCGACGACGTCGCCCGGCGTGGTGCGGACGTCGAGCTCGACGGCCTCGCGTTCCGCTACCCCGCGGCCGACGAGGTCTCGCTCGCCTCCCTCGAGTCTGTCGCGACCCTGCGCCACGACCCCGTCGCCGACACCCTCCGCGACGTCGGCTTCACCGTCCCGGCCGGGCACATGGTCGCGCTCGTCGGCCCGTCCGGCGCCGGCAAGACGACCATCTCCCAGCTCGTCACCCGCATGTACGACCCGACGCGCGGCGCCGTCCGCATCGCCGGCGCCGACCTGCGCGACGTCACGCAGGAGTCGCTGCGCGCAACCGTCGGCGTGGTCAGCCAGGAGGCCCATCTCTTCCACGACACGATCGCCGCCAACCTGCGCCTGGCCCGCCCGGATGCGACCGACGACGACCTCGAGCGCGCGCTGCGCCAGGCCCACGTCTGGCACCTCGTCGAGTCGCTGCCCGAGGGGCTCCAGACCGTGGTCGGCGACCGCGGCTACCGGCTGTCCGGCGGCGAGCGCCAGCGCCTGGCCATCGCCCGGCTGCTGCTCAAGGCCCCGGACGTCGTCGTGCTCGACGAGGCCACGGCGCACCTGGACTCCGAGTCGGAGGCCGCCGTGCAGGCCGCGCTCGACGAGGCGCTCGTCGGCCGCACGTCGCTCGTGATCGCCCACCGGCTGTCGACCGTGCGCAAGGCCGACGCGATCGTCGTGGTGGCCGACGGCCGCGTCGCCGAGACCGGGACGCACGCCGAGCTCGTGGCCGCCGACGGGCTCTACGCCGAGCTCTACCGCACGCAGTTCCGCGAGCCGGTCGCCGCCTGACGACTGTCTCGAGCCACTACCGACACGCGCGAGCCCTCAGGAACTGCGCTGACGCGCGAGAACACCTTCCGGGGTAGCCGGGACCGAGGGCGGAGTGTCTGGCCGGGGCACCACGTACCCGTCCTTCGACAGCCCCGAGTAGCCACCCGACGGCGGAGCAAACCACTTCTCCACACGCGTGGGGCGCTTCCGCTTCTCGTTCCTGCTGCTGGCCATCACGCACCCCCGCCCTGGTCGTCCTGGCCACCAGTATCCGGCAGCAGAGGAACGAAGTCCACGGGCACCGCGTCGGCGCACCGGATCATCATTCCCCCGGGCGCGTGCTGAGTCGTCGTGAAGGTGCCGTCGCTGTTGATCACGTACCCCACCTCGACGAAGATCTCCTGCGGGTTGGGGAACGAGCTCGCGAACGAACGCTCCCCGAACCAACCTCCCAAGAACCGACCGTCCGCGAAGCGGACACGCACCCACCCCGCAGTACCCTGGTTGAACGCGAAGTCCCATGCGCTGGGCGTCGGGTCCCAAGCGCGTCGGACATGCAGCACACCGGCGAGCCACGCCGCAGCCGCACGATATGCCGGACTCGTCACCGCGTAGTACCAGGCCCTCGCCGCGGTCCATGGAATCGCGATCGCGAAGACAGCGAAGTACACCCCCAGGGCCTGCACGTCGTCGAGAGCTCGATCGGGCGACCTGACGTAGCCCCGGACGAGATCACCGAGGCAGAGCGCGTACACGCTCGCGAACATCGCCGTGGCGGCGATCGCGTACAGGACCCGGGTGCCGAGCTCGCGGTGTTCCGGGTCCGGCCCCGCGACCTGTCGACGCGAGACCTGGTAGACGAACCCGGGCACGACCGAAGCGAGCACGACGACGACCTGCACCCACGTCTCAGGCACGCTGGACCTCCCCGCCCGCGATCGACGGGCAGATGGCGGAGCGGGTTACGACCCCGGCCGTCACTGCGCCAGCGCGTCCAGGTCGCTCACCGAGTCGACGGCCACGTCGTTGTCCGGGGCCACGGGCTGCAGCTCCTCGGAGCCGTCGTCGACCGTGTACATGGCCTGGACCGGGTGCAGCAGGTCGTACGGCACACCTGGTCCGTGGTCGGCCATGAGCAGCACGTAGGAGCCGCCGACGTCGAACGGTGTCGTCTCGGCCTCCTCGTAGCGGACGCCCTGGTACAGCCCGCCGAGCTGCGCGACCTGGATGACGTCGCCGACCGCGACGTCTCCCTTGACGACCTCGTCGACCCGCGCGTCCGCGATGGTCACGACGACGCCTGGCACGTCCTGCGGGTCCTCGAGGCCGGCCTGAGGGTTGGTCCGCGGGTCGCCGTCGGTCGAGACCTCGGGCTTGTCGTCGATGACGAACGTGTCGAGCACGGTCACGCGCGCGACGACGTCAGCCGCGTCGACGATCTCCTGCGGGCTGTCGTAGGCCGGGTAGTCCGCGTACGACGTGACGACCGGAGGCTCGGCGGACGCACCGTCCGACGGCTGCGACGCGCACCCCGCCAACGACGTGCCGACCGCGATCGCCAGCGCGGCTGCACCGATCCGCGCCCTCACTTGTACTTCACCACTTCGCTGACGTCGTAGGGCTGCGGCTTGTAGATGACCGCGGGGTCGCGGTCGTACTTCATGAGCGACGCCTTGCTGGTCGACGGGTTGTCGGCCAGCTTGAGCCCGTGCCCCAGCTCGTGCGTGGACGTCGACAGGATCCACTTGGTGAGGTTGGAACCCGCGCGCCCCTCGATGAACTGCACGTTCACCTCGACCGTGAAGTGCTTGGACGAGCCGGAGCCGTACGGCGTGTAGCGGCCGGCCCAGCTGTAGGTCCACCGCCCCGCGGTGTAGGTGCTCGCCGACGTCGTCGTCCGTGTGATCGACGCCCCCGCGCCCGACGAGTTCCAGTACCCGCGAGCCGTGTCGAGGTACCCGACCCACGTGCTGTTGATGTTCAGCGGCCGCACGGTGAACGACGTGCTCGGCATCCCGCCCGAGTACTCGTCCGCCATCGCCGGGCTCGCCGCCAGCGCCACGGCGGCAGCTGCTGCCACCACCGCCACACCCGCGCTCGATCGTCCCCTCACCATGCCCCCTGCTCGTCCGTCGAGACCGGGCAGCTCCGCCCGAAGCGGACGCTAGCACGGCACGCCGACACGGCGGCGCCGGCCGTCCACAGGGACTCAGAGGTCGTCGGGGCTGACCAGGAAGTCGGCCTGGTCGGCGATCTCGCCGCCGACGGCCTCGTGCACGGCTCGCGCCACGGAGTGCAGCACACCCGCGGCTCGTCGTCGGGCCACGCGGTGCTCCAGCGTGGGCCGCTCGATCTCCAGCTCGTCGACCACCACGGGCTCCCAGTGCACGCGGTACGCGACCACGCCGCCCGCCGCCCACGGCACGGAACGCAGCAGCGGCGGCACCTCGTCCGGCTCGAAGACGTCCACGGAGATGAGCCCGTCGACGCCCAGGTCCACCAGGATGCCGAACGTCTGCGCGGCCTCCTGCGCCGCGGCCATCATCATCTCGTCGAACGCCGCCGCCTCGGCGTGCAGCCGCCGCCGTGCCTCGTCGTCGTCCACGCCGTGCAGCTCCAGAGACGCTCGCAGACCCGACCCGCCGGGTTCGCTGATCCCCGCGGGCCCGCTCACCGAGTGCCGCCCGGAACCCGGCATCGGACCGCCCCACGTCCCGGGCGCGGCGGACAGGCGCGCCCGCGGGACGGCCCGCTGGACGATCGCGAGCGCGTCGCCCGGCTCGACCCAGTGGTCGGTCAGGACCGTGAGGTCGATCGCACCCTCGGTGTCGGGCGCCAGGATCGTTCCGCGGCCGCCGATCCGCACCGCCCCGCCCAGCCGGCGCGCGGCGTCGACCAGCCACTGCACCACACGCATCTCCTCGCGCACGGGCAACCCGTCGGGGAACGCGCGGTTGAGGCCGTCGCGGTCGCCGCCGGGCCAGGGTCGCTCGCCGCGCTCGCGCGGGCACGCCACGTCGTAGACCTGCGTGGTCAACGACGGTAGGCCCAGGGCGACGAGGTCGTCGGGCGTGACCCCGTACGGACCCGTGACGGTCGAGTGGCGGGACAACCGCAGCACGGGCGCGGCGGGCGCGGGCGTGACGCGGATCCCGAAGGCCGCGGTCATGGGCCGACGACCGCGCTGCGACGGCACGTCGCCCGCCGGCTCCCAGCGCGCGGCGGCGAACCGGCTCGCGGCGAGCGTCTCGACCTCGTCGACCTCCACTCCGTCGGGGAGGGAGAGCAGGTGCCGGCCCCGCAGCTGCGGGTCCGACAGGGGCAGGCGAGGAAGAGCCAACTCAGACGTCCGAGCGGTGGAAGTTCTGCCAGGAGCGGGAGGCGGTGGGGCCGCGCTGGCCCTGGTAGCGCGAGCCGTACGCGCTCGAGCCGTACGGGTTCTCCGCGGCCGACGACAGCCGGAAGAAGCACATCTGGCCGATCTTCATCCCGGGCCACAGCAGGATCGGCAGCGTCGCGACGTTCGACAGCTCGAGCGTCACGTGCCCGCTGAAGCCGGGGTCGATGAAGCCGGCCGTCGAGTGCGTCAGCAGCCCCAGGCGCCCGAGCGACGACTTCCCCTCGAGCCGCGCGGCGACGTCGTCGGGCAGCGTGACCTGCTCGTACGTCGAACCCAGCACGAACTCGCCGGGGTGCAGCACGAACGGCTCACCGGGTGCGGACTCGACCAGGCGCGTCAGCTCCGGCTGGTCCGCCGCCGGGTCGATGACCGGGTACTTGTGGTTGTCGAACAGCCGGAAGTAGCGGTCCAGGCGCACGTCGATGCTCGACGGCTGGAGCATGGCGGCGTCGTACGGCTCGAGGGCCACGCGGCCCGACTCGAGCTCGGCCCTGATGTCACGGTCGGAGAGCAGCACGGGCCCACGGTAGTGCCCTTCAGCGCGGTTCGGAGCCGCCACCGGCGTCGTGGACGAGCAGCGCGAGCTGCGTGCGGTTGTCCAGACCCAGCTTGAGCAGGGCACTCGACACGTGGGCCTTGACGGTGGGCACGGACAGGTACAGCTCGCGGGCGACCTCGCCGTTGCTGGCGCCACGCGCGACGGCTGCGACGACGTCCCGCTCCCGCGGCGTGAGGCGGTCCAGCGCGGCCCGCGCACGCTCGCGCACACCGCCCGCCGTTGCGGCCGAGTCCATGAGCCGGCGCGCCACCTGCGGGGACAGCACGGGTTCGCCCGCGGCCGCCGCGACGACGGCGGCGACGATGCGCTCCGGGCGCGCGTCCTTGAGCAGGTAGCCGGCTGCGCCCGCCTGCAGCGCGCCCTCGATCTCGGCTCCCGTGTCGAAGGTGGTGAGCACGACGACGGCCGGCGCGTCCGCCCGCGCGCGGACGGACCTGGTCGCCGCGATCCCGTCGACGCCCGGCATCCGCAGGTCCATGAGGACGACGTCGGCGCGGTGCGCGTCGAGAGCGGCGGGCACCGCGCCCCCGTCAGCCGCCTCGCCGACGACGGCGATCGTCCCGCCCGCGGCGCCGTCGAGCATGAGCGTCAGGCCCGCGCGGACCAGCGCGTCGTCGTCGACGACGAGCACGCGGATCATGCGGGCAACCGCGCGGTCAGCGTGAACCCGCTGTCCGACGAGGACTCGACGGCAACCACCCCACCGAGGAGCTCGACCCGCTCCCGCACCCCCAGCAACCCGACACCGGCACCGACCTCGAGGGTTGCGTGCGAGATCGAGCCATGCAGACTTCGATCTCGCGTCGGACCCTCGATCTCGGGGCTGGGGATCTCGGGGCCGGTCGGGAGTGAGCTGCGTATCCGGACGGTCACCTCGCCATCTTGCTGGCGTCTCACCAGCACCTCCACCCGGGAGCCCGGGGCGTGGCGGTGCGCGTTCGTCAGGCCCTCCTGGACCACGCGGTAGACGGCCAGCCCGACGGCGGTCGGCAGCGGCGGCAGCGGCGCGAGGTCCGCGGTCACGTCCATGCCGGCCGAGCGCCACCGCTCGACGAGGGCCGGGACGTCGGCCGGCGTGGGCGACGGCGCCAGGTCGTCGGGGCCAGCGCGCAGCACGCCGACGACCGTGCGGAGGTCGGCCAGCGCCCCGGCGGCGCCCTCGCGCACCACGCCCGCCGCCCGCGCCACCTGCTCGGGGCCCAGGTCCGTGCGGTACTCGAGCGCGCCGGCTGTCGTCGCCAGCAGCGAGAGCCGGTGCGCGAGCGAGTCGTGCATCTCGCGCGCGATGCGCAGGCGCTCGGCGACGCGCGCCTCCTCGACCCGGGCGGCCTGCTCCCGCTCGGCGGCCCGCGCCCGCTCCCGCCACAGCTGGACCGCGGCGGCCCGCGAGCGCCCGTAGGCGCCCCAGCCCAGCAGCGCCGCGTGGACGGCCACGTCGCACAGGAGCCACCACCCGTACGGCAGCCCGGGCTCGCGCCACCATCCTTGGACCGCGTGCCCGACGACGCTCGCGAGCGCCACCGGCACCGACGTCCGCCACCGGAACCACCGGGCGGCGACGAGCGTCCCGGCCGTCGCGGCGGGCGTCGCGGCCGGGCTCACCGCCGCGAGCAGTCCCAGCAGCACCCCGGACAGCACCGGCCACGTGGGCAGCCCGGCCAGGACGACGAGCGCGACGACGCCCGCCGCCACGTCGAGCGCGAGCGGCACGACGTCCTGCCCGTGGGCGGCCGGCGCCCACGCGGCCAGGCCGGTGAGCACCGCGAGCGCCAGCCCCGCCGGCGCCACGACCGCGAGCGGCGGTCGGGCCGGGGGGCACGGGGCGGAGGGCGAGGTCATGCCGACGAGCCTAGGAACGGCCCGACGACGCGCGCGACCTACCGAAGGAGGGGGTCGCGGGCCGTTCGTCGGCCTCCGCACATGCCTTCGTCCGACCGCTGCCGGACGCAGGGCGTGGGGCGTCGCGCCGATCGGCCGTCGAGGGCGGCGACCTACCGGCGGTGGCATGGCACCACGGCCCCGTCGACGCGCGGCGGCCACCCGACGATCGGAGCCGACGATGTCCACCTCTCCAACCACCAGCGCACGCCGCCCGCGCCCCGTCCCGGTGTGGACGGTGGTCGCGGCGGCCGCCGCCGCGGCGCTCGCCGTCTGGTGCGTCGCCGTCCCTCTGACGGGTGCCACGCTCGCGGTCGCTGGGAGCCGCGGGACGACGACGATCGGCCCCGCGGCCGTCGCCGGGACCGCCGTCGTGGCCGCGCTGCTCGCCTGGCCGGTGCGCGCCGTGCTCGCCCGCTCGGGGCACGGGCCCCATGTCCTGGTATGGCGTCTGACCTGCGCGGTCGTCCTCCTGCTGTCGCTCGTCGGGCCCCTGGGCGCGACGACGGCAGCCGGCAGCTGCGCGCTGGTGGCGATGCACGTCGCGGTCGGTGCCGTGGTCGTCGTCGGCCTGGATCCGCGGCGGACAGCGGTGCGGCCGGTCGGGGGCGGGAGGTGACGCGCTTCGACGTGGCGGCTATGCTCGTGCCCGTGGAACCGTGGGAGCGATCCCACACCACTGATCTCCGCGCCTTCCTCGGCGCCCAGGGTCCGGCATCGCTGCCGAGCCCTGCCCGAGCGATCGCGCCACCTGACGAGCACGCGAAGGGCAATACCGATGCGCTACGGGTTCTTCGACGACGACGCACGTGAGTATGTCGTCACCACCCCGCACACGCCGTACCCGTGGATCAACTACCTGGGGTCGGAGCAGTTCTTCTCGCTGATCTCGCACCAGGCGGGCGGCTACTCGTTCTACCGCGACGCCAAGATGCGCCGCCTGACGCGGTACCGCTACAACAACATCCCCGCGGACGCGGGCGGCCGCTACCTGTACGTGCACGACGAGGGCGACGTCTGGACCCCGTCCTGGCTGCCGGTCAAGGCGGACCTCGACCACTTCGAGGCGCGCCACGGGCTCGGCTACAGCCGCATCACCGGCTCGCGCGGCGGCCTCAAGGTCGACACCCTGTTCTTCGTCCCGCTCGGTGAGACCGCCGAGGTCCAGCGGGTGACCGTCACGAACGAGTCCGACGCGACCAAGACGGTCACGCTGTTCTCGTTCGTCGAGTTCTGCCTGTGGAACGCGCAGGACGACCAGACGAACTACCAGCGCAACCTGTCGATCGGCGAGGTCGAGATCGAGCAGGAGGGCCCGCACGGCTCCGCGATCTACCACCGCACCGAGTACCGCGAGCGCCGCGATCACTACGCGGTGTTCGGCGTGAACACGGCGGCCGACGGCTTCGACACCGACCGCGACACGTTCGTCGGCGCGTACAACGGGCTGGGCGAGGCGGCGGTGCCGCGCGCCGGCGTCTCCGCGAACTCGGTCGCGTCGGGCTGGTACCCGATCGGCTCGCACTCCGTGAAGCTGACCCTGGAGCCGGGTGAGTCGCGCGACCTGGTCTACACGCTCGGCTACGTCGAGAACCCGGACGACGAGAAGTGGGCGGACGACGACCACCAGCTCGTCAACCGTCGTCGGGCGCACGAGCTGCTGGGCCGCTTCGCGACGGCCGAGCAGGCCGACGCCGCCTTCGAGGCGCTGCGTCGGCACTGGACGGGCCTGCTGTCGACGTACTCGGTGAAGTCCGACGACGAGAAGCTCGACCGCATGGTCAACGTGTGGAACCAGTACCAGTGCATGGTCACGTTCAACATGTCGCGCTCGGCGTCGTTCTTCGAGACGGGGATCGGCCGCGGCATGGGCTTCCGCGACTCCAACCAGGACCTGCTGGGCTTCGTCCACCTGATCCCGGAGCGCGCCCGCGAGCGCATCATCGACATCGCGTCGACCCAGTTCCCCGACGGCTCGGCGTACCACCAGTACCAGCCGCTGACGAAGCGCGGGAACAACGACATCGGCTCGGGCTTCAACGACGACCCGCTGTGGCTGATCGCCGGCGTCGCGGCCTACATCAAGGAGACGGGCGACTACTCGATCCTCGACGAGCCCGTGCCGTTCGACAACGAGCCCGGCTCCGAGGTGCCGCTCTTCGAGCACCTGACGCGCTCGTTCGAGTTCACCGTGGAGAACCGCGGCCCGCACGGCCTGCCGCTCATCGGGCGTGCGGACTGGAACGACTGCCTCAACCTGAACTGCTTCTCCACCACGCCGGGCGAGTCGTTCCAGACGACGGAGAACCAGGCCGGTGGCTCCGCGGAGTCGGTGTTCATCGCCGCGCAGTTCGTGCTCTACGGCGAGCAGTACGCCGAGCTCGCCGCGCGGCGCGGCCTGGCCGACGTGGCCGACCGGGCCCGCGGCCTCGTCGGCGACATGCGCAAGGCCGTGCTGGTCGACGGCTGGGACGGCAAGTGGTTCCTGCGTGCGTACGACTACTACGGCACGCCCGTCGGCACCGACGCGGACCCCGAGGGCAAGATCTGGATCGAGCCGCAGGGCTTCGCGACCATGGCCGGCATCGGTCTGGAGTCGGGCGAGGCCGAGGCCGCGCTGGACTCGGTGGGCGAGATGCTCGCGACCGACCACGGCATGGTGCTGCAGTACCCGGCGTACACCACGTACCAGGTGCAGCTCGGTGAGGTCTCCACGTACCCGCCCGGGTACAAGGAGAACGGCGGCATCTTCTGCCACAACAACCCGTGGGTCATCATCGGCGAGACCGTGCTGGGCCGCGGCGACAAGGCGTTCGACTACTACAAGCGGATCACGCCGGCCTACCGCGAGGACATCTCCGAGGTGCACCGGCTCGAGCCGTACGTGTACGCGCAGATGATCGCGGGCAAGGAGGCCGTGCGCCACGGCGAGGCCAAGAACTCGTGGCTGACCGGCACGGCGGCGTGGAACTTCGTCGCCGTCTCCCAGCACCTGCTGGGCGTGCGGCCGGGCTTCGACGGCCTGGTCGTCGACCCGCAGATCGGTCCCGACGTCCCGTCGTTCACGGTCACGCGCGTGGCCCGCGGCGCGACGTACGAGATCACCGTCACCAACTCGGGCGCGCGGGGGGCGCGCGGCTCCCTCGTCGTCGACGGGGAGCCGATCGAGGGCAACGAGGTGCCCTACGCCCCCGCGGGCTCGACCGTCCGCGTCGAGGTGAGTCTCTGATCGTGTCCACCGACGAGCTGCTGTCCCGGGAGGTCGCCGGGGCGGCATCCGTGCCCCACGGGTGCCCGCCCTGCGACCAGCCGGACGTCGTGACCATCGGCAACGACCGCTGGTCGATCGACGTCCTGCCCGGGACGGGCGCGTCGCTCGGAGCAGGTCGCATCCGCACGCCCGACGGCGTGTGGCGCGACCTGCTCCGCCCCACGCCGCAGACCGCGACGGGCAACCCCGAGCGGTGCGCCAGCTTCCTCATGCTGCCGTGGTCCAACCGGATCGACCAGGGGCGGCTGACGTTCGGCGGTCAGACGTGGCAGCTGCAGCGCAACGGCGCCGACGGGACGGCCATCCACGGCGCCACCCGCCATGCGCAGTGGACGGTGACCGCGCAGGACGAGACGAGCGTGACCCTCGAGGTCAGCAGCGCCGAGCAGGTGGGCATCAACTTCCCGTGGCAGTTCCGGGCCGCGGTGACGTACCGGCTCGACGGGTCGGTGCTGCGCGTGACGACGTCGCTGCGCAACACCGACGTGGAGCCCTTCCCCGCCGGGTTCGGCCACCACCCCTACTTCCGTCGGGCCCTGCTGCCCGTCGGCAGCGCGGGCGACCCCGAGGCCCAGCCGATGTTGGAGATCCCGGCCGGGAGCGGTTACCCGCTGGCGCGCGGCATCGCGACCGGCTCGGCGGCGGCCATCCCCGCGCGCGCCGATTACCGTGTCGCCCGCCCGGTGGGCTCGGCGTTCGTCGACGACGTCCTGACGGGCTTCGTCGTGCAGGCCTCCGGGAACGCGACGGAGGCGCGCGACGCGACCGGCTCCGACACGGGCGCCCTGGCGACGTTCGACGCCGAGGGCTGCACGGCCGCCCGCATCACCTACCCGGCGGTGGACCACCCGGACGTCGTCGTCGACCTGCGCACCGACGACGCATACGGCCACCTGGTCGTCTACGTCCCGCGCCGACGCGGCTACTTCGCGGTCGAGCCCGTCACGCACGTGAACGGCGGCCTGGCCCTGCAGCAGGCCGGCGTCGAGGGCACCGGCGTGGTGATCCTCGAGCCCGGCCAGGAGCAGCGCGCCACGTTCACCGTCTCCGTCACCACGCCCTGACGGGTACCGCCGGACGGACACGTGGGGGCGTGTGGGCGATTCGTGCCACGATGAGGCGTACACGTCACCGTCCTCAGGGGGAAGTCCCGTCATGCGTGCTCGCCGTCCCATCGCCCTGGCCGCCGGCCTGGCCGCCGCCACCGTCCTGGCCCTGACCGGCTGCAGCGACTCGGGCTCCGGCTCCGCGTCCGAGCCGAGCAGCGCCACGTCAGCCTCGTCGGGCACGTCCACGGACACCGGCGCAGGTGCGGCCACACCGGACGCGGACACCTCGGGCGGCGACCTCACCGCCGAGACGTTCATCAAGACCGTCGCGGCGGCGCAGACCGACGCCAAGGCCTACACGTTCACGATGAAGATGTCGGCCAACGGCTCCGCGGTCAGCGACGCGAAGGGTGCGGTCGTGAACACCGACGGCAAGCCGGCGGTCGCGATGACGATGGACGTCGGCGGCCAGACCATCGACGCGCGGTACGTCGACGACGTCTGGTACATGAACCTGGGTGAGGTGAGCGAGAACAAGTTCGTCACGATCGACCCCAAGACCGACGGCTCCGAGATGGCGCAGCAGTTCGAGCAGCTCAGCGCGCAGATGGACCCGAGCGAGAGCGTCAAGGCGATCGACGGCGCGGTCACGAGCGTCACCAAGAAGGGCGAGGCGGTGACGCTCGACGGCGTCGAGGCCCAGCCGTACGAGGTCGTCGTCGACACGACGAAGATCACCGGGACCATGGGCGACACGCTCAAGGCCGCCGGTAGCGCCGTGCCCGACGAGCTGACCTACACGTACTGGGTGGGCCCGGACAACCTCATGCGCAAGATGACGTTCGACATGGCGGGCACGTCCACGGAGATGACGACGTCCGACTGGAACGGTGACGTCAAGGTCGAGGCGCCGAGCAAGGACCAGATCACCGACAAGTCGCCGTTCACCACCGGCAGCTGATCAGGTCAGGTCGAGCCTCAGCATCCGGCCCCACGGCGTCTCCTCCAGCAGGCGGAACCCGACGCGACCGTAGAACGTGATCGCGCCGGGGTTCGCGCTGGAGACGCCCAGGTGCAGCCCCGGCACACCGCGCTCGCGCAGCGCGGCGGCCAGGGTCTCGACGAGCCGCCGTCCGAGGCCCTGGCCCTGCGCGCGCGGGAGCAGGTCGATGTGCATGTGCGCGGGGTAGGCGGCGAAGTACGGCTCGTCCGTCGGCCACGTCTCGTGGAACCGCGCGATCAGCACGTGGTCCTGACTGCCGTCGCCGGGATCGTCGACCGGCGGGTACTGCGCGCGCAGCACGGGCCACCAGTGCTCCTCGCGCCAGCGCTCGAACCCCGCGGAGTCGGCGGTCGCGACGATGTAGCCGACCACGCCCTGCTCGTCGGCGACGACGAACGTCAGCGCCGGGTCGGCCACCGGGTACGGACCGGCGTACAGGTGTGCCAGCAGGTCCGGGTTGCGGTACAGGTGCGACGAGTCACCGCCGGCCTCCCCCGTCAGCAGGCAGATGCGGTAGATCGCACCCAGGTCGGACGGGTGGTACGGGCGGATCGTCAGCGGCACCCTCGGACCCTCTCACACCGCGTGCGCGGCCCGCGTCGCGGACGGCGGGTTCGCCACGACCGAGGCGCCGGGTATGCTGTCCGGGCCGACGACGGCGGGGGCCCACAGCTCCGGCCGGTCGATCGCGCGGGTGTAGTTCAATGGTAGAACTTCAGCTTCCCAAGCTGATGGCGCGGGTTCGATTCCCGTCACCCGCTCCATCGTTTCCGCAGTTCAGAGCGTTAGAGACGCTATGTCGGACCCCCTAGGACCCTTCTGCTGGTCGGCTTGTGCCATAACGTGCCATGGCGAAGTGGGATCCGCTCATGAGGACTGCGACCACGCCCGGCGTCATCGACGTGCCTCCGGCGCCGTCCGCCGACTCCCGTCCGGGAGGTGGCAGGCGAGATGCACAGGGCCCGACGGCACGGACGTTGGGGACGTTCCCGACCAAGGCCGAGGCCGACCAGGACCTCGCGCACGAAGCGTCTCCGATGGCCAGGGGCGGGACCCCGGCTGGGCGAGAAGCCGCTCGGGGAGTGGTTCCGCGGGTGGATCGCGACGCGCGGGGAGCTGGCACCGAGCACTCGGGAGCTCTACGCGCGGCTGCTCGAGCGGTGGATCGACACTGAGGCGCCGGTGGTGGGTGGATCGCGGCCCCGTATTGCGCGGCTGGGGGCGCAGTCACTCTCGTCGGTGACGCCTGCCGCGGCGCGTGAGTGGGACGCGGCTGTGCTGGCCGAAGCGTCGCCCGGCCGGCGAGCGGTGGTCGCGGGCGGCCTCGACGCCGAAGCGCATCAACGCAGTGATCCGCGCGTGGGCACTGGACAACGGGCGTGCGGCCGCGGTGACCGGCAGGATGCCGGTCGAGCTGCGTAAGGCGTGGCTCAAGGCGACCGGTGGCGTCGTGGCGGACGCGCGCGCAGAGCGTCGCAACCTCGGCCGGACCTAGGCCCCCAGGCGTACCGCCTGCTGCACACCCGGATGGCCCAGGCGGTGTCCGACGGGCTGATTCCGGCGAACCCCCGCCGATCAAGGGCGCAAGCCAGCGCGACTGGCGGCATCGGACGGAGCGCAGGGTCTTGGCGCACGACGAGCTAAGGGCACTCGCGGACGCGACGCGCGAGCGCTATCGGGCTGCCGTCGTGGTGTCGTTCCTCTCGGACCTGCGGGCGGGCGAGCTGTTCGCGCTCCAGCGGAAGCATGTCGACCTCGCGGCGGGGACGATCCGTGTCGAGCAGTCGCGCAGGCGGTCGGCCATCAGTGATGCAGGCCGGTTCTCCGCCACGAAGTCCCGCGCCGGATTGCGAACGGTTGTCCTGCCGGCGGTCGCCACAGAGACCCTCACCGAGCACATGGCACGCTTCACGCCGACGCGACGCGACGTCCTCGTCTTCGGCACCGCGTCCGGTCGACCGCTCACGAGCGGCAGCCGCTCGACGATGTTCGCCCGCGCCCGTCGCGCCATCGGCCGCGACGACCTCAGGTGGCATGACCTCCGCCACTCAGCACGGACGCTCGTCGCCCGCACCAGCGCGACGCTCCCCGAGCTCATGCAGCGCGCCGGACACTCCACACCCCGCGGCCCTCCACTACCAGCACGCCGCCGACGACGCCCAGCGCCGCATCGCCGAGCGCCTCAATGTCGCCCGAGGATTGGATCGACGGCTGTAGACTCGCGCAATGCAGCGCATTGCCGTTGAAACAACAGCGGTCGCCATCCTTGCAGACGGCCCAACGCCCGCAGCGATATCAAACGCGCGCGGACACCTCCTTGAGACGTTCCTCGCCCAGTTCCTGGCCACGCAGGGTTACGGGCCACCCCGGACGGAGCACCTGAACGTCACGAGTGAGGGCGTCGAAATCGACGTTGTGGCGACCCATCGCGTGACCGGGCATCAAGTGCTTTGCGAGTGCAAGGCATACACGACAAACATCAGTGTTGGCCTGCTGACCTCGTTCCTAGGGAAGTTCGCTCTCGCGAAGGCAGACAATTCGGGAGTACAGGGCTTATTCGTGGGCCTACCTCGACTCACAGCAGAGGGTCTCGAGAAGGCCAATGCGGCGCAGACGAAGATGCCGGGATTCCACTACATCGGCTCGACAGACCTCCTGGAGTTGATGCAGAGCGCTGCCCTACTGCCTCCCATCCCACAGGATGCTGGGATTCTCTCAGAGGTGACAGTAGTCGTTACGGAGCATGGTCTCGCTATGGCCGCAGCCGAGCTCGATCCGGATACGAGGCGGGTCGGGCGATGGGTGATCTGGGGCCGATCGGCGATCGTTCCGGCCCCCATCATTTCGCTTGTCGAGCGTGATCTCGCCGCCGGGCTGCCGGTTGCGGGCTTGGGTGCCGAGCCAGCTACAATTCCGCTTCGTATCGCTGCTAGTCCAACGATTGTGGAAGTCAAGGGGAGTACCTCTGACTTCGAGTACCAGCTCCCTGCCGCGCCGCCATTCTTCGTTGGCCGGAAGACGATCGCGAGCACACTGCTCCAGGCTGTCTTGACGCGAATCTCCGCAGGCTCCATCGTCATTAACGCGAAGTCGGGCTGGGGAAAGAGCTCTCTGGCCCTGCGGCTGAAGCGCGACGTGGAGAAGGCGGGCGGTATTGCACTGGTTCTCGACACGCGGACCGCCGAACGCGGGGACTTCGTCACTGCCGCAATGGAACGCTTGGTGCGGGCAGCGGTGGAGGCTGGAATACTCAGGCTTCCACCCGAGGCGGCTTTCAGCAGTCCCCAGAGCATTATCGAGACTCTGAAGGCGTCGACCTGGCGTCGGGAACGCGGCGCCCTTCTGCTGGTGTTCGACCAGTTTGAGAACGTGTTCAGGAGCTCAGAGTTGACTCGGGAGTTCCGGAACCTCGCCCTCCAGCTCCGCGACCTTCCCGCGCCTGTGACTGTGGCGTTCTCCTGGAAGACCGACCTCGTCGGCTGGACTGAGGGCCACCCATACCTCCTGCGGGATGAGATTCGAGACGCCTCGGACGTTCGCATCCTCGAGCCGCTGGGGCCGCGAGAAGTGGAGACGCTCCTCAGACGACTGGAACGCTCCCTCGGGGCGAAACTCAACCGCGAGCTGCGGCAGCGGCTTCGCGAGTACTCCCAGGGGTTGCCATGGCTCTTCAAGAAGCTGGCCGGGCACGTCTTGGCCGAAGTCGAGGCCGGTGCATCCCAGGATCAGCTCGTACGACAGGCGCTCAACGCGCAGAGCCTCTTTGAGAGCGACTTGGCAAGACTCAGCGCCGCCGAGGTCGCGGTCCTGCGGCGAATCGCTCAGTCCGCTCCAGTGCTCGTTTCCGACCTTGACGAGGGCTCCGTCCCCGGCGAGGTCCTCGACAGCCTCCTTCATCAGCGCCTTATCGTTCAAGTCGGAGACACGCTCGACACCTACTGGGACACCTTCCGTGACTTCCTGATCTCCGGTCACGTAGCAGTTGAGGACTCTTATGTGATTCGGTACGCGCCCGTAGGGGCAGGGCGCCTCCTCCGCACAATTCTGGCGGCAGGCGGCGACGTCAACGTGTCCGACGTCGCGGACGCGATGGTTACCTCGTCGACGGTGGTGTTCAACTACGCGCGCGAGCTCCGGATGTTCGGCGTCCTGACAGCGGAGCCAAATCGGCTCATTGTTGATCCGGTCCTTCTCGCCGCACACGATGGTGAAGAAGCCGTGCGCGGGCAGGTCGCGAAGGCACTGAAGCGTCACAAGATGCATCGTCTTGCGCTCGAGATGCTCTCGCAGTCAGATTCGATCACCATCGGCGATCTTGCAGCTCGCCTTCCCTCCGAGTTTCCTGCGGTCGAAGCGACACCGGATAGTTGGTTCCTATACACGCGCTCCTTCTGCCAGTGGCTCGAATACGCAGGAATTGTCACGCTGACACGCGACCGCCTCACCCGGGCCGAGGAGGGCCCGACTGACACCCTGCCCCGCCTCCTTACCGGGTCTCTTCCGGTGCGGGTTCGCAGCGCATTCCCCGGGACGAGCCCAGGCCCCGCGCTGCAGCTGCTTCGACATCTCGGCGACCCGGCTAGTCACTCACGACCTGGTGATCGGGCATTCGCAGGCGCTGCGCGCGACCTCTCCCTGCTTGGCGCGGTGGAAGTGGACGCCACCGACAGGCTCGCGCTGAGAGTCCCTGACCTAGTGAAGGACGAAGGTGTTGACCCGGTCATCCTCCGGGGTCTGGTGGAGTCTTGCCGCGGCATGCGCGAAGCCTTCGCCGTGCTAGCTGACGATCCCGCCGCACCGCCACTCTCGCTGGGAAGGCTCGTCGGTGCGGCCGTAGGCGCAGAGTGGTCAGATGAGATGGCACGGAGTATCGGGAAGTACGTCCGCGCATGGGCACGCGCCTGCGGCATCTCAACTGCTCTCCGCCAGCGACCGGCAGCCCGTGAAGTAACACCCGACGATGCCTGACGGAGGAGCGAGCTGACGCGGCTCCGCACCGATGGTGCAAGTAGAGTCATGGCCGTCATCGCGCTCGCGGACGGTGGGCCGGGCATCCGGACCCGACCACGTCGGCAGTCGGCGTCGTAGGCGTGCGTCTCCTCGCGCGCGGCACGGCTGCGGTCAAGCGGATCACCGATCCGTAGCGCGGACGGTCACGCCGAACGCCCACGCACGCGTCGTACCGCAACGTGCTCGACGGGATCCTCGCCACCTCCCACGTTGAACCGACCGCCACCGAGACCTGGGCGACGTACCACCCGAGCACTCCCCGTACCGCCCCTGCGCGCGCCGCACGAGTACGGCCAGCCAGCGCGTTCGCGGCTCACCGATTACCCGTCGCCCGCGGCCGCACCGGTGATCGGTCCGCCCACTCGATCACTGTGACGAGCGGAGCACCGAAGGGCCACCATGTCCGCCATCGCCGCCGCCCCGACCGGTCGGCCGTTCCTGACGGTCGCCGAGGCCGCCGACGAGCTCGCCGTCACCGAGCGCTTCATCCGCAAGCTCATCGCCGACGGCGACCTCCGCGTCAAGGTCGGCGCCCGCGTCGTCCGCATTCGACGCGCCGACCTCGAGGAGCTGCTACGGCCCGCGCGTGCGACCCCACGCCTCGGCCGACACTGAGGCGCGCCCCGCGCAGCGACGGGCTGTCCTCTTGGTGATTGCGATGTGATGTGCGCCGTCGGGGTCTGCGCGGTGTGGTCGACAAGCGTTCGGTGGCCGACCTGAGCCGACTTTCCGATACGCGGTGCGATTCTGCGCGGGCGCTGCGGCATCCCCTTGCTGAGCCGCTCAGGAGCCAGGCGTCGTCCAGCCGCAATAGTCGCACGCGCCGGTCGCGGGCAAGGTCATGAAGCAGGTAGGGCAGAGCTGCGGCGAGACCGGGTAGTGCGAGAACTTGCGCGCCCTGCGCTCGGCCACGGCCTTGGTCAGCGCTGGCACGCCTCCGTCCGGCGGCAAGTCGGTGGCGTACTGGCGGTAGCAGAGCAGCCGGTGCTTGGCGGCATAGATGTCCTCGCCGGGCATGTCGACGACAGACTTCGGCGCGCGGGCGTAGCCCTCCCCGATCGTGCCGTCCTGGTGCACGCAGTGGGAGGTCAGGGGCAGTTCGCCGTTCTTCTTGGCGAGGATCGCGACTTCCTCGAGGAGCCTGCCGATCCAATTCGTGAGCAGTTGGCGGGTGCGGATGCCCGCCCGGTCCTGAACCAACTCGCTGAGTTCCTTGTACGTGACGACCGCGTACTAGGTGTGCGCTGTGTCGATGAGTGCATCGTGAGCGAGCGGAACCCAGGCCGCGATGGCGTCATCCTGAGAGACTCTCGACCTGTCCGCCACCCGGTAGATACCGGGCAGTCCTGCCTCGGACATCGTCATCCGCCGACCATATCCCGCTGGGACTCGTCACCATCCGGGACGAGAACCGCGACTAGGCGAAAGGACGTGGCCAACATGCCCACCACCGCGACGAGCGGGAGTGCTGGCGCGGTATCCGGATGAGCGGAGAAATTCCGGAGTTGCCGACCAGCATCCAGCAACTCCTTGTCCTCGTCGCTGAGGAAGTCACATTTGGAAGCACAGCGGTGTCGACGACAGCCGAAGGCTGACCGCCCAGCGCCGCTGGAAGTGAGCTGTAGAGGACCGGGAGGCAACCAGTGGGCACCACCGGATAGAGGGATGGCGATCAAGGCGAACTCCTGCCAGCTCGAGCCAACGAGTCGGCTCGCTCGCTGGCTCGAAACCGCAGATCACACTGTCGACCTTGACGACCCTGAGAGCGAGGACAGGTACTCCACGATTAGGCGGTTCCCCCGGAACCACTGCGACGCGACAGCCGACCAAGTTTCGGTCGGAATTCCACCATCGAGCCTGAACACCTTCCGGTAATGCACGCCCCTTCCACGCGCCTCGAACTCCGCTGGCGTCTGCGGATAACAGGATCGGTCGAACGCTTTGACCGCCCCATCGCAGTGAACGAACTCGTGAGCGCCCGTGTCGCGGATCGCATGCAGGTATCGCGCAAGAAGCAACTGCCCAACTCCATTACCGTGGACAGGTATCTGCTCCTCGATCTCAACGATCTTCAGACTGCCCTCGGCCTTCCACCGAACGGAGAGAGCCACGTAGGGGTTGAGCAGGGACGCTCCGCCCTCTGGGTCACCATGGACGGTCTCACCAAGAGCGTGCATGTCGTCGAGGACGTCGGCGTTCAACGGCGGGCCATACCAATAGTCATGCTCAAACAGTTCGCGATGCTCGGAGCGCAGGCGCACCCGCCGCTCATCGATCGCAAGGCGCGTCTTGCATCCGTAGCGCTCTCGCGCGTCAAGCAACTCCGCAACGAGGCCGTAGTGAACGTTTGATTGGAATCCGCGTCGGAGAAGTTGGTGGTATTGCAGCGAGTGCTGACGGGTGAGGAGCCCGTGTGGCCTCGCGTCCATGCCGGCAATGTCGATCAGTCCGTCATCGTCGAGCCTCGCAGCCAACTCCGGCACGGCGCGCCAGGCCGGAGAGTCTGTCGAGGGCGAGGAGAAGACTGCCACTGGCAGATCGAAGTAGTCGCGCCAGGTTCCGCCTTCAAGGAGGGCCACCTCATGTCGGTCGACTCGGAGCGGCTCCGGCAGAAGGCTCACGAGCTTGGCGACGGCGCTCGGCTCAGCCGTGGCCCAGGCGAGAATCGCCGAGGCCGCAGCGTCTCGCGCCTGCACGAGCCGCGCTCGGTCGTCCAGGTATAGGTAGATCGGAGGCACGTCGAGATCAAGCATGGCGCCGAGCAACTCGTCGTAGGCCGAGCCGAGACAGTCCTTGACCGCCTTCGACACACGGGGTCGATCTCCATGCACCCATCTTCGTGCACACGAGCTACAGCGTTACCTGGCTTCGCTCCAAGCCCGCCGCATGCGCCTCGGTCGACCCGGTGAACCCGCCGAGTCAGCCCCAAGTGGCATGCCATAACGTGCCATAAGTGGTTTCAGATCGGTGCCTCTCGGCTGATCTCCGTGTAGGCTCGCAAGCGTCTGACCAGCAGTTTCGCCTCCGTCCCAGGGCGTGGAAACGCAGCGAAGTCCGATGCCCAAGCTGATGGCGCGGGTTCGTTCCCGTCACCCGCTCCACATCTCAGGGCCGCAGCTCGACGATGTCCGCGATGCCCATCGCGTCGATGAGGAAGCGGGTCCGCTCGGTTGCTCCGGTGAGCACGACGGGGCTGTGCGTCGCGCGGTAGACGAGGGCCAGGAACCGCACCACCGTCGAGTCGATGAACGTCACGCCCGCCAGGTCGACGGTCACCGGCGCGTCGTCGGGGCCGATCTCGTGGGCCAGCTCGACGAGCTTCTCCGTCATCCCCGCATCCACCTCGCCGAGCAGCACGATGCGACCGTCGGGATGCCGCACGGCACCGCCGACCTCGGTCTGGGCGTCGATCGTCGTCCGGGCCGGGCTGCCCGCTGCGTCGAACGTCGCCCACACCGTCTTCGAACCGTCGCCGCCGTACCAGCCGACGGCCAGCGACATCGCACGTGCCAGGTGCATGCCGAGCCCGCCGTCTCCGACCGCGCGCTCGCCGGCGAAGTGCGGGACGGAGCCTTCGTCGTGGTCCGTGACCTCGAGCAGGAATGCGGCACCCATGCGGTGCAGCCGCACGATCGTCGGCGGGCGCCCGTGCCGCAGGGCATTGGTGGCGAGCTCCGAGGCGATGAGCACGATCTTGCTGGGCGCGTCGGGCTTGGCGGCGTCGGACGACGCAAATCCCTCGGCGGCCAGGCGTTCGTTCAGGTGGTTGCGCAGGCCGCCGAGCTGCTCCGCGGACGCGAGCTCCCACTGCTCCAGGGGCGTGAACCCGGCCGGCGGACGGGACATCGGCACCGGGTCGCTGTCGGTCGGTCGGTCGATCGGCACGTCGTCGTCTCCAGTCCGCGGGGGTAGCGCGGGGTCGAGCCTAGGTGCGGGGCCGCCATCCCGCACGCGGCGACCGGGCGATCGACGACCGCAAGAAGCAGTCGCTCGGCGCCTGATTCAGTCGGGCGCAACCGACTGAACCAGGCCGAGCCGACTGATTCATGCCAGGCAACGCGGCGACGCAAGCCGCGTCAGGCCAGGTCGAGGGCGATCGTGACGTACGCGTGCGGGGGCAGGTCGACCTCCAGACCACGCTCGTGCCTGCGGACGCCGTCGTGGGCGGCGGGGGCCACCGCGTCGGGCTCGTCGGGCGTGTTGTGCGTGTTCAGCGCGGGGGCCGTCAGGACGCGGGCGGTGAACCCCTCGACCGACCGGCCGCGCAGGTCGAGCACCAGCGTGCGTGCCTGCTCGGCATCCAGGTTCGACACCGAGACGAGCGCGGTGTCGTCGCGCACGGACGCCGACGCGGAGACGAGCGCCAGCTCACGGCCGTCGACGGAGCGCGAGTCCGCGTCCCGCAGGTGCACGTCCAGCGACGCGGCGTCGTGGTGGCCGCGGTTCATCTCGTACACGTGGAACGTGGGCGTCCGGACCAGCGCGCCCGAGTCCGGGTCCGTCAGCAGGACCGCCTGCAGGACGTTGACGGTCTGTGCGATGTTGGCCATGACGACGCGGCCGGCGTGCCGGTGGAACGCGTCGAAGTGGGTGGTGGCGACCAGCGCGTCGCGCAGCGTGTTCTGCTGGTACAGGAAGCCGGGGTTGGTGCCGGGCTCGACGTTCCACCACGTGCCCCACTCGTCGACGACGAGGCCGACCTTGCGGTGCGGGTCGTGCCGGTCCATGACCGCGCCGTGCCGGGCGAGCAGCTCCTCCATCTTCGCCGCGCGCGCGAGGGCGACGTACCACTCGTCGGTGCTGAACACGGTGGCGTCGCCCTTGTCCGACCACGGGCCCGTCATCGTGTAGTAGTGCAGCGACACCGCCTGGAACGGGCCAGCGGGGGCGTCGTCGGCCGCGAGGTCGTCGAACGAGCGCATGAGAGTCTCGGTCCACGCGTAGTCGTCGGCGTTGGCACCGGCCGCGATCCGGTAGACGCGGTTGTCGCCGTGGTCGCGCGTGTACGTGGCGTACTGGCGGGCCAGGGACGCGAACTGCTCCACGCGCAGGTTGCCCCCGCAGCCCCACGCCTCGTTGCCCAGACCCCAGAACGGCACCCGCCACGGCTCATCACGCCCGTTCGCGCGGCGCTCGGCGGCCATCGGCGCGTCGTCGGCCCGCGTGAGGTACTCGATCCAGTCGCTCATCTCACGCACGCTGCCCGAGCCGATGTTCGCGCTCACATATGCGTCCGCGCCCAGCAGCTCGCACAGATCCATGAACTCGTGCGTCCCGAAGGAGTTGTCCTCGACGACGTCGCCCCAGTGCGAGTTGACCATCCGCGGCCGCTGCTCACGCGGACCGATGCCGTCGCGCCAGTGGTAGTCGTCCGCGAAGCACCCGCCCGGCCAGCGCAGGTTGGGGATGGCGAGCTCGCGCAGCGCGACGACGACGTCGCTGCGCAGCCCCCGCTCGTTCGGGACGTCCGAGTCCTCGCCCACCCAGAAGCCGCCGTAGATGCAGCGGCCCAGGTGCTCGGCGAAGTGGCCGTACACGTGGCGGGAGATGGTGGGGCCCGGAAGGTCCAGGTTGATCACGGCGGTCGTCGTCGGCATGACGCCATTGTGCCGCGCCCGGGCTGTGGACCCGACGGGCGGGACGACGACCGCCTCCCCTATCGTGGCGGACGAATCGGACCACCTGCGGGGAGCACCATGCGCCCGACGATCACGACCGTCCTGGCCGCCACCACACTGCTGGCCTGCGCCGCATACACCAGCTCGAGCCCCCCGGACCCCGTGACCACGCCCGCGACGACCCCGACGCCGACCGTCGCGACGAGCACCCCCACCCCGACGCCGTCCCCCACACCGGCCAGCACCGCCGTCACCGCCGACGGCGTCATCGACCGCACCGACACCGACCTCGGCATCGTCTTCACCGACCTGCCCGACCTCACCGGCCCCGCCATCGACGCCCTGAACACCTACACCCTGTTCGAGACCGACTCCTGGAAGGCCACCACCACCAGCAAGATCCCTGGCGATCTGGCGCAGATCACGTCGGGCAGCGTCTTCGACACCGTCAAGACCCAGGCGGACACGAACAAGAAGAACGGCTACACCATCGACGGCGTGAACCGGATCGCCATCACCGACGTCAAGGACACCAGCTCGACGAAGGCGACGATCGTGACGTGCCAGAGCGACGAGGACTGGGCGGTCACGAACAAGTCGGGTGACATCGAGAAGAATCTCGGTCCGGTCGTCGTGACCGCCACGGTGGAACGGCCGGCCGGGATGCCTGCCTGGCAGGTCTCGTCCTACGCGGTGGGAGACGCGTGCTGAGGTCGCGGCGCCGCGAACTCTCGGCGGCCGCCCGGCCAACCAGCCCGTCAAGGCCGGGAACAGCGAACCCACCTCGACCCTGACCGCCGACGCCGTGTGGAACGCAGCCTGGACCTCCACCGACGGTGACGGCGGCACGCTCGACGACCAGACGGTCACCAGCACCGCCGAGGTCCCCGTCGCCGAGATCCAGTCCGTCGTGAACGCGGCCCGCTGAGGGGCTGACAGGAGCGGCGGTCATGGACCAGGCTGAGCCATGGCCCTCGACACACCCGCCGCGCACGGCACCCCCCTGGACTCGGCGCACCGCTCCAGCTTCCCGCCGATCGCCAGCTACGCGTTCCTGTCGGACTGCGAGTCCAACTGCCTGATCTCCCCCGCGGGTGCGGTGGAGTGGATGTGCGTCCCGCGGCCGGACTCGCCGAGCGTGTTCGCGGCGATCCTGGACCGTGGGGCGGGGTCGTTCCGGGTGGGACCGCACGGGATGCGGGTGCCGAGCGCGCGGCGCTACCTGCCCGGGACGTTGGTGCTGGAGACGACGTGGCAGACGCCGACGGGCTGGCTCGTCGTCCGCGACGCGATGGTCATGGGCCCGTGGCACAACGAGGAGGAGCGCTCGGCGACGCATCGTCGGACCCCGACCGACGACGACGCCGAGCACATCCTGCTGCGCACGGTGACCTGCGTGAGCGGGACCGTCGACCTGGAGATCTCGTGCGCGCCGGCGCCCAACTACGCGCGCGACGAGGCGCGCTGGGAGTACGTCGGCGGCGGGTACAAGACGATCCAGGCCGTCCCCGACGCGGCCGTCGGCGGTCCCACGCTCAAGCTGACGTCCAGCCTGCGGCTCGGCATCGACGGCCGCACCGCGTCGGCCCGCACGCGCATGAACAACGGCGACAAGGCGTACGTCGCACTGTCGTGGTCGCCGCTGCCGGCGCCGGCGACGTGGGACGACGCGGCGCAGATGCTGTGGCGCACGCAGGAGTTCTGGCGCGAGTGGATCACGCAGGGCGTGTTCCCCGACCACCCGTGGCGCACGTACCTGCAGCGCAGCGCGCTGACCCTCAAGGGCCTGACGTACGCGCCGACGGGCGCGCTGCTGGCGGCCGCCACGACGAGCCTGCCGGAGACCCCGGGCGGGGAGCGCAACTGGGACTACCGCTACGCGTGGATCCGCGACTCGACGTTCGCCCTGTGGGGCCTGTACACCCTCGGCCTGGACCGGGAGGCCAACGACTTCTTCGCGTTCATCCACGACGTCTGCCGCGACAACAAGGAGCTGCAGATCATGTACGGCGTGGGCGGGGAGGACACGCTCGAGGAGACCGAGCTGCCCCACCTGACCGGCTACGAGGGCGCGAGCCCCGTGCGGATCGGCAACGGCGCGTACGACCAGGCGCAGCACGACGTCTGGGGCGCCGTGCTCGACTCCGTCTACCTGCACACCAAGTCCCGTGAGCAGCTCCCCGAGGCGCTGTGGCCCGTGCTCAAGCGGCAGGTCGAGGAGGCGATCAAGCACTGGCACGAGCCGGACCGCGGCATCTGGGAGGTGCGCGGGGAGCCCCAGCACTTCGTCTCCAGCAAGCTCATGTGCTGGGTGGCGCTGGACCGCGGCGCGCGTCTGGCACGCATGCACGACGAGCCGGACTTCGCGGAGCAGTGGAGCAAGCTGGCCGACGAGATCCACGCCGACATCTGCGCGAACGGCGTCGACTCGCGCGGCGTGTTCGTCCAGCGCTACGGCTCGGACGCGCTCGACGCGTCGCTGCTGCTCATCCCCCTGCTGCGGTTCCTGCCGCCCGACGACCCGCGTGTGCGCGCCACCGTCCTGGCGATCGCCGACGAGCTCACCGTGGACGGCCTCGTGCTGCGCTACAAGGTCGAGGAGACCGACGACGGCCTGGACGGTGAGGAGGGCACGTTCACCATCTGCTCGTTCTGGCTGGTCTCGGCCCTCGTCGAGATCGGCGAGCTGCACCGCGGTCGCGCGCTGTGCGAGCGGCTGCTGTCCTTCGCCAGCACCCTCAACCTCTACGCGGAGGAGATCGAGCCACGCTCCGGTCGGCACCTGGGCAACTTCCCGCAGGCCTTCACGCACCTCGCGCTCATCAACGCCGCCATGCACGTGATCCGCGCCGAGGAGAACCTGGGCCACGACGGCGTCCACTTCGAGCCGCCGAACCGCGGCGGCTGAAGGCTCGATCACGCGCCGACGGCGCACCGAAGGTAACGAAGCAGTAACAATCCAAGAACGCGTAAAAGCGCAGGTCAGAGAGCCGACCCGTCGACGAGCCAACCGGGCATTCCGGGATGGATCGACCACACCTGGTTTTGCGGAGCAACCATTTGACCGGCAGGGTGGACGTCGACCAGATCGATGACCGGCTGGTCCGGAACCGCGCGACCACCCGCTGCACCCGCTGCGTCCCGTGCCGCGCCCCGCCACCCGGCGGGCCCGTTCCGACGTCACTGCCGCGCCGCCCCTCGTCGGGCCGGGTGCGGCACAGCCGGTCGATGCGTGCTGAGCCCCGACCCGGGCGGCGCCCTGCCCTCACGGGCCGGCGCCGGCCCGTGCCGCGGCGTACCGGCACGCCCGACAGACGAGGTGGACGTGACAGGACTGCGCGCCGAGGGCGTGTACAAGGTGTTCGGCCGGCGGCCGGGCGAGGCCGTCAAGAGGCTCCAGGCCGGAGCCGGGCGCGACGACGTGCGGCAGTGGGGCACCGCCGCCGTCATCGACGCGAGCTTCGAGGTGCGCTCGGGCGAGACGTTCGTCGTCATGGGCCTGTCCGGCTCGGGCAAGTCGACGCTCATCCGGATGCTCAACGGCCTGTGGCGCCCGACGGCCGGGCACGTGTGGCTCGGTGACGACGACCTGTCGACCATCGGCAGCGGCCGCCTGCGCGAGCTGCGCCGCCGCCGCGTGAGCATGGTCTTCCAGCACTTCGCGCTCCTCCCCCACCGCACCGTCATCGAGAACGCCGCCTACCCGCTGGAGATCCAGGGCGTCGACCGCACCGAGCGTCGTCGCCGTGCCGGCGAGGCGCTCGAGCTCGTCGGGCTGGGCCAGTGGGCCGGCTCGCTGCCCGCACAGCTGTCCGGCGGCATGCGTCAGCGCGTCGGGCTGGCCCGCGCGCTGGCCGCGGACACCGACGTGCTGCTCATGGACGAGGCGTTCTCCGCGCTCGACCCCCTGATCCGCCGCGAGATGCAGGACCAGCTCCTCGAGCTGCAGCAGACGCTCGGCAAGACCATCGTCTTCATCACCCACGACCTCAACGAGGCCATGTACCTGGGTGACCGGATCGCGGTCATGCGCGACGGCCGGATCGTCCAGGTCGGTACGAGCGAGCAGATCCTGTCCGAGCCGGCCAACGACTACGTGGCCCAGTTCGTCGCCGACGTCGACCGCACGCGCGTGCTGACCGCCGGCTCCGTGATGCGCACGCCCGCCGCGGTCGTGCAGCTGTCCGCCGGCCCGCGCCTCGCGCTGCGCACCATGCGCGACCAGCAGGTCGCCGCCGCCTACGTCGTCGACCGCTCGCGCGTCCTGCGGGGCGTCGTGCGCGACGAGGCGGCCGTCGCCGCCGCACGAGGCACGGGCCCCGAGACGCTCGAGGGTCTGCTCGACACGTCCGTCCCGTCGGTGTCCGTCGACACCCCGCTGGCCGACGTGTTCGCGCCGTCCGCGGAGACCCCGCTGCCGGTGCCGGTGACCGACGAGGCCGGGCGCCTGGTGGGCGTCGTCCCGCGCGTCACCCTGCTCGAGGCCATGGTGCCGCCGACGACCACGGGCGAGACACCCGCCGTCCCGGACCACAGCACCCACGACGACGCGATGGAGGTCGCCCGATGATCCTGCGCACCGACACCGACATCGTGCCCCGCCTGCGGCTCGGCGACGCCGTCGACTCCGCGGTCGACTGGGTGACCTCGACGTTCGACGACCTGTTCGACCACGTCCGCAGCGTCCTGGAGTGGTGCTACGAGCTGCTGCAGCACGTGCTCGGCGGGCCGCCGTTCTGGCTGGTCGCGCTCGTGCTCGCGGCGGTCGCGTTCCTGGTCAAGGGCTGGCGCCTGGCCGTCGGCTCCCTCGTCGGTTTCGTCGTGATCGCCGGCGTCGACCAGTGGGAC
>Ga0222423_1000115_pt1 | contig 79781 bp, 74 predicted proteins | sample 3A0metagenome_FD_182472 | JGI IMG/M metagenome (GOLD analysis project Ga0222423, IMG submission 182472) | Enriched microbial communities from leaf-cutter ant dump, University of Wisconsin, Madison, United States - 3A0 (version 2) | ecosystem: Environmental > Terrestrial > Nest > Insects nest >...
CCCGTGGCCTACCACTCGTTCGGCGGCTGGAAGCGCAGCCTGTTCGGCGACCTGCATGCCTACGGGCCCGACGCCGTGCGCTTCTACACCAAGCGCAAGACCATCACGCAGCGCTGGCCCTCGGCGGGCGTGCGCGAGGGGGCGGTATTCAGTTTTCCCAGCAGCCGCTGAACCACCTGACCTTCTGAGGTGAAAAAGCCCCTGGGCCTCGCGGCCACAGGGGCTTTGTCTTATGCGGTGCGCTTGCGCGGCGCGGCCGGTGCGGCGCGCGGGCGGCGCAGCGTGTCGGCATCGAGGATCAGGCGCCCCTGGATGCGGCCCTTCATGCGCTTGACGCTGCTGGCCGCGTCCTGCATGTGGCGCTGCATGAGCGTGCGCACCTGCTCGGCATCGCGCGCGCGCGCGGCCTGCACGATCTCGCGGTGGAACTGCGCGTTGGCCTCGCCGAAGCGCCGGTGCTCGGTCTGCGGCGTGCGGTTGCCGAACACGATGAGCTGGCGAATCATCTCGTTGATCAGCTCGCAGGTGAAGCGCAGGAACGGGTTGGGGTTGGCCGCCGCGAGGATGTCGTGGAAGTTCACGTCCTCGCGCCGCTGGCTCACGAGGTCGTCGTGGCTTTGCGTGGGGTCGCAGCAGGCGATGCTGTGCTCCAGCGCCTCGAAGTCGGCCTCGGTCAGGTGCGGCACGGCGCCCGCGGCCAGCGCGGGCTCGAGCTGCTGGCGCACGGCGTAGATGTCGTCGATCGTCACCTCCTGGAAGAACAGGTAGTTCTGCATGAACTGCAGCGTGCGGTCCAGCGGCACCTCGACGATGGTGCCGCCGCCCGAGGGCCCCGTGGAGATGGTGACGAGCCCCTGCACCTCCAGCGACTTGAGCGCCTCGCGGATCGTGCCCTTGCTGACCTGGAACTGCGCCTGCAGCTCGCTCTCGCGCGGCAGGCGGTCGCCGGGGCTCAGGTTCTTCTCGGTGATCAGCCGCTTGATCTCCTGGGCCACCAGATCGGAGCGCTTGAGCTGCCGGATCGCCAGGGGGGCGGGCTTGTGTGTCGCCATTGCTTTGGGTCTTTCCTGAGGGCTCGCGGCACCCCGTCGTTCGCTGTCGTGGTGCAGTATGCACCGCGCATGGGCGCGGCGGGTGCGTCTAGGGTTTGTCCGCGTCTTATTCATTCTATTTGTCACTATAAATATGAACAAGGAGCGTGCATGCATGGCCCGCGCGGATTGGCATGCATCGTGCTCTGAGACGAGCCCCACCCCTTCCTCAGTTCCACCACGGAGTCACCATGCAACGTCGTCACCTCCTGCAACTCTCCGCGCTCGGCGCGCTGCCCGCGTCGCTGGGCCTGGGCGCGAGCGCCTGGGCCCAGGCCAAGGACGCCATCCAGTTCGGCTGCCCCGTGCCCATGTCGGGCGCGTTCGCGGCCAACGGCAAGTACGCGGACCTGGGCATGAAGCTGGCCATCGAGCAGTACGGCAAGGCGCTCGGCCGCCCCCTGGCCTACACGCTGCTCGACACCGAGGGCAAGCCCGCCACCGCCGTGCGCAAGGTGCAGGAGGCCGCGGAGCAAAAGGGCGCGCGCTTCTTCGCGGGGGGCATCCTGTCGTCCGAGGCGCTGGCCATGGGCAAGGAGGCCGAGAAGGCCGGCGGCATCTTCATCACCACGGCGGGCGCCGACGAGATCACGGGCAAGGACTGCAACAGCGCCACGTTCCGCTGGTCGGTGCCCACGTTCGGCGCCATCGAGCAGACGGTGCGCCCGCTGCTCGAAGCCAACCCCAAGGCCAAGCGCTGGTACACCATCACGCCGCAGTACGTGTTCGGCGACGGCCTGCTCACCGCCGCCAAGGCCATCTTCAAGGAAAAGGGCGTGGAGCACGTGGGCAACAGTTACCACTCGCTCACCGAGAAGGAGTTCAGCGGCTACCTCACCAACGCCATGGCCGCCAAGCCCGACGTGCTGCTGCTGCTGAACTTCGGCGCGCAGTCGTCCGACGCGCTGCGCCAGGCCGTGAGCTTCGGCATGCACAAGAACATGACCATCCTGGTGGCCTGGGCCTCAGGGCTGGAGCAGTTCGAGTCGCTGGGCGCCGACCTGTGCGACGGCGTGTACTTCGGCGCGCAGTACTGGCACACGGTGGACACGCCGCTCAACAAGGACCTCGTCAAGCGCGTGGCCGGCACGTTCAAGGCCAACCCCAACTACAGCCTGGCGGGCTCGTACATCTGCACCAAGCTGCTGATCGACGCCATCCTCAAGGCCGGCACCGTGGACCAGAAGGCCGTGGTGGCCGCGCTCGAAGGCATGAAGTACCAGGGCCTGACGGGCGAGGAGGAAGTGCGCAAGGCGGACCACCAGGTGCTCAAGAACTACTACCTGCTCAAGGGCAAGGCCAAGTCCAAGATGAAGGACAAGGACGACTACGTGGACGTGGTGAGCGCCGGCAAGTCCTTCCTGCCGCCCGACCAGACCGGCTGCAAGCTGACCTGACGGCCCATTGACACGGCGCATACAGGGCGCTGGAGTTTTCAAGCTAAAAAGCACTCCAGCGCCCGCCCAGCATGCGCAAGCAGCTATCGTTTTAATAGTCATGAGCATCTACCTGCTACAGACCGTCAACGGGATCGGCATCGGCATGCTGTATTTCCTGTTGGCCGTGGGCCTGTCCATCGTGTTCGGCCTGCTGCGCTTCGTGAACTTCGCGCACGGCGCCTTCTACCTGCTGGGCGCGTACTTCTGCTACCAGATGGTGCGCTGGGGCCTGAGCTTCTGGCTCGCGCTGTGCGTGGCGCCGCTGGCCGTGGGCGCCGTGGGCTGGCTCGCCGAGAAGCTGCTGCTGCGCCATGTGTACGCCAAGCCGCACGAGTTCCACATCATCATCACCGTGGGCCTCGCGCTCGTGGTGCAGGAACTGGTGATCCTGCAGTGGGGGCCGCTGGGCGACAGCGTGGCCGTGCCCGACCTGCTGCAGGGCGTGGTGATGTGGGGCGGCTTCGTCTACCCCAAGTACCGGCTGTTCGTGATCGGCTTCACCGCCGTGCTCGCGGTGCTGCTGTGGTGGGTGCTGGAGGGCACGCGCCTGGGCAGCGCGGTGCGCGCAGGCAGCGAATCAACCGAGATGGTCTCGCTGCTCGGCCTGAACGTGTTCCGCATCTTCAGCCTGGTGTTCGCGCTGGGCGCGGCCACCGCCGCGCTCGCGGGCGTGCTGGCCGCGCCCATCCGTGGCGTGGGACCCTTCATGGGGGTGGAGGCGCTGGGCGTGGCCTTCGTCATCGTGGTGGTGGGGGGCCTGGGCAGCTTCGGCGGCGCGCTGGTGGGCGGCCTGCTCATCGGCATCGTGCAGAGCGTGATGAGCACGCTGTGGCCCGAGGGCGCCAGCCTCATGATCTACGTGGCCATGGCCGCCGTGCTGCTGCTGCGCCCCCATGGCCTGCTGGGCCGCAAAGGATGAACACCGCCATGTCCAAAGTGTCCAGGCATTCCCACCTCCTCCTCGCGCTGGCCATCGTGGTGGCCATGCCGCTCCTCATGCATTCAGGCTCGCTCGCGAGCGAAGTGCTGATCTACGCGCTGGCCGCCATGGGCTGCAACCTGCTGCTGGGCTACACGGGCCTGCTGTCGTTCGGCCAGGGCATCTTCTTCGGCCTGGGCAGCTACACCGTCGCGCTGCTGCTCACGCGCTGGCCGCTGCCCATGCCGCTGGCGCTGCTGGCCGCCGTGGCCGTGGGCGCGGCGGGCGCGGCCCTCGTGGGCTGGATCGCCATCCGCCAGCGCGGCACCTACTTCGTGATGCTCACGCTCGCGTTCGCGCAGATGTTCTACTTCGTCGCCTACTCCGCCCCGGGCCTCACGGGCGGCGACAACGGCCTGCTCGACATTCCGCGCCCCTCGCTCGCCGTGGCGGGCCACACGCTGTGGCCGCTGGCCTCGCCGTGGCAGTACTACGGCTTCGTGGCCGTGCTGTTCCTCGCCGCGTTCTGGCTGCTGCGGCGCGTGTGCGATTCGGTCTTCGGCCGCACGCTGCTGGCCGTGCGCGACAATGAGGAGCGCGCCGCCGCCGTGGGCTACGACCTGCGCCTGCTGAAGCTGCAGGCCTTCGTGATCTCGGGTGCCGTCACGGGCCTGGCCGGCGCGCTGCACGCGATGATGACCGGCATCGCGCCGCTGTCGAACGCCGAGTACCACACGAGCGAGATGATCCTGGTGATGACCGTGATCGGCGGCACGGGCAACCTGCTGGCCTCGGTGCTGGGCGCGGCGTTCTACGTGCTGCTGGGCGACTGGCTCTCCACGCTGTGGCCGCGCTGGCTGCTGCTGCTGGGCGTGGTGCTGATGGTGGTGAGCCTGGGGCTGCAGCGCGGGCTGTGGGGCCTGGGCGAGAGCCTGTGGGGCCTGGTGCGCAAGCAAAAGCCGGAAAGCCTGGGCACGACGGGAGAACACGCATGACCGCCGCCCCCATCCTGCTCGAAGCCCAGGGCGTCGAGAAGCGCTACGACAAGTTCGTCGCCCTGGGCGGCGTGGACCTGAAGGTGCGCGCCAACACCGTGCACTCCGTCATCGGCCCCAACGGCGCGGGCAAGACCACGCTGTTCCACATGCTCACGGGCACCAAGCAGGTGAGCGGCGGGCGCATCCTGTTCGACGGCCACGACGTGACGCGCGAGCCCGACCACCGGCGCGTGCGCCGGGGCATGGCGCGCTCGTTCCAGGTCACGAGCCTGTTCCTCACCCTGCCCGTGCGCGAGAACCTGCGCCTGGCCGCGCAAGGCGTGGCGCCCGCGGCGGCGCTCAACTGCTGGCAGCCCCCCGTGGGGCCGCGCGCGTGCGCCGACACCGTGGCCAGCGTGCTCGCCCGGCTGGGGCTGGAGCGCCATGCCGATACCCCGGCGGGCAACCTCTCGCACGGCCAGCAGCGGCGGCTGGAGGTGGGCATGGCGCTGGCCGCCAAGCCCAAGGCCATCTTCCTCGACGAGCCGACCTCGGGCATGGGCATCGACGACCTCGACGACATGAAGCGGCTCATCCAGGGCCTCAAGGACGAGCACACCGTGGTGCTCATCGAGCACAACATGGGCATCGTCATGGACATCTCCGACACCATCACCGTGATGCAGCAGGGCCGCGTGCTCGCCGAGGGCCTGCCGCACGCCATCCGCGCCGACGAGCGCGTGCGCAGCGCCTACCTGGGCAACATGATCACCGGGGGAAAGGCATGAACACGCTGCTGTCCGTCGAGGCCATCCACGCCCACTACGGCAAGAGCCACGTGCTGCAGGGCGTGTCGCTGCACGTCGGCGACGGCGAGCTCGTCACCCTGCTGGGCCGCAACGGCGCGGGCAAGACCACCACGCTCAAGTCCATCGCGGGCGTGATGCAGCCCACCCAGGGGCAGATCCGCTTCGGCGGCGAGCCCGTGCACCGGCTCGCCACGCACCTCGTGGCGCAGCGCGGCATCTGCCTCGTGCCCGAGCACCGGGGCATCTTCAAGCTGCTCACGGTGGAAGAGAACCTGCTGCTGGGCCTGCGCAAGAAGTCGCCCTGGCAACTGGCCGACATCTACCGCATCTTCCCGCGCCTCAAGGAGCGCCGCACCAACGGCGGCGGCCAGCTCTCGGGCGGCGAGCAGCAGATGCTGGCCATCGGCCGCGCGCTCATGAACGCGCCGCGCCTGCTCATGCTCGACGAGCCCGTGGAGGGCCTCGCGCCCGTGATCGTCGAGGAGATCGTGGCCCAGCTCCAGACCATCAAGGCCGCGGGCGTCTCCATCCTGCTCGTGGAGCAGAACCTGGAGGTCTGCACCCAGCTCGCGGACCGCCACTACATCATCGAACAGGGCGTGGTCGCGCACGAGGCGACGAACGCCGAATTCCTCGCGGACGACGCCATCAAGGACCGCTACCTCGGCGTCGGCCTGGTTTGACAAGGGGACCCTCATGGACATGAACACCTCACCCATCGCCGCACCGGCATCCACGCTGCGCATCGACGGCGCGCGCCTATGGCAATCGCTCATGGATCTGGCGCAGATCGGCGCCACGCCCAAGGGCGGCGTGTGCCGCCTCGCGCTCACCGAGCTCGACCGCCAGGGCCGCGACCTGTTCGTGCAATGGGCGCGCGAGGCGGGCTGCAGCATCCGCGTGGACGCCATCGGCAACATCTTCGCGCGCCGTCCGGGTGCCAACGACAGCCTGCCGCCCGTGATGACCGGCAGCCACATCGACACCCAGCCCACGGGCGGCAAGTTCGACGGCAACTATGGCGTGATGGCGGGCCTGGAGGTGGTGCGCACGCTCAACGCGGCGGGCATCCGCACGCGCGCGCCCATCGAGGTGGCCGTGTGGACCAACGAGGAAGGCTCGCGCTTCGTGCCCGTGATGATGGGCTCGGGCGTGTTCGCGGGCGCCTTCACGCTGGCGCACGCGCTCGCGCAGCGCGACGCGCAGGGCGTGAGCGTGGGCGAGGCGCTCGCGGCCATCGGCTACGCGGGCCAGAACGGCCCCGCCCCCGCCGTGGGCGCGTACTTCGAGGCCCACATCGAGCAAGGCCCGGTGCTGGAGAACCACGGGTGCGTGATCGGCGTGGTGCGGGCCGCACTGGGCCAGCGCTGGTACGACGTGACCGTGCAGGGCATGGAGGCGCACGCGGGCCCCACGCCCATGGAGCTGCGGCGCGACGCGCTGCTGGCCGCGAGCCGCCTCGTGGCCGAGGTCAACCACATCGCCATGAAGCGCATGCCGCACGCCCGCGGCACCGTGGGCTCGCTCGAGGTGTTCCCCAACTCGCGCAACGTGATCCCCGGCCGCGTGAAGCTCAGCGTGGACCTGCGCGCGCCTGACGATGCGCAGCTGCAGGACATGGACACCGCGCTGCGCGCCGCCTGCACGCGCATCGCCGCCGAATGCCAGGTGCAGGTCGCGGTGGAGCAGGTGGTGTACTTCCCGCCGCAGCCCTTCACGCCGCGCCTGGTGGAGTCCGTGCGCGCCAGCGCCGCCAACCTGGGCTACAGCAGCATGGATGCCGTGAGCGGCGCGGGCCACGACGCCGTGTACGTGGCGCGCGTGGCGCCCGCCGCGATGATCTTCGTGCCCTGCGCCGGCGGCATCAGCCACAACGAGATCGAGGATGCCGAGCCCGCCCACCTGGAGGCCGGCTGCAACGTGCTGCTGCGCGCCATGCTCGCGGCCGCGGAGGTGGCGCCATGAAGATCCTGATCGCGCGCCTGAACCACGAGACCAACACCTTCTCGCCCGTGCCCACGCCCATCGAGGCGTTCGCACCCACCTACGGCGAAGAGGCCTACCGCGCCAACAAGGGCATGCGCACGGCCATGGCGGCCTTCATCGAACTGGCGGAGGGCCTGGGCGCCACGCTGGTCACGCCCGTGTCGGCCACGGCCAACCCGAGCGGCCCCGTGCACGCCGCCGCCTACGACGAACTCACGCGCCGCATCGTCGATGCCGCGCCGGGCTGCGACGCCATCCTGCTCGACCTGCACGGCGCCATGGTGGCCGAGCACACCGGCGACGGCGAAGGCGACCTGCTCGCGCGCGTGCGCGCCGCAGCCCCCGGCGTGCCCCTGGGCGTGGCGCTGGACCTGCACGGCAACATCACCGGGAAGATGGTGGCGAATGCCGACGTGATGGTCGGCTTCAAGACCTACCCGCACATCGACATGTACGAGACCGGCGAGCACGCGGGCCGCCTGCTGCTGCAGATGCTGCGCGGCGAGGCGCGCTTTCGCGTGTGCTGGCACCGCCTGCCGCTCATGAGCCACACGCTGCGCAGCACCACGCTGGGCGGCCCCATGCGCGACGCCGTGGAGGCCGCACGCGCGCTGGAGCGCGGCGGGGTGCCTGCCGTATCGGTGTTCGGCGGCTTTTCGCTGGCCGACATCGAGGCGCCCTGCATGAGCGTGGTCGCCACCTGCCGCGAGGAAGACGCCGCCACCACCCAGGCCGCCGTGGACGGCCTGGCCCGGCAGATCTGGCAGCGCCGCGCCGAATACGTGTACCGCAGCGAACCGCTGGACCAATCCCTGCGCCACGCGCAGCGCCTGACCGAAGGCGCCACGCAACCCGTGCTGCTGCTCGACCATGGCGACAACTGCATGTCGGGCGGCACCTGCGACACCATGGACGTGCTGCAGGCTGCGCTGGAGCAGGGCCTCACGGGCATCGCCGTGGGGCCGCTGTGCGACCCCGGGGCCGTCGCCCAGCTCATCGCGGCGGGCGAAGGCGCACAGGTCGAGATCGGCCTGGGCAACAAGGTGCCGCTCACCAGCATCGGCGCGGTCAAGCAGCCGCTGCGCCTGCGCGGCACGGTGCGCCGCGTGAGCGACGGCGCCTACACCGTCACCGGCCCCATCTACACGGGCCAGCGCTGCCACATGGGCCGCACGGTGCTGTTCGACACCGGCGCCGCGCAGATCGTGGTGACCGAACAGACGCACGAGCCCTGGGACCTGGGCGTGTTCCACTGCGTGGGGCTGGACCCCACGCGCTTCGCCTACCTGCTGCTCAAGTCGCGCATGTACTGCCGGCCGGTGTTCGTGCCGCTGTCGGCAGGGCTCGTGGAATGCGACAGCCCGGGCGTCACCACCTCGGACTATTCGCGCTTCGCGTTCTCGCGCGTGGCGCGGCCGGTGTACCCGCTCGACGAATGCTGACCCCGCGCGCGGCGCGATTGCCCTTCGCCCGATCACAAGTGTTTCACCAGACGGCCGACCGACAGCCGGGAGGCCTACAATCGGCACCCCTTACATCCCGCTGACGGTGCGCAAGGCGCGCGTGCCGCGCCCGTCGGCCCCGCTTTCGCTGGAGACGCTTGATGCCCGAGACCACGGCCCAGAACCTTGCCGACAAACGCGCCCAGTTGCGCCGTGCCGCGCTCGAGTACCACGAGTTTCCCAAGCCCGGCAAGGTGGCCATCACGGCCACCAAGCAGATGATCAACCAGCACGATCTGGCGCTGGCCTATTCGCCCGGCGTGGCCGCGCCCTGCGAGGAGATCGTGAAGGACCCGGCCGCCGCCTTCAAGTACACGGCGCGCGGCAACCTCGTGGCCGTGATCTCCAACGGCACAGCCGTGCTGGGCCTGGGCGACATCGGCGCGCTGGCCTCCAAGCCGGTGATGGAGGGCAAGGGCGTCCTGTTCAAGAAGTTCGCGGGCGTCGATGTGTTCGACATCGAGATCAACGAGAAGGACCCGCAGAAGCTCGTGGACGTGATCGCCGCGCTGGAGCCCACGTTCGGCGCCATCAACCTCGAGGACATCAAGGCCCCCGAGTGCTTCTACGTGGAGCGCGAGCTGCGCAAGCGCATGAACATCCCGGTGTTCCACGACGACCAGCACGGCACGGCCATCACGGTGGCGGCCGCCATGGTCAACGCACTGAAGGTGGCGGGCAAGAAGATCGAGGAGATCAAGCTCGTGGCCTCGGGCGCGGGCGCGGCGGCGCTGGCCTGCCTGAACCTGCTGCTGAAGATCGGCCTGAAGCGCGAGAACGTGTTCGTGACCGACATCGCGGGCGTGGTCTACGAGGGCCGCACCGAGCTGATGGACCCGGACAAGGCGCTGTTCGCCCAGAAGACCGATCTGCGCACGCTGGGCCAGGTGATCGAGGGGGCGGACGCCTTCCTGGGCCTGTCGGCGGGCAACGTGCTCAAGCAGGACATGGTCGCCAAGATGGCGGCCAAGCCCATCGTCTTCGCGCTGGCCAACCCCAACCCCGAGATCGCGCCCGAGGACGTGAAGGCCGTGCGCGACGACGCCATCATCGCCACGGGCCGCACGGACTACCCGAACCAGGTCAACAACGTCCTGTGCTTCCCCTACATCTTCCGCGGCGCGCTGGACTGCGGCGCGACCACGATCACGCTGGAGATGGAGATCGCCGCCATCCACGCCATCGCCGAGCTGGCGCAGGCCGAGCAGAGCGAGGTGGTGGCGGCAGCCTACGTGGGCGAGAAGCTCTCGTTCGGGCCCGAGTACCTGATCCCCAAGCCGTTCGATCCGCGCCTGATGACCAAGATCGCTCCGGCCGTGGCCAAGGCGGCCGAGGCCTGCGGCGTGGCGCAGCGCCCCATCCAGGACCTGGAGACCTACCGCACGCAGCTCGAGAGCTTCGTCTACGCCTCGGGCTCGACGATGAAGCCCATCTACGAAGCCGCCAAGGCCGCCGCCAAGAAGCGCGTGGCCTTTGCCGAGGGCGAGGAGGAGCGCGTGCTGCGCGCCGCGCAGATCGTGGTGGACGAAGGGCTGGCCCGCCCCACGCTCATTGGCCGCCCGGCCATCATCGCCCAGCGCATCGAGAAGTTCGGCCTGCGCCTGAAGGAAGGCGTGGACTACGACGTGGTCAACACCGACTTCGACCACCGCTACCGCGACTTCTGGCAGACCTACCACCGCATGACGGAGCGCAAGGGCATCACCGCCCAGGTGGCCAAGATCGAGATGCGCCGGCGCCTCACGCTCATCGGCGCGATGATGCTGCACAAGGGCGAGGTGGACGGCATGATCTGCGGCACCTGGGGCACCACGGCCAACCACCTGCACTACATCGACCAGGTGATCGGCAAGCACGCGGGCGGCTGCGACAGCACGCCGCAGGACGTGCCGGTCTACGCCTGCATGAACGGCCTGCTGCTGCCCGGGCGCCAGGTCTTCCTGGTGGATACGCACGTGAACTACGACCCCACGCCCGAGGAACTGGCCGAGATCACCACCATGGCCGCCGAGGAAATGATGCGCTTCGGCATCAGGCCCAAGGCCGCGCTGCTGTCGCACTCCAACTTCGGCACCAGCGACCACCCCAGCGCCGTGAAGATGCGCCGCACCCTGGCCCTGCTGCGCGAGCAGACGCCCTGGCTCGAGGTGGACGGCGAAATGCACGGCGACTTGGCGCTGGACGGCAAGCAGCGCCATGGCGTGATGCCGCACGGCGCGCTGACGGGCGACGCCAACCTGCTGGTGTTCCCGAACATCGACGCCGCCAACATCAGCTACAACCTGCTCAAGACCGCGGCGGGCGGCGGCATCGCCATCGGCCCCGTGCTGCTGGGCGCGGCCAAGCCCGTGCACGTGCTGACACCTGCCGCCACGGTGCGCCGCATCGTGAACATGACGGCACTCACCGTGGTCGATGCCAACGTGAACCGTTGATTAACAAGGTTTTCCAGCGCAGCAAGCACTGACTTTTCAGTCTTCCAAACCCTTTCGCGCCTGCCCAATAATTGGGCAGGCGCTTGCTTTTTGGGGGTCTTTGCGTCACACTAGCGGCTCGAAATTTCGGGTAAACCCGTAGTTTCTGAAAGGTGTAGTTGATGCTGAAGGCAGTAGCCACCCAGGCGTACCGGGCCGGTCTTGCGTGTGTTCTGGGTGCCGCTTTCGTGCTGGCCCCTGCATCGGTATTCGCACGAGGCACGCCGTCCCAGGACGGTTCTCCCACCATCTCGCTGGCCGAGTTGCCGCCCCAGGGGCGTGCGACGTATGCGCTGATCCGCGAAGGCGGCCCGTTTCCCCACGCCAAGGACGGCGTGGTGTTCGGCAACCGGGAACGCCTGCTGCCGCCGCACAGGCGCGGCTACTGGCGCGAATACACGGTCAGGACGCCCGGCGCGCGCGACCGGGGGGCCCGGCGCATCGTGTGTGGCGGCAAGCCCCGGACCCCGGATGCCTGCTACTACACCAGCGACCACTACGCCAGTTTTCGGGAAATTGTGGAATGAGGCTGGACGTATTGCGCGTTCACCGGCATGCTGGGGACAGCGCCTGCCCGGAATTCCCCCTGTTTGTGGATACCTTTTCAAATCGAGAAAGAGCAGCGGAGATGGAAACGCCACTTCGTAAAGACCAGGACAACCCCCTGCGCGGCATCCGAGCCAACATCGTGCAGTCCATCCGCGCCTTCCGCGTGCAGGACCTGCAGGAAGCCGCCCAAAGCCTGGGTCACCATTTTCTGTACGCCAACCTGGCGCACGCCCAGTCCAAGCAGGACGTGCTGGACCTGATCGCGGCCCAGTTCACCTTCCCCGCGCACTTCGGCAAGAACTTCGACGCGCTGTACGACTGCATGACCGACCCGCTGCACAAGTCGGGCCCGCAGCCGGGCTTCATCGTGGTGCTTGAGCAGATCCCGACCTCGGCCAAGTTCGACAAGGAAGCGCGCGAGCAGCTGCTCGACATCTTCCGTGACGCCGCCGACTACTGGGGCGACCGCAAGATCCCGTTCCGCTGCTTCTATTCTTTTCTGTAGCCCGTTCTGCATCCACTGGCCACGCAGAACGGGCGAACGAGGCCCAGACGGGGCATGCCCCCGTCCAAGGCATCGAGATCGGCGACGACGCCGAGAAGATGCCGACCGACAAACTGGTGGACGTGTCCCCGCTGGCGCTGCGCATGAGCAGCCCGTTCAACTCCGGGTACTGGCTCTCGGCAGCCTGAACTTTCAGGCCTGCTGCGCCAGCGCCACGTACTCCGCCACGGGCACCTCCTCGGCGCGGCGCTGCACATCGAACGCGCCGACGTAGCCCCGGCCCTCCAGCCAGCGGCCCAGCGTGTGGCGCAGCAGCTTGCGGCGCTGGCTGAACGCCACCTGCACCAGCTCGGATAGCAGCGCGGCGTCCACGCGCGCGGGCTCGGCATGGGGCACCATGCGCACCACGGCGCTGTCCACGCGCGGCGGCGGGTCGAAGCTTTCGGGCGGCACGAACAGCACGTCCTCCATCGCGTAGCGCCACTGCAGCATGACCGAGAGGCGGCCGTAATCGCCCGTGGCAGGCGTGGCCACCATGCGGTCGATCACTTCCTTTTGCAGCATGAAGTGCTGGTCGGCGATGGCGTCCACATGGTCCAGCAGGTGGAACAGGATGGGCGTGGAGATGTTGTAGGGCAGGTTGCCCACCACTCTTATTTTGGGAGCGCCCAGCGCGCGCCCCACCTGGGTAAAGTCCACTTTCAGCACGTCGGACTCGATCACGTCGAGCTGCCCGTGCTGGCGCAGCCGCGCGGCGAGGTCGCGGTCGAGCTCGATCACCGTGAGGCGCCCCAGGCGCTCCACCAGCGGCTGGGTGAGCGCGGCCAGCCCCGGGCCGATCTCGACCATGGGCTGCCCGGCTTCGGGCGCGATGGCGCGCACGATGGCGTCGATGATGCCGCCGTCGCAGAGGAAGTGCTGGCCGAAGCGCTTGCGGGGGATGTGCTTCATGGCGCCGGGGCGGTCATTGCGGCGGATCGCGGTATTCCACGTAGGCGCGGGCGCGCTGCTCCTGCGCCCAGGTGGCGTAGGCCTCTTCGAGCTTCTTTTCGCGCACCGCGTCGCGCGCGATGTCGCGCTGTTCGCGCGGCGTGAGCGGGACCTCGCGGCGCTCGACGAGCTCGATCAGGTGCACGCCAAAGCGCGTCACCACGGGCTCGCTGACCTGGCCGGGCTGCAGCGCCTCGACGGCCTGCTCGAACTCGGGCACGTAGCGGCCAGGCGCGGCCCAGCCCAGGTCGCCGCCCTGCTTGGCGCTGCCGTCCTGCGAATGCTCGCGCGCCAGCGCCTCGAACGTGGCCTGGCCGGCCTGGATGCGGCGGCGGTAATCGGCCAGCTGCGCGGCGGCTGCGGCCTCGGAGCGCTGGGCGCTGGTGCGCAGCAGGATGTGGCGCACGTGGTTCTGCGTGACCATGGCGGGCATGCCGGGGCTGGTCTTCTCGATCACCTTGAGCACGTGGAAGCCCGCGGGCGAGCGCACCGGGCCCACCACGCCGCCCACGGGCACATGGGCCGTGGCCTGCAGGAACAGCTCGGGGTAGCGGTCGGCCGGGCGCAGGCCGAGCTCGCCGCCGTTGCGGCCCTCGGGTGCGTCGGAGTATTCGCGCGCCAGGGCGGCGAAGTCGGCGCCGCTCGCGCGGGCCTTGTCGGCGGCGGCCTGGGCGCGGGCCTTAGCGGCGGCCTCGGCGGCGGGGGTGGCGTCCTCGGGCACGCGCACGAGGATGTGGCCCAGGTTGACCGAGTACTTGGCGGGGTCGGCTTGCTCCTGCTGGTCCTGCAGGTACTGCTCCACGTCGGCGTCGGTCACGCGCGCGCGCGATTCGAGCTCACGCTCGCGCAGGCGCTGGATCATGATCTGGCCGCGCAGTTCCTCGCGAAAGCGCTTGGGGTCGATGCCGTCGACCGCGAGGCGGCGGTGCATTTCCTCCACGCCGATGCCGTTCTGGCGCGCCACGTTCTGCTCGGCCTGGCCCACGGCGTAGTCGTCCACGCGGATGTTGCTCTCGCGCGCCTGCTGCAGCATGACTTTTTCGAGGATCAGGCGCTCGAGCACCTCGTGCGCCAGCGCGTCGTGCGGCGGCATCTGGCCGCCCTGGCTGGCGATGCCCTCGCGCACGCGCGCCAGGCGGGCGTTGACTTCGTTGTTGGTGATCGGCTCGGAGTTGACCACGGCCACGATGTAGTCGGCCGCGCGCATGGCGGGCGCTGCCGTGCTGCCCGGCGCGGGCAGGGCGGCGGCCGGCGGGGTGCGGGCGAGGCCCATGCCGCTGCCGGTACCGCCCGAGGGCCGCAGCCCCTGCGCGCCGGCCTGCAGCGGGAGGGAGATCAGGCACGCGAGGCCCAGGGCGATGGCTCTGTGATTCATGGGTAGGTGAGGTCGGTGTCAGTCGTAGTTGGTGAAGCGGCTCGGCGGCGCGACCTGCTCGCGCAGGTACTGGTAGCGCGGCACATTCTGCTTGAGGCTGGTGAGCGGGTTGGAGCCCAGGCTCAGGCGCGAGAAGCCGACGAACTCGATCTGGAACAGCAGCCGCGTGGTGGCCGTGGCCAGGCCGCTTTGCAGGCGCTCGAGCACGACGCGGCCGATCCAGCAGCAGCTGTCGTACTCGAAGCCGATCACGGTATCGACCGGGCGCTTGTCCATCATGCTGTAGTTGAGCCGGCCCACGCTGTACCAGCGCCCGCCGCCCTGCCCGCGCCCGGGGCCGAGGTCGCGCCCGCGGTCGCCCCACAGGTCGTTGATCGGCCATTGCCAGCCGATGTCGATCTGCTCGCTGTTGTCCTTCTGGAAGCGGTAGGCCGCGCTGATCGTGCGGTAGGCGCTGGGGCTGTAGCGCGCGCCGATGGTGGAGCGCACGGTGCGGTGGCTGGTCTGGTTGTACTGCACCGAGGTATCGACGCTCCACTGCGGCGTCCAGTTCACGGCGCCGCCCAGCAGGATGTCCGACAGGCCCTTGGCCTGGGGCCCGACGCCGGGCGCCGTGACCTGCTGGTCGGAAAAGCGCAGGCGCTGCGCCACGCCCATGCGCACGACCTCGCCGCCCGTGGTGGGGTTGAGCAGGCGCGAAGTCACGCCGAGCGTGAGCACGTTGTCGTCGGCGATGCGGTCGTTGCCGGTGAAGGAGTTCTCGGTGAAGACCGTGGCGAAGTTGAAGTCGTTGGCCGCCGTGTCGTACATCGGCAGCATGCTCTGGTCGCGGTAGGGCGTGTAGGTGTAGAACGCGCGCGGCTCCAGCGTCTGCACGAAGTCGCGGCCCAGGTACTGGGCATCGCGCTCGAACACCAGCCCGCTGTCGAGGCTGAAGGTGGGCAGCACGCGGTCGGCCGAGCGCGCGCCGTTGGCCAGCAGGCTGTCGAACTCGTAGTGCGTGGCGTGCAGCTGCATGCGCGGCGTGACGAAGCCGCCCGGCGCGAGGAAGGGCCGGCTGATCTGCGCCATGGTGTAGGTGCGCTGCGCGTTGGGCTGCAGCGTGAGCAGGCGGTCGGCCTCGAAGCGCGTGGTGTCGGCCTCCACGCTCGCGTCGAAGCCGCCGGGCAGGCTCGTGGGCGTGTAGCGCCACAGCATCTGCGGCATGCGGTCGTAGGGCGGGACGATGGGGGCCGTCACGTCCTGCAGCGTCTGCCACTTGAGGGTGCGCACCAGGAGCGTGGTGTCGCCCCGGCTCCAGTTGAGCGAGGCGTCGCTGGGCAGCAGGCGCTGCGTGAGCTGCTTGCCCGCGCGCGGGAAGTCGCGCCAGTAGTCGTCGTCGCTCACGCGGTTGAGGTTCACGTTGAGCCCGAGCCCGCCGATGGGGCTGTCGATGGTGCCGCTGTGCTGGGCCGAATAGGCCCAGCGGTTGCGTTCGGCCAGCTGGTCGTTGGGCATGATGCTGGCGCTCAGCACGCCCTTGTAGGAGGGCTCCAGGTAGCGGAACTCGCCCGACAGGCCCACGCCGCGGCGCGCCATCGCCGTGGGCGTGAGGGTGGCGTCGCGGTTGGGCGCGAGGTTCCAGTAGTAGGGAATCGCCACCGTGGGGCCGCTGCGGCTGTCCACGGGGATGATGGTGGGCGGCAGGAAGCCCGACTTGCGCTTGTCCGACAGCGGAAAGCTGATGCTGGGCAGCGCGGGCGTGGAGAACCCCTTGAATTCGAGCACCGCATCCTCGGCCACGCCCACCTGCTCCTCGGTATCGAGGCGGATGGTCTTGGCGCGCAGCACCCAGTCGGGCTTCCAGCCCGATGGCCCGCCCGCCGTGCCGCCGGGCTGCCAGGTGGCCTCGTCGCCGCGCTCGCAGGTGGTGTAGGTGGCGCTGTGCACCACGGCGCGGGCGGAGTCCACGAAGTCCACGCGCGTGGCCTCGCCGTGTGCCTGGGTGGCCAGGAAGCGGTAGCGCGCGTCGGTAAAGAAGCCCTCGAAGGCCTCCACGCGCAAATCGAGCGCCGTGCCCTCGTACACGTTGCCCGCGCGGTTCATGCGCACGCTGCCGCGCGCGCGGGCCAGGTCGTCGGGCAGGGTGTAGTCGAGGCGGTCGGCGTGGATCACGGTGTCGCCGCGGCGCAGCTCGGCATGGCCCTCGACCTCGGCGTTCACGTCGGCCTGGCCGCCCAGGCGGTCGCCGCGCACGTAGGTGGGCAGCTCCTTGCGCACCTCGGACGGGATCTTCTCCTCCAGCAGCGGGCTGGGGCGCAGCCGGGGCTCAGGCAGGGGCGCGTCCCAGGCGCTGCGCGGGGGCTCCTGCGCCCATGCGCCGGACCACGCCAGCGCCACGCACCAAGCCAGGCGGCCCATCCGGCGCGGAACGGAATACGGTGCGGGGAAAGGCTTGCGTTGGGGCACGTTGGAGGCGCTGGCGAAGAAGGCAAAATCGGGATTATCCATGACCCCCTCGTCCCCCCTTTCGCCCCCTCCCCCGTCCCCCTTGGTGGCCTGGCCCAGCGCCGCGCGCGAAGCCGCCTTCGCCGCCTGGCTCGCCCCCCTGGCCGCCGAGCACGGCCTGCTGCCCGGCACGCTGCGCCCCGCCTCAGCGGACGCGAGCTTTCGCCGCTACCTGCGCCTGGACCGCGCCGGCGGCGGCAGCCTGGTCGTGATGGATGCACCGCCCGACAAGGAGGACTGCCGCCCCTTCGCGCACGTGCAGGGCCTGATGGCCGCCGCGGGCCTGAACGTGCCGCAGATCCTGGCCTGGGACGAGGCCCACGGCTTCATGCTGCTGACCGACCTGGGCGCCCAGACCGTGATCGAGCGCCTGGACCCCGCACGAGCGCAGGACGCGCAGGCCTGGTACCGCCAGGCCGTGGACACGCTGATCGGCTGGCAGCAGGCCTCGCGCCCCGGCGTACTGCCGCCCTACGACGAGGCGCTGCTGCGCCGCGAGCTCGCGCTGTTCCCCGACTGGTACGTCACCCGGCACCGCGCCGTGGCGCTGGACGCCGGGCAGCAGGCCGTGCTGGCCCAGGCCTTCGACCGCATCGTGGCGCACAACCTGGCCGCGCCCAGCGTGTTCGTGCACCGCGACTACATGATGCGCAACCTGATGGCGCCCCACGAAGAAGGCACCGCCCTGGGCGTGCTCGACTTCCAGGACGCCGTCTACGGCCCCATCACCTACGACATCGCGAGCCTGCTGCGCGACGCCTTCATCAGCTGGGACGAGGACTTCGTCATCGACATCACCGTGCGCTACTGGGAGCGGGCGCGCAAGGCGGGCCTGCCGGTGCACGGCGACTTCGGCGAGTTCTACCGCGCCGTCGAATGGATGGGCCTGCAGCGCCACCTGAAGGTGGCCGGCATCTTCGCGCGCCTGACGCTGCGCGACGGCAAGCCCAGGTACCTGGCCGACGCGCCGCGCTTCATCGGCTACATCCGCGCCACGGCCACGCGCTACCGCGAGCTGGCGCCGCTGCTGCGCCTGGTGGACCAGATCGAGGGCACGACGGCGCCCGTGGGCTATGCCTTCGGGCGCATGTAGGTTGATGGGCCAAATCACCCTCCAGCGCCTGCCCAGCAAGCGCAATCAGCTCTTGAATCCATAGCATGCCACGCTTTCACTGCCCCGTGCCGCTCGCCACCGGCGCCGAGATCGACCTGCCCCCGGGCGCCGCGCGCCACGTGCAGGTGCTGCGGCTGCAGCCGGGCGACGCGCTCACCCTGTTCAACGGCGAGGGCGGCGAATTCGAGGCCACGGTGCTGCGCATGGGCCGCAGCGACGTGCAGGCGCGCGTGGGCGCACACGACCCCGCCGAGCGCGAGGCGGCGCGCGCCGTGCACCTGCTGGCGGGCATCACGGCGGGCGAGCGCATGGATTGGCTCATCGAGAAGGCCACCGAGCTGGGCGCCGCCAGCATCACCCCCATCGCGGCCGAGCGCAGCGTGCTCAGGCTCAAGGGCGAGCGCGCCGACAAGAAGCTCGCCCACTGGCAGGCCGTGGCCGTGGCCGCCTGCGAGCAGTGCGGGCGCAACCGCGTGCCGCCCGTGCACCCCGCCGTGGCGCTGGCCGACTGGCTGGCCGCGGCGCCCGCCGCCGCGGGCCCACGCCTGCTGCTGTCGCTGGGCCCCGCGGCGCAGCCGCTGCGCACGCTGGTGGAGGGCAGCGCCGGGCCCGTGTGGTTCCTCTCCGGCCCCGAGGGCGGCCTGGCCCCGGCCGAGGAGGCGCTGGCGCTGGCGCACGGCTTCGCGCCCGCCACGCTGGGGCCGCGCGTGCTGCGCGCGGAGACGGCGCCGCTGGCGGCGCTGGTGCTCGCGCAATAGGCCCCAAGGCGGGCGCGCGCCTTACAGCCCCAGCCCCTGGGCCAGCGCATCCATGCGCGCCGCCACGGCCGCGTCCATGGCCATGGGGCGGCCCCATTCGCGCTGGGTCTCGCCGGGCCACTTGTTCGTGGCGTCCAGCCCCATCTTGCTGCCCAGGCCCGCGACGGGCGAGGCGAAGTCGAGGTAGTCGATGGGCGTGCGCTCGATGAGCACCGTGTCGCGCGCGGGGTCCATGCGCGTGGTGAGGGCCCAGATGACCTCCTTCCAGTCGCGCACGTCCACATCGTCGTCCACCACCACGATGAACTTGGTGTACAGGAACTGGCGCAGGTGGCTCCACACGCCCATCATCACGCGCCGCGCGTGGCCCGCGTAGGCCTTGCGGATGCCCACCACGGCCATGCGGTAACTGCAGGCCTCGGGCGGCAGGTAGAAGTCCACGATCTCGGGAAAGGCGCGCTGCAGCAGCGGCACGAACAGCTCATTGAGCGCCAGACCCAGCATGGCGGGCTCGTCGGGCGGCTTGCCCGTGTAGGTGCCGTGGTAGAGCGCGCCCTCGCGCTGGGTGATGCGCTCCACGGTGAGCACGGGGAACTCGGCGCACTCGTTGTAGTAGCCCGTGTGGTCGCCGTAGGGGCCTTCGAGGGCATGGCGCCAGCCGCTCGCATGGCCGGCATCGGGGTGGATGTGGCCTTCGAGCACGATCTCGGCGTGCGCGGGCACCTGCAAGGGCACGCCGAGCGCCGGCGCGACCTCGGTGCGCGCGCCGCGCAGCAGGCCCGCGAACTGGTATTCCGAGAGGCTGTCGGGCACCGGCGTTACGGCGCCCAGGATGGTGGCCGGGTCCGCGCCGATGGCCACGGCCACGGGGTAGGGCTGGCCGGGGTGCCGGCGGCAGTGCTCGGCGAAGTCCTGCGCGCCGCCGCGGTGCGCGAGCCAGCGCACGATGAGCTCGTTCCTCGACAGCACCTGCTGGCGGTAGATGCCCAGGTTCTGGCGCGGCTTGTCCGGCCCGCGCGTGATGGTCAGGCCCCAGGTGACGAGCGGCGCCACGTCGCCGGGCCAGCAGTGCAGGATGGGCAGGCGGGCCAGGTCCACGTCGGGGCCTTCCTGCACGATCTGCTGGCAGGGCGGGCGCCGCACCGTGGCGGGGGCCATGCTCCACAGGGTCTTGACCAGGCTGCGCCGGCCCCACAGGTCCTTCATGCCGCGCGGCGGCTCGGGCTCCTTCAGGGCGGCGAGCGCCTCGCCGAAGGCGCGGATCTCGTGCAGGCCCGCCACGCCCAGCGCGCGCGCCACGCGCCCGGGCGTGCCGAACAGGTTGGTGAGCACGGGCATGGCGTGGCCCGTGGGCCGCTCGAACAGCAGCGCCGGGCCGCCCGCGCGCAGCACGCGGTCGCTGAGCGCGGTCATTTCGAGGTGGGGCGAGACGGGTTCGGCGATGCGGCGCAGCTCGCCCGCGGCTTCGAGCCGGGCGAGGAAGCCGCGCAGGTCACGGTCGGTCATTTTGAGTGAAAATGGCCTGCAGCGCCCATTGGGTAAGCGCAAGCAGCTATCAATTCAGGAATTTTCGGGCAGCCCCTGCCAGCGCGGCGCGAGGCCGTGCGCGATGTCCAGCAGGTCGAGCGCGCGCGCCACGGAGTGCTGCACGATCTCGTCCACCGTGGCGGGGCGCTGGTAGAAGGCCGGCACGGGCGGGCAGCAGACCGCGCCCATCTCGGTCACCGTGGCCATGTTGCGCAGGTGCACGAGGTGCAGGGGCGACTCGCGCACGAGCAGCACGAGGCGGCGGCGCTCCTTGAGCGCCACGTCGGCCGCGCGCGTGAGCAGGTTGTCGGACAGCCCGTGGGCGATGGCCGCGAGCGTGCGCATGGAGCACGGCGCCACCACCATGCCGTGCGCCGCGAACGAGCCGCTCGCGATGGCCGCGCCCACGTTGCGCACGTCGTGCACCACGTGGGCCAGGGCCTCGGCGCTGGCGCGGTCCATGTCCAGCTCGTGGCGCAGGTTGCGCCAGCCGGCGTCGGACACGACCAGGTGCGACTCCACCCCCGCCGTGGCGCGCAGCGCCTGCAGCAGGCGCACGCCGTACACCGCGCCGCTCGCGCCCGAGATGCCGACCACGATGCGGCGCGGCTCAGCCATGCCCGGGCGCCTGCAGCGGGTGCGCGCGCAGGTCGGCCTGCACGTGGTCGAGCACCAGGGCGGCCTGGTCCGCATCGAAGTCCTCGTGCACGCGCTTCTTCACGCCGTACTGGTGCAGCAGGTAGTGGCGCGCGGGCGCGATGCCGTGGCGCGCGAGGCTGCTCTTCACGCAGGCCAGCGGGCAGCCGTCGAGCGCAAGGATGGGGCGGCCCGAGCGCGCGATCTTCATGAGGTGCGGCACGTCGCCGCCCACGCCCGCGATGCACGACATCTCGGCCACGCCGCGCCGGTCGAGCTGCAGCGCCACGTGGTTGGCCAGTTGCGCGGCGCTGGAGCAGCCCGAGCACGAATAGACCAGCGGCAGGCCGGGCAGGGGCTGGTCCTTCATGGCTGGCCTCCGGACGTGCCCGTCAGGCGCGCCAGCACCGCGCGCGGGCTCCAGTGGCGCGGGTCGAGCACGGGCAGCTCGAGCGCGTCGAGCGCGTTCTTGACCACCAGGCCCAGCTCGGTGTCGCCCTCCATCACGAGGCGGCGGTTGAAGAACAGCGTGTCCGGATCCTGGCGGCGCTGCGCGAGCAGCAGGAAGTCCTGCGCGTTGGCACTCACCGTGAGGTCGGGCGTGCCGCCCGGCGCGCGGGGCGCGAAGCGCTGGCCCGTCCACGCGAAGTCGAAGGCCAGGCCCGCGTCGCGCACGCGGATGCGCAGGCGCTTGTGCAGCAGCAGCGCGCGCACGTCGTCCGGCAGGTGGCGCGCGAGCGCGAGGTTGACCGCGGCCGCGAGCAGGAGGGAGCCCGGGTAGCCGGGCAGGCGCGAGAGCGCGGCGCCCACGGGGCGCGGCAGCGTGAAGGGGGTGGGGACGGAGGCAGTCATCATGGCAGGGCGACGAAGCGCAGCACGGTGAAGAAGTGGCAAGCGCTGCCACCCAGGACGAACAAATGCCACCAGCCGTGGCCGTGGCGCACGCGGTGGTCGGTGGCGTAGAAGGCGATGCCCACGGTGTAGCAGGCGCCGCCCGCGAGCAGCCAGGCGAAGCCCGCGGGCCCGAGCGCGCGCCACAACGGCACCACGGCCACGAGCGCGAGCCAGCCCATGGCCACGTAGAGCGCGAGCGAGAGCCGCCGCGCGCCGCGCGCGAGCCACACCTCCTGCGCGATGCCCAGCAGCGCGAGCCCCCACACCACGCCCAGCAGCGACCAGCCCCAGGCGCCGCGCAGCGACACCAGCGCAAACGGCGTGTAGCTGCCCGCGATGAGCAGGTAGATGCTGCAGTGGTCGAGCTTGCGCAGCACGGCCTTGGCCTGCCCGCGCACGCTGTGGTAGGCCGTGGAGGCCGCGTAGAGCGCCACCAGCATGGCGCCGTAGACGCTGAAGGCCACGATCTTCCACGGGTCCGCGAGCCGCGCGGCCAGCGCCACGAGCACGGCCGTGCCCGCCACCGCGAGCAGGGCGCCCACCGCGTGGCTGATGCTGTTGAAGCGCTCGCCCGCGTACATGGTCAGGCCGCCACCTGTTCCAGCCCCGGCCGGCCGTGCCAGTAGCCGTTGCAGGGCGCATCGGGCATGAAGGGCCGCAGGCGTTCGAGCGCGCCCGGCTGCGGCGCGCGGCGCGCCGCGTCGAACGCGGCGATGACCTGCTCCATGTGCCGGGACTGCGGGGACAGGCGCACCAGGTCCACGCCCAGCGCGCGCAGCGCGGGCATGTCGTCCACGAGGTTGTGCACGCGGGCCGACTGGGTCTGGATGCCGTTGAGCACCAGGAAGCCCTCGCCCTCGCGCGTTTGCAGCAGCTGCCCGTCGGGGTGCTCGATGCAGCGAAAGCCGCAGTCGTCCTTGGGCAGGTTGTAGTGGCGCGCGGTGAAGCAGCGCGCCGAGAACGCTAGCGGCATGCGGCCGTAGGCGAAGACCTCGGTCTCCAGGCCCGCGGGCTTGTCCCGCAGCAGCACGGCCAGGTCGGCCTGGCGCATTTCCAGCGGCATGACCCAGCGGCGCGCGCCCAGGCCGGCCATCCAGCGCAGCGCGTCGGGGTTGAACAGGTTGAGCTGGGGGCCGGCCACGAACGGGCGCCGGCCCGCGAGGTTGTGCACGGCGCCCATGTCGTTGGCTTCGACGAGGAATTCCTCGTCCCGCACTATCTTGTGCATGGCCGCCACGTCGGACGTGGATTCGAGCAGCACCATGGTGGACAGCACGGCCTCCTTGCCCGCATCGCGCAGCATGCGCGCGATGTCGATCCAGTCGCTCTGGCGCAGCTCGCGGCGGCGCGAGCACACGGCCTCGCCGAGGTAGACCACGTCCACGGGCGTTTCGGCCATGGCCTGGTAGAAATCGAAAACGGTATCGCGCGGCCAGTAGTACTGCAGCGGACCAAGGGCTAGCTTCATGGCTTCATTTCCAGGGGCGGTGGTAGGCGCCCAGCGTGTGCTGCTGGCCTTCGGCAACCTGGTCGAGGCTCGCCATCCAGGCCGTCTTGGGCGCGTACAGGTGGCCCTGCGCCATGCAGTGGTCGATGGCCTCGCGCCACACCTGCGTGACCTGCGCCACGTAGGCGGGGCTGCGCTGGCGGCCTTCGATCTTGAAGGCGCGCACGCCCATCTTCACGAGCTGGGGCAGCAGCTCCAGGGTGTTGAGGCTGGTGGGCTCCTCCAGCGCGTAGTAGCTGCTCTCGCCGCCCACGTCGAAGCGGCCCTTGCACAGCGTGGGGTAGCCCGCGTTCTCGCCGTTGCCGTAGCGGTCGATGAGCACGCCGTTCAGGCGCGACTCCAGGCCCTGGGGCGTCTCCTGCCAGCGCACGGCCTTGGCGGGCGAGCACACGCCGTGCGTGTTGGGCGACTCGCCCGTGGCGTAGGACGAGAGCGCGCAGCGCCCCTCGACCATCACGCACAGGCTGCCGAAGCCGAAGACCTCGATCTCCACCGGCGTGCGCTGCACCACCTGGCGCACCTGCTCGAGCGAGAGCACGCGCGGCAGCACGGCGCGCTGGATGCCGAACTGCGCGTGGTAGAAGTTGATGGCCTCGTGGTTCGTGGCCGAGCCCTGCACCGACAGGTGCAGGCGCAGGCCCGGGTGCTGGCGCGCCGCGTACTGCATGAGGCCGGGGTCGGCCAGGATCACGGCGTCCACGCCCCAGTGGGCCGCGCGGTCCAGCGCCGCGCGCCAGGGCGCGGGGTTGGCGGCCTGCGGGTAGGTGTTGAGCGCGAGCAGCACCTTGCGCCCGCGCGCATGGGCGTAGGCGATGCCCTGCCGGATCGCGGCCTCGTCGAAGTTCAGCCCCGCGAAGTTGCGTGCGTTGGTCGCGTCGCGCAGGCCCAGGTAGACGCAGTCCGCGCCCTGGTCCACCGCGGCCTTGAGCGCGGGCAGGCTGCCCGCGGGGCAGACCAGTTCGGGCGCGCCCGCAGCGGGCGGCTGCACAGCGGCAGCGCCGGTGGCGCTTGCTTCGTCCATCACAAAATGTCCTCGTATCGTGCGGCGAAGAACACCGCATGGCCGGGCATCTTGCGGCGCGCAGGCACCGGCGCCGCTGATCTTTGTCAACGCCACGGCACAATGCCGGAGGAAATCGCTCGGCCTTGACCCACCCCCCATGAACAAGAACCTGTGGCTGCTGTCCCTGTGCCAGGGACTCTTCCTCACCAACAACGTGGTGTTCATCGCCATCAACGGCCTGGTGGGCCTGCAGCTCGCGCCCTACGGGTGGATGGCCACGCTGCCCGTGATGGGCTACGTGGTGGGCGGCGCGCTGTCCACGGCCCTGGTGGCGCGCACGCAGCGGCGCTGGGGGCGGCAGGCCTCGTTCCAGATCGGCCTGGCCGTGGCCGTGAGCTCGGCCGTGCTGTGCGCCGTGGCGGCGTTCACGCGGCAGTTCTGGCTGCTGTGCGCGGCCACGGTGGTGGCGGGCTACTACAGCGCCAACGGGCAGCTCTACCGCTTCGCGGCGGCCGAGCTCGCGGCCCCGGCGTTCCGCGAGAAGGCCGTGTCCCTGGTGCTCGCGGGCGGGCTGCTGGGCGCCGTGGCGGGCCCCAACCTGGCCAACCACACGCGCAACCTGTTCAGCGTGCCGTTCGCGGGCGCCTACGTGGCGCTGGTCGTGGTGGCGCTCGTATCCATGGCCTGCATGGCGGGCATCCGCTTCGAGCCGCTCGCCCCGGCCCAGGGCCCGGCGCAGCCCCAGGGCCGCCCGGTGGCCGCGCTGATGCGCGAGCCCGCCTTCCTCGTGGCGGCGCTCGGGGCCGCGCTGGGCTACGGGGTGATGAACCTGCTGATGGCCGCCACGCCGCTGGCCATGCAGGTGTGCGGCTATGCGTTCGGCGACGCGGCGCTGGTGCTCGAGTGGCACGTGATCGGCATGTTCGCGCCGGGCTTCTTCACGGGGCACCTGATCAAGCGCTTCGGCGTGCCGCGCGTGATGGGCGCAGGCGTGCTGCTCAACGCGATCTGCGTGGCCGTGGCGCTGTCGGGCGTGGAGCTCGAGCGCTTCGTGGCCGCGCTGTTCCTGCTGGGCGTGGGCTGGAACTTCCTCTTCACCGGCAGCACCGCACTGGCGCTGCAGGCCTACCGGCCCGAGGAAAAGGACCGCGCCCAGGCCGCGATCAACTTCTGCGTGTTCGCCACCATGGCGCTGACCTCGTTCGCCTCGGGCGCGCTGGTGACCACGCAGGGCTGGACGCTGCTCAACTGGGGCTCGCTGCTGCCGATCGGCGCGACAGGCCTGGCGCTGCTGTGGCTGGCGGGCAAGCGGCGGGCCGCCGCAAGCTACTGAATCAATAGCTGCTTGCGCGCTCTGGGCGGGCGTGAGAGGCCCATTTGGCTTAAACCTTGTCCAACCACTGCCGCAGTTTCTCGAACACCGGGTCGGCCAGTTCCTCGCTCTCGTTGAACAGCTCGTGGTACAGCGGCGCGAAGCAGTGCGGCTGCACGCAGGCCCGGGGCGCGGCGGCGGCGAAGGCGCGGCTGCCCGCGGGGTTGACGAGGCGGTCGGCACCGGCCCACATCAGCAGCGTGGGCACCGTCCAGCCCGCGGCCTGGGCCACGGTGGCGGGCCCGCCTTCGGCGATGAAGCGCGCCAGCCGCGCGCTGATGCGGTCGTGGCACAGCGGGTCGGCCCGGTAGGCGCGCGGCACAGCCGGGTCGTGCGAGAGGTACTGTGCGTCGAGCCCGTTGCCCACGCGCAGGTTGGGCGCGATGCGCGGCAGCGTGGCGACGAGGAATTTCTGCACCGGGTTCAGCCCCGCGTCGAGCGCGGGCGAGGAGAGCACGAGCGCCTCCACGGGCCGCAAGCGCAGCGCCACGAAGCGCGCCGCCACCAGCCCGCCCATGCTGTGGCCCAGCAGCACCAGCGGCTGGCCCGCGGGCATGCGGGTGCGCGTGGCGTCCACGAGGTCGGCCAGGTCGTCGAGCAGGCGCGTGTCGGCGGTGAGCCCGCCGCGCGGCCCGCCCGATTCGCCGTGGCCGTACTGGTCGTAGCCGCGCACGGCGTAGCCCCAGGCGTTGAGCCGGCGCGCGAGCGTGTCGTAGCGGCCCACGTGCTCGCCCAGGCCGTGCACGAGGAGCACGGTGGCGCGCGCAGGCCCGTCCAGGGGCCAGTCCTGCACGGCCAGGTTCTCGCCATCGCTGGCGGTGAAGGTGGCCAGCGTGGTGGCGGGAGCGTCCACCATCATGCCGTGGCGCACGCGGCAGGCAGTGCGGCGATGACCTGGGCCACGGCGGCGGTGAGCTTCTTGGCGTAGGGCACGTGCAGGAATTCGTTGGGGCCGTGCGCGTTGCTCTTGGGGCCAAGCACGCCGCAGACCATCATCTGCGCGCGCGGAAAGCCCTGGCTGAGCAGGTTCATGAGCGGGATGGTGCCGCCCTGGCCGATGTAGCCGCAGGGCGCGCCGAAGTGGGCCTGGCTCGCGGCGTCGAGCGCGCCCTCGAACCATGGCGCCACCTCCGGCGCGTTCCAGCCGCTGGCAGCGCCGCTGGCCTCGAACGTGACCTTGGCCTGGTAGGGCGCGTTGTCTTCGAGCAGCGCCTTCATCGCCTGCACGCACTGCGCGGCATCCACCAGCGGCGGCAGGCGCAGGCTGAGCTTGAAGGCCGTGTAGGGCCGCAGCACGTTGCCCGCGTTCTGCAGCGTGGGAAAGCCCTCGGCGCCGGTCACGCTGAGCGTGGGCTCCCAGGTGCGGCGGATCAGCGCCTCGGTGGGGTCGGTGGTGGTGGGCAGGGCGAAGGCCGTGCTGCCGCCGCAGTCGTAGTGCGCCCAGGGGAAGCGCCGGTACACCTCGTCGCCCAGGATGGCGGCGGTGGCGCGCGCCTGGGCCAGGCGCCCGGGCGGCACCGCGCAGTGGAAGCTCGCGGGCAGCAGGCGGCCCGTGGCCGAGTCCTCCAGCCGGTCGAGCACCTGGCGCATGATGCGGAACGACGAGGGTACGAGGCCCGAGGCGTCGCCCGAGTGCACGCCCTCGGTGAGGATCTCCACCTTCAGCGTGCCGCTGGCCATACCGCGCAGGCTGGTGGTGAGCCAGAGCTGGTCGTAGTTGCCCGCGCCGCTGTCGAGGCAGATCACGAGGGCCACGTCGCCCAGGCGGCCTTTGAGCGCGTCGATGTAGGGCAGCAGGTCGCCCGAGCCGCTTTCCTCGCAGGTCTCGATCAGACCCACGATGCGCGGGTGCGGCACGTTCTGGCGCTTCAATTCCTGCACGGCGGCGATGCTGGCGTACACCGCGTAGCCATCGTCGGCGCCGCCGCGGCCATAGAGCTTGCCGTCCTCGTATTTCGGCGTCCACGGCCCCAGGTCGCTGCGCCAGCCCTCGAACTCGGGCTGCTTGTCGAGGTGGCCGTACATCAGCACCGTCTGCGTGGACTGCGGCTGCGTGGCCGCCACCTCGAAGAACAGCACCGGCGTGCGGCCGGGCAGGCGCACGATCTCGAGCGCCAGGCCCTCCACCTTCTGCGCCTCGACCCACGCGGCGGCGTTGCGCAGCACCGTGTCGAGCAGGCCCTGCGCGGCCCAGTCGGGCGCGAACATGGGCGACTTGGCGGGGATGCGGATGTAGTCGGTGAGCTGGGGCAGGATGCTGTCGTCCCAGGTGCGGCCGATCCGTTCGAGCGCTTCGGCGCTCTGGAGCATGGCAGGGGCGATGCGGGCGTTCATGGGCAGATCCTCGATCAGAGCTTGGACGATGGGAAGGTTTCGGGATTGTCCCGCAGCGAGGCCTCCGAGGCCAGCCGCCGCAGCCCGGCCGCGGCCTCGACGCGGTTGCGGCCGCCTTGCTTGGCGCGGTACATGGCGCGGTCGGCGGCGTCGATGAGCATGTCCCAGCTGTCGCCGTTCTCGAGCCGCCCGCCGAAGACGCCGATGCTCACCGTGACGGACAGCGACTTGCCCTCCCAGTGGCAGGGCGATTGCGCCACGCTCTGGCACAACTGGCGCGCCAGCTCCAGCGCGCCCTTGAGGCCCGTATCGGGCAGCAGCACGAGGAACTCCTCGCCGCCGTAGCGGCCCACCAGGTCCTGCGTGCGCACGCGCTCGCGCAGCACGTCCACCACGCGGCACAGCACCTGGTCGCCCGCCAGGTGGCCGTGCACGTCGTTGATCTGCTTGAAGTGGTCGATGTCCAGCATCAGGAGCGCGATGGGCTCGCGCATGCGGATGGCGCGCGCCACGTCGCGGTCGAGCGCCAGGATGATGGAGCGGCGGTTGGCCGCGCCCGTGAGCGGGTCCGTGGCCGCCATGCGGCGGTTGCCGTCGTCGAGCCGGTCCCTGGACATGAAGATGAAGCCCAGCGACGCGGTGAGCACCGTGATGAACGAGCTCAGGAAGGTCAGGCTCTGCACCGTGCTGCCGCCCAGCATCTCGGCGGCCTGCGCACGGCCCAGGAGCGCCGCGAGCACGCGCACGGTCAGCACCACGGCCTGCACGCCCAGCCCCGCCATGAGCAGCGCCGCCCCGCGCCCCGGCCTGGAGTGGACGGGCGCGCGCAGCGCCCACAGCAGCAGGCCGATCTGGACCACGAAGACCGAGCAGCCCAGCACCACGCGCGCCGCGTACCAGTCGAGCAGGAAGGGGTACCCCAGGACCACGCACGCGACGGGCAGCGCCATCTGCCAGTGCGGCCAGGGCCGCCCCTGGAACTGGCGCACGGCCACCAGCCACGCCGCCAGCGTGGCCCCGAAGAGCGCGTTGGCCACCACCATGGAGACCCAGTCGGGGATGCGCCCCCGCAGGCCCAGCAGCACCAGGCCCAGGGAGTGCAGGAACAGGCCCATCGCCCACCAGCCCATGCCTTCGCGGCGCTGCCCCCAGCCCACGATGGCCATCACACCCGACAGGACCACCGAGGACACGATGATCATCAAAAGCATGGTGGGGACATCGGCGTGCATGGGGCGTCGTGGCGAAAAAACGGCTGGAGCCAGTATGCCCCAGCGGCGCCCCGGCCCGCCGTCCCGGGCGGGGGCGGCTCAGCCGTGCGGGAGCGCCGCAGGGGGCGCTGCCACCGCCACGGCGGCCTCGCCCGGCTCCTCGGTGAGCTTGAACACGCGCACGGCGCCCACGAGGCGCGTAGCCTGGTCGCGCAGGCTTTGCGCGGCGGCGGCCGACTCCTCGACCAGCGCGGCGTTCTGCTGCGTCATCTGGTCGAGCTGGTTCACGGCGGTGTTGACCTGGCTGATGCCGTCCGACTGCTCGGACGCGGCGGCCGTGATCTCGCCGATGATGTCGCCCACGCGCTGCACCGAGCCCACGATCTCGTCCATGGTCGTGCCCGCGTTCTCCACCAGGCGCGCGCCCGACTCCACCTTTTCGACCGAGGCGCCGATGAGCGCCTTGATCTCCTTGGCCGCCTCGGCGCTGCGCTGCGCGAGGCTGCGCACCTCGCCCGCCACCACGGCGAAGCCCCGGCCCTGCTCACCCGCGCGGGCCGCTTCCACGGCCGCGTTGAGCGCGAGGATGTTGGTCTGGAACGCGATGCCGTCGATCACGCCGATGATGTCGGCGATCTTGCGGCTGCTCTGGTTGATGTCGCCCATGGTCGAGACCACCTCGCCCACCACGCGGCCGCCGCGCGCGGCCACCTCGGCGGCCGAGCTCGCGAGCTGGTTGGCCTGGCGCGCCGCGTCGGCCGACTGGCGCACGGTGGCCGTGAGCTGCTCCATGCTCTGCGCGGTTTGCGCCAGGCTGCTGGCCGTGGCCTCGGTGCGGGCCGACAGGTCCTGGTTGCCGCTGGCGATCTCGGCGCTGGCGGTGGTGATGCTGTCCACCGCCGTGCGCACCTGGTGCAGCATCTGCAGGTAACGCTGGCGCATGCCCTCCACCTCCTGCACGAGCGCGCCGATCTCGTCGCGCCGCGTGGTGCGGAAGGCCTCGGTGAGGTCGCCCTGCGCCACGAGCGTGATGGCCTGCGTGAGTTCGCGCAGCGGCTGGCTCACGCCCCGGCGCAGCACCATGAACAGCCCCGCGGCCAGCAGCGCCACGGCCAGGGCCATGAGGCCCCACACGGCCCAGGTGATGCGCTTCTGGCCCGCCATGGCCTCGCCGTCGGGCACCTCGGCCACCACCCACCAGCCGCTGGCCGTCTTGCGCACCAGGGCCCAGGGGTCTTCGCTCCCGCCGCCCAGCACCGGGGCGGCATGGCGCACGAAGCCGTCCTCGGCGCCGGCCAGCGCCTCGAAGAACGCCTTGGCCTGCGGGTAGGCCTCGAGCACCTTCTTGCCGCGCGCCGTGGGGTGGGCGAGGAACACGGCGTCGGCCAGCGACTGGTGCGGGTCGATCACGTAGGCGCCGCCGTGCTCGAAGAAGTGCGTCTGCGCGACCTGCTTGCCGAGCATGGCCTCGAACACGCTGATGTCGTTGCCGATGAACAGCAGCGCGATCACCTGGCCCGCCGCGTTCTTCATGGGCAGGTAGTAGCCCATGTAGGGCTTGCCGTTCACCAGGGTGCGGCCCACGTAGGGCTGGCCGGCGCGCACCTTGGCATAGGCGGAGCTGGCGTGCTCGAGCAGCGTGCCCTGCTGGCGCTCGCCCTTGTCGTTCTTGACCGAGGTGGTGATGCGGATGAAGTCGTCGCCCTTCTTCGCGAACACGGTGGCGATGCCGCCGGTCTCGTTCGCGAACTTGTCCACCGCGCCGTAGTCCTCGTTGACCAGCGCGCCGTAGCTGCGCAGCTCGCCCGAGCCCTCGTCGAGCTGCATGGTGGCCTCGAAGTAGCGCAGAAAGCCCTTCATCGTGAGCTGCACGAGCTCGCGGTTGGTGCTGTCGGTCGCGTCGATGGACTGGGCCACGCTCTGCACGGTGTCGCCCACGCTGCGCACGACCTGCGCGCGCGTGCTGCGCTCGGTCAGCACGGAGATGGCCAGGCCCACCACCAGCATCACCAGGGCCACCAGCCCGATCGCCAGCAGCGTGACCTGGCGCGCCACGGAACGGTTGTTGGCGGGGGATGCGGCCATGCGTGTTGTCTCCTTGGAAGTGCGCGGGGCTGGCGTTTGCGTGGCCCGGCGGCATACTTTAGGAGAGAGTGTCGTTACATTTGATAACGCATTCCCTTACGCAATTGCACGGACTAGGGCGCCCCCCGATCCAGGTTCGGCCGTCCTGCACCGCCTGCCGCCCTTTCAAGCCCAATTGGCCTGCAACGCCCATGGGTAAGGCGCAAGCAGCTACGCTTTAAATAGCAAATCTCGCAAGCTTCAGCGGCTGGCGCCCACGCGGAACACGTCCACCGAGTGGATCAGCCCCTCGGCCTGGGTGTGCAGGCTTCCGGCGGCGGCGGCCATCTGCTCGACCAGCGCGGCGTTCTGCTGCGTGTCCTGGTCCATCTGCGTGATCGCGGAGCCGATCTGGCCCACGCCCTGGCTCTGCTCCGCGCTGGCGGTGCTGATCTCGCCCACGATGTCGGTCACGCGCCGGATGGCGCCGACGACTTCGGTCATGGTGGCGCCGGCCTTGTCCACCAGGGTGGAGCCCTCCTCCACGCGCCCGACGCTGGCGGTGATGAGGCCCTTGATTTCCTTGGCGGCCTCGGCACTGCGGCCGGCCAGGCTGCGCACCTCGCCCGCCACCACCGCGAAGCCCCGGCCCTGCTCGCCCGCGCGCGCCGCTTCCACGGCGGCATTCAAGGCAAGGATGTTGGTCTGGAAGGCGATGCCGTCGATCACGCCGATGATGTCGGCGATCTTGCGGCTGCTGTCGTTGATGCCTCTCATGGTCTCGACGACCTGGGCCACCACTTCGCCGCCCTGGCTGGCCACGCTGGATGCGTTGATGGCCAGTTGGTTGGCCTGGCGCGCGTTGTCGGCGTTCTGCTGCACGGTGGCGCCCAGCTCGTCCATGGCCGAGGCCGTCTGCGCCAGCGCGGCGGCCTGGCGCTCGGTGCGGGCCGACAGGTCGTGGTTGCCCTGCGCGATCTCGGCGCTGGCGCCACGCACGCTGCCGCTGGCATCGCGCACCGCGGCGACGGCCGCGCGCATGCGCACCAGGGCGTCGCGCATGGCCACGGCGGCGTGGGTGGTGACGGGGATGCGATCCACGTCCAGGCTGATGCCCTCAGGCCGGTCCACGGCGGCGATCAGCTCGCGCAATTCGTCGCCCTGGCGCGCGGTCTGCTGCATGCGGATGGCCATGGCGACTTCGAGCACGGTCTGGATCACCACATAGGCCGCGTGCAGCAGGATGCGCGCGAAGTCGGGCTGCGTGGTGCAGTAGAAGCCGAAGCCCGCCGCCTGCAGCCGGTCGAACAGCACGTGGTGCACGGCGAACAGCCCGGCCGCCAGCACGATGGGCCGCCAGTCGCGGTACACCAGCATGATGGCCAGCGTGACGAAGACGCCGAAGTGGTATTCGATGGTGCCGCGCGACACCTGGATATGCACCACCACCAGGCCCACCAGCGCCGTGCAGAGCACCAGGCGCCCGGGCAGCGTGCCGCGCGCCCCCCAGAAGGCGATCACGCCGATGCCGAACAACGGCAGCGAGGCGCCCAATGCGATGCCGAGGGCATCGTGCGCCACGCCGAGCGCGATGGCGCCCAGCAGGCTCAGCACGCAGGCGATCAGCACCACGCGGTCGCCGATGAAGGCCTGCTCCTCCAGGCTGGTGCGGGCGGCGGGAGCGGGCAGAGCTTGCATGACGGGACCGGAAGGATGGCGCGGGGGGACTGGACTATCCGCCCCCGCCTCCCAGGTAGCTACTTGTTATTCTTTTTTGACAATTCGCGCGCCCACCGGGGAACGCTCAGTCGTGCTCGAAGTGGAACACCGCCGTACCCGCGCGCGCGTTGGGCAGGAAGCGCACCTCGCGCCCGTCCTGCAGGCCGAAGGCGTCGATCACGCGCAGGCGGTTCTTGCCCGCGAGCACCTCGAAGTCCTTGTACGTGCCCACGCGGATGTTGGGCGTGTCGTACCACTGGTAAGGCAGGCGCCGCGTGACGGGCATGCGCCCGCGCAGCACCGACAGGCGGTTGGGCCAGTGCGCGAAGTTGGGAAAGGCGACGATGCCCGAGCGGCCGATGCGCGCCGTCTCGCGCAGCATGGTCTCGGCGTTGCGCAGGTGCTGCAGCGTGTCGATCTGCAGCACCACGTCGAAGCTGTTGTCCTCGAAGATGGCCAGGCCGTCCTCGAGGTTGAGCTGCAGCACGTTCACGCCGCGGCGCGCGCAGGCGAGGACGTTGGCGTCGTCGTACTCCACGCCATAGCCGGTGCAGCCGCGTTCGCGCTGCAGGAACGACAGCAGCGCGCCGTCGCCGCAGCCCAGGTCGAGCACGCGCGAGCCCGGGGGCACGAGGCGGGCGATGGCCTGCATGGTGGTCTTCTCGGTCATGCCAGCTCCTTGGCGATGTTCTCGAAGTACGAGCGCACCACGGCCATGTAGCGCGCGTCTTCGAGCAGGAAGGCGTCGTGGCCGTGCGGCGCGTCGATCTCGGCGTAGCTCACGTCGCGGTGGTTGTCGAGCAGGGCCTTGACGATCTCGCGGCTGCGCGCGGGCGCGAAGCGCCAGTCGGTCGTGAAGCTCACGAGCAGGAACCGGGCCCGCACCCCGGCCAGCGCCTGCGTAAGGCTGCCGCCGTGGCGCAGCGCGGGGTCGAAGTAGTCGAGCGCGCGGGTGATGAGCAGGTAGGTGTTGGCGTCGAAGTAGTCGCTGAACTTGTCGCCCTGGTAGCGCAGGTAGCTCTCGATCTGGAACTCGATGTCCTGCGTGCTGTACTTCAGCTCCAGCCCTTCTCTCAACTGGCGGCCGAACTTCTCGTTCATCACGTCGTCACTCAGGTACGTGATGTGGCCGATCATGCGCGCGATGCGCAGGCCGCGCTTCGGGACCACGCCGTGCTGGTAGAAGTGGCCGCCGTGGAAGTCCGGGTCGGTCACGATGGCGCGGCGCGCCACCTCGTTGAAGGCGATGTTCTCGGCCGTGAGGTTGGGGGCGCTGGCCACCACCACGGCGTGGCGCATGCGCTCGGGGTACTGCAGCGCCCATGAGAGCGCCTGCATGCCGCCCAGGCTGCCGCCCATGACGGCGGCGAGCTGCTGGATGCCCAGGGCATCGAGCAGCCGCGCCTGGGCGTTGACCCAGTCCTCGACGGTAACGACGGGGAAATCCGCGCCGTAGACCTGGCCCGTGCCGGGGTTCACGTGCATAGGGCCGGTGGAGCCGAAGCACGAGCCCAGGTTGTTCACGCCGATCACGAAGAAGCGGTTGGTGTCCACGGGCTTGCCCGGGCCGATCATGTTGTCCCACCAGCCCTCGCTCCTGGGCTGGCCCTCGTAGACGCCCGCGACGTGGTGCGAGGCGTTGAGCGCATGGCACACGAGCACGGCGTTGGAGCGGTCGGCATTGAGCGTGCCGTAGGTCTCGTAGGCGAGGTCGTAGCCGCGGATGGAGGCCCCCCCCTGCAGCGGCAGGGCCTCCGGGAAGTGCATGGACTGGGGCGTGGCGATGAAGGACATGAAAAAACCCGGCATCGCTAAAAACGAGGCCGGGTTCGCTGGTTTCGTCTTTAGCAGGATTTATAAAGCGCCCGCAAGCGGTGGCAAATCGGCGCGTCGGCCATTATGGATCAATTCGGCATGAACAGCGCCAACAGCCCCAGCACGAGGAAGATGACGGCCGACACCACGTGCACGGCGCGGATCGGCACGCGCCGCGTGATGCGCTCGCCCAGCCACACCACGGGCGCGTTCGCGAGCATCATGCCCAGCGTGGTGCCCGCCACCACCCAGGCGTAGGCGGAGTACCTGGCCGCGAGCATCACGGTGGCGATCTGCGTCTTGTCGCCCATCTCGGCCAGGAAGAACAGCACCACCGTGGTGCCGAACACGCCGAAGCGGCCGGCGCCGGCGCCCTCGTCCCCGTCGAGCTTGTCGGGGATCAGCATCCACACCGCCATCGCGATGAAGGAGACTCCGAGGATCCAGCGCAGCACCTCGGGCCCGAGCACCGTGGTCACCCAGGCCCCGACGGCGCCCGCCAGCGCATGGTTCACGATGGTGGCGGTGAAAATGCCCAGCACGACCGGCCAGGGCTTGCGGAACTTGGCGGCCAGCACGAGCGAGAGCAGCTGGGTCTTGTCGCCCATCTCGGCGAGCGCGACGATGGAGGTAGAAACGAGGAAGGCTTCCATGGCGTGGGGGTTCTTGTCCGGCCGGATGGAATGAAAACGCATTGACCGCGCTCCGACTCCGGCCAATGGGATCGGTGCGCAGTCAATGGTCTCGCCCAGCCGTGAAGCCGCATGCGCCATAGGCCGCTGGACGAATCCGCGGCCCAAGTCTGTTGACGCATGCCCCGGCGCATTGCACGCCGGGCGGGCTACTCCCCAAAGACAGGCGGCGATTCTAATGGAAAACCCGCCCAAAGTGTTGCAACCACGCCCCAGCGGTGCGCACGCCGTGGCCCATAATGACCGGGCCTTTTTGCTTTGCAAAAAAGCATCTGCGGTGTCTGGTCAGTTTCGCGTCTTTGAGTCGTCACGGGTTTGCTGATTGCGTCGGGCTCCATCGCGTTTTCATGTTTTTTCAGGAGTCCCTCATGGGCAACAAACTGTACGTGGGCAACCTGCCCTATTCCTTCCGCGACGGCGACCTCGAGCAAACCTTCAGCGCCTACGGCGCGGTCAACAGCGCCAAGGTCATGATGGAGCGCGACACTGGCCGTTCCAAGGGCTTCGGCTTCGTCGAAATGGGCAGCGATGCCGAGGCACAGGCCGCCATCTCGGGCGTGCACGGCCAAAACCATGGCGGCCGCGACCTCGTGGTCAACGAAGCCCGCCCGATGGAGCCCCGCCCCCCGCGCAGCGGCGGTTTCGGCGGCGGCCGCTCCGGTGGCTTTGGCGGTGGCGGCGGATACGGTGGCGGCGGCCGCTACTGATATGGGCAAGGTTGCAGGCCGTTTGCGGCGTGGCCGCTACAGCCTGCAACGCCGCTTGCTTTTTTGAAGAATTTGTGGCGCATAATGCGCAAGGCTGGGTTTCCAGCCAAGTTTGCGGTGATCCGTCAGTTTCGCGCAGAGTGCGTCTCAAGATAAGCTGGCCGCGTTTTCGGGACTCCATCGCTTTCCGCTAGTTCATGGTTTTTTAGGAGTCCCTTGATGGGCAATAAACTGTATGTCGGCAACCTGCCCTACTCGGTGCGCGACAGTGATCTGGAACAGGCCTTCGGCCAGTTCGGCGCCGTGACCAGCGCCAAGGTCATGATGGAGCGCGACACTGGCCGCTCCAAGGGCTTCGGCTTCGTCGAGATGGGCAGCGATGCCGAGGCGCAAGCCGCTATCAACGGCATGAACGGCCAGCCGCTGGGCGGCCGCAGCATCGTGGTCAACGAGGCCCGCCCGATGGAACCCCGTCCTCCGCGCAGCGGCGGCTTCGGCGGTGGCGGTGGTGGCCGCAGCGGCGGTTTTGGCGGCGGCGGTGGTGGTTATGGCGGCGGCCGCGAAGGCGGTGGCGGCTATGGCGGCGGCGGCCGGGGCGATGGCGGCGGTGGTTTCCGCAGCCCCTACGGCTCGGGCTCGCGTAACGGCGGTGGTGGTGGCCGAGGCGGCTACGGCGGCGGCAACAGCTACTGACAAGCTACCCAGAGCGCCACGCGCACGATGAAAAGGCTCCTTCGGGAGCCTTTTTGCTTTGCTACGCGCCCTCGCGGTGCTTGCGCGGGCGGCCCGCGAGGGCCCGGTCGAACAGCGCATTGGGCAGCAGGCGCAGCAGCTTGGCCACCACGCCCATCTGCCACGGAATGACGCGGTAGCTCGCGCCTGCCGCGATGGCGTCGAAGGCCCGCGCCGCGAAATCCTGCGGGGCCATGAGGAAGGGCATGGCGTAGCGGTTTTCGCGCGTGAGCGGGGTGTCGATGTAGCCGGGGCAGATCGTGACCACGCGCACGCCCGAGGCCCGCAGCTCGCCGCGCAGGCTTTCGCAGTAGCTGATGACCGCCGCCTTGCTGCTGCAATACCCGCCATGCCCCGGCAGCCCGCGGATGCCCGCCACGCTGGCGATGCCCACGAGCCGCCCGCTGCCGCGCCGGGCCATGCCCGCCACGAAGGGCTGGAACGTGGCCGCCATGCCAACGTTGTTGGTGGCGTAGATGCGCGCCATCACCGCGATGTCGCCACGCTCGGCCGTGTCCATGCCGATGCTGATGCCCGCGTTGGCGATCACCACGTCGGGCAGGCCCTGGCGGGCGATGCAGGCCTCGCCCGCGGCCATGATGCTCTCGGGTTCGGCCACATCGGCACTATAGATTGCATAGCTGTCAGCACTGATCCCATGGGCGCTGGCCCATGTTTCCATCACCTCCGCGCGGCGCGCGGCCAGGGCCAGCCGGTAGCCCGCCTGGTGGTAGCGCGCGGCCAGCGCCTGGCCGATGCCGCTCGAAGCGCCAGTGATGAAGACCAGGGGGGCTGCCATATGCGTGCTCCTGGCGCCTTCAGCGGGCGGGCGCGGGCATGAGCAGGCCGTGCACGCGCCCGCGCAGCTGCAGCACCTGGTCGAGGTTGTCGTAGTCCATGCTGTCGGCCGTGAAGCGGTCGTTGCCGCGGGTGAGCGTCACGGGCAGGTGCGAGCGCACGCGCTCGTCGTTGGTCCAGGCGTGCAGGAACTCGCCCTGGAATTCGAGGCGCGGCAGCGTCTTGCCGCCGGGCTGGCGCAGGGGCTGGCGCGTGACCACCGCGTCGCCGAAGAGCTGCACCTCGGAGCCGTCGGCGTTGCTGAGCGCGCGGCGGGCCGTGGCCACGGTGACGCGCCCATCGGGCGAGACCGAGCGCATGCGCGCCTGGTCGATCTCGAGCGTGTCCGTGTCGGGGTAGTGGCGCGCCATCGTGCCCTGGATCTCGCTGTGCAGCCGGCCCGTGCCGTCGAAGGTCTTGACCGAGAACCCCTTCATGAAATAGTCCGGGTCGTGCCGTACGGGGCGCTGCGCCTCGGGCGCCAGCGGCACGGGCGCATTGCGCACCAGCCACCAGGTGCCCAGGGCCAGCAGGCCCATGAGCAGCACCGGCAGGTACAGCGACAGCCGGTCCCAGGAGCGGCGCAAGAGCGTGGTCATGCGTATTGCGCCAGCAGGCCCGCGTAGCGGCCGCTGGCCACGAGCAGCAGGTCGCAGAATTCGCGCGCGGCGCCGTCGCCGCCGCGCGCCTGCGTGACCCAGTGGGCCGCTGCGCGCACCTCGGCGTGGGCATTGGCGGGAGCGGCGGCCAGGGCGCTGCGGCGCATCACGGGCAGGTCGGGCCAGTCGTCGCCCATGGCGGCGGCCTGGTGCCAGGCCAGGCCCAGCGTGGCGAGGATCTCCTCGGCCGCGGGGCGCTTGTCCTCGGTGCCGAAGCGCGCGTGCTCCACGCCCAGGGCCGCCAGACGCAGGCGCAGCGCGGGCGCGTCGCGGCCGGTGATGACGGCCGGGGTGATGCCCGCGCGCTGCAGCAGCTTGATGCCGTGGCCGTCGAGGGTGTTGAAGCGCTTGAACGTTTCGCCCGTTTCGCCGAAGTACAGGCCGCCGTCGGTCAACACGCCGTCCACATCGAAGAAGGCCACGCGCACGTCCTGCGCGCGCAGCAGCAATTCGGGGTCGAAAGTGAGCACGGGCTGCATCAGATCACCTTCGCGCGCATGAGATCGCGGATGTGGACCATGCCCGCGAGCCGCCCCGCGGCATCGACCACGAGCACGCTGGTGATGCCGTGGCGCTCCATCATTTCGGCGGCATCGGCCGCGAGCGCGCCGGGCGCGATGGTGCGCGGCCCGGGGTGCATGACGGCCGCCGCCGTGGCCGTGCGCAGGTCGGCGCCGGCCTCGATGCGGCGGCGCAGGTCGCCGTCGGTGAAGATGCCGAGCACGGTGCCCCCGGCGTCCACGATGGCCGAGGCGCCCAGGCCCTTGGCGCTCATCTCGCGCATGAGCGCGCTGAACGAGGCCTCGGGGGCCACCTGCGGCACGTCGGCGCCGGTGCGCATCACGTCGCTCACGTGCGTGAGCAGCTTGCGCCCCAGCGCGCCGCCCGGGTGGGAGCGCGCGAAGTCCTCGGCGCGAAAGCCCCGCGCGTCGAGCAGGGCCACGGCCAGCGCGTCGCCCAGGGCGAGCTGGGCCGTGGTGCTGGTGGTGGGGGCGAGGTTGAGCGGGCAGGCTTCGCGCTCCACGCTGCTGTCGAGCACCACGTCGGCATAGCGCGCGAGCGTGGAGTCCGCCCCGCCCGTCATGGCCACGAGCGGCGCGCCCAGGCGCTTGAGCATGGGCAGGATAGCGGTGAGCTCGGCGCTCTCGCCGCTGTTGGAGATGGCGAGCACGAGGTCCTCGGCCGTGACCATGCCCAGGTCGCCGTGGCTGGCCTCGGCCGGGTGCACGAAGAAGGCGGGCGTGCCCGTGGAGGCCAGCGTGGCCGCGATCTTGCGGCCGATGTGGCCGCTCTTGCCGATGCCCATGACCACCACGCGCCCGCGCACCTGCAGCACGCGCTGCACGGCATCGGCGAAGCGAGCGTCCAGCCGCCCGGCCAGGGCCGTCAGGGCCGCGGCCTCGATCTCGAAGGTTTCGCGGGCGAGCCGCAGGGCCTGGGCGGCATCGAAGGGGGGCAAGGCGGGCATGCGGCGATTCTATCGGCGCACGCCCGCGGGGCGGGCCCGGGCGTCGGATAGCATCGGAGCTATGTCCTCCCTCGCCTTGACGCTGTTGTACCTGCTGGCCGCCGTGCTCGGCGTGGTGGTCTGCCGCAGCCTCAAGCTGCCCCCGATGCTGGGCTACCTGGCGGCGGGCATCCTGATCGGGCCCAACGCCCTGGCGCTGGCGCAGAACTCCGAAGGGGTGCGCCACCTGGGCGAGTTCGGCGTGGTGTTCCTGATGTTCTCGATCGGGCTGGAGTTCAGCCTGTCCAAGCTGCGGGCCATGCGGCGGTTCGTGTTCGGCCTGGGGCTGATGCAGGTGGCGTGCACCATGGCCGCCGGCATGGCCGGCGCGCTGCTGCTCGCACGCTGGCTGGGCAGCGCGTGGGACATGGGCTGGCAGACGGCGCTGGCGCTCTCGGGCACGCTGGCGATGAGCAGCACGGCCATCGTGGTCAAGCTCATGGCCGAGCGCGCGGAGATCGAATCCGAGCACGGCCGGCGCGTGCTGGGCATCCTCCTGTTCCAGGACCTGGCCGTGGTGCCGCTGCTGGTGCTGATCCCGGCGCTGGGCAGCTCGCCCGACCGGCTGCTCGTGGCCCTGGGGCTCGCGCTGCTCAAGGCGACCGTGCTGGTGGCGCTGCTGCTCACGGGCGGCCAGCGCGTGATGCGCTGGTGGCTCACGCTGGTGGCGCGGCGCAAGAGCGACGAGCTGTTCATGCTCAACCTGCTGCTGATCACGCTGGGCCTGGCCTGGCTGACCGAGCTGGCGGGCCTGAGCCTGGCGCTGGGTGCCTTCATCGCGGGCGTGCTGGTGTCCGAGACCGAGTACCGCCACCAGGTGGAGACCGACATCCGCCCCTTCCACGACGTGCTGCTGGGCCTGTTCTTCATCACCGTGGGCATGCTGCTCGACTGGCACATCCTCGTGGAGCGCTGGGCTCTGGTCGCGCTGCTGCTCGTGGTGCCGCTGCTGGTCAAGATGGCCATCATCCTGCTGCTCGCGCGCGCCATGGGCGCCACCACGGGCGTGGCGCTGCGCACGGGCCTGTACCTCGCGCAGGCGGGCGAGTTCGGCTTCGTGCTGCTCACGCTCACGCAGACGAACGGGCTGGTGCAGCCCGCGCTCATGAACCCCATCCTCGCGGCCATGGTGCTGTCCATGCTCGCCACGCCCTTCCTCATCCTCTACAGCAACCGCATCGTGATGAAGCTCGTGGCGAGCGACTGGCTGCAGCAGTCGCTGCAGATGACCTCGATCGCGCGCAAGTCGATCAACGCCAGCAAGCACGTGATCATCTGCGGCTACGGGCGCTGCGGCCAGAACCTCGCGCGCATGCTCGAGCGCGAGAGCATCCCCTACATGGCGCTGGACCTGGACCCCGACCGCGTGCGCCAGGCCGCCGCCGCGGGCCATTCGGTGGTGTACGGCGACGCCACGCGCCTGCAGGCCCTGATGGCCGCGGGCCTGGTGCGCGCGAGCGCCGTGGCCGTTACCTACCTCGACATTCCCGGCACCCTGAAGGTGCTCGCCAACACGCGCTCGCACGCGCCGCAGGTGCCCGTGGTGGTGCGCACGCAGGACGACCTGCACCTGGACAAGCTGCAGGCGGCGGGCGCGACCGAGGTGGTGCCCGAGGCCATCGAGGGCTCGCTCATGCTCGCGAGCCACCTGCTGGCCCTCGTGGGCGTGCCCATGCGCCGCGTGCTGCGCACCGTGCAGGACCAGCGCGAGGCGCGCTACAGCCTGCTGCGCGGCTACTTCCACGGCGCCGACGACGACACGGCCACCGGACGCGACCTGGCGCGCCTGTCCACCGTGACGCTGCCGCCCGGCGCGGGCAGCCTGGGGCAGCCGCTGGCGCAGATGGCGCTGCACGCCATGGGGGTGCGCGTGGTGAACGTGCGCCATGGCGACGGCCGCGCCGCGCCGCCCGACGAGCAGGCAGCGCTCGCCGAGGGCGACACGCTGGTGCTGTCAGGCCACCCCACGGCGCTGGCGCTGGCCGAGGACAAGCTGCTGCGCGGCGGCTAGTGTTTCAAGTGAAATCGGCCTGCAGCGCAATCCCAGAGCGCGCAAGTAGCTATTGATTCAGCAGCAAATCGGCTGCGGGCCCGGGCCGCCCGAAGAAATAGCCCTGGAAGCGCCGGCAGCCGTTTTGCAGCAGGAAGTCGCGCTGGCCCTGCGACTCCACGCCCTCGGCCACCACGTCCAGCCCCAGGCTGTGGGCCAGCGTCACCACGGTGCAGGCGATGGCGGCGTCGTTCGGGTCGACGAGCACGTCGCGCACGAAGCCCTGGTCGATCTTGAGCTGGGAGAGCGGCAGCCGCTTGAGGTAGGACAGTGACGAGTAGCCCGTGCCGAAGTCGTCGAGCGACAGCTCCACGCCCAGCTCGCACAGCGTGCGCATGCGCGCGATGCTGTCCTCCACGTCGTGCAGCATCAGGCTCTCGGTGAGCTCGAACTTGAGGCGGCGCGGGTCGGCCCCGGTCTCGGCGATCACGCCCTGCACCTGCTGCACGAAGCCCGGGTGGCGGAACTCCTGCGCGCTCACGTTCACCGAGAGCGTCCAGTGCGCGCACCGCGGGTCGCGCGCCCAGCGCGCGAGCTGCAGGCAGGCCTCGCGCAGCACGTGGCGGCCCAGCGGCAGGATCAGCCCGGTCTGCTCGGCCACGGCGATGAACTCGCCCGGCAGCACCATGCCGCGCGTGCCGTGGCACCAGCGCACCAGCGCCTCGGCGCCGAGCATGACCCCGCCGGCATCGACCACGCGCTGGTAGTGCAGCACGAACTCGCCCTGCTGCAGGCCCACGCGCAGGTCGGCCTCCAGCGCCGAGCGCTGCGTGGCCGCGGCTTGCATGCCCTGGTCGAAGAAGCACAGCGTATTGCGCCCGCGCGACTTGGCCTGGTACATCGCCAGATCCGCGCGCTGCAGCAGCTCGGGCACGGGCACCCCGGTGCCCTGGAACAGCGCGATGCCGATACTCGGCGTGCTGTGCATGGTGCGCCCGCGCACGCTGTAGGGCTGGCCCAGCGCGGCCAGCACCTTGTGCGCCACGGCCTCGGCCAGGGCCGCGGCCTGCGCCGCGCCGGCGGGCAGGCCCTGCAGCACCACGACGAACTCGTCGCCGCCCAGGCGCGCCACGGTGTCGCTCCCGCGCACGCAGCCCGCAAGGCGCTCGCCCACCTGCACCAGCAGGCCGTCGCCCCACTCGTGGCCCATGGTGTCGTTGATGCCCTTGAAGTTGTCCAGGTCGAGGAACAGCAGGGCGCCGTGCGCGCCGCCGCGCGCGCCCAGGCGCGCGGCCTGCTCCAGCCGGTCCAGCAGCAGGCGCCGGTTGGGCAGGCCTGTGAGCTCGTCGTAGAACGCCAGGCGCTGGATCTCGGCCTCGGCGCGCTTACGGTCGGTGATGTTGCGCGCCACGCCGCGGTAGCCCGTGAAGCGGCCTTCGGCATCGAAGATGGGCTCGCCGCTGACCGAGGCCCAGACGGGGGAGCCGTCGGGGGCCGTGCGCTGCATCTCGAAGTCGTGGAACACCTCGTGCGCCTCGAGCTGCGCGCGGTGGGCGCGCCACTGCGCCTCGCTCACGCCCGTGTGGGGCAGCTCCCAGCGCCGGAAGCCGTAGAGCTCGTGGTCCGGCATGCCGTGCTCACGCTCGACGCTGCCGTCGAAGCGCACGAAGCGGAACTCGGCATCCTGCTCCCAGTACCAGTCCGACGAGAGCTGCGTGAGGCTGCGCCAGCGCGCCTCACTCTGGCGCAGCGCCTCCTGGATCGAGAGGTAGTCAGTCACGTCGGTGAAGGTGCGCACGCGCACGCCGCCGTCGAGCATGCGCGTGCGCACCTCGATGTACCGGCCCGCGGGCGTGCGGCGGATGTACACGCCGGGCACCGTGAGGCGGCCCCCGTGCGCCGCGTACTCGGCGGCGACGTAGCCGCGCGCGCCAGGCTCGATGAGGTCGAAGCCGGGGCCGAAGTCGCCGCGCTCGGTCTGGAACTTCACGATGTTCTCGGAAGGCGGCTGGCCTTCGAGCAGCCCGGGCGGCAGGTCGAGCAGCTCCAGGAAGCGCTGGTTGTGCACGCGGATGCGCCCCTCGGCATCGACATTGGTGATGCCCTGCGAGATGTTGGCGAGCGTGACCTCCAGCGCGCGCGTCTTCTCGGCCAGCAGGGCGCTCGTGCGCTCGAGCTCGGCCTCGACGCTGCGGCGCCGGATGGCCGCCGCGATCTGCTGCGGCAGCACCTGCAGGTAGGCGCCGCGCGCATCGCGCACGGCGAAATCGGCGAAGCCGCTGCGCAGCGCCTGGGCCGCGTGGGCCTCGCCGCCCTCGGGAACGGCGATGAGCACCGGGGTGCCCGGCAGCAGCGCCAGCACATCGGGCGCGGCGCCATCGGCCAGGTGCTGCGCGGCCAGCGCGGCATCGAAGGGAGTATCGGCCTGGAGCAGCGCGCGCGCCTGCGCCAGCGTGGCGGCCACGGCCACGCGCCAATCCGGCTGCGCGCACGCCAGGGCCTGCACCGCGGCCGTGGCATGGGAAGCGTCACCTTCGATCAGCAGGACAGAGACGGGCATGAACTTCGACTTCGCGCGGGGGGCCGCTCGTCCCATTATGGGGGCAGCGGATGCACCTGTTTACACTGCTGCCCATCGCCCGCCCACGCCATCCCCATGCACCCCCTCAGCGTTTCCGACTACCTGCGCCGGCACATCCGCACCGTGCCCGACTGGCCCGCGCCCGGCGTGCAGTTCCGCGACATCACGCCGCTGCTGCAGGACCCCAAGGTGTTCCGCGTGCTCATCGACGCCTTCGTGCACCGCTACATGGAAAAGGCCCTGCGCCCCGGCGTAGTGGCGGGCCTGGACGCGCGCGGCTTCATCCTCGGCGCAGTGGTGGCCTACGAGCTCGGCGTGGGCTTCGTGCCGATCCGCAAGAAGGGCAAGCTGCCCTTCACCACGGTGGAGGAGACCTATGAGCTCGAATACGGCAGCTCCACCGTGGAGCTGCACACCGACGCGGTTCAGCCGGGCGACCGCGTGCTGCTGATCGACGACCTGATCGCCACGGGCGGCACCATGATGGCCGGCAAGAAGCTGCTCGAAAAGCTCGGGGCCACGGTGACCGAAGGGGCCGCCATCGTCGATCTGCCCGAACTCGGCGGCTCCGCGCGCCTGCGCGCGAGCGGCCTGCCGCTGTTCACCCTGGTGGATTTCGCAGGGCACTGACCCCGCTCAGAGGTCGCCGTACTGGGTGCGGCTCAGGTCCGGCGAGCCCGCGTCGGACTCCGGCATCTCCGTGTCCTCGAAGCCCGTGGGCGCGGGAAACGCCGGCTGCAGCAGCGGCCCCGAGCGCACCGACACGCCGGCCGGCGGCGGCACGGCCACCGGGGCCGTGGCGGCGGCCTGGTTCAGCGCGCGCTTGAACGCGGCCACCTCGTCGGCCTCGATGGGGTCGAAGCGCGGCGCCGAGCGCGGGACCAGCAGCGGCGACGAAGAGGAAGGCGGCGGAGCGAGGGGCGATGCGGGCAGCGGCGGCGGCGCCACCACCGGCTTGGCGGGCGCGGCTGCCACCGCAGCGGGCGCGGGCGGCGGCACGACGGGCGGCGACATGGCCGGCGGCGCCACCACGGGGCGCGGCACGGGCCGGGGCGCGAGGCTGGGCGCCACCACCGGGGTGGCCACAGCGACGGCGGCCCCTTTCTGCGGCTGGCCTACGGCCACGTGCTCGTTGATGCGCCAGTACACGGCCGTGACGAGGATGTCGAAGCGCGTCTTGCCGGTCTGCGCGATCAGCGCCTCGATCTCGGACAGGCGCGCGGTGTCGCCGCCGTATTCACGCGCGAGGTCGATCATCACGAGGAACTGGCGGCCGCGCTGGTCGAGCGACAGCACCTTGAACTTGTAGCTGGCCGACAGGACGCCCGCGCGCACCATGGCGTCGCGCACCACGGTGTAGAGCAACTCGCGGCGCTCCATGCGCTCGTTCTTGCGGTTGGCGGCCGGGTCAGCGGGCGGCGGCGGCATGGCGGCGGCGCCCGGGGTCAGCGGCACCGTGGCGTCGGCATTGAGCAGGCCGCTGGGCTCCATTTCCGGGCGCAGTTTGGAGGGCGCAGGTTTGCGGGAGAACCAGCTGAACAGTGACATGCAGTGCCTTCGTCGAAGCTCAATCCATTTGTGAAAGAGTGTACAGCGGACCGTCTCCGACGCGACAGCGCCCCGGCCCGCACGCCCTCAAGTAGCCGCGATGCGCCGGCGCCGGTTGCCCAGGCGCTTGGCCAGCACGGCCCCTACGGCCATCGTGACGCCCAGGGCGACGCCCGGCTGCCGGTTGGACAGCTCCGTGAAGCGCAGCGGCGACAGGCCCCAGAGCTTGCACGGCGCGGCCGCCTGCACGGTGGCGCTGCGCGGGCGCAGCGAGAAGAACGCCCCCTCGCCCACCACCGAGCCGGCGGCCACCAGCGCCAGGCGCAGGCGCGCCTTAGCGTCCTCGTAATGCACGCTGAGGCTGCCGCTTTCGACGAAATACAGCGTGCGGTCGCTGGTGCCCTGGCTGAACAGCACCTGGCTCGCGCCCAGCACACTGGGCTGCAGGTAGGGCGCCAGCGTCTCCCACTGGGCGGGCGTGAGCATGCCGGCCCCCAGGCTGTCCTCGGCCGTGGCCTGGGCAATGGCGTTCATCAGGCCTTGCAGGTCGTATTTCTGGGTGGAGGAAGAGGTGGCAACGTGCATAGTGGGGCGAAGCTACCCGCGTTGCCCCGGGCGCACAAGCGCCGCTTACCTCTACTTACATTGAGGCGGCGCTATTTGCCGATGCAGAAGCTGGAGAAGATGACGCCCAGCAGGTCGTCCGCCCCGAACTCGCCCGTGATCGCGTTGAGCGCGTTCTGGGCCAGGCGCAGTTCCTCGGCCAGCAGGTCGAGCGCAGGGCCGCTGCTCTCGAGCTGGGCGGCGGCTTCCATGAGGTGGGCGTCCACGGCGCGCAGGGCCTCGATGTGGCGCGCGCGGGCGATGTACACGCCCTCAGCCGCGGACTGCCAGCCGGCGATCGCGAGCAGCTGGCGGCGCAGCGCGTCCAGCCCCTCGCCCGTGCGGGCGGACAGGTGCACGGCCGCGTGGCCCGGCACGGCAGGCGCACCGTGCGCGGCGGCGTCGGTCTTGTTCCAGACGTCGATCACGGGCACGCCTTCGGGCAGTTTTTGCGCCAGAACGCTTGCTATGTGCGCGTCGGCAGCTACGTATTCGGGAGCATCCTGGCGCGTGAGGTCGTGCAGGAAGAGCACGGCGTCGGCGCCCGCGATCTCGTCCCAGGCGCGGGCGATGCCGATGCGCTCCACCTCGTCGTCGCTCTCGCGCAGCCCGGCGGTGTCGATCACGTGCAGCGGCACGCCCTCGATCTGGATGGTCTGCTGCACCTTGTCGCGCGTGGTGCCCGCGATGGGGGTGACGATGGCCAGCTCCGCCCCCGCGAGCGCGTTGAGCAGCGAGCTCTTGCCCGCGTTGGGCTGGCCCGCGATGACCACCTTGATGCCCTCGCGCAGCAGCGCGCCCTGTTGCGCGCGCTGCATCACGGCGGCCAAGGTTTGCTGCAGGTTCGATAGCTGCCCACGCGCGTCCGCCTTGCGCAGGAAGTCGATTTCTTCCTCAGGAAAATCGAGCGTGGCCTCGACCAGCATGCGCAGGTGCACTAGCGCATCGCGCAGGCCATGGATCTCCTGCGAGAACGCGCCCGAGAGCGAGCGGCCCGCGCTGCGCGCGGCAGCCTCGGTGCTCGCGTCGATCAGGTCGGCGATGGCCTCGGCCTGGGCCAGGTCGATCTTGCCGCCCAGGAAAGCGCGCTCGGTGAACTCGCCGGGCTCGGCCAGGCGCAGGCGCGGCAGCAGCGTGCCGGCCGCCTCCAGGCAGCGCGCCAGCAGCAGCTGCAGCACCACAGGGCCGCCGTGGGCCTGCAGTTCCAGCACGTCCTCGCCCGTGTAGCTGTGCGGCGCGGGGAAGAACAGCGCCAGCCCCCGGTCGATGGCCTGGCCCTGCGCATCGGGAAAGGGCAGGTAATGCGCCTCGCGCGGGCGCAGCGCGCGGCCCAGCAGTCCCTGCACGAAGGGCGCCAGGCCCTTGCCCGACACGCGCACGATGCCCACGGCGCCCCGGCCCGGGGCCGTGGCGATGGCGGCGATGGGGTCGGCGTGGCGGGGCAGCATGGAGGGCGCGGGCAAAAGAAAAGGGGGCTGGCATGATAGCCGCCCCCTGCAAGAGCTGCCCCTGTACGCCGGGGCGCGCGGCGCGAAACCGGCGGTCAGTCGTAGCGGCGGACGCTGGAGGCCGAGGCTTCCATGATGCGCATCAGGTCGGCCATCAGGCGTGCGTCCTTGCGGGCCAGGGCCCAGGTGCGCTCGTCTTCGGCGGCCAGGCGGCGGCTTTCCACCCAGGCCTTGTAGCCCGAGCGCAGGGCCACGGCGGCGCGGCGGGCCGGCGCGGCCAGCAGGGCCAGGGCGGCGAAGGCCACGAGCCACAGGCCCATCCAGGCGGCCAGCAGGCCGCCTTCGCTCCAGGTCTCGATCACCTGGTTGGCCACCACGAGCAGGGCGGACACGATGGCGGCCAGCAGCAGCGCGGCGGCGCCACGGGTGCCTTCGAAGCCCGAGGCGGCGTGCTTGAGGGTCTCGGCGGCCTGCGTGGCACGCACGACACCGGCGTGTTCGGTGGGGTAGGTGGTGTGTACGAAGCTGGTCATTTTGGGGTTCCCTTCCAAAGCGCTCTTGGCGGTATGCCGGGCGATGGGTCAATACTAGGGTTAACCCTTGATGGGTTCAAGTTTATATTTTGAATCAATGTCATTCATCCTGATAATGAATGCAACCATGACCCCCCACCACTTCCGCTCCCTGGACCTGAACCTGCTGCGCGTGTTCGACGAGGTCATGGCCGAGCGCAGCCTCACGCGCGCGGCGCACAAGCTCGCGCTCACCCAGCCCGCCGTGAGCAACGCCATCCGCCGCCTGCGCGATGCCGTGGGCGACGAGCTGCTCGTGCGCAGCGGCCAGGGTGTGGAGCCCACGCCGCGCGCCCTGGCGCTGTGGCCCGCCGTGCGCGCGGCGCTCGCGGGGCTGCAGGAGTCGCTCGTGCCCGGCGCGTTCGACCCCGCCACGGCCAGCACCACCTTCGTGCTCGCCATGGCCGACGCGACGGCGGCCACGCTGATCCCGCCGCTGGTCGAGATCCTCGAACGCGAGGCCCCCGGCATCTCGGTGCGCGTGCTGCCGCTCACCACGCGCGACCCGCGCCGCCTGCTGGAGCAGGAGGCCGCCGACATGGCCGTGGGCTACTTCCCCGCCGTGCTGGCCGACCTCACGGCGCGCGCGCAGTCCGGCGCGGCCGTGGCCTTCGACAGCCGGCGCCTGTACGACGGCGAATACGTGTGCGTGATGCGCCAGGGCCACCCGCTGGCGGCCGGGCCGCTCACGCTCAACCGCTTCTGCGCGGCGCGCCACATGCTCGTGAGCTTCTCGGGCCGCCCCTTCGGCTTCATCGACGAGGCGCTGGCCTCGCTCGGGCGCAAGCGCCAGGTGGTCATCACCGTCAACCAGTTCTTCACCGCGGGCCGCGTGGTGATCCATTCCGACCTGCTCACCGTGCTGCCGCGCCACTTCGTGCCCGTCACGGGCATCGCCCACCGGCTGGAGCTGCGCCAGCTGCCGTTGAACGTGCAGGCCGTGCACGTGGACGCGCTCTGGCACCTGCGCGGCCCGGACCAGGCGGCCCAGGACTGGCTGCTGCAGGCGCTCACGCGGTCGGCCCAGCAAGCCTTCCTAGACTCCGGGGCACCATGAACATCCAACTCCTGTCCGACCTGCACCTGGAAGCCCACCCCCGCTTCCAGCCCCAGCCCGCGCCCGGCGCCGACGTGCTGGTGCTGGCGGGCGACATCGGCTCGTACCAGAGCGGCTCGCAGCTCGCCGGCGAGGACTTCGGCCTGGAGCGCTTCGCGCACTGGCCCGTGCCCGTGCTCTACGTGCCCGGCAACCACGAGTACGACGCGCAGGATTTCGACGCCGCGCACGCGCGCTTGCGCGCCGCCTGCAAGCGCTGGGGCCTGGTGTGGCTGGAGCGCGAGAGCGTGGTACTGGCAGGCGTGCGCTTCGTGGGCACCACGCTGTGGACCGACTTCGACGCGCTCGCGGTGCACGAGGGCTGCACCGACCCCGCGCGCACGCTCGCATTGCGCGAAAAGGCCTTTCGCGCCGCCAACTTCTACCTGAACAAGACGGGCGGCACGCGCGGCGGCGCGCCCTTCCTGGCCGAGGCCCTGCGCGGCCAAGGGCTGGCCTGCCAGGCCTGGCTGCGCGCCGCGCTGCAGGCGCCGTTCGATGGGCCCACCGTGGCCGTCACGCACTTCGCGCCCAGCCTGAAGAGCGCCGACCCGCGCTACGGCCTGGTGCCGGGCACGGCGGGGTTCTGCAGCGCGCTCGACGATCTGCTGCCCTGCGCGCAGCTCTGGCTGCACGGCCACCTGCACGCGCCCAGCGACTACGTGGCCGAAGGCCGCGACGCCGCGGGCCGGCCCTGGCGCTGCCGCGTGGTGGCCAACCCGCTGGGCTACGCGCGCAAGGGCGAGCAGGCGGCCTTCCAGCCCGCGGCCTGCATCACCCTCTCGCCATGACGCAGGTCAAGGCGGCGGCCAGCCCCGCGGGGTAATCTGGCGCCATCCCCCCTTGGAGGCCCCTATGAAGATCCTGCTCGCTGTCGATGGCAGCCCCTACACCAAGAAGATGCTCGCCTACCTGGCCACGCACGAGGAGATGCTCGGCGGCGCGCACGAATACACGGCCCTGACCGTCCAGCCCCCCTTGCCCGCACGCGCACGCGCGGCCCTGGGCAAGGGCGTGGTGGACAAGTACTACGCCGACGAGGGCGAGAAGGTCATCGGCCCCGTGTGCAAGTTCCTGGCCCGCCATGGCGTGGAGGCCCAGCGCATCGTGAAGGTCGGCCCCGTGGGCGAGACCATCGCCAAGGTGGCCGACGCAGGCCCGTTCGACCTGGTCGTCATGGGCACGCACGGCCACGGCGCCCTGGGCCGGCTCGTGATGGGCTCGGTGAGCACCCAGGTGCTGGCCAGCAGCAAGGTGCCGGTGCTGCTGGTGCGCTGAAGACGCTACCCGGCGGGCGCCTCGAGCACCCGCGCCGCCGTGGCCGTGAGCGCGGCGGTGAGCGTGTCCAGCACGGCCGATTCGAGGTTCCAGCAATGCCAGTAGAGCGCGATGGGCAGCGAATGGCCCGGCGCCAGGTTGACCAGGCTGCCCTCCTCCAGCGCCCGGCGCACCAGCAGCTCGGGCACCACCCCCGCGCCCCAGCCCGCGTGCACGGCGCGCACCTGGCCTTCGGAGCTGGGCACGAACAGGTGGTTGAGCGCCACGCGCTGGAGCCCGAAGGCGCGTGCGATGAACTCGGCCTGCATGTCGTCCTTGCGGTTGAACGACAGGAAAGGCACGCTGCGGAAGTTGTGCGGCGTGAGCCCGTGCGGCAGGTGCGCCTGGGCATACCCGCGCGCGGCCACGGCCACGTAGGGCATGGCGCCCAGCGGCACCACCTTGCAGCCGCGCAGCGCCTGCTTGAGGGTGGTCACGCAGCCCAGCACCTGGCCCGAGCGCAGCCACTCCTGCGTGAAGTCCTGGTCGTCCACGATGATCTCGAACGGCAGGCGCTGGCACACGAGGTCGTGCAGCGCGTCGAGCGCCCAGGTGGCGATGCTGTCGGCGTTGATGGCGATGGCAATGCGCTCGTCCTCGCGCGAGCCGCCGGGCGCGCTGGGCGCGAGCTCCTGCAGGTCGCGCTCGAGGTCGGCGCGCAGCAGGCGCAGCTGCTTGGTGTGCTTGAGCAGCAGTTGCCCCGCGCCCGTGGGCTTGAGCGGGCGGCTGCGCACGATGAGCACCGAGCCCACCTGCGCCTCCAGCGCGCGCAGGCGCTGCGATACGGCGGACTGCGTGACGTTCAGGCGCTGCGCGGCACGCTCGAACCCCCCCTCTTCCACGATGGCAGCCAGGCATTCGAGGGCGGCGGGGTCGTAGGCGCTCATTTATTAAGCATTCTGATGATCTTCCGAAGAGTTTAATTTTGCTTTTGGAAAAACACCATATGCCGCGCCCGCTTCTGCTATCTCATTGATAGCTGCTTGCGCTCGCCCATCAAGCGCTGAAGCCCCAAACCATGCTAACGCTTGCGCTGCACCAGCAGGTTGCGCTTGGCGTCCTCGGGGTAGGCGAAGGTCACGGCGCCGCCCTGCACCTTGCCCATGACCAGCATGTTGGGCGTGACCGCGTCCTTCTCGGAGCCCGAGAAGGGCCGCTCGTAGGTGGAGACCACGCCGTAGTACACGCGCTGCATGTTCTCCAGCGCTGCCTTCACGGCCACGCCGTCGAGCTGGCCGTCGCGGATGCCCAGCAGCGCGTACATCAGCAGGTAGGCGGCGTCGTAGGCCTGCGCGGCCGCCATGGGCACGGCGGGGCGGCCGTTGAACTTGCGCGTGTAGGCGCTCAGGAACGATGCGCGGCGCTCGTTGCTGGGCTCCGCGATGAAGGTCTGCGCCATGAGCGCGCCCTCGGTCGCGTCCTTGCCGCCCTCGATGAAGAACGGGAACGACAGCGGCCACGCGCCCACCAGCGGCACGCGCCAGCCCAGGTCCTTGCGGCCCTGCGCGATGACGGCGTTCTCGGGGCCTACGGTGTAGCTGAACACCACCTGCGCGCCCGCGTCGCGCGCGGCCTTGAGCTCCTCGCGCAGGTCCTTCACGCCCAGCGGGAAATGGGTCGCGTAGACCGGCTTGAGCTGGTGCGCGGCCAGCGCCGCCTCCACGTCCTTGCGGCCCGCCTGGCCGTAGCCGGTGTCGTCGGCGAACAGCGCCACGCGCGTCCAGCCGCGCTTGAGGATGTCTTCCACCACAAAGGGCGCCTGGATGCGGTCGGGCGCCGAGGTGCGGAAGATGTAGCTCTGCGCCGGGGGGTAGGTGGACGTGATGGGCGTGCCGGTGGCGCACGGCACGATGAGGGGCGTCCTGGCTTTCTGGAACACCTCCAGCGACTTCATCGCCACGCCCGTGTTGCAAAAGCCGATCGTGGCCGCCACGCCCTGGGCGACCAGCTCCTCGGAGCCCTTGCGCCCCACGTCGGGGTTGCCCTGGTCGTCCTTGACCACCAGCGCCAGCGGGCGCCCGAGGTAGCCGCCCACGGCGTTGATCTGCTCCACCGCGAGCTCCACGCCCTGCAGCATGGGCACGCCGAAGTCCGAGGAGGGGCCGCTGAACGGGCCGATCACTCCCACCTTCACCGGCGCCGCCGCCTGCTGCGCCGCCGCGGGCAGCGCCAGCATCAGCAGCGCCATGGCCGCACCCCAGATCCGCTTCGTCTTCATGCCCTTGCTCCTTCGTTCCGATCCACGGCCCACAGGGTAACCAGCACCCGCCGGGAACCGGTTTGCGGTTTTCCCTGAAAACGCGCGGGCCCGTCAGCTTCCAGCAAGTCCGGCCCCCGGGGAATCAGTGCAGGCTGCGCTGGCGCGCGAGAAAGTCGAGCAGCGCGCCGTCGAAGCCCTCGGGGTCTTCGAGCTGGGGCCAGTGGCCCACGCCCGGCAGGCTCACGTGGCGCGCATCGGGCAGCACCTGGGCCAGAGCCTGCAAGGCCTCGGGCGGCGTGCAGCGGTCCTGCGCGCCGCTGATCAGCAGCGTGGGCGCATGCATGTGCAGCAGCGCGGCGGCATCGCGGCCGAAGGCGGGCAGCGCCTCCAGCGCACGGCGGTAGACCGAACGGTGCGCCTGGGCCATGGCGTGGCGGGCCAGCTGCACGCCCTCGGGCAGGGCGCCGCCGCCGATGAACTGGGGCACGAGCAGGTCGGCCACTTCCTCCATGGTGCGTCCGCCCTCGAGCGCCGCCAGGCGCGGCGCCACCCAGGCCTGCCGCGCGGCTTCATCGAGCGGCGGGCCACCCGCACACAGCACCAGGCGCTGCACGCGCCGCGGCTCGCGCAGCGCCGCCTCCAGCGCCACCATGGCGCCCATGCCGTGGCCCACGAGGGTCAGGCGCTCGCAGCGCAGTGCCTCGGCCAGCGCCAGGCAGCTCTCGGCCAGGCCCTTGAACGTGTAGGGCTCGATGGGCGGGCTGTGGCCGTAGCCCGGCATGTCCCAGGCCACGGCGCGGTAGCCCAGGCTGGCCAGGGTCTCGACCTGGGGCGCGAAAGTGAGGTGGCCGCCGTCGGCGTCGTGCAGCAGGAGCACCGTGGGCCCGTGGCCCAGGGCGGTGAAGCGGGGAGGGTGCGGCATAAGTCCGTGAGCGGCAGGCTTGAAGAGGCCGGACCATAATAGCCTCCCAGCTCCCCAGCCCACCCGGCGCCACACCCCCCGTTTTCGTGAACCCTTCCCCCCTGCCTTCTCCCCCGAGTTTTTCCGCGCGCGAGTTCCGCGACGCGCTGGGCATGTTCGCCACGGGCGTGACCATCGTCACGGCGCGCGGCCCCGGCGGCGAGCTGGTGGGCATGACGGCCAATTCGTTCAACTCCGTTTCGCTCGACCCGCCGCTGGTGCTGTGGAGCCTGGCGCACAAGGCCTCGTCGCTGCAGGCGTTCGCGGCCGCCACGCACTACGCGATCAACGTGCTGGCGGTGGAGCAACGCGCCCTGGCCGAGCGCTTCGCCACGCGCGGCATCGACCGCTGGGCGGGCGTGGCCCACCGCGGCGGCACGCACGGCGTGCCCGTGCTGGAGGGCGCGGCGGCGGTATTCGAGTGCGCCAACCGCAGCCAGTACGCGGAGGGCGACCACACCATCTTCGTGGGGCAGGTGGAGCGCTGCAGCCACAGCCTGGGCGCGTCGCCGCTGCTCTACCACGGGGGCATGTTCTACACCGAGCACGCCCTGGGCCGCCTCGCCCCCACGGCGGTGCCGCCCGACATGCCCCGGTAGCGGCGGCGGCGCCTACTTGGCGTCGGGCAGCTCGATCTTCACCTCGAGCACTTCCAGGTCGTCCTGGCGCTCGAAGTGGACCTTGAGGTCATCGGGGTTGATCTTCACGTACTTCGAGATCACGGCCACGAGCTCGCGCTGCAGCGCGGGTAGGTAGTCGGGCTGGCCCGCGTTGCGGCCGCTGCGCTCGTGCGCGAGGATGATCTGCAGGCGCTCCTTGGCGACGGCGGCGGTTTTCTTCTTCTCGCCCAGCAGGAAGGACAGGAACGAGGCCATCGTCTTACCTCCCGCCGAAGATGCGCTTGAAGAAGCCGGGCTTCTGCGCGTCGGTGAAGCGCAGGGGCTTGTCCTCGCCCAGGAAGCGCGCCACCACGTCCTTGTAGGCCTCGGATACGTCGGTGCCCGCGAGATGGATGGCGGGCGTGCCCTGGTTCGAGGCCTGCAGCACGTTCTCCGATTCGGGGATCACGCCGATGAGCTTGATGCGCAGGATGTCCTGGATGTCGTCCAGGCTCAGCATCTGGCCGTCTTCCACGCGGTTGGGGTTGTAGCGCGTGATGAGCAGGTGTTCCTTGACCGGCTCGCCGCCCTCGATGGCGCGCTTGGTCTTGCTGCCGAGCATGCCCAGGATGCGGTCGGAGTCGCGCACGGACGAGACCTCGGGGTTGGTGACCAGCAGCGCCTCGTCGGCGAAGTGCATGGCCATGAGCGCGCCGCTCTCGATGCCCGCGGGCGAGTCGCAGACGATGTACTCGAAGTCCATCGCCGCCAGGTCCTTGAGCACCTTCTCCACGCCGTCCTGCGTGAGCGCGTCCTTGTCGCGCGTCTGGCTCGCGGCGAGCACGAACAGGTTCTCGCACTGCTTGTCCTTGATGAGGGCCTGGTGCAGGTTGGCCTCGCCGTGGATCACGTTGATGAGGTCGTACACCACGCGGCGCTCGCAGCCCATGATGAGGTCGAGGTTGCGCAAGCCGACGTCGAAGTCGATCACGGCGGTCTTGTGGCCCGCGAGCGCGAGGCCCGAGGCAAAGCTCGCGCTGGTGGTGGTCTTGCCCACGCCCCCCTTGCCGGAGGTCACGACGACGATTTTGGCCATGGTGTGCGGTTTCCTTGCGTATTGGATTTCAGTGTTCGGTTCACAGCGGCTCGAAGAGCAGCTTCTCGCCCTCGAGGCGCACCTGCGCGCCCTTGCCGCGCACGTTGTCGGGCAGTTCGGTCTCGGTCGTGCGGTAGATGCCCGCGATGGACACGAGCTGCGGCTCCAGGCAGGTGCTGAAGATGCGCGCGCTGGTGTCGCCGCGCGCGCCCGCGATGGCGCGCCCGCGCAGCGGCGCGTAGACGTGGATGTTGCCGTCGGCGATGACCTCGGCGCCGAAGCTCACCACGGCCAGCACCACGAGGTCGGCGCCGCGCGCGTAGACCTGCTGGCCCGAGCGCAGCGGCTTGTCCACCACCACGGCGCCGGGGCCGGGCATGGGCACTTCGCGCACGACCTCGACCTCGCGGACCACTTCCACCTCGCGCACCACCTCGTGCACCTCGGGGGCCGCCGCCTCGGCGCGCGCGGGCGCGGCGTCGGGCGCGGCGGCCAGGCCGGCGGCGCGCGCGGCCTCCATCTGGGCGGGGCTGCCGCCGCGCACGGCCACGGGCAGGGTGCCGTGGCTGCGCAGCAGGGCCGCGATGGCGGCGAAGTCGATCGGCGCCCCGGCGTCCTTCACTGCGCCTAAGTCGATCAGCACGGGGTCGTTGTCGAAGAAGCCCGGGGCGTCGGCCACGCGCTCGGCCAAGTCGGCCGCGAACTGCGCGGTGTCGGCGGTTTTGAGCACCACGGCCACCACGGGCAGCGAAGCGCTCTTGAGGTCAAAGCGGGTGCGGGCCTGGGCCGCCGTGGTAAGGGGCATGAAGGGGGCGTGGAGGGGACGCTCGGGAACCGGTTGCTACAAGCCGCGAAGTGTACCGTGGGGCCGGGCGCATCCGGCCCGGCGCCCGCGCGGGTTCTGGTAACCGCAGGCATCCGCCCCGCACCCCGGCGGTCACTTCCACTGGTACTGCAGCTGCAGGTCCAGGGTGCGGCTGCCGCCGTAGTAGCAGTAGAAGTCGCAGCCGCTCACGTAGGTCTTGTCGGTGAGGTTGCGCGCATTGAACTGCAGCGCCCAGGCGCGGTTGATGTCGTAGCGCACCATCAGGTCGAGCAGGGTGTAGGCGGCGATCTTGCGGCCGGGGTAGTAGGCCTCGTCCACGGTGGAGCCGTTGTAGCGCGCGCCGGCGGCCACCGTGAGGTCGCTGCCGAAGCGGTGGCTGACCCACAGGCTGGCCTGGTTGCGCGGGATCAGCGGGGTGCGCAGGCTCTGGGTGACGCTCACGTCCTGGCGCGAGTTGTTGTGGGTGAACGAGGCCTTCACCGCCGTGCCGGGCTGGATGCGCAAGTCGCCCTGCAGCTCCAGGCCCCGGTTGGTGCGCTTGCCGATCTGGCGCTGGATGTTGGAGGCGTCTGCCGCCAGGGCGTTCTTCTCCTGCAGGTCGAAGTAGGCCAGGGTCACCGTGCCGCCGTTCAGCCAGGACGGCTCCATCTTCACCCCGACCTCGGCCTGCCGGCCCTCGTAGGGCTTGTAGGGGTTGTTGTTGCTGTCCACACCCGCCGTGGGCTTGAACGATTCCGAGTAGCCCGCATACGGCGACACGCCCAGCGAGCTGATGTACATGACGCCCGCGTTGAGGCTGTTGTGGCTGGCGTCGTAGCCGCCCGCCACCTCGTTCTTGGCGCTGTCGTGGCGCAGGCCGGCGCTCAGGTTCCAGTGGCTGCCCACCTGCATCTGGGCCGAGGCGTAGGCGCCCCACTGGCGCAGGCGCTGCTCGTAGGGCGTGCTGGCCACGGCGAACGGCGCGCCGTACACCGGCGCGAACATGTCCAGGTTGGGCACGAGGCCGAAGCCGTTGTTCTGGCCGTCGGTGTCGGACTTGAGGTAGTCCACGCCCACGGTGGGCTTGAGCTTGATGCCGTCGCCCAGGCGCAGCGTGCCGCTCAGGCGGTTGTCCAGGTAGTGGTTGGTGGTGTTGCCCTGGGTGAAGGTGTAGCCGCGCAGGGCCTGGCGGTCGTTGTCGGACCCGTAGGCGAACACGTTCTGCTGGTCGAGGTTCAGGCGCGAGTACTTGTAGTTCTGCGTGAAAGTCCAGTCGTTGGATAGGTCGTGGCGCAGTTGCCAGCCGACGCTGCTCTGCGTGCGCTTGAGGTGGTCGAAGTCCGGCTCGCCCATGTTGGTGCGGCGATCCACGCGGCCGTAGGGCGTGTCGATGATGGTGCCCCAGGCGGGCAGGAAGCCGTTGGTGGGCGTGCCAGTGTCGCGCTGCACGCTGCCCATCAGCGTGAGCGCGGTGCGCGGGCTGAACTCGATGGTGGCGCTGGGGGCCAGGTAGTAGCTGTCCATGCCCGTGCGCCGCTGCATGCCGTCTTCCTTGCGGGCCTGCGCCACCAGCCGCCAGTAGACGGAGCCGTCGCTGTTGGCGATGCCGTTGTAGTCCACGCCCAGGCCGAGCTTGCCGAAGTTGCCCGTCTCGGCGTTCACGGTCAGCGCTTGCTCCTTGTGCGGGCGCTTGGTCACGAGGTTGACCACGCCGCCCGTGTTCACCGCGCCGAACACCAGCGAGTTCGCGCCCTTGACGACCTCGACCGACTCCACGCCGAACAGCTCCGGCTTCCAGACGAAGTAGCCGTTGGGCGTGGTGGGCGTGCCGTCGAGCGCCATGGAGGCGTCGAAGCCGCGGATCTTGAACCACTCCACCTTGTTGTCCGCGCCGAAGGGCTCGCTCACGATGCCGGCCTGGTACTGCAGCGCCTGGTCGAGCTTGCGCGCGCCCTGCGCATCGATGGCGTCGCGCTGGATCACGGCGCTGGAGTTGGGCGCGTAGAAATCGAGGCTCTGCAGCCCATCGACCGTGCCGATGACGGTGACGGTGTCGAGCTCCTTGCCCTCGCTGCCTTGCGCCTGTGCGGCCGTCACGGCGGCCAGCGCCGCGCAGGCCACTGGCAGGAGAATGAAACGCTTCATGGTGTTGTGCTCCGGTTGTGCAATCGAATCGGCCTTCAGCGCACCCGCCAGGCCCAGGCCACCGCGGCCAGCGGCCCGGCCAGCGCGAGCCAGGACAGCGCGTCGAACACGCCGTCGCCCACCAGCGCCGAGACCAGGCCGACCGAGGTCGCCACGCCCAGCAGCAGGGGCACGCGGAAGATGGCCGAGGCGGTCTGCGCGCCGTCGGTGCGCACGGCGCGCTCCTTGCGGGGGGTGGTCATCCGGGGTTCTCCATGGACACCGCGGCGGCGGCGGGAAGTTCGGGCGCGGGCTCCGCACCGGGCTCCTGCGCGGCGGCGGCAGTGGCGGCCTTGGGCTTGCGCAGCCACAGGTACAGGCCGGTGCCGAGCACGGCGATGGCGGCCAGGTCCAGCAGGGCCCACAGGATCTTCAGCGGCAGCCCGCCGTAGTCGCCGAAGTGCAGCGGCTGCGACAGGAACAGCGTCTTGACGTACCACGGCATCTCGCGCGTGTCGGTCAGCAGGCCGGTCTTGGCGTCCACCAGCGCGGGCTTGAGCAGGCGCGCCGTGACCGGCGTGTTGCCCTTGAGGAAGAAGGTGTAGTGGTGCGGGCTGGAGAACATGGTGCCGGGGAAGGCGACGAGGCGCACCTCCATGTCGGGCACCGCGGCGCGCGCCGCCTCCAGCGACGCCTGCAGGTGCGCGGGCGCGGTGACGGGCGGCTGGCCCTTGTACGGCGCGGTCATCTCGGCCATCTGGTCCATCTGCCACAGGCCCAGGACGATGCGGTCGAGCGTGTTGATGGTGCCCGTGAGGCCCACCACCGTGAGCCACACCACGGTGACGATGCCCAGCAGGTTGTGCCAGTCCAGCCACTGGATGCGGCGGCTGTACTGCGTGCGCAGCGCGCCGAAGCGCAGGCGGCGCATGAACGGGTAGTACAGCACCACGCCCGAGACGATGGCCACGACCATCAGCAGCCCCATGAAGCCCAGGAACAGCATGCCCGGCAGGCCCGCGAACATGTCGGTGTGCAGCTTGAGCATGACGTACATGAAGCCCTGGTCGGCCTTGGGCTCGTCCAGCACCTGGGCCGTGCGCGAATCGACGATGATGGTGTGGAACTCGTCGGGCGGCGCGTCCAGGCTGCTGGCCATGTTCACGTAGGTGAGGTCCGGGTGCTCCTCCTGGTCCCAGAACATGTAGCGGATCACCTTGGCGGGCTGGCGCTCGCGCGCGGCCTGGGCGATGCGGTCCATGCTGGCGCTGGGCGTGCCCGCGGGCATGGCCGGGGCCTCGACCTCGCCGCTCAGGTGGTCGATTTCCTCGTGGAAGACCAGCGGCAGGCCCGTCAGGCACAGCAGCAGCATGAAGACGGTGCAGACGAGGCTGCTCCACTTGTGGATCCAGGCCCAGGCGCGGGTAGACATGCGGCGCGCTCCTTACAGATCGACGCTGGCCGACAGCGACACCGTGCGCGGCGTGCCCAGGTGCAGGTAGCCGTAGGTGGAGACGCCCCAGTAGTCCTTGCCGAACAGGTTCTCGACGCTCAGGCGGAAGGTGACCGGCTGGCCGCCCAGGCGCGTGGCGTAGCGCGCGCCCGCGTCGAAGCGTGTCCAGGCCGGCACCCGCAGGGTGTTGGCGCTGTCCGCGTACGCCTGGGCGGTGTGGACGGCGCGGCCCGTGAAGGTCAGCCCGGGCACCCAGCCCGCGTCCCACTCGGCGCCCAGGTTGGCCTGCCAGCGGGGCACGCCGATGGCCTTGCGGCCCGCGAGGCCGGGCGTGGCGGACTTGTTCAGCACCGCGTCCACGGCGGTCACGCCGCCCAGCAGCCGCAGGCCGTGCGCCGCTTCGCCCGCGACGCTGGCCTCGATGCCCCGGTTGCGCTGCTGGCCGTTCACGCCGAAGACGTTGTCCGCCGCGAGCGCGGCGCTGGGCTTGGTCAACTCGAACAGGCCCAGCGTGGCCAGCAGGCTGCCCTGCTCGAGCTTGACGCCGATCTCCTTTTGCTTGGAGCGGTACGGCGCGAGCACCTCGCCCGGGTTGGCGATGGCCGCGCTCACGGGCGCGGTGTCGCCGCGCGACAGGCCCTCGATGTAGCTCGCGTACAGCGACAGGTGGGGCCGCAGCTTGAACACCACGCCCGCCAGCGGCGTGGTGGCGCTCTTGTCGTAGTACGGGCCGCTGGGCGCGCCGGTCGCGAAGTTGTAGTTCTGGCCTTCCACCTTCTGGTGGCGCAGGCCCAGGGTGACGAGCAGGCGGTCGTCCAGCATCGCCATGGTGTCGGCCAGCGCCAGGCTGGTGAGCGTGCCATCCAGGTAGGGGCGCAGCGGGTTGTCGAGGCCGCTGGTGGACGGCGTGGCCGCCAGCGCGCCCGTGTAGATGTTCGACGTGCCCCCCGGGTAGCCCGTGTAGAAGCCCAGCGTCTGCTCCTGCTTCAGGCGCGTGAACCCGAGCACGGCGCCGTGGACGATGCCGCCGGTCTTGAAGTTGGCGCGCAGGCCCGCTTCGGCCGATTGCACGTCGATGCCCTGGCGCTGCCAGCCGCCGAAGTACGAGTAGTCGCCCGCCGTGTTCTGGAGCACCGGGTTGCCCGCGATGGCGGCCCAGTGGAGCGAATGGCGGCCCACGCCCGCGTAGGCGGTGACGGCGCTGTTCAGGTCGTACTCGGCCTTGAGCAGCGCGATGCCGTCCCGCCCGTCGGTCCAGCCGTAGCCCGGGTAGGCGGTCTTGCCGCTGGGCGCTGCGGGAATGGCGGTGAGCGCGGGGCCGAGCTGGAACTGGCGCACCACGTTGTTGATGCGCTGCTGCTGCCACATCAGGTCGAGCGAGACGCGCAGCGCGCTCTCGCGCAGGTCCAGCCCCAGCGCGGCCAGCGACTCGCGCGTGGACTGGCCGTTGATGGGCGTGTCGCCCTCGCGGTGCATGACGTTCAGGCGCGCGCCCAGCGCGTTGTCGGGGCCGAAGCGGCGGCCCAGGTCCAGGTGCCCGCCGGCCACGGAGTTCGACGCCGCGCCCGCCGTGAAGCGGGTAATTGGCGTGTCGCCCGCGCGCTTGGGCACCAGATTGACCACGCCGCCCACGCTGCCGCCGGGCGCCATGCCGAACAGGCCCGCCGAGGGGCCCTTGAGCACCTCGACGCGCTCCACGGCCTCCAGCGGCGCGCGCCAGTACGGCGTGAGGCCGAACAGGCCATTGAGCGCGAAGTCGCTGCTCGGCACGTCGAAGCCGCGGATGGAGAGGCTTTCGTTGATGTTGGAGCGCGCGCTGCTCATGCGCACGGACGGGTCGAACGCGATCACGTCGGCCACCGAGTGCGCCTGCTCGTTGGCGATGGCCTCGGCGGTGTAGCTGGTCACGCTGAACGGCGTGTCCATCACCGCCGCGTTGCCCAGCAGACCCATGCGCGCGCCGCTGCCGACCTGGCCGCCCGCGAAGGCGGGCGGCGGCGCGTCCAGCGCCTCAGGCCCCGAGGTGACCGTGACGGCGGGCAGGCGGGCCTCCGCACCGCCGTCCTGCGCCTGCGCCAGCGCCGCGCCCGCCAGGCACAGCGCGCCCGCGCCGCCCACGGCCAGGCGGGCCGCCAGGGCCAGCGCCTTCAGCCCCACCAGCGGGCGCTGCCCCTCCCTCCCCCTCGCATCCCATCGTTCGCATCCGGTCATGGCTTTTCCGTATATTGATGTTGATAATGATTCTCATTATTCTACTCAATCCAGAAAAGGCGCGGAGCGGGGCACGCGGCCCGGGCGCCGCTCAGAGCTTGGGGATGCGGATGCGGCTGATCATCAGCGAGCCCGAGAGCGCGAACAGCAGCACCAGCGGGTGCAGCGTGAAGCCGCCGATCGCGATGTGGCCGAACCAGAGCTGCCCGCGCAGCGCGCCCACGGAGGCCGCCACGGCCAGCAGCCCCACGAGCACGATGGAGGTGGGGATGGGCGTGCCCTCGAAGTACTTGACCTTGCCGCTGTCGTCGGCCAGCGTCTCGGCCGTGATGTTGAAGCGCGCCAGGCGCGAGACGCCGCAGGCCACGAAGTAGGCCAGCACCACGCGGTCGTACAGCCCCTGCATGCCGCAGCCGTAGGCGATGAGCGCGGGCGCCACGCCGAACGAGATCACGTCGGCCAGCGAGTCGAGCTCGCGCCCCATGGCCGAGCTTTTCTGGCGCCAGCGCGCGATGCGGCCGTCGAGGATGTCGAACACCAGCGCCGCGAGCACCAGCGCGCACGCGAACTGCACGTGGCGCGCGTGGCCGGTCTCGATGTAGGTGAGGGTGGAGAACAGCGACCCCACGCCGCACACGGCGTTGCCCAGCGTGAACCAGTCCGCGAGGTGGAACTCGCGGATCATCGAGAAGCGTTTGGGAGTGGAAGCCATACGGCCATTATCCCGAACGCACCGCCCGCACCGGCTACTGGAAGCGCGGCGCGCGTTTCTCGATGAAGGCGGTGACGGCCTCGCGGTGGTCGGCCGTCTTGTGGGCGATGGCCTGGCAGCCCGCCGAGAGCTCCAGCAGCGATTCGAGCGTGGCGTGCTGGCCCTCGCGCAGCAGGCGCTTGGTCATGCGCATCACGGCGCCGGGGTTGGCGGCAATCTTTCCAGCCAGCGCGCGGGCCGCGGGCAGCAGCTCGCTGACGGGCACCACGCGGCTCACGAGGCCGCAGGCCAGCGCCTCCTGCGCGGAGATGGCCTCGCCCGTAAAGGCCATCTCGGCGGCCTTGGCCATGCCCACGGCGCGCGGCAGCAGCCAGGCGCCGCCGTCGCCGGGCACGATGCCCACGCGCACGAAGCTCTCGGCGAAGGTGGCCGTTTCGCTGCAGATGCGGATGTCGCACATGCAGGCCAGGTCCAGCCCCGCGCCGATGGCCGGGCCGTTGACGGCGCAGACCACGGGCACGTCAAGCTGGCACAGCGCCTGCGGGATGCGCTGGATGCCCTGGCGGTATTCCTCGCGGATCGCGTCGGGCGTGAGCGCGTCGTCGAAGAAGCGCCGCATGTCCTTCACGTTGCCGCCCGAGCTGAAGATGGGGCCCGCGCCGGTGAGGATGAGCACCTTCACGCTGGCGTCGCGGCGCAGGTCCTCGCAGAGCTGCACGAACTCCTGCACGGCCGTGTTGCCGGTGAGCGCGTTGCGCGTCTCGGGCTGGCTCATGGTGGCGGTGAGGATGCCGCCATCGCGTTCGAGGGTGAGAAAGGCCATGGGTCGTTCCATTTCAAAAATGAGAGCTGCTTGCGCGCTTCCCTGCTGGTTTTCAATATGAAAACACTTTGAAATCAAGCAAGGGAGCGCGAAAGCAGCTATGGTTTTTTCAAAGCACCGGCTCCACGTCGGTGATGCGGCGCACGAGGTCCAGCGTCAGCCCCTGGTGCCCCAGCAGCGCCTCGCCGGCCACGGCGTGCCAGTAGGACTCGCTGCCCGCCGCCTGGCGCCAGGCGTGCAAGCGGCGGGTGTAGAGCTGCAGGTCGTACTCCCCGGTGAAGCCGATGGCGCCGTGGATCGCGTGCGCGGTCTCCGACACGGCCAGCGCCGCCTCGCTGCAGCGGGCCTTGGCCGTGGCCACGCGCAGGCGGCCGGGCACTGCGCCGCCGCAGCCGAGCTGCGCGGCCATGCGCGCGGCGAACACGTGCTCGCTCATCACCGCGAGCTGGTGCTGGATGGCCTGGAACTTGCCGATGGGGCGGCCGAACTGCTGGCGCTCGTTGGCGTACTGCAGCGTGCGCTGGAACACGCTGGCGAGCGCGCCCGCCATCTGCGGGGCGAGCACGGCGGCCTGCCAGGTGCGCACGTCCGCCTCGCTCTCCACGGCCACGGGGGCACTGGCCTGCCACTGCAGCGCGGCGTCGAGCGCAAGCGCCTGGGGCGCGGCCTGGGCCTGGGCCGCGTCCAGCAGGTGCCAGCCGTCGGGGGCCTGCGCCAGCACCCACGCGGCCACGGCGCCGCCGCGCACCAGGGGGCAGCGCAGGCCGCCGCCGGGCAGGCGCTCGGCGCGCGCCAGGGCGATGGGGCCCTGCGGCCGCGCCACGCCTGCGCGGGCCAGCAGCAGGCGCGCCGCCAGGGTGTCGCCCAGCGGCAAGGGCAGCGCGTGCGCACCACACTGCTCCAGCACGCCGAAGGCCTGGGCCAGCGCCAGGTCCGCGCCGCCCAGGGCCTCGGGCAGCAGCGCATCGGCCAGGCCCGTGGCTTCGAGCTGCGCCCACAGCGCGGCGGCCTCGGGCGCGGCGCGGCCGCCGGCCTCGATGGCGCGCACCACGGCGCCCGTGCACTGGCCGGCCAGCACCTGGCGGGCCGCGTCGGCAAAGAGATCGTTGTCCATGCCCATTCCTTTCACCGCAAGCCCAGGCCGCGCGCGATCATGCCGCGCAGGATGTCGCGCGTGCCGCCGCGCAGCGAGAACGAGGGCGAGGCCTCGGTCACGTATTTCAGGGTCATCAGCAGCTCCACGGGCACGTCTTCCGCGTCGCGCGCGAACAGGTCGTCGGCGATGGCCGCGGGGATGAACTGCTCCAGCGTGGTGCCCAGCTCCTTGACCAGCGCGGCCTCGACGATGGGGCTTTCGCCGCGCGTGAGCTTTTCTTGCACCGACACCGACATGGCGCGCAGCGGCGCGAGCTGCGTGAGCACCTGGCCCGCGAGCCGCACGGCGGACTCTGTGCGCCCTTGTAGCGTGCGTACGTAAGCCAGCCACTGGTCGAACAGCACGATGCTGGAGAACAGCCGCTCGGGCCCGCTGCGCTCGAAGGCCAGCTCGGCCGTCACCTGTTCCCAACCCTGGCCCTCGGCGCCGATGAGCGCATCGGGGCCGAGCTGCACGTTGTCGAAGAACACTTCGCAGAAATGGCTGTCGCCCGACAGGTCCTCGATGAGGCGCACGGTGACGCCGGGCAACGACAGATCGACGATGACCTGCGACAGGCCCTTGTGCCGGTCCTCCGCCGTGCCCGAGGTGCGCACCAGGGCGATCATGTACTGGCAGTGGTGGGCGTTGGTGGTCCAGATCTTCTGGCCGCTCAGCACGAAGCCCTTGTCGTTCGGCACGGCGCGGGTCTTGACGCTCGCGAGGTCCGAGCCCGCGTTGGGCTCGCTCATGCCGATGCAGAAGAACGCCTCGCCCCGGCACACGCGCGGGATGTAGAAGCGCTTTTGCGCCTCGGTGCCGTACTTGAGGATCAGCGGCGCGCTCTGGCGGTCGGCGATCCAGTGCGAACCCACGGGCGCGCCGCAGTTCAGGTATTCCTCCACGAGCACGTAGCGCGTGAAGGCGCTGCGCCCGCCGCCGCCGTACTCCCGGGGCAGCGTGACGCCGATCCAGCCCTTCGCGCCGAGCTTGCGGCTCAGCGCCGTGCTGTAGCCGCCCCAGGAGCGGGCGCGCACGTGGGCGGGCAGGCCCTGGACCGCCTCGGCCAGGAAGGCGCGCACCTCGGCGCGCAGGGCCTCGTCCTCGGGGGGGATGCGCGTGAGCGCGAGGGAATCCAGTACCGGCATGGCCCGCCCCTCAGTCCAGCGACACGCCGGTGCTCTTGACCACCGTGGCCCAGCGCGCCAGCTCCTTCTCGATGTAGGCGCCGTACTCCGCGGGGGTCGAGCCCAGCGGCTCGGTGCTTTGCGCGCGCAGCTTCTCGAGCACCGCGGGGCTCTTGAGCGCCTGCAGGAAGGCCTGGTTCAGCCGGTCGATCACGGGCTGGGGCGTATGGGCGGGCACCATCACGCCCTGCCAGGCGCCGGCCTCGAAGCCGGTCATGCCGCTCTCGGCCAGCGTGGGTGCGGCGGGGAAGTTGGGCAGACGCTTGGCCGTGGAGACGGCCAGCAGGCGCAGCTTGCCGTCCTTGATGAAGGGGGCCACGGAGTTGATGGTGTCGGTCATGAACTGGATCTGGCCCGCGACCAGGTCCACGTCGGCCGGGGCGCTGCCCTTGTAGGGCACGTGGGCCGCGTCGATGCCGAAGCGCTGCGCCACCTGGAAGGCCGCCAGGTGCGTGACGTTGCCGTTGCCCGCCGAGCCGTACGAGAGCTTGCCCGGGTTCTTCTTGGCGTAGTCCACCAGCTCGGCCACGGTCTTGGCGGGCAGCTGCGGGTTGACCACCAGCGCGAGCGGCACCACGGCGGTGAGCGCCACGGGCACGAGGTCCTTGCGCAGGTCGTAGCTCATCTTCTTGTACAGCGCGGGGCTGAGCGTGATGGACGAGGTGTTGTAGAGCATGGTGTAGCCGTCGGGCGCGGCCTTGGCGACGAAGGCGTTGCCGATGTTGCCGTTGGCGCCGGGCCGGTTGTCCACCACCACCGACTGGCCGAGCTGCTCGCCCACGCTTTGCGCGAGCACGCGCGCCACCATGTCGGTGGGCCCGCCGGGCGGGAAGGGCACGACCAGGGTGATGGGCTTGTCGGGCCAGTCGGCGGCCTGCGCGGCAGCGGCCAGCAGGCCCACGGCGGCCAGCACGGCCAGGCGGCGAGAGAGTTGCACGGTCATGGGTTGTGTCTCCTGTGGTTGGAATGAAATCGGCCCGCAGCGCCCAACCAGAGCGCGTGGGCAGCTATCTTTTATGCAGTAGGCCGCCCCGCGAGCAGGCGCGTGGCCGTGTACTCCATCACCGGCTCGCGGCGCTGGTTGAACACTTCGATGCGCGAGGTGACGACCGCACGGTGGCCTTGGGACGTGGGGCGCACGCCGGTCACCTCGACCACCGCGTCGATGCTGTCGCCCACAAGGACGGGCGCGAGGATCTTCTGGTGCAGCTCCAGCATGGCCAGGCCCGTGCCCTGGATCATGCTTTGCAGGATGAAGCCCTCGATGAAGGTGTAGGTGAGCGCGCCCGGCACCGGGCGGCCCTGGATGGCGCCGCCTTCGTAGCCGTTCTCGATGAAGATGGCCTCCAGCATGCCCGTGGCGTTGATGAAGTTCACCAGGTCGGCCTCGGTGACGGTGCGGCGGAAGGTGCGCCAGCGCTGGCCGACCTGCAGGTCTTGCCAGTACGCGCCCTGGCCCATGCGGGGGATGTGATCGTTCATGGTCGTTCGAGCAGTGGTTCGATGTCCGCGTCGCCCAGGCCCGCGCCGCGCAGCAGCTCGCGCGTGTGCTGGCCCAGGCGTGGCGGCATGGCGATGGGCGCCTGCGCGCCGTCGATGCGCACGGGCGGGCGGGGAAAGCGCAGCTCGCCCATGGCGGGGTCGTGCACGCTGGCGAAGAAGCCCGTGGCCGCGAGGTGCGGGTCGTGCGGCAGGTCGTCCATGCGCGCCACGGGGGCGGCAGGGATTTCCAGCCGCTCGCAGGTCTGCAGCCAGTGCTGCGTGCCGTGCTGTTCGACGTGGCGGCTCAATATTTCAAGCAGCTCGGCGATGTGGCGCGTGCGGCTGGCCTGGGTGGCGAAGCGCGCGTCCTGCGCGAGCTGCGGCTCGCCCACGGCCTCGAAGAAGCGGCGCCAGTGCGCGTCGGTGTAGGGCATCATGCAGACGTGGCCGTCCAGCGTCTTGTAGGGCTTGCGCCACGGCGCCATCACGCGCGGGTAGCCCGCGCCGCTTTGCGGTGGCGTGAAGTGCATGCCGTAGAAATGCTCGACGAAGTTGAAGCCCACCATGGCCTCGAACATGGGGATTTCGACGAAGCCGCCCCGGCCCTGGCGCTCGCGCCGCAGCAGCGCCGCGAGGATGGCGTGCGCCGCCACCAGGCCGCAGGTCTTGTCGGCGGCGATGGTGGGCAGGTAGCGCGCCTCGCCGGTCTGGCGCTGCATCAGGTCGGCCAGGCCGCTCATGCCCTGGATCACGTCGTCATAGGCGGGCATGCCGGCGTAGGGGCCGTCCTCGCCGAAGCCGTGCAGGCCCGCGTAGACGAGGCGCGGATGGCGCGCGCACAGGGTCTCGGGGTCCAGCCCCAGCGGGGCGAGCTTTTGCGGCCGCATGCTGTGCATGAGCACGTCGGCCGTGGCGATCAGCGCCTGCAGCGCGGCCTGGGCGGCGCTCTGCTTCAGGTCCAGCACCACGCTCTTCTTGCTGCGGTTGCAGCCCAGGAACACGGCCGCCATGCCGGGCTCCACGGCGGGGCCGGTGTGGCGCGTGGAGTCGCCCGCCGGCGGCTCGATCTTGATGACCTCGGCGCCGTAGTCGGCCAGCACCTGGCTGGCCAGCGGGCCGAACACCACGCTGGACAGGTCCAGCACGCGGATGCCCGACAGGGGGCCTTCGTCCCACTCCTTCATCCCAGCACCTTCTTGTGTTGCAGGTCTTCGACGGCCTGCGGCGACAGGCCCAGCCGCTCGTGCAGCACCTCGTGCGTGTGCTGGCCGAGCTGCGGCGGCGCGGCGCGGTACTGCACGGGCGTGTCCGACAGGCGCATGGGGCTGGCCACCAATGGCACGCTGCCCGCCTGCGGGTGCTCCATGGCGATCTGCATGCCGCGCGCGCGCACCTGTTCGTCGGCGAACACGTCGGCCACGGTGTTGATGGGGCCGCAGGGCACGGCGTGCTGCTCCAACAAGGCGATCCACGCGCGCGTGCCGCGCTGGGCTGTCACTTCGCGCAGCAGCGGGATCAGCACCTCGCGGTGCGCGAGGCGCGCGGCATTGGTGGCGAAGCGCTCGTCCGCCGCCCACTCGGCGCGGCCCACGGCGTGGCAGAAGCGCGCGAACTGCCCGTCGTTGCCGATGGCGAGGATCATGTGCCCGTCGGCCGTGGGGAAGTCCTGGTAGGGCACGGTGTTGGGGTGCGCGTTGCCCATGCGCCGGGGCGCCTGCCCGCCGTAGAGGTAGTTCATGCCCTGGTTGGCGAGGCACGCCACCTGCACGTCGAGCAATGCCAGGTCGATGTGCTGGCCCCGGCCCGTGTGCTCGCGCGCCTGCAGCGCGGCGAGGATGGCGGTGCTGGCGTACAGGCCGGTGAGGATGTCGGTCAGCGCCACGCCCACCTTCACGGGGCCGCCGCCCAGCGTGCCGTCGGGCTGGCCGGTGATGCCCATGAGCCCGCCCATGCCCTGGATCAGGAAGTCGTAGCCCGCACGGTGCGCATACGGCCCCGTCTGGCCGAAGCCGGTGACGGAGCAGTAGACCAGGCGCGGGTTCAGCGCCGAGAGGCTTTCGTAGTCGAGCCCGTAGGCCGCCAAGCCCCCGGTCTTGAAGTTCTCGATCAGCACGTCGCTCTGCCACGCCAGCTCGCGCACCAGGGCCTGGCCCTCGGGCTGGGTGAAGTCGATGGCGACCGAGCGCTTGTTGCGGTTGGTGCACATGTAGTAGGCCGATTCGCCCGTGGGGCGGCCCGCGCCGTCCTGCACGAAGGGCGGGCCCCAGGCGCGCGTGTCGTCGCCGCTGCCGGGACGCTCGACCTTGACGACCTCGGCGCCCAGGTCGCCCAGCGTCTGCGCGGCCCAGGGGCCCGCGAGCACGCGCGAGAGGTCGAGCACCTTCACGCGGGACAGCGCGCCTGCGCTCATTGCAGCGGCACCTTGGCCTGCTTCACGATGCGCTTCCACAGCGCGATCTCGTTCTTCTGGAACTCGTGCATCTGCGCGGGGCCGCCGGTCATGGGCGTGGCGCCCAGGCGCTCGTAGAAGGCCCGGGTCTCGTCCATCTTCGAGATGGCGGTGAACAGCTCGGCCAGCCTGGCGGTCTCGGCCGCGGGCGTCTTGGCGCTCACCATGGCGCCCACCCAGGTGTAGGCCTCGAAGCCGGGCAGGCCGGCCTCGCCCATGGTGGGCACCTCGGGGGCGTTGCCCACGCGCCTGTCGGCGGCCACGGCCAGGATCTTCACGCGGCCGCCCTTGGCCAGCTCCAGCACGGCCGTGACCTCGGCGAAGGCGTAGTCCACCGTGCCGCTGGCCACGGCGGTCATGGTCTCGCCCGCGCTCTTGAAGGGCACGTGCACGGTCTGGATGCCGCCCATGTCGTTGAGCAGCTCGCCCATGAGCTGGTAGCCCGCCGAGCCCGCGCCGAAATTGGCCTTGCCCGGGTTCGCCTTGGCGTAGGCCAGCAGGGCCTTGAGGTCGCCATAGGGCGCCGCGGGCGGCACCGCCAGCATGGCGGGCGAGCGCATCATCATCGTGAGCGGCGCGAAGTCGGCGACCGGGTCGTAGGGCAGTTCCCTGAACAGCGCCGCGTTCACCGCGAGCGTGGAGTTGCTGCCGATGAAGACCGTGTAGCCGTCGGCCGGCGCCTGCAGCATCTGCTTGACGGCCAGGAAGCCGTTGGCGCCGGGCTTGTTCTCCACCACCACGGCCTGGCCCGTGAGGTCCTGCAGCTTGCGCGCGAAGTAGCGCGCCGAGGTGTCGGTGCCGCTGCCGGGCCCGAAGGGCACGACGAACTTGATGGGCTTGGACGGGAAGGCCGGGGCCTGCGCCTGGGCGGTTGCGGGCGCCAGGGCGGCGGCGGCCAGGGCCAGCAGCGCGCCGGCCACGGTGGTTCTGCGGGATTGCATGGGCGTTGTCTCCTGTAGGTATGGAGCGCACTCTATGCAGCCGGGGCCCAAGCTGTCTAATATTAAAAATTCGGAAACTGATACTTATTGGATATCGCCATGAACCTGCGCCAACTGCGCCAGTTCGTCACGCTGGCCGAGGCGGGCAATTTCCACCGCGCCGCCGAGCTGCTGTACATGGCCCAGCCGCCGCTGTCGGTCTCGGTGCGCAAGCTGGAGGAGGAGCTGGGCAGCCGCCTGTTCGAGCGCCACGCCACGGGCGTGCGCCTCACGCCCGAGGGCGAGGCCATGCTGGCCGACGCGCGGCTGGCCCTGGTGCACGCCGAGCGCTGCCGCCAGGCCGTGGCCGACGCGCGCGAGGGCCTGGGCGGCGTGCTGCGCCTGGGCATCATCGGATCGGCCACCTACGCGCTGCTGCCGGAGCTGATCCCCTCGGTGCGCGCGCGCTACCCGCAGATGGAGCTGGAGCTGACCGAGGCCACATCCGCCGAGATCCTCGACGGGCTCGTGTCGCGCCGCTTCGACGTGGGCTTCGTGCGCTACCCCGTGCTGCACCCCGAGCCCTTCGCGCTGCTGCCCATGGACCGCGACGATTTCGTGCTCGCCGTGTCCGAGCGCAGCCCGCTCGCGCAGCGCGGCGCCATCGCGCTGTCGGAGGCCGCGCACGAGCCCTTCGTGATGTACCCGCAGGACAAGGTACCCGGCCTCTCGGCGCTGGCGCTGCTGCGCTGCCAGCTCTCGGGCTTCGCGCCGCGCGTGGCACAGGAGGCCATGCAAGTGCAGACCATCATGAGCCTCGTGGCCTCGGGCCTGGGCGTGGGGCTGGTGGCGGGCGTGGCGCGGCTCGTGGTGCCGCGCGGCGTGAAGTGCCTGGCGCTCACCGACAACCCGCCGGGCTTTCACGTGGGCATCGCGCTCGCGCGGCTCGCGGGCGGCGCGAGCCGGCTCGTGGAGCGCTTCACCGAGCACGCGCAGGGCTTTTCGAGCGCGCCGCGCGAGGGCGGCGGACTACAGGTCAAAAACGGCTGAAACGCCCGGCTGGCGCGCGCAAGCAGCTACCGTTCAAGGAGCATTGGAAGGCGCATTCGCAGCGCGCCGCGCGGCAAATTGGACGTACCACGCAAGGCACCCGGGGTTGGCCATGGCGTCCTGGTTGACCACCTTCTCCAGCGGCTGGCCCAGCAGCAGCTTCTTGATGGGCAGCTCCTGCTTCTTGCCGCTGAGCGTGCGCGGCACCTCGGCCACCTGCTCGATGGCGTCGGGCACGAAGCGCGGCGAGAGCGCGGTGCGGATCGCCGCGTTGAGGCGCGCGCGCAGCGCATCGTCGAGCGCCACGCCGTCGCGCAGCACCACGAACAGCGGCATGTAGCTCTCGCGGCCCAGGTATTCCAGGTCCACCACGAGGCTGTCGAGCACCTCGGGCAGGCTTTCCACGGCGCTGTAGATCTCGCTCGTGCCCATGCGCAGGCCGTGGCGGTTGATGGTGGCGTCGCTGCGGCCGTAGATGGTGCAGCCGCCGTTGGCGCCGATCTTCAGCCAGTCGCCATGGCGCCACACGGCGCCCATCTCGGGCGGGCCGTCGCCGCCGCCGGGCCGGCGGCCGTGGCCGGGCGGGTACATGTCGAAGTAGCTCGACAGGTAGCGGCTGCCAAACGGGTCACCCCCACGCTCCCCCGCTGCGCGTGGGTCGCTGCCCCCCAAGGGGGCCTTCGCACCTTGGGGCGGCCCGGCGGTGCTCACATCGCCCCACAGGAACAAAGGCATCGACGGGATGGGCTGGGTGCACACCAGCTCGCCCACGGCGTCGAGCACGGGGCGGCCCTGCTCGTCCCAGGCCTCCACGGCGGCGCCGAGCATGCGGCACTGCATTTCGCCCGGCACCATGGGCAGCCCGCGGTGGCCGCCGAGGAAGGCGCCCGCGAAGTCGGTGCCGCCCGAGATGTTGTTCCACCAGATGCCGGGCGTGCCGATGCCTGCGAACTGCGCCGTGCCCCACTCCTGCACCTCGGGCGAGAGCGGCGAGCCCGTGGTGCCGAGCGCGCGGATGCGCGAGAGATCGCCGCAATCGGCGAGCTGCAGCCCCGCCTTCATGCAGTTGGCGTAGAAGGCCGCGCCCGCGCCGAAGCTGGTCACGCCCGTCTCGGCCGCGAAGCGCCAGAGGACGCCCCAGTCGGGCCGCTCCTTGCTGCCGCCGGGGTTGCCGTCGTAGATCACGCAGGTGGTGCCGCCCAGCAGGCCGCTGACCTGCGCGTTCCACATCACCCAGCCCGTGGAGCTGTACCAGTGGTAGCGCTCGCCGAAGCTGTTGGGCTCGTAGCTGCAGCCGATGTCGTTGTGCAGGCCCTTGAGCTGCAGCGCCACGAGGACCATGCCGCCGTGGCCGTGCACGATGGGCTTGGGCAGCCCCGTGGTGCCGCTCGAATAGACGATCCACAGCGGGTGGTCGAACGGCAGCCAGAGCGGCTCGAAGGCCGCCACTTCGGCATCGTTTCGGGCTGTAGCGCCTGCGTAGCTTGCGCAACCAGCTATTGTTTTGGAAGTATCGAGGTTGTTTACCAGCAGCACGTGGGCGAGCGTGGGCAGCGCGGCGCGCAGCTCGGCGACCACCCCCGTGCGGTCGATGTCGCGCCCGCCGTAGGTCACGCCGTCGGCCGCGATCAGCACCTTGGGCCCGATCTGGCGGAAGCGGTCGAGCACCGCATGCGTGCCCATATCAGGCGCGCACACGCTCCACACGCCGCCGATGCTCACGGTGGCGAGGAAAGCCACCATGGCCTCGGGAATGTTGGGCAGGTAGGCCGCCACGCGGTCGCCGGGCTGCACGCCCTGGGCCTTCAGGTGCAGCGCCAGCGCCGCCACCTGGCGGCGCAGCTCGGGCCACGAGAGCTCGCGGTGCAGGCCCTTCTCGTTGCGGCTGATGATGGCGGGCTGCCCGGCCGCGTGCGCGGCGTCCACGTGGCGCAGCACCTGGTGCGCGTAGTTGGCCTGCGCGCCGGGGAACCACTGCGCGCCCGGCATGCGGTTGCGCGCCAGCACGGCGGTGTGCGGGGTGGGCGAGCGCAGGCCGAAGAAGTCCCACACGCTCTGCCAGAAGGCGTCGAGGTCGGTGACGGACCAGCGCCACAGTGCGTCGTACTCGGCGAACGCCAGGCCGCGCTCGCGCGCGAGCCAGTCCTGGTACAGGCGCAGGCGGGGGATGAAGGGGGGTGCTTTTGTCTCCATGGCGCGCAGCGTAGCAGCGGCCCGCCGCGGCACGGCGTCGCCGAATGGACAGCGCTTCTTGACGCAGTGCAAGGCGCCGGGCGCGCGCGGCGCCCACAATGGGCGCCACCGCAGCCTTTTTCGCACCATGCACAGCGACGTCCTCATCGTCGGCGCAGGCCCCGCCGGCCTGTCGCTGTCCATCGCCCTGGCCCAGGCCGGTTTCACCTCCACCGTGCTCGACCAGCAGAGCGAGGCCGCGCTGGCCGCACCCGCGCCCGACGGGCGCGAGATCGCCCTCACCCACCCCAGCGCCGCGCTGCTGCGGCGCCTGGGCACCTGGCAGGCCCTGGCCGCGCACGAGACCGGCCAGCTGCGCGACGCGCAGGTGCACGACGGCCCCATGGGCCAGCGCCCCGGCATGGCGCTCGACGCGGGCGGCAGCGGCCTCGGCCACCTGGGCTGGATCGCGCCCAACCACGCGCTGCGCCGCAGCGCCTGGGCCGTGGCGGCACGCACGCCCGGCGTGCGCCTCCTCGCGGGCGCCCAGGTCACGCGCGTGGCCGTGCTGCCGGAGCATGCCGAGGTGGACTGGGCCCGCGGCGGCACGCCGCAGGAGCGGCTCACCGCGCCGCTCGTGGTGGCCGCCGACAGCCGCTTCTCGGCCACGCGGCGCCAGCTCGGCATCGGCGCGGCGATGACCGACTTCGGCCGCACCGTGATCGTCTGCCGCATGCGGCACGACGCGCCCCACGGCGGCACGGCGCACGAATGCTTCGGCTACGAGCGCACGCTGGCCATCCTGCCCCTGCCCGACGACCCCGAGGACGGCAGCCCGCTGTGCTCGGTGGTGGTGACGGCCGGCAGCGCCGACGCGGCCGCGCTGCTCGCCCTCGCGCCCGCCGACTTCGCGGCGCGCGTGGCCGAGCAGTTCGAGTACCGCCTGGGCACCATGCGGCCCGTGGGCGAGCGCCACGCCTACCCGCTCGTGGCCGCGTACGCGCAGCGCTTCGCGGGGCCGCGCTGCGCGCTCGTCGGCGACGCGGCCGTGGGCATGCACCCCGTGACGGCCCATGGCTACAACCTCGGCCTGGCGGGCGTGGAGCGCCTCGCGCAGGCGCTGGCCGAGGCGCGCACCCAGGGCCGCGCCGTGGGCGATGCCGCCGCGCTCGCCGCCTACGCACGCGCCCACCACCGCCACGCCTGGCCCATCTACCAGGGCACCAACGCCATCGTGCGCCTGTACACCGACGCGCGGCCGCTGCCCAAGCTGCTGCGCCAGCTCGTGCTCACGGGCGCGAGCCGCCTGCCGCCGCTCAAGGCCGCGATTGTGGGCCAGCTCACGGGCCACCCGGGGAGGCGCGGGAGCACGGCATAATTTTCCGCATGGACGCCCTGATCGAGCAGCTCTCCCAGTCCGTCGCCGCCGCGCACACCGTCGAGGAACTGACCCGGCCGCTGCTCGAGATGCTGGAGGCCGTGACGGGGCTGGAATCGACCTACCTCACCATCGTCGATCTCGAGCAGGGCGTGCAGCGCATCCTCTACGCGCGCAACACGCGGCAGATGCGGATCCCCGAGGGGCTGACCGTGCCCTGGCACGACACGCTGTGCAAGCGCGCGCTCGACGAGGGCCGCCCGTTCACGAGCAACGTGGCCGGCTGCTGGAGCGACTCGGCCGCCGCCGCGGGCCTGGGCATCCAGACCTACATGAGCACCCCCGTGGAAACCGCCGACGGCGCCCTGTTCGGCACCCTGTGCGCGGCCAGCGCGGACCGCCGCGAGCTCACGCCCCAGGCCCACCATGTGCTGCGGCTGTTCGCACGCCTCATCGGCCAGCAGGTGGAACGCGAGCGGCTCGTGCAGCAGTTGCTGGCGGCCAACGCCCGGCTTGCGGTCTACGCCGCCACCGACGCGCTGACCGGCTTGCCCAACCGCCGCGCGCTCATGGAGGCCCTGCGCCGCCAGCTCGCGCAGGGCGCGCGCCAGGGCACCATGGTGTTCGTCGCCTTCGCCGACCTGGACGGCTTCAAGGCCATCAACGACGCGCACGGCCACGAGGTGGGCGACCTGTTCCTCGCCCACGTCGCCGGGCGCCTGCGGCAGGCGCTGCGCGCCCAGGACCTGGCCGCCCGCCTCGGCGGCGACGAGTTCGCCGTGATCGGCCCCGGCCCCGCGCCGGGCCAGGAGACGGAGGCCGCCCGCCGGGCCTTCGGCCAGCGCATCGCCGAGGCCACGGCGGGGCGCTTCGACGGCGAAGGCGCCGTGATCGACTACCCCGGCGCCAGCGTGGGCGTGATCGCGGTGGCGCCCGGCAGCCTGGATGCGGACCAGGCGCTGCGCGCGGCGGACCGGGCGATGTACGAGGCCAAGCGGGCGCGCCGCGCACGGCAGCAGGCGCAGCCGGGATAATCGCGCTTCGCGCACCCTTTCCCTTCGCATGCCCGCAGCCACGCCCCGCGTGCTGTCCGTCATCCCGCCGATGACGCAGCTCAACACGCCCTACCCCTCCACCGCCTACCTCACGGGCTTCCTGCGCTCACGCGGCGTCGCGGCGTTCCAGGAAGACCTGGCGATCGCGCTGGTGCTGCGCCTGCTCTCGCGCGCGGGGCTGGCGCAGGTGGCCGAACGCGCCCGCGCGCGGCCCGAAAAGCAGCGCAGCCCCGCCGTGCAGTCCTTCCTGGCGCAGGAGGCGCGCTACCTGGCCACCATCGGCCCCGTGATCGCCTTCCTGCAGGGGCGCGACGGCACGCTCGCGCACCGCATCGCGTCGCGCGCCTGGCTGCCCGAGGGGCCGCGCTTCGCCGCGCTCGACGTGTACGAGGACGACGGCAGCGGCGACCCGCTGGGCTGGGCCTTCGGCGCGCTGGGCCTGGCGGACAAGGCCAAGCACCTGGCCACGCTCTACCTCAACGACCTGGCCGACGTGCTGCGCGACGCGGTGGACGAGCGCTTCGAGTTCGTGCGCTACGCCGAATCGCTCGCGGGCAGCCAGCCCACGTTCGACCCACTGGCCGAGGCCCTGGCCGCGCCTCCCACGCTGGTGGACGAGGCTCTACAAGCCCTCACCCATGCAGCGATCGAGCGCCACCGGCCCGAGGTGGTGCTGCTCTCGGTGCCGTTCCCGGGCTCGGTCTACGGGGCCTTCCGCATCGCGCAGGCGATCAAGGCGCGGCATCCGCAGATCGTCACCGTGCTCGGCGGCGGCTTCGTGAACACCGAGCTGCGCGAGCTGGCCGACCCGCGCGTGTTCGACTTCTTCGACTACGTGACGCTGGACGCGGGCGAGCGCCCGCTGCTCGCGCTGCTGGAACACCTGCAGGGCCAGCGCGGCCGCCAGCGCCTGGTGCGCACCTTCGTGCGCGAAGGCGGCGCAGTGCGCTACGTGAACCTGATGGAGGCCGACGTGGCCTTCGCCGAGGTGGGTACGCCCACGTGGGACGGGCTGCCGCTGGCCGACTACCTCTCGCTGCTCGACATGCTCAACCCCATGCACCGGCTGTGGAGCGACGGGCGCTGGAACAAGCTCACCGTGGCCCACGGCTGCTACTGGAAGAAGTGCAGCTTCTGCGACGTGGGCCTGGACTACATCGGCCGCTACGAGGGCGCGAGCGCACAGGTGCTGGCCGACCGCATCGACACCATCGTGGCCGAAACGGGACAGACGGGCTTTCACTTCGTCGATGAAGCCGCGCCGCCCAAGGCGCTCAAGGCCCTGGCGCAGGAGCTCATCGCGCGCGGCACGGGCATCTCGTGGTGGGGCAACGTGCGCTTCGAGAAAACCTTCACGCCCGACCTCGCCGAACTGCTGGCCGACAGCGGCTGCATCGCCATCTCGGGCGGGCTGGAGGTCGCCTCCGACCGGCTGCTCGCGCTCATGAAGAAGGGCGTTTCCGTCGATCAGGTGGCGCGCGTGACCCGCGCCTTCAGCGACGCGGGCATCCTCGTGCACGCCTACCTGATGTACGGCTTTCCCACGCAGACGGTGCAGGACACGGTGGACGCGCTCGAATACGTGCGCCAGCTCTTCGCCAACGGCTGCATCCAGAGCGGCTTTTTCCACCGCTTCGCCTGCACCGTGCACTCGCCCGTGGGCCAGAACCCGCAGGACTACGGCGTGACGCTGGCGCCCCTGCCGCCGGGCCATTTCGCGAAGAACGACGTGGCCTTCATCGACCCCACGGGCACGGACCACGATGCGCTGGGCGCGGGGCTCAAGAAAGCCATCTACAACTACATGCACGGCATCGGCCTGGAGGAGGACGTGCGCATGTGGTTCCCGTTCAAGGTGCCCAAGACCACGGTGCAGCGCCAGCGCATCGAGCGGGCGCTGCGCGCAAGAGTTTGAGCCAAATCGGCCTCAAACGCTTACCCAGCAAGCGCTGGTAGCTACTGAATCAGGAGTATTTCAGATCACTGTCTGCGCCTCGGCCTCCAGCACCTTGCGGCGGGCCATGGCGAGGTTGGCGCGGGCGCGGTCCAGCACGTAGTAGATGAACAGGCCCTCGTGCTTCTCCACGGGGCGGATGATGTGGTACTGGCTCTTCAGGGAGATGAGGATGTCCTCGATGCCGTCCTGCATGCCCAGCGACTTCATGGTCTTCATCTTGGCGCGCACCACCTCGGTGTTGCCGGCGGCGGCCAGCTCCAGGTCGAGGCCCGAGCCCACGGACTCCAGCAGCATGCCGCTGGTGGAATCCACCAGCGCGGCGCACATCGCGCCTTCGGTCTGCATGAGCTGGCTGAGCAGTTCTTTGGGGGTCATTGCCATGGGGGTACTCCTTCAAGGGTGGTGGGAAAAAATCAGTTCTGCGCGCAGGCGGCCATCACCAGGTCGGCGGTGCTGCGGCAGCTCCACAGCAGCTTGCCCAGCAGCGACGACTCGTTGGTGACCACGGTGAGCACCAGCTCGCCGGTGGGCGCGGGCACGCTCATCGCCACGATGTGCCCGCTGCCGGATTCGAGGATCAGCCGCTCCGGCGCGGCATGCCCGGCCTCGCGCGTCATCGCGCCCGCCAGCGCGCTCAGCGAGCCGGACATGGCGGAGAGCCTGTCC
>Ga0222423_1000116_pt1 | contig 79475 bp, 78 predicted proteins | sample 3A0metagenome_FD_182472 | JGI IMG/M metagenome (GOLD analysis project Ga0222423, IMG submission 182472) | Enriched microbial communities from leaf-cutter ant dump, University of Wisconsin, Madison, United States - 3A0 (version 2) | ecosystem: Environmental > Terrestrial > Nest > Insects nest >...
TGCCGTTCTGGTTCGAGCATTACAACAATCTTCACCCGCACAGCGCATTAGGATATCAATCCCCGCGCGAGTTCATCAACTCACAATCTCAAGCCTGAGCATGTCCGGTCTTTTGGGGGCAACTCCACATCAATTTTGCTTTGATCAAGCTTCAGTGGATCCTTCGGAGCGTTTCGATATAGACCTGATAATGGGAAGAAGTACCAACAGTCGAGAGCTTCAGTGCGAGCGATTGCCTCCACGGTTTCCCAACTTACCTCCATTCCGTAGGGGTCGAGAAAGATAACCCCACGCATGCGCTCCTCCTTCCAGGAATAGCGATTGCATATGCGCTGTACCTCTGCGTTTGCATCGCCCTCTCTAATGTGAACACGTCGATCAGGATATTCTTCAGCGATTTTGCGAAGTGCGCCTACTTTCTCAGGATCGTTTTCAATTAGAGCGACGGAATGAAAGGCCGGCGTTGTATCGATAGCGATCCGCGCCGAACCTGGCGTGGTAATCTCCTCGATTGACTCTTCATTAGAAGTGAAGATCGAAGGCAGAACCGCTCGGGTTTCCGTCCTATCTCCAGTCCCCGCGAAAGCGTCAATGTAGACCCGTGCGAAATTTTGCTTGCTTAATGCGATGGAGTAAGCAGACAAATAGCCGCGAAGGCAGCCCAATTTTCGCTCTGTCTCAGAACTCCCGAAAACATGCTTAACGCGCGCTTCCCCCTGCCCGTCCGCCAAAGTATGCCCCCAACTTTGTCTGCACATCGTGGGATACAAACACCTATTTAGGGTAGAGTCTACGCCCGCGAAAAGTCTGCCGATGAGGGGCGGCGGATGCCGAAGCACAGGGCAGATGCCATATGCCGGTTTCCCAGCTTGCAGCCTCGGCGCTACCGTACCTCTGACCCCACGTGCTGGCCGATTATTTCGATTCACCCGCAAACGCCGTTTTACGAAGTAACGGGGGGAGTGAGGTGTACCTTGCGCCGAAATTCCCAACGTCGTTTGGTGTAGCGCTCGATCAGATCGTCGAAGACCTCGTAGGCTTTGCCTTCATCGAACCCTTGCCCAACGAGCCGGGCGACAATCTCATCCTCGACCCGGAACAGGGTTTCCATCTGTCCTTTCGCGGCTGATCCGATGATGGACCAATAGAGAAGGGCACGGGCAATATCGTCGCGCGATGGCTTGCGCTCTCGCTTCGCACGTTCTCGCAATTCCTGCTGCCGTTCTCGTTGCTTTGCATTCCTTTGATTTTTTGTTGTTCGCGCCATTTTCCACTCCCTTTTTCTGAGCGTAGAATGGCCGGTAGCAAGGAACTAATCGGCTTTGGAATTCGTGCTGGAAATGCGTGCGCTCAAACAAAATGCGCCAATTAAAAATTGAATATGATTTCTGAAGTTCGTCTTGTTGTTGAGCGAATTTGCCTATGAGTCAAAACACGATCAAGAAGAAATCTGCGCTTCTAAAATGCTAACCCCTTGTTTTCATGAGGCCAGAATTTCTGAGTTCCTAATTTTTTGCTCGTTGAATCAAAACACGATCAAGAGCGTCAAGCCCAATATGGCCAGTACCCAGCTCGTGGACTATCCGGATCAGCAAACTTAATGAGATTGCTGTCTCTCCCTTCGTTTATGATTCTGGTGACCTGAGCGGCATTTTGTTCGGCAATTCCTAAGCGGGTCCGCAGCGAACTATTCGTTAGCTTGCTGCCACCGAGGAACCGCAAAACGGCATGCTGATAGCAAGCGCGAACTCGCTCTGAAGCAGCCATTTCAGCAAACGAACGAGGTGCAAGTAGGATGGCCTTTGTGTTGTCGCCATCGACCCGGAAGTCTGGCGCTGGCAACTGAAATAGCTCAACCTGCGTTATGACCTTATCAACGCCACTGCCTTGCTCCTCGCAAATCCTCATCCGGCGCATTAGCGATGCTAGGGCTTCATTCCGGGAGCGGGGCGGCATATCGATAAACCGCTGGGGTTCTATTAGCGGTTTGCCGGGATTTGTAATCTCTATCCGATCAGTGAAGATTTCCACCATAGGCCCCGCCCCAGTCACGGTCATATCCTGGTGGATCAATGCGTTTGCGATAAGCTCACGAAGAGCGATTTCAGGATAAATGGGCGTTTCCGTTCGCAGGGCTTGGCCGATGTGCTCATTGCGAGGGAGCAATCCATTCACGAAAGCCAAGATGCCTTCGAAGCCGCTTGCATAACCGCGCTGCCCGTCTCGACGATTAACTACAGCATCCGCTCGGCTGACGCCGTCGTACATCATGACACGTATGGCTTTGCGAGAAAGTCGCTCGAAGTTGTCTAGCTGCAGCGCAAACAATATTGCTCCGAGGTTTGTGATGTTCCAACGGCCGCCTACATCGCGCTCTATGATTTTGTCATTGCTAAGTTGGTCGAAAATCCCATCTCTATTGTCTGGAAGAGGGCGGTTGAGCAGCCGAAAATAGGATGGATAGTCGAGAAGGCGCAAAACATCATCAGCTTCGACATACTCGGCGGCCGCTGCCGTCTCCCACGCAAACGGCTGAAGCTTGGCCCAAAGAGTGCGAAGTCGCTCGGGGTGATCGGAGAGGCGGGGCGTAGCGCTGCCAATCCGAATGTATGCCATTCGATCAAATTCAACGGGAGAATTGGTGGCCCCCGGAATCTCCAGAACGACAACCCTTTTCCCTTCAATCGTTAGTTCTTTAAACTGAAAGTGAATTCGCGGCTGAAGGTGTTGCGATAACCACATCTCCAGCGGTTGGCCCTTCACCTTAGCAGTGGCGGGGTCGAATGCCGTGCCCACAATCTCATGGCTGCCATCTTCGATGCCCCACACCAGATAGCCAGTATTCTTATCCATCAGCCTGGCGCCATTAGACAGCGCAGAGATGCGCTCGCCGATAACGCGGGGTTCGGTAATATCGCGCTTGAATTCCACCCACTGGGTCTCTGCGGGTAGTTTGCAAAGCTCTTTAATAAGCGCGACGCTACGTGAATCATCCATGGGAACTTCCAGCCAGTTAGCGGAATCGAGGTAACACGATTGCCTTGACCGTGTCTTGACCCGTTTGACGGAGGAAACTCACGCGTGGGCAGCATGCTTCCCCTTCTGGGCGGCAGGAGGAAGGCGATACGAAATCTTGCTTGGGGGTGCCCCGGGGGTGCCCTGAGAATGGCGCACGAAAACCGATAAGGTCCGTGGCTCGATAACTTGCTGTATTATCAGAAGGAATTTGGTGGAGCTAAGCGGGATCGAACCGCTGACCTCTTGCATGCCATGCAAGCGCTCTCCCAGCTGAGCTATAGCCCCATAAGGGTCCGGCAAGGCCGGTTTCCGGGAACCGAAGCGGCGTTGCCGTTCGGTGTGGCGGCTTATTACTTGCCGTCTCGGAAGATGGCAAGCCGAAAAATGAAATCCGGCCGATTTTTTTGAAACCGGCCGGATTATCAAGGTCTTAGGCTTCGTCCTCGTCGCCGGTGACGCCGATGAGGCCGCTCATGTCGTCATCGTCGTCGTCTTCGTCCTGTTCGAGGAACGTATCGTCGTCGTCGCCGTCGATTTCCACGTCGTCGTCGCCGAGGTCCGGCAGGTCATCGCCGCCGGCCGCATCCTCGTCGGCATCCTCCAGCGAGACGAGTTCGACTTCCGTGTTCTCCGTATCGACTTCGTTGACGTCCTCGTCCTCATCCTTTTCCAGGACGGCGGCCGCGGAGGTCTCCTCGAAGAAGGAGAGCGGATAGGACTTGCCCGTATAGGGGGAAACGATCGGGTCGCGGTTCAGGTCGTAGAACTTCTTGCCCGTTTCCGGGTCGATGCGTTTGGTGCCGAGTTCCGGTTTTGCCACTGTCAAAGCCTCTCAGGTGCCGTTTTCTTCCGGCGGGGCCGGGGTTCCGGCGCGTTGAAGGGGAAATTGATTAGCCGGTCCCCTTAATCGTCTTGCGCAATCCTGTCAAAGCCTAACTTGAGGCGGCGCGGGCGCCGCCCTTCGCGGCGATTGTTTTTCGCCGGGAGGATGACGGTTTAAATCGTTTGTGATAGCAAGCGCGCGACCTCCCCGGAGCGCCCGGCGGAGAGCCGACCATATAAGGAAGACGCCCATGTCGCACGGCGCAAGCAGCCGGCCCGCAACCGCCCGCAAATCCTCCGGCCTTTCCGGGACCGTCCGTATTCCCGGCGACAAGTCGATCTCCCACCGTTCCTTCATGTTCGGCGGCCTTGCGAGCGGTGAGACGCGCATCACGGGCCTGCTCGAGGGCGAGGACGTCATCAACACGGGCAAGGCCATGCAGGCCATGGGCGCGAAGATCCGGAAAGACGGCGACACCTGGATCATCGACGGCGTCGGCAACGGCGCGCTGCTCGCGCCCGAGGCCCCGCTCGACTTCGGCAATGCCGGCACCGGCTGCCGCCTGACCATGGGCCTCGTCGGCGTCTACGACTTCGATTCCACCTTCATCGGCGACGCTTCGCTGACCAAGCGCCCGATGGGCCGCGTGCTCAACCCGTTGCGCGAAATGGGCGTGCAGGTGAAGGCCGCCGACGGCGATCGCCTGCCGGTGACGCTGCACGGGCCGAAGAGCCCGACGCCGATCACCTACCGCGTGCCGATGGCCTCCGCGCAGGTGAAGTCCGCCGTCCTTCTTGCCGGCCTCAACACGCCGGGCATCACCACGGTGATCGAGCCGGTGATGACGCGCGACCATACCGAAAAGATGCTGCAGGGTTTTGGCGCGAACCTGACGGTCGAGACGGACGCCGACGGCGTGCGCACGATCCGCCTCGAAGGCCGCGGCAAGCTCACCGGACAGGTGATCGACGTGCCGGGCGATCCGTCCTCGACGGCCTTCCCGCTGGTCGCCGCGCTCCTCGTGCCGGGCTCCGACGTCACCATCCTCAACGTGCTGATGAACCCGACGCGCACCGGCCTCATCCTGACGCTTCAGGAAATGGGCGCGGATATCGAGGTCATGAACCCGCGCCTTGCCGGCGGCGAGGACGTGGCGGACCTGCGCGTGCGCTCCTCTTCCCTCAAGGGCGTCACGGTGCCGGAAGACCGCGCGCCGTCGATGATCGACGAATATCCGGTGCTCGCCGTTGCCGCCGCCTTCGCGGAAGGCACGACGGTGATGAACGGCCTCGAGGAACTGCGCGTCAAGGAAAGCGACCGCCTCTCGGCCGTCGCCATCGGCCTGAAACTCAACGGCGTCGACTGCGACGAGGGCGAAGCCTCGCTCGTCGTGCGCGGCCGCCCGGACGGCAAGGGCCTCGGCAATGCGTCGGGCGCGGCTGTCGCCACGCATCTCGACCACCGCATCGCCATGAGCTTCCTCGTCATGGGCCTCGTCTCGGAAAACCCGGTGACGGTGGACGATGCGACGATGATCGCGACCAGCTTCCCAGAATTCATGGACCTCATGGCCGGCCTCGGCGCGAGGATCGAGCTGCACGAAGCGGGCGCCCGATGACCTTCACGATCGCCATCGACGGTCCCGCGGCCGCCGGCAAGGGCACGCTCTCGCGCCGCATCGCGGAGGTCTATGGCTTTCACCATCTCGATACGGGCCTGACCTACCGCGCGACGGCAAAGGCGCTGCTCGACCGCGGCCTGCCGCTCGACGACGAGGCGGTTGCCGCCGATGTGGCGCGCAACCTCGATCTCGCCGGCCTCGACCGTTCGGTGCTCTCCGCCCATGCCATCGGCGAGGCGGCCTCGAAGATCGCGGTCATGCCCCCGGTGCGCCGGGCGCTGGTAGAGGCGCAGCGCGGCTTTGCCGCGCGTGAGCCGGGCACGGTGCTGGACGGGCGCGACATCGGCACGGTCGTCTGCCCGGATGCGCCGGTGAAGCTCTACGTCACGGCCTCGGCCGAGGTGCGCGCCAAGCGCCGCCACGACGAAATCCTCGCCGGCGGCGGGGTGGCCGATTTCGGCACGATCCTGGAAGACATCCGCCGCCGCGACGAGCGCGACATGGGCCGGGCGGACAGCCCTTTGAGGCCTGCGGACGATGCGCACTTGCTCGATACCTCGGAAATGAGTATAGAGGCGGCGTTTTCCGCGGCAAAGTCGATCATCGACGCTGCCCTTAAACAATAGAGCAAGGCCTGTCCCCGCGCCGGATTTGCTGCCCACGAGGCAGCGGATAGCGCCTCGCTCATCACCAACGCTAACCCCCGGCGCCCGTGCCTTTGGCACATCAGGAGTTTCAATGTCTCAAGCAAACCCCACGCGCGAAGATTTCGCAGCCCTTCTGCAGGAATCCTTCGCCGCTAACGATCTCGCCGAAGGCTATGTCGCCAAGGGCATCGTTACCGCGATCGAAAAGGACGTCGCCATCGTCGACGTCGGCCTCAAGGTCGAGGGTCGCGTTCCGCTGAAGGAATTCGGCGCCAAGTCCAAGGACGGCACGCTGAAGGTCGGCGACGAAGTCGAAGTCTACGTCGAGCGCATCGAAAACGCGCTTGGTGAAGCCGTTCTGTCGCGCGAAAAGGCTCGCCGCGAAGAAAGCTGGGCCAAGCTCGAAGTCAAGTTCGAAGCCGGCGAGCGCGTCGAAGGCGTCATCTTCAACCAGGTCAAGGGTGGCTTCACCGTCGATCTCGACGGCGCCGTCGCCTTCCTGCCGCGTTCGCAGGTCGACATCCGTCCGATCCGCGACGTCACGCCGCTCATGCACAACCCGCAGCCCTTCGAAATCCTCAAGATGGACAAGCGCCGCGGCAACATCGTCGTTTCGCGCCGCACGGTTCTCGAAGAATCGCGCGCCGAGCAGCGTTCTGAAATCGTCCAGAACCTCGAAGAAGGCCAGGTCGTCGACGGCGTCGTCAAGAACATCACCGATTACGGTGCGTTCGTCGACCTCGGCGGCATCGACGGCCTGCTGCACGTCACCGACATGGCCTGGCGCCGCGTCAACCATCCGTCGGAGATCCTGTCCATCGGCCAGCAGGTCAAGGTCCAGATCATCCGCATCAACCAGGAAACCCACCGCATCTCGCTCGGCATGAAGCAGCTCGAGTCGGATCCGTGGGATGGCATCGGCACGAAGTACCCGGTCGGCAAGAAGATCTCCGGCACCGTCACGAACATCACCGACTACGGTGCGTTCGTCGAACTGGAACCGGGCATCGAAGGCCTGATCCACATCTCCGAAATGTCCTGGACGAAGAAGAACGTACACCCCGGCAAGATCCTGTCCACGAGCCAGGAAGTCGACGTCGTCGTTCTCGAAGTCGACCCGACGAAGCGCCGCATCTCGCTCGGTCTCAAGCAGACCCTCGAGAACCCGTGGCAGGCCTTCGCGCACAGCCACCCGGCCGGCACGGAAGTCGAAGGCGAAGTCAAGAACAAGACCGAGTTCGGCCTGTTCATCGGCCTCGAAGGCGACGTGGACGGCATGGTGCACCTCTCCGACCTCGACTGGAACCGTCCGGGCGAGCAGGTCATCGAGGAATACAACAAGGGCGACGTCGTCAAGGCTGTCGTTCTCGATGTGGACGTCGACAAGGAGCGCATCTCGCTCGGCATCAAGCAGCTCGGCCGCGACGCGGTCGGCGAAGCTGCAGCTTCGGGTGACCTGCGCAAGAACGCCGTCGTTTCGGCTGAAGTCATCGCGGTCAACGATGGCGGCATCGAAGTGAAGCTCGTCAACCACGAGGACATCACCGCGTTCATCCGTCGCGGCGACCTGTCGCGTGACCGTGACGAACAGCGTCCGGAGCGTTTCTCGGTCGGCCAGACCGTCGACGCTCGCGTCCTGAACTTCTCGAAGAAGGATCGCAAGATCCAGCTTTCGATCAAGGCGCTGGAAATCGCCGAAGAGAAGGAAGCCGTCGCACAGTTCGGTTCGTCCGACTCGGGCGCTTCGCTTGGCGACATCCTCGGCGCGGCTCTGAAGAACCGCAACAACGCCGAGTAAGCCTTCGCTTATGACGTGAAATGAAGGGCCCGCGGAGAGCGATCTCCGCGGGCCTTTTCCTTTGAAAGAAGGACGTCAGGTCCAGTAGTCGCCGAGCTTCTGGTAGAAGGCGAGGCCGGGTTCGAGGGGGCCGACCAGCGCGGCCGTCTTCTCGCGGCGGCGCGCCATGTCGGGGTCTTCCGGTTCCTCCTCGGCGCCTTTCCCGTCCGCGTCCTCGCCGGAAGTATCGCCGGCCTGCCCTTCTTCGCCGCCGTCCTCCTCGTCGGTTGCCTCGTCCTGCGCCGTTTCTGCCGTTTCCTTCCAGTCGAGGTCCTCCTCGGCCGGCAAATAGGGCACGAAGGCGAGCGGAACGCCCTCGCGCAGGGCAGCGGCCGGCAGCATCCGGTCCGGCAGGGTGTCGGAAACGGCGGCGGGCTGGGCATGCGCGGCATCGCGGGCCTGTGCGGCGGGCAGTTCGTTTTCTTCGGTGAGCGGCGGTGTCGCGGCCGGCTGGCCGTGGCCGGGCCTGGTTTTTCCCATCTCCGCCGCGCCGTCCTGCTCGGCCGCGCCCTCCGCCTGCTCGCGGGTGAGCGCGGCCATTTCCTGTTCGCTCGCCGGATCGAGAGGGCGCTCCAGCAGCGCGCGCAGGAAGGTCGCTTCCTCCGGCGTCAGGTTCTCGACCAGATGGGCGACGGCCTCCATCAGCAGGGCAGGGGGAAGATCGCGCGCCACGGCATGCAGGACGCTGCGGGCGAGCGCCTGCCCGGCCGTGTTCGGCAGCGCCGTGCGTTCCGGCACGTCCGCGCGCTTCAGGGCAGGCATTTCGGTTTCCTCGGCGCTGCCGTTGTGCCGCGGCGTGGCGGCGGCGGCATCCACCGGCCGGTCGTCGGCAGCAGCGGCCGGAAGCGGCAGGCGTGCTTCGGCCCGCGCTGTGCCGGCCGTTTCGGCGGGCAGGCGGGTTTGCGTGGCCGTGGCCGGCTGCTCCGCCGAAAGGTTTTGCGTCTGGCCGGAAAGAGGGCGGGGCCGGCCGGCGCCCTCGGTGTCGAAGATACGCTTCAGCGTCGTTTGCAGGAGACGGGCATCGGCAAGGACGGCCGCGTGCTGCACGGGTTGCTGCTGCTGTCCGCTGCGGCTGACGGCGGCAAGCTGCTGGGCGGTGAGGCCGAGCGGCTTCTGCGGATTTCCCGTCCCGCCCGCCGGCGCTTCCTCCAGCCCGAGGCTCGATGCGAGAAGGGCGGCGAGCTTGAGCGCCTCCGGCCCGTTTGGATTGCGGACGATCTCCACGAGGCTGCGCGTCGGCAGGGCGGAGAGCACGGTGCCGACCAGTTTCTCCACGCCGGGGCGGGCGTCCGCCGGCAGCCGGGCGAGGAGGTCGGCGACCTTGCGGCCGGCTTCGCTCTCATTGCCCGGCAGGGTCTTCAGCACCGTCAGCAGCGTCTCGACGAGTTCGCGGCCCGGATCGGCCCCCGCCATGGGCGGCATGTGCTTCAGCATGGTTTCGAGGAGACGCAGCAGCACTTCGGCGCGAAGGTTGGCAAGGGCGGCGGCGGTGACGGGGAGGTTGGCGGCGGCGTCGGCCGCTCCCCCGGCTGGGAGAGCCGGAGAGGCTTGCAACGTGCCCGTCGTCGGTGCCACGCGTGGCAGCATGTCCGCCTCCTGTTCGCTCCGGCCGATGCTTCGTGCCGCAAGGCCTGCCAATGTTCCATCGTTCGTCGGATGGCGCATCATGCGCGACGCTGCGCGGTAATGAGCTTTCGGCCGGCATGCCGGGCGATCATGCGGGGAGGCGGCGGGGCGACCGGCAGGCGCTGGATCGCGAACCATGCCGAGGGCACCCGGGACTCCGAACAACTTTCACCTCTTACAATTGCCATTTTATGGTTAACGGAATGCTAACGGCGCGGGCAGGCTGCATGGATGCGGCATCCCTCGCATTTGCCGACGGCGGGCCTTGCCCCTTATGCTCACCTCGCGTAAATCTTGCCGGCACTCTCGGCCGCGGTCTCCGGCCGCGGCTGCGGCGGAGACCTAGCGATGAACCTGACGAACCTCATCCTCAACACCGACAGCTACAAGTTCAGCCACTACCTGCAATATCCGCCGGAAACGGCCGCCATTTCCTCCTATGTCGAGGCGCGCGGCCATTCCGATCATCCCGAGGTGTTGTTCTTCGGCCTCCAGATGTTCCTGAAGGACTATCTGTCGAAGCCGGTGACCATGCAGGATATCGACGAGGCGGAGGCCATCGTCACGGCGCATGGCCTGCCGTTCAACCGCCAGGGCTGGACGCATATCGTGCAACGGCACGGCGGCTTCCTGCCGCTTCTCATCGAGGCGCTGCCGGAGGGAACGCTGGTGCGCCGCGGCGTGCCGGTCGTGCAGGTCGTCAACACCGATCCCGCCTGCTTCTGGCTGACCTCCTACATCGAGACGGCGCTTTTGCGCGCCGTCTGGTATCCGAGCACGGTCGCCTCCAATTCACGGAAAGTGAAGCAGATTATCCAGCCGGTCCTGGAGAGGACCTGCGACGATCCGGCTTCCGTCCTGCCCTTCCGCCTCCACGATTTCGGTTCCCGCGGCACGACCAGCCTGGAACAGGCCGGCATCGGCGGCGCGGCGCATCTCGTCAACTTCATGGGCACGGACACGGTGACGGGCGTGCTCTATGCCCGCCGCTATTACGGCGCGGAGATGGCGGGCTTTTCCATTCCCGCCTCCGAGCATTCGACCATGACCTCCTGGGGCCCGGAGCACGAGGTGGAAGCCTATGCCAACATGATCGACCAGTTCGGCGCCAGCGGCCTCTACGCGGTGGTGTCGGACAGCTACGACATCAGCAATGCCGTCTCGGAAATCTGGGGCAAGCAGCTCAAGGAGCGCGTGCAGAAGGCCGGCGGCACGCTCGTCGTCAGGCCCGATAGCGGCGATCCGGTGGAAACGCCGGTGCAGGTCGTGCGCCAGCTTGCCTATGCCTTCGGCACGCATCTCAATGCCAAGGGCTACAAGGTGCTGGACGACAGCGTGCGTGTCATCCAGGGCGACGGCATCTCGCCGGCCGATATCGGCCTCATCCTCGGCCGGCTGGAAGCCTTCGGCTTCTCGGCGGAGAACATCGCCTTCGGCATGGGGGCCAGCCTGTTGCAGAAGGTCAACCGCGACACCTATTCCTTCGCCATGAAGGCCAATGCCCGGCAGGATACGGCCGGCGCCTGGCACGATGTCTTCAAGCGCCCGGCGACGATGAACCTCAAGGCCTCGAAAGCCGGCCGGCAGGCGGTGGCGGAAGGCTATATCGGCCTCGAGGCCGTGCGCGCCGACCAGCTCGCCGGCCGCGCCAATCTCCTGCAGCCCGTCTGGCGCGACGGCCGGCTCCTCGTCGACTGGACCTTCGAGGAGGTGCGCGCCCGCGCCGCCTGACCGGCCGGCGGGCAGGGAGGGGCTTCATGATACCCTTGCGGCCGGCGCCATGCCGCGCCATCTTGTCTCCATGACCGGAGAGAACAGATGACGGTTCGCCCGCCGCAGGCGCTCGCCCCCGCCTTCACGAAGGACACGGGCCTCAATATCCTCGAATACGAACTGATGTCGGAGCGGGCCGATGCGCTCGGCCGGCACGGTCTGAAGGTGGAAAAGGCGCTCGCCCTGCTGGCGGAACGCCTTGCCGCCGGCTGCCCGCGGGAAGAGCGCGAAGGCCTCCTCGACGATGCGGCCGACAAGGTCTGGGCCTTCTTCATCCAGCGGGAGATGTGCGGCCTGCGCAGCCAGAAGGACGCGATCCGCCGCTACGCGATCCCGCCGGAAGTGATCGCCCGGCTCGGCATCGTGCGCAGGAAAGGCTGATCAGGCGACAAGCTGGCGCGTGATGAGATCGTAGATGCCGTTGTCGTCGACGCGCAGCGCGAAGATCGCCTTCTTGGCGTCTTCCCGCTCGGCCTGTTCCGCGCTGCTGGCCGTATCGAGATTGCGGACCGCCTCGCCGGTGGTCTCGGCGGGGGCGTCGACATTCCCGGACCGGATCTCATCGTGCTTTTCCGAGGGCTTTTCGGTGCGCTGGGCCGCCTCGGCCCCGGAGGCGAGCAGCTGGATCGTGTCGAGCGCGTCGTCGGTCCTGCCGCCGGATTCGCCCTTCGTCTCGGTCTTGATCGCCTTGTCATGGGCCGCGCCGACGGCCTCCTGGAGGTCCTGCACGTCCTCCAGCTTCTCGCCCGCTTCCAGCGCATGGATCGCCGCCTCGCGCTCCTTGCGGGTCTCGGCATCCTCCACGCGGGTCGGGTCGCGGTGCGTGCGCTCGAGCTTCAGGTCCTCGATGGATTTCGGCTTCGCCGTGTCCTCGAGGCGCGCGATCACCTTGCGCATCTCGGGCGTCAGCGCCTTTTCCTCCTTCGCCTTGTCGGCGAGCGCGTCCTTCACGCGCTGGGCTTCCTCGCCATAGGGATTGGCGATCGCGGCGACGAGGTCTCTCGCCTTGAGGCCGAGGTCGGCAAGGCCGCTCTTTTCCTCAAGCGCGTCGAGGTCGGCCGGCAGCTGGCCGCGCTGGCGCGTCAGGAGGTTGGAGAGGCGCTGGCCGAAATCGATATCGGTCTCGTCCTCGTCCTGCGTCATGCCCGCCGCAAGCGCAAGGCGCGCGACGAGGTTGGCGGTGGCGTCGTCAGACGGGCCGCTCATCGCCTCCTTGACGGCGGCTGTCGTCGTGCCGAGCGAGGCGACCGTGACCTTGAGCTCGCTGCCTTGCGCCGGCAGCCTGATAGCGTCGATAAGGGTGACCCGGTCGAGAAGGCGCTGGGCGAACTGCCGGCTCGTCTCGCCGTCCTGCTGAGTGACGCCCAGCAGATCGCTGAAGCGCGAGACCATCTTGGCGATCGTATCGGCGCCGCGGGCATTGCTGCCGAAGAAATGTTCGTTGATGCGCGCATTGGCCTGCTGCGCGGCACTGTCCGCACGCAGATGCGCCTGCTGCTGCTTCAGGACGTCGTCGTTCTTTTGCCCGCTCGCCTTCTCCGCTTCCTCGCGGCGACGCTCCTCGAGCGTCTCGACGATCGACTGCATGGCCGAAACGGCGGCGGTGGACTGCGCGCTTTGCAGCGGTGTCAACATGGCAACCTCCAGTCTCCCGGAGGATAGGGCGAGGGCATTAACCAGGCGTTAAGCGTGCCCCCGCGGAATTTTGGGACGACCCCGCTCAGCTATGGGCGAAGATGTCCGTCTCCTCCCAGCCGAGGAGGTCGAGCTTCGCGCGGGTCGGCAGGAAGGCGAAGCAGGCGTCGGCATGCTCCTGCCGGCCGTCGCGGATGAGACGGGCGGTCAGCTTGTCGCGCAGCGCATGGAGATAGAGCACGTCCGAGGCGGCATATTCGAGCTGCGCCGGCGACAGCGTCTCGGCGGCCCAGTCGGAGGACTGCTGCTGCTTGGAGATGTCGACCTCGAGCATTTCCTTCAGATTGTCCTTGAGGCCGTGCCGGTCGGTATATGTGCGCGTCAGGCGCGAGGCGATCTTGGTGCAGAAGACCGGCGTGGTGGTGACGCCGAAGGTATGGAACAGCACCGCGATGTCGAAGCGGCCGTAATGGAAGATCTTCTGGCGCGCGGGATCGGCCAGCATGGCGACGAGGTTCGGGGCTTGCCTCTGCCCGGCGGCGATGCGGATGACGTCGGCGGTGCCGTCGCCCGGCGAGAGCTGCACGACGCAGAGCCGGTCGCGGCGGGGAATGAGGCCGAGCGTCTCGGTGTCGATGGCGATGGCGCCGGTGTAGCGGGCCGCGTCAGCCGCCGAAATGTCGCCTTCGTGATACCGGATTGCACTTGCCATGGAAAACCCCATCTAAACTGTCAGATCGTCCGCAGGCCTATAGCGCATGTTTCCGGCCGGCGGTACTCTTTATGACATGGGAAAGGCCGGCTTCCGCCGGGAAAACCGATGAAAACACGTATGGCCCTCGTTCTCCTGGCCGCCCTGCTTGCCGCCTCCGGCGCCGGCGCACAGGTCTTCAAGGACCTGCCCGGCGTCGTGCCGACCGAGGAATACGAGCATCGCGGCCAGCCGAAATGCGAGGCTTCGCTGGAACAGCGGGATGCGTCGGACTCGGACTGGATGCCGCGCACCGTCTATACCTGCACGCAGAACGGCATCACAGCGCGCAGCACGCACATGCCGCTCTCGCGCGACCGCGCGATGCGCGGCCTTGACTGGTAGGATGAAGAAAAGGGCCGCGGGGCAGGCGCCGCGGCCCTTTCGTTTCTCCGGCCCCTTCCGTCAGGCGCGCTTGATGACCTTGATGAGCACGAGCAGGATCACCGCGCCGATCGTGGCATGGACGATGGCGGCGATGATGCCGCTGCCGAGGCTTATGCCGAGTGCTGGGAAGAGATAGCCGGCGATGAAGGCGCCGACGATGCCCACGACGATGTTGCCAACGAGGCCGAAGCCGAAGCCCGACACGATGAGGCCGGCCAGCCAGCCCGCGATGGCGCCGACGATGAGGAAGACCAGAATGCTTTCGATGCCCATGTTATGCTCCCTTTGACAGTCCATTCTGCCGATGGTGAATCTGGCAGCCGCAGCGGGGAAAGCAAGAGGCGATGAACCGTGCGGGGCGTCAGAAAACGCGCATCCGCTGCGGCGTGCGCGTCGCCTCGATATCGAGAAGAAGATAGATGGCGGCCAGCGTCGCGCTTGCAAGCAGGGTGGCGCCCAGTCCCAGAACAATCATTGCCTGTCCTCCTGACAACATCGTCAGTTCATGGGGTCTTCCTACGCGCGCGGGCTTGCGCGTGGCTTACGCAACGTCAGGTCGCGCTAATTTTAGCAAACCCATAAGCAGGCCACGAACTATTAACCTTCAGGCAAGGAATTAACCATAAACATTGGACCACACGTCGGAATGGGAAACTCGCCGTTTCTCACCCAGGCATGACGCCGAACCGCCGTACCGGAACCGAGCCGGTATTCGAGTTTCACCGAATTTGATCATGGATCGTCGGGCAGCGCGCCGCCTCGTGAGCACGGCCGGACCGGCCACTCTCCTCCATGCGAAAATTCCGTCGGTTGCCCCTCGGGCAGCCGGGCATCATTGGTTTGGGAGCAGATTGGTGCAGGACATGCCGGCAGAACAGGCTCGAACGGGACAGGCGGCCAGCCTGCGCGACCGTTTGCGCTTCGCCGGGGTGGAAGGCGCCCAGGGCGAGCTCCTGCGCCGCCATCGCCAGACGCTCGAACGGCATGTCGAGACAGCCCTTCGCGATCTCTTCCAGCGCTTCCAGACCTTTCCCGATGCCGCCCGCCATTTCCAGAGCGAGCGCCAGATCGACCGCCTGCACGACCTCCAGAGCTCCCATTGGAGCGTGCTGACCGACGCGCGGTTCGACGGGCTCTATGCCGAGCGGGTGAAGGTCCTCTCCGACAGCGAAAGCCAGATGGGCCTCGACCCGCGCTGGCGCATCGCCGGCCATTCGGTCGTCATGGAGACGGTCGTTGCCGGACTCATCGAGGAATACTGGCCGAAATCCATCCTGCCCGGCGCCGGCAAGGCCCGCCGCAAGGAGCTGACGGACCTCGTCTCGGCCTTCCTGCGCACCGCCATGGTCGATGCGGAGATCGGCGTTTCGCTGCGCTTCAACGAATTGCGCCACACCCATGCCCGCGCGCTCGCCGACCAGCGGCGCGAGGACCGCGCCGAACTCGACCGCGTCTTCGGCGAGACCATCCACGGCCTCTCGCGGCTCGATTTCTCCGCGCGCGTTTCCGGCGAGATGCCGGACGCCTGGCGCGAGATGGCCGAGACGCTGAACGGCGCACTCGACGAGATCCAGTCGCGCCTGGCCGCCGCCGCTGACCGCGCGGCCGAGACAGACGGCCTCGTCGGCACGCTCGCCTCCGGCGCCCAGGCGCTTTCGGCCCGCTCGGCCGAGCAGTCGGAAAGCCTCATCGAGACCGCCAACGCCCTCGGCGCCATCGTCGAAAGTGTGCGCCGGACGCTCGGCGAAACGCGCAAGGCCCAGTCCGCCGCCGACGCCACCCGGTATTCCGTGACCCTGAGCGGCGGCATCGTCGGCGAGGCCATGTCGGCCATGGCCGATATCGAGGCTTCGGCCGAAAAGATCGGCCAGATCATCGGCGTGATCGACGAGATCGCCTTCCAGACGAACCTTCTGGCGCTCAACGCCGGCATCGAGGCCGCCCGCGCCGGCGACAGCGGCCGCGGCTTTGCCGTCGTCGCGCAGGAAGTGCGCGCGCTCGCCCAGCGCTCCGCCGACGCGGCGCGCGAGATCAAGCAGCTCGTCACCAGCACCAAGGGGCAGGTTGAGGCCGGCGTCGAGCATGTCCACCGCACGCAGGACGCCATCGGCAATATCGTGCGCCAGGTCGAGGGCATCGACGAGGCGATCACCGGCATCGCGCGCGACAGCGCCGCCGATGCCGAGGGGCTGGACGCCGTGTCGGCCGAGATCGGCCGGGCCGGACGGTCGCTGGAGAGCGATGCCGCGGATGCCGGCCGTGTCGGCACGCTCGGCGGGGACCTCCACACCGTCATCCTCGAACTCGGCCGCACCATCCGCGAATTCCACGTCTCCGCGCAGCCGGGCATGCGTGCCGGCCGTCCGGCGCCGGCGATGCCGCGCGCTGCGGCCGAGCTGCCGCAGGAGCAGCCCGCTTCCCTCGATTTCCTGGCGGTCCGGACCGCCGGCTTCGGAGGCTGAGATGACGGCGACACGGCCCCGGCACTGGTTTTCCACGGCGCGCAGCCGGCTTGTCGACACAGGCCGGCCGGTCGCCCCTTCGGACGAAGCAATCACGGTTTTGCAAAGACGCAAACAAGGAACACGCTAATGGCGAGCAAGAAAGCCGTTCAGAAAAGTTTAAGCCTTGCCCCCGTCCTCGACCTCAACGAGGCCTCGGCGCTGCACACGCAGCTCATGGGCCTCAAGGGCAACCCGCTCGTCATCGACGCCTCGGCGGTCGAGCGGGTCGGCGCGCTCTGTGCCCAGGTCCTGATGGCCGGCGCCCGGAGCTGGGAGGAGCAGGGCCAGCCCTTCACCTTCGGCAAGGTCTCCGATCCTTTCATGAAGACAATGCAACTTATCGGCGTGAATATTGATCACTTGCTGGCACAGGAGGCTGGGCAATGAAGAAAAAAGTGCTGACCGTGGATGATTCCAGGACGATCCGGAACATGCTTCTGGTCACCCTCAACAATGCGGGCTTCGAGACCATCCAGGCCGAGGACGGCGTGGAGGGCCTTGAGGTTCTCGAGAATGCCGACCCGGACGTCATCGTCACCGACATCAACATGCCGCGCCTCGACGGCTTCGGCTTCATCGAGGGCGTGCGCCGCAACGAGAAGTACCGGGCGATCCCGATCCTCGTGCTGACGACCGAGAGCGATGCCGAGAAGAAGAATCGCGCCCGCCAGGCCGGCGCCACGGGCTGGATCGTCAAGCCCTTCGACCCGACCAAGCTGATCGATGCAATCGAGCGTGTAACAGCCTAATCCACAAGTCAGGATCCTTCCCGATGGATATGAACGAAATCAAAGAGATCTTCTTCCAGGAGTGCGAGGAGCAGCTCGCCGAACTGGAATCCGGTCTCTTGAAGCTGAACGACGGGGATCGCGACCCGGAAACGGTCAACGCCGTGTTCCGCGCCGTGCATTCGATCAAGGGCGGCGCCGGTGCCTTCGGCCTCGACGACCTCGTTTCCTTCGCCCATGTGTTCGAGACGACACTGGATTGCGTTCGATCCAACAAGCTGGAGCCGACCCAGGACGTCCTGAAGGTCATGCTCAAATCCGCCGACGTCCTGGCGGACCTGACCAACGCGGCGCGCGACGGCGGAAGCGTGGACGAATCCCGCAGCCGTACCCTCATCCGCGAGCTGGAGGCCCTTGCCCACGGCGAGGCGCCGGCCGCCGCCGAGGCACCGGCCCCCAAGCCCGTCGCGGCCGCCCCCGCGCCGGTCGCCGTCGAGAAGCCGCCGGTCAACGACGAGGGCTTCCAGCCGATTCCCTTCTCCTTCGGCGATTTCGACGACGAGCCGGCCGACCACTACGTGCCGACCGTCCAGATCGACTTCAAGCCGAAGAAGGACCTCTACGCCAAGGGCAACGAGGCAGTCCTCCTGCTGCGCGATGTTTCCCGCCTCGGCGAGATGAGCGTCTATTGCGACATGGACGGCCTGCCGCCGCTCGACAAGATGAACCCGGAGGAAGCCTATTTCTCCTGGAAGCTCTCCGTCACCACCGACAAGGGCGAGGACGGCGTGCGCTCCGTCTTCGAATTCGCCGAATGGGACTGCGACCTCGACATCCGCACGATCGAGGAAGACGTGGCCGCCGAGGCGACGGACGAGGAAGAGCCGCCGATGCAGCCGGTGCCGTTCGACCTGTCCATGCTCGATGAGGGCGCGCCTTCGGCCGCCGCCGGAGACGAGCAGGCCGCCGAGAACCCGGCCGCCGCGGCCGTCGCCGCCGCCGAAACGGCCAGCAAGGTCGCCCAGGTCGCAGGCCGCGCCGCCGAGAATGCCAAGGCTGCCGCCGCCAGCGCCGCGCAGGCGAGCCAGGCCGCTGCCGCCGGCCAGACGATCCGCGTTGATCTCGACCGCGTCGACCGCCTGATCAACCTCGTCGGCGAGCTCGTCATCAACCAGGCGATGCTCTCGCAGAGCGTCGTGGAGAACGACAACAACGGCACGTCCTCGATCAACATGGGCCTCGAGGAGCTCCAGCAGCTCACCCGCGAGATCCAGGATTCGGTGATGGCGATCCGCGCGCAGCCGGTGAAGCCCGTCTTCCAGCGCATGGCCCGCACCGTCCGCGAAATCGCCGACATCACCGGCAAGTCGGTCCGCCTCATCACCGAAGGCGAGAACACCGAGGTCGACAAGACCGTCATCGACAAGCTCGCCGAGCCGCTGACGCACATGATCCGCAACGCGGTCGACCACGGCCTCGAAATGCCGGAGAAGCGCGAAGCCCTCGGCAAGAACCCGGAAGGCACGGTCCGCCTGACGGCGAAGCATCGCTCCGGCCGCATCGTCATCGAGCTTGCCGACGACGGCGCCGGCATCAACCGCGAGAAGGTGCGCCAGAAGGCCATCGACAACGACCTGATCGCGGCCGACGCCAACCTGTCGGACGAGGAAATCGATAACCTGATCTTCCACGCCGGCTTCTCCACCGCCGACAAGGTCTCCGACCTTTCCGGCCGCGGCGTCGGCATGGACGTCGTCAAGCGCTCGATCCAGGCGCTCGGCGGGCGCATCTCGATCTCCTCCAAGCCCGGCCAGGGCTCGGTCTTCACCATGAGCCTGCCGCTGACGCTCGCCGTCCTCGACGGCATGGTGGTCACGGTCGCCGGCCAGACGCTCGTGGTGCCGCTCACGGCCATCGTCGAGACGCTCCAGCCGGAAGCCTCGGCCATCCATTCCTTCGGCGCCTCGCAGCGGCTGATCTCGATCCGCAACTCCTTCTGCCCGCTGGTGGATGTCGGCCGGATCCTGAATTTCCGCGCCACGCAGGCCAATCCGATGGACGGCGTCGCGCTGCTCGTCGAATCGGAAGGCGGCGGCCAGCGCGCCCTCATGGTCGATGCGATCCAGGGCCAGCGCCAGGTCGTCATCAAGAGCCTGGAGGCCAACTATACCCACGTTCCCGGCATCGCCGCCGCCACCATCCTCGGCGACGGGCGCGTGGCCCTCATCCTGGACGTCGACGCGGTGGTTGCCGCCTCGCGCGGCCAGTCCCTCAAACAAGACATCTCGCTTGCTGCAACCGGCTAAGGACCCATGACGTACGCGGTAAAGAACCTCATCCAGGGACGCGAACTGATCGCCTTCAGGATCGGCGACCAGGAGTTCTGTGTGAATATCATGTCGGTCCGGGAGATCCGTGGATGGACCCCGGCGACATCGATGCCGCACGCGCCGTCCTATGTCCTCGGTGTGATCAACCTGCGTGGCGCCGTATTGCCGATCGTCGACCTGTCGCTGCGTCTCGGCATGAAGCCGGCCGAACCGACCGTGCGCCATGTCATCATCGTCGCCCAGGTCGGGCCGAAGGTGGTGGGACTTCTCGTCGATGCGGTCTCCGACATCCTGACGGTGACGGACGACAACATCCAGCCGACGCCGGATATCGCCAACGAGGCGGAGAAGGCCTATGCCCGCGGCATCCTCGCCATCGAGGGCCGCATGATCTGCCTTATCGAGCTCGATTCCCTCTTTCCGCATACCGAAAGCGAAGCCGCATGACCTATTCCCCGGCCATCGATACGCGACAATCCCCGGACGAATGCCTGGCGAGCGGGGAATATCCGCTGACGCGGCGGGACCTCTCCGAGATTGCGGCCATGATCTACGCGGATGCCGGCATCTATCTCAACGAGACGAAGGCCTCGCTCGTCTATTCGCGCCTGTCCAAGCATATCCGCCAGCTCGGCCTCAAGGGCTTCCGCGACTATTGCGCGCTCGTCTCCTCGCCGGCGGGCGCCGCCGCGCGCAAGGAGATGCTGTCGCACCTGACGACGAACTTCACGCGCTTCTTCCGCGAGAACCATCATTTCGACCACCTGCGCACGGAGGTGCTGCCGGACCTCATCGCCCGCGCCCGCAACGGCGGACGCGTGCGCATCTGGTCGGCCGCCTGCTCGGACGGCCAGGAGCCCTATTCGATCGCGCTCACCGTGCTCTCGCTGATGCCGAACATCGCGGACTACGATTTCCGCATCCTTGCGACCGACATCGACCCGAAGATCCTCGCCATCGCCCGCACCGGCGCCTATGATGCGACCGCGCTCGAAACCGTCAACCCGGCCATGCGCAAGCAGTTCTTCCGCGAGACGGAGATCGCCGGCCGGCAGAAATGGCAGATCGACGACCGCGTGAAGCGCCTCATCACCTTCAACGAGCTGAACCTGATGGCCCAGTGGCCGTTCAAGGGCCCGTTCGACGTCATCTTCTGCCGGAACGTCGTCATCTATTTCGACGAGCCGACGCAGATGAAGATCTGGTCGCGCTTCGCCAGCATGCTCGGCGAAAACGGCCACCTCTATATCGGCCATTCCGAGCGCGTCTCGGGCGAGGCGAAGAACCAGTTCGACAATATCGGCATCACCACCTACCGCTACACCGGCAAGCACAGGAGGAGCGCATGACGGCACCTGCGCGCGTTCTCGTCGTCGATGATTCGCCGACCATGCGCGGCCTCATCACGGCCGTGCTCAATTCCGATCCGGACGTGAACGTCATCGGCCAGGCGGGCGACGCCATGGAAGCCCGCAACGCGATCAAGCAGCTCAATCCGGACGTCGTGACGCTGGATATCGAGATGCCGAACATGAACGGGCTCGAATTCCTCGACAAGATCATGAAGCTGAGGCCGATGCCCGTCATCATGGTCTCCACGCTCACCCATCGCGGCGCGGAAGCCTCGCTGATGGCGCTGGAGATCGGCGCCTTCGATTGCGTCGGCAAGCCGCAGCCGGGCGATGCCCGTCCCTTCGGCGACCTCGCCGAGAAGGTGAAGGCCGCCGCCCGCTCGCAGCATCGGTTCCGCGCCGATCCGCCGCCGCTGGCGCCCGTCGCCTCCAATCTCAACCCGGCGGACAGCTACAGGCCCGGCCGCAGGGTCGTGGCCATCGGTTCGTCCACGGGCGGCGTGGAGGCGCTGATCGCGGTCCTCCAGAAGTTCCCGGTCAACTGCCCGCCGACGGTCATCACGCAGCATATGCCGCCGAGCTTCACCAAGAGCTTCGCCGAGCGGCTGAACCGGCTGTGCGCGCCCGCGGTGCAGGAAGCCACGGACGGTGCGCGCCTCGAGATCGGCAAGATCTATCTTGCGCCGGGCGGCGAGCGGCATCTCCAGATCGCCAATGCGCATGCGCCGTGCTGCCGGCTGGTGGAGCGCGACCCGGTCAACGGCCATCGCCCGTCGGTGGACGTGCTGTTCGATTCGGTGGCCGAGCTTGCCGGCCGCAACGCCGTCGGCGTCATCCTCACGGGCATGGGCCGCGACGGGGCGAGCGGACTTTTGAAAATGCGCCATGCAGGGGCGCGGACCATCGGCCAGAACGAGAAAACCTGCGTCGTATATGGAATGCCGAGAGTGGCTTTCGAACTGGGCGCCGTCGAGCACCAGTTTCCGCTCTCCTCCATAGGGGAGGAAATCTTGAAGATCACTGCGGCCCGTAGAGAAGGGAGCGAATAATGTCTATCGCTGAAAAAATCAAAGTACTCATCGTCGACGATCAGGTGACGAGCCGCCTGCTGCTGGGCGATGCCCTCCAGCAGCTCGGCTTCAAGCAGATCACGGCGGCCGGCGACGGTGCGCAGGGCATGGCCATCATGACCCAGCAGCCGCACCACCTCGTCATCTCCGACTTCAACATGCCGAAGATGGACGGGATCGAATTCCTCCAGGCGGTGCGCTCGAACCCCAACACCAAGAAGGCGGCCTTCATCATCCTGACCGCCCAGGGGGACCGCGCTTTGGTGCAGAAGGCGGCGGCGCTCGGCGCCAACAACGTTCTGGCCAAGCCGTTCACCATCGAGAAGATGAAGGCGGCCATCGAAGCCGTGTTCGGGGCATTGAAATGATATCAGACGCCGGGGCGCGCCGCGTCCATGTCATTCAGGGCGAATACAAGGTCGTCAACGACCCGGCCGTGGTGCTCACCACGATCCTCGGTTCGTGCGTGGCCGCCTGCATGCGCGACCCGGTCATTGGCGTCGGTGGCATGAACCACTTCCTGCTGCCGGGCTCCGCGGAGGCCATGGCTGCTGGGGGCGACGCTACGCGCTACGGCGTGCACCTGATGGAGCTCCTGATCAACGGCCTGCTCAAGCAGGGCGCCCGGCGCGACCGGCTGGAGGCGAAGATCTTCGGCGGCGCCCGCACGATCGCCCGCTTTTCCAATGTCGGCGAGCAGAACGCGATGTTCGCCCGCCGCTTCCTGCTCGACGAAGGCATCAAGATCGTCGGCGAGAGTACGGGCGGCGAGCACGGGCGCAAGCTGGAATACTGGCCGTCCAGCGGCCGGGCCCGGCAATATGCGCTGACGGGCGTGGAGACGCAGAAGACGGTGGCGCTGGAGCAGCGGCCGGCGCCGGTCGTCAAGCCGGTCGAAAGCTCGATCGAATTCTTCTGAGCGGCTCGCCTCGCAAGGAAGCGGAAGTACGAAATGTATTGCGTTGCCGGAAGCGACCGACGGTCGGCCGGCTCGTACGGGCAAAGAAGGGTAATCCATGCAAGCCGAGTATCTGAGTGCAGCGACCGCGATGGAGGAAGCCCTTCCGGATGTCCTGATGCGAATCGTGTCCGAGCTGCACGATGTCGCCTATCTCATCGAACGCATCGAGCCGCAGCTTTCCGGCGTCAACGGCGAGGCCGTCCTCGACCAGCAGGAACGCATGATGGTTCTGCAGGGCATCGACCTTGCCGTCCAGAAGACGCGGGGCCTTGCCGAGTTCATCGACACCATCACCGCCAGCATTCCGGAAAGCTGGCTCGTCGACGTTACCACGGCGCTGAACCTCGTGAAGCTCGCCGACATGCAGAAGGCGCTCGGCAACGGCCTGCGCCACGGCCATTCCCAGCCGATCTCCCGCGCGGCCGGCGATTTCGAGGAATTCTGACGGAATTTTCCCGCCCGACCGGAAAATGCGGCGGCGCCTTCGGGCGCCGTCTTTCGTTCCGGCCGCGCCTTCCCATGCGCCGCAAGGAAACGCTCGCGCAAGTTTCACGGACTAGTCTCCATGCCGGATCAGTCAGATCCGCGTATTCCATGGGGCTGGCCGGCGCGTGCGGAAATGTGCCGGCTCCGTCCCACGAGATTGAAAATGCGTCTGATCGCGGCGGCATGTTAGGCCGTCGTCCAGGCGACTAGTCCGTGCGGGAACAGAATGAATCTGTTGGAACAGTTGACGAAAGTTTACAAGAACCTGGCTTCGCTGGGGCAGGCGAAACTCGCGATGCTGGCGGGCGCCGCCATCGTCTCGATCGGCCTTGTGCTCGCTGCCGGGATCATGGTGAACAAGCCCGCCTACGAGACCCTCTATGTCGGCCTGGAAAAGGCCGACCTCAACCAGATCAGCCTTGCGCTCGCCGAAGCCAATATCGACTTCAACACCGGAACGGACGGATCGAGCCTTGCGGTTCCCGTCGGCCAGACCGGCAAGGCGCGGCTCTATCTCGCCGAGCGCGGCCTGCCGAGCAGCGCCAATGCCGGCTACGAACTCTTCGACAAGGTCGGTTCCCTCGGTCTCACCTCCTTCATGCAGGAGGTGACGCGCGTTCGGGCCCTCGAGGGCGAGATCGCCCGCACCATCCAGCAGATCAACGGCATCGCCGCCGCCCGCGTCCATATCGTGATGCCGGAGCGCGGCAATTTCCGCAAGGCCGACCAGGTGCCGACGGCCTCCGTCATGATCCGCGCGAGCGCGCAGGCCGGACGTGAATCGGCTGCCGCCATCCGCCACCTCGTCGCCGCCTCCGTGCCGGGCCTCGAAGTGGACGGCGTGACCATCCTCGATTCGGCCGGCCAGCTCCTCGCCTCCGGCGACGATCCGGAGAACGGCCCGCTCAACCGCTCGCTGACGACCGTGCAGACGGTGCAGGGCGAGATCGAGCACAATATCGAGAAGGCGCTCGCGCCCTTCCTCGGCATGGACAATTTCCGCGCCAGCGTCACGGCCGCGCTCAACACCGATTCCCAGCAGATCCAGGAAACCGTCTACGATCCGGAATCGCGCGTCGAGCGCTCGGTCCGCGTGACGAAGGAAACCCAGAAGTCCAGCCAGCAGGCCACGAACAAGGCCACCACCGTCGAGCAGAACATCCCGCAGGGCGGCCCGAAGGGCGACGGCAACGGCCCGCAGTCGAGCGACGAGGCGGACAAGAAGGAAGAGCAGACCAACTACGAGATCAACAGCAAGACGGTGGCGACCGTGCGCAACGGCTTCGAGGTGGAGAAGCTCTCCGTCGCCGTCGTGGTCAACAGCGCCCGTATCGCCGCCATGGTCGGCGAGCCGGCGGACCAGGCCAAGATCGACGCCTACATCGCCAACATGCAGAAGATCGTCACCGCGGCGGCCGGCCTCAACACCGAGCGCGGCGACGTCGTCACCATCACCGCCATGGAATTCCTCGACCATCAGCTTCTCGACGAAGCGGTGCCGGGCCCCGGCGTCATGGAAGTGCTGACGCGGAACCTCGGCGGCATCATCAACGCGCTCGCCTTCCTCGGCGTCGCCTTCCTGGTGGTCTGGTTCGGCCTTCGCCCGGCCGTCCGCTCGGTCACCGGCGGGGCTGCTGCGGCCAATGCGCTGGAAAGCGATGCGGCCGGTCTCGAACTGCCCGATTTCTCCCCGGCCGCCGGTATCGGCGGGCCCGGCGCCACCCTCATGGACGGCTTCGGCGCGGACTTCGGCTTCGACAGCACCGACGACCTGCTCAACGCGGGCGACGACGGCGACGGCACCTTCAACCGCCGCGTCAAGGAAGGTCCCGAACGCCGCCTCGGCCGCATGGTCGAGATCAGCGAGGAGCGCGCTGCCAAGATCCTGCGCAAGTGGGCCGTCGAACAGGAAGCCGCCTGACAGCTTCCAGCCGGGTGAAAACGGAAAGGGCGCGACCGGAAACGGCCGCGCCCTTTCCGTTCGGGCCGATCCGTTTTGTCCTCCCGCTGTCGCATTTCGGCAACGCTCAGGCGCACCGGCGAGGGCGTTTTTCGCACAATCGGAATCGCGTGCGGCCGCGATGGGCCCGAGGCTTGAAAAAAGTTTCCGGCCGCCGCGCCGCCGGAGCGGTCCGCCGCTGCGTGCGCCGGCAACGGATGCTGCGACGCACCCATGTCTCCGGCCGCATGAGGAGGCCCGAATATTGTATGGTTAACAATATTTTAAGCACGAAGGTCTTCGCCGGTGCGGCATGCGGCCGGCAAAGCAAATCACCTGCGCGGAACCGACTCACAGTCGTCGGCAAAAGTAAATCCCGAGAAGATGGCGGTGGTTTTTAGCGATGGTCGATGTACACTTTAGTCACTGATTCGCTTGGTGATTCTCGCCGATGCGGCCTGACCGGAGAGCGTTCGGACGGTTCCGAACGCTTGGTGGGAAGGAGGCGGGCATTGCCATCCCGAATCGGAACAGGGGGCTATCATGGAAACGATCCGGTCGGATGCTGCGGCCTGGGAATCCTATGGATTCTCCGCCGAGGCGGTTGAGCGTAAGAGTGCGCGTGAGCTTCTGGTTCAACATCTTGGACGCTGTGCGGGTACCGCCGGCCTCTCCTCCGGTCTGAAGGCGCTGACCGATTATGTCAGCGCCTCGCATTATCTTCTCATCCGGCACGACGTTTCGCCCGAGGCGGATCTCGAGGCGATCGTCGCCTCGGACTGGCCCTTCGACATGGTGCGCGGCATTGCCGGAGCGGTCATCGCCAGCCAGGCGCGCACGGGCGAACTGGAAAAGTGCCTCACCCTCCTGAAGCCCTGCTTCAGCCATCTGGACGACGACACCGCCGCGCCCAAGGGCGTCAGCCGCGAATATTGCGCCATCGCCTTCCATGTCGGCCGGGTCCGCATGTCGCTGCTGCTGCTCTTCCCGGAGCACTTCATCCTTTCCCAGAGCAAGCTGCGCGACGTCGGCGTGATGACCGGCTATTTCGCCAGCCTGTGCTGCCAGGGGGCGATCCTCAGGCAGGACCGCGAGATGGAGCTGACCGACCGCGAGGTCGAATGCCTCTACTGGATCGCCGAAGGCAAGACGAGCGACGAGATCGCCGTCATCCTCGGCATCTCGCGCAACACGATCAACAACTACATCACCAGCGTGATGCGCAAGACGGCGACCAAGACGCGGTCCGAGGCGATCGCCTGGGCCGTTCGCAACAGCCTGGTCTGAGGGGGATCGCCATGGATATCCAGCTTTCCGATCCCGCGATGGAGACGGAAATCCGTCTCGCTCGGCCGCCGAAGACCGCGCGGGCCTCCGATTTCGTCTCGCGCCTCCAGGTGATGCAGACCATTCTCGGCGCCGAGCATTTCGCCGTGCTCCGTCTCAGCGGCCACGGCCTGCCCTCGGCGCGCAGGCTCACGCTCTGCCTGCACAACTGGGGCCACGAGGTCGACGCCAATGCGCGCCTGCTGCTGGAAGCCTACGGCCCGGCCATGCTCGCCCATCTCGAAGCCTCGATGCTGCCGCTGCTGTGGGAAGGGGCGGGCGACAACCAGTTCGCCGAATCGGGCGCGGACCCGTTCACCGCGCGCCTTCCCGCGCGGCTCCTGCCCTGGTCGGGCATGGCCTTTCCCGTTCGCCTCGGCGCGCATGGCAACGGCTACGTGGTCTTCCTCGGCCCCTTCATCGCGCCCTCCAGCGATCTCGTCGTCGACATGCACATGAAGAGCTGCCAGGTTCTCATCGACATGCTGGCCGGCGAGGAGAAGAAGCTGGTGCCCGCGGAAACCCTCAGCGAGCGCGAGATCGCCTGCCTCCAGATGGCCGGCGACGGCTGTATCTCGGAGGCGATCGCCGAGAAGATGGGCCTTTCCGTCCATACGGTGAACGCCTATCTCGGCACTGCCACCACGAAGCTCGACGCGGTCAACCGCATCCAGGCCATCGCGAAGGCCATCCGGCTCGGATATATCACCTGACGGAACAAGGCGGCTTGCCAGCCGCGCCCGGGCCCGTCCCGGGCGTCCACCGGCGGGCCCGAGGATGACGCGGGTGTTCCCGAACGCTCCCTAAATGCTCAATGCGCCTGCATCGACGCCGCATCCGACTTCACGTAGCGCGCTTCCGCAAGGCTCCTGCGCAGGAAGGCGGTGTTGTCGTCCGGGTCGGCCGCCGGCTCGTTGAAGGCCACATGGGTCACCTCGACGCCGGCCCTGTCCTTCTGCAGGAGGAGCTTCGCGTAGACCGTCACGCCCTGCGGGCGCAGCTCCATGTCCAGCGTCACCTCCGGCTCCGTGTCCCAGTCGAGTCGATAGTCGCCGCCCGCGCCGAAATTGACCGTGCCGGGCAGGAAATAGAGTTCGGCGGCCGAGGAGACGAGATCGGCCAGGTTACCGTAGCACTCGAAACGCAACAGCGAGACGAGATCGGCGGCATCGAGCAGTCTCAGCTCCGTCGCGACCGGGCAGATTGCTTCGGCGACAATCTTCTCTCGCTCGGCGGAATAGGTGCATTTTCTCATCGGATCTCGTTTACCCGTCTGGTCTGGGGCGAAGCTGCGTAAACCCGGTGAATCAGCTCCGCCACGGCCTTGTAGAACACCGGCGGAATGACACTATCCACCGAGACTTGCGCAAACATTGAGCGGGCAAGCGGCGGATCCTCGAAGACGGGGATTCCGTTTTCCTCCGCGATCTCGCGGATTCGAAGCGCGATCAGGTCCTGTCCCTTGGCGACGACGGTGGGCGCATCGCCTTCCTCGCGCACATAACGCAGCGCGACGGCGAAGTGAGTCGGGTTGGCGATGACGAGCGTTGCGCGCGGCACGTCCGCCATCATGCGTCGGCGGATGCGGTCGCGCTGGATGGAGCGCATGCGGGCCTTGACGATCGGGTCGCCCTGGGCCTGCTTCATTTCCTCCTTCACCTCCTGCTTCGTCATCATCAGCTCGGTGAACCAGTGATGGCGCGTCCAGGCGAAGTCGATGCCGGCGATGAGGGCGGTCGCGAAGAGGATGATCAGGAGGACCTTGTTGATGTCCGTGGTCATCATGTAGAGCAGCGCCGCGGGCTCGGAGAACATCGTGTCGAGCGAGGCGAAATAGTTGCCGCGCATGGCGAGCGCCACCACCAGCGACACGAGAAGGATCTTGATCAGCGACTTGCCGAATTCCACGAGGCCCTGCTTGCCGAAGAGGCGCCCGAGGCCCTTGATCGGGTTGAGCCGGCCGATCTGCGGGCGCACGCGCTCCATCACCGGGCTCGGCAGGTTCTGGAAGACAGAGGAGGCGATGCCGAACACCATCATCATGGCGAGGATCGGCAGCAGGAGGGCGCCCGCCTCCCAGCCGAGATGGCGGAAAATGGCGATGACGTCGGTGCCGGTCTTCAGGTTCCAGGCTTCCGGCTGCTCGAAGAAGTCGCGCAGCGTCTCGTTCATCCGCGCGATGCCGCCCGGCAGGAAGAAGACGAGGAAGAGGTAGATCGCCAGCGTCGAGGCGAAGATCGTGACTTCGCGCGAGAAGGGGGTGTTGCCCTTCTCCATCGCCTCGCGGAGCTTCTTTTCGGTCGGAAGCTCTGTTTTGCTGTCCTTGTCGTCGTCGTCCGCCACGGTGCGCTCCGGCTGGGGTTGCGCCTGCCGCAAAAGCAAGCGGCCCGAACCCCCTTGAGGAGATTCGGGCCGGAAATACGCTCCGCCTGCGGCTTCATCGTGTCAAGGCGGATCAGGCCGCCTGCTGCGTCTCGTCCTTTTCCTTCAACTGGATTTGCCCGGCCGCGGCAAGGCGGATGGCTTCCTGCGTGATCGAGCGGCGGGCGATGGCCACCTCGCGCGGGTTGCCCTGGTCGCCGGCGGCAAGGTCCGATTCGATCATGCGGCGCTGGCGCGCGCCGATCGAGGAGAGGATCGATTCGCGCAGTTCCATCGAGGCGCCGCGCAGCGCCGCCGTGATGATGTCGCCCGACACGTCGTTGAACAGCGACACGCGGCTTCTCTGCGGCATGTAGAGCACGTCCTCGAAGAGGAAGATCTTCGGGCGGACCTTCTTGGCCGATTCGGTCGAGACCGTCTCGAGCGAGGCCAGCATCTCGTCGACCTGTGATTTGTCCAGCTCGTTCATGAGGTCGGCGACCTTGTTCGAGCCGACCGAATTGCGGTCCGCGTCCAGCGCACTGATCATCTCGATGACGCGCGCCTCGACGATCGCGGTGGCCTTGGGGCTCGCGTCCTTGAGGTTGACGGTACGGTTGATGATGTCGGCCCGGTGGCCTTCGGGGATTTCCAGGAGCACCTTGGCGCCGAAGGAGGAGGGCATCATCGACAGGATATAGGCGATGGTCTGCGGATGCTCGTTGAGCAGGAATTTCGCCACGAAGACCGGGTCCGCATCCTGCAGGCGGTCCCAGATCGTCGTCTCGAAGGCCTGGAAGGCGGCGCGGCGGCCGAGCAGGCCGTCCACCTCGTCGGGCGTCAGGCCCTCCTCGAGGATGCCTTCCATCATCTTGGCGTTGTCCATCAGGCCCGCGCCCTCGGTGAAGAGGTCCTCGAATTCGTTGATCAGCTCGATCAGCTCGTGCGGGGGGATGGCGCGCAGGTTCTGCGCGGCGGCGATGATCGCCTGGAGTTCGCTCTGGGTGAAGTACTTCAGCAGCTTGCCGGCAACGCCCTTGCCCATGGCGAGAAGGACGGCTGCCGCCTTCTCAACCGGCGAAAGCGGTGCTCCGACCGCCGTGGAAGTGCCGAAATTTTCGAAATCCATCATGGATCATCTCCCTGAACCCTTGAACCGGGTGTCAGACCTTGCGTGTACTCTTCACTTCGATGAGCTTGACCCCGAAGCGGGTGTCGTCGTTCTCGAGAACGGTGATCTCGCCGCGGCCGATCACCCGGCCGTTGACCATGACCTCGACCGGCTCGCCGATGCGGCGGTCGAGCGCGATGGTCGCACCCTCGCTGAGGTTCATCAGGCTGGAGACCTGCATCTGCGACGAACCGAGCACGATCTGGAGATCGATCGGAATGTCCATGATGAGGTCCATGTTGGACTCCATCGCGCTGCCCGGACGCGCGGCCTCGCCGGCATCGGCGGAGAAATCGCTGCCGGCGCCGAAATCATCGCCGCCGAAGTTCGAGCCGCCGAAGCCGGTGTCCGCGCCGAAGTCGGAGGTGGCGGCCGCGCCGCCGAAATCCGTTCCGCCGAAGTCCGAGCCGCCGAAATCGCCGCCGAAGGCGGCAAGCGGATCGTCTGCGGCCGCGGCGGGCGCGCCGGTGTCGAGCGAACCGGAAGCATCCTTCTGAAGAACGCCGCGCAGGTCGTCGATCGCCTGCTCCAGTTCCTGGTCGCCCGCGTTGATGGAAGACATGATGTCGTCAGCGATAGGTGTTTTCTTCGGTGCCATAGGACCACTATTCCATTCGAAACTTGCCTGAGGCTCGCCGCCCCGTACGCCTCATGCGTAAACTATCCGATGATGTGCTGGAGAAGCTCTTCTTCCGAGCCGTAGGTGTCCTTGACGCGCACCGTGTAGCGCGCGCCGGACCGGCCGAATTCGCAGACATAGAGCTTGCGCCCATTGGCGTTCACCTCCACGCGCACGTCGCCGGCTTCGTTGAAGGGGATGATGTCGCCTGCCTGGAGCCGGCTGACCGTGTCGAGTGTCTGGGCTTCGAGGCGGATGCGTGCCTCCAGCGTCACCTTGGAGCGGCGGACCTGCTCGCCGAGCTGCTCGCTCCACTCCACGCGCGTCTTCGGGGCGTTCGCGGGCTTCGGCGCGGCGAGAGTCGATTTCAGCAGCACGCTTTGCGGAATGACGACGTGGAAGGTGGAAAGCACCGGGCCGATGCCGACGGCCATGTTGACCATGGCGACGAAGGGGTCCTCGGCGCCGTCTTCCTCGGGCTTGCGCGTTTCGGCATTGTGCGCGGGGCCGAGAAGGGGCTCATAGCCGTTCGCTCCGCCCACGGCCGTCTTCAGCACGCCCGAAATGCGATCGAACATCATGGCGGCGACGTCGAGCTCGATCTTGGAAAGCGGGCGCGGCTCGGGCTCCTCGATCGTATCGCTGATGGCGCCCAGCATGTTCTCGACGAGGGTGATGATCATCGGGCTGTCGCAGATGATCGTGAAGCGGTCGCACCAGTCGCGCAGCGAGGCGTCGCAGAAGGCCATGGCGTCGCCGAGGCCCGCCGTCAGCTCGCTGTGCCGGCCCGTCGCAAAGCCGGCATAGGAAACGACGACCTCGAAGCCGAGCTCGCTTTCCAGCATGTCGGGCAGGAATTCGGAAAAGACCTCGCCGAGGCCGGCGCAGAGTTTGGAGATCGTCGCCTGGTCGCCGAGCTTGCCGGTCAGGCGGGCGAGGATCATGGGATCCATGGCGGGAAGGGCGGTCACGGTCGCTGCGTTCATCTCTTAGGCCGCCTTCGCGTCGCCGCCGCCGCCGGGATTCATCATTTCCTGCTCCACCGCGTCGATCGACGGGCGTTCGTAGGAGGAGATGGTCTTGCGGCCGTATTCCAGCGCTACCTGCGGCACCGAGCCGTTCATGTAGGCGAGCAGCGTCTGCTTGACGATGACGTAGAGGCGGTTCTGCTTCTCGCGCACCACCTTGATGTTGGTGGTGATCGGCGAGACGACCGAATAGGACAGGAAGATGCCGAGCATGGTGCCGACGAGCGCCGAGCCGATGAGGCCGCCGAGCACTTCCGGCGATTCGTTGATGTGGCTCATGGCCTTGATGACGCCGAGAACGGCCGCGATGATGCCGATGGCCGGGAAGGCGTCGCCCATGGTGGTCAGCGACTGGTAGACCTTCATCTTGTCGCGGGTGATCGTCTGGATCTCCTCGTCCATCAGCGCCTCGATCTCGTGGGAGCGGGCATTGCCGATGATGATGAGGCGGACATAGTCGCAGATGAAGGCGGTGAGGTCCTTGTTGGCCAGTACGGTCGGGGCGGACTGGAAGATCGGGGACTCGTCCGGATTGTCGATATGCGCCTCGATCTCGTTGCGCGATTTCGTGCGCAGGTCCCGCATCAGGCTGTAGAGCACGCCGAGCGTGTCGAGGTAGTCGCGCTCCTTCGGGACCTTGTGCCGGAACGCTTCGCCGAGCGCCTTGCCGGTATCCTTGATCACCTTCATCGTGTTCGCCACGATGAAACCGCCGACGCCGGCACCGCCGATGATCATGAGTTCGAATGGCTGGACCAGCACGTTGACGTGCCCGCCCATGGCCATGAAGCCGCCCAAGACGCAGCCGATGGTAACGATGAGACCGATGATGATGTTCATGAGCGCAGGTGTCCCGACACAATTCTGACCCTTCCGGAAATACGGTTCCAGCCTTGCGTGAGGCTGTACCTGGCGGCAGGTCTGCCGATCAGGTTCGCACAAGCAAAAGGCCTGAAGATCATGGTTCAAAACGGGCCTTCGCGCCCATTTCATCCTGATCGGCGGACCATCGTGACGACCACCTATACGAGCTACAAGCTGATTACCTCCGACCTCCAGACGTCGCTGAAGCGCGTTTCGGAGCAGCCGGACGTCAAGCGCGAGACGGAATATTATCTCGCCAACATCGGCAACGTGAAATCGATCGACGACTTCTTCGCCGACAGCCGGCTTTATAACTACGTCATGAAGGCGCACGGGCTGGAGGACATGGCCTATGCCAAGGCCTTCATGCGCAAGGTGCTGACCGAGGGGGTGGACGACAAGGACGCCTTCGCCAACCAGCTCACCGACACCCGCTACAAGGAGCTGGCCGAATCGCTGAACTTCGCCCGCGACGGCGAGGCGGCCACCGCTTCCGACAAGGCCCGCAAGGGCGTCGTCGACAAATACACCCGCCAGACGCTGGAGGTCAGTGCCGGCGAGGACAACACGGGTGTTCGCCTCGCGCTCTATTTCGAGCGCATGGCCTCCTCCATCACCTCCGGCTATTCCATCATCGCCGACGATGCGCTTGCGCAGGTCGTGCGCACCGCCTTCCAGCTTCCCGACGAATTCGCCGCGACCGATATCGACCGGCAGGCGGCCTATTACGAAGACGTGCTGAACCTCGACGACTTCAAGGACCCCGCGAAGGTGGGCAAGTTCCTCGAACGCTTCACCGCGATGTGGGAGATCGACAATCCCGCTGGCGGCGCCGATCCACTGGCGGCCTTCCAGCCGTCGAGCCTCACCGGCATCTCGACGGACCTGCTCATTTCCATCAACAACCTGAAACTTGGAGGTCGCTGAGATGCAGACCGGGCTTTATGTATCGCTTTCGTCCCAGCTTGCGCTCGACCGCCGCATGGCCACGCTGGCCGATAACGTCGCCAACTCCACGACGGTCGGCTTCCGCGCCACCGAGGTGAAGTTCAACCAGGTCGTCAGCGACCAGAAGACGGCCGATGTCGCCTTCGTCTCGCCGGGCGACGAATACCTGTCTGCCCGCAGCGGCGGCATCACCGAGACGGGCGGCACGCTCGACTTCGCCATCAAGGGCGATGCCTGGTTCCAGGTGGAAACGCCGTCCGGCCCGACGCTGACGCGCGACGGCCGCTTCACGCTGACGGATGCCGGCGAACTGGTGACGCTGAACGGCTATCCCGTCCTCGATGCCGGCGGCGGGCCGATCCAGATCGACGCGACGGCCGGTCCCATCACCCTCAGCGCCGACGGCCAGCTCAACCAGGCCGGCCGGCCGGTGACCTCGCTCGGCATCTTCCAGGCCGACCTGTCCGGCGGCTTTGCGCGCGCCGGCAACAGCGGCATCATCACCACCATCCCGCCCGAGCCCATCGTCGACCGTGTCGATGCGGGCGTGGTGCAGGGATATATCGAGGAATCCAACGTCAATGCCATCGGCCAGATGACGCAGCTGATCCAGGTCACCCGCGCCTTCGAGAGCATCGCCTCCCTCATCCGCGACAGCGAGGATTCCATGAAGGAAGCGATGAACACCCTCGGCGGCAGCCGGTAAGCGCCGATGACGAGGACAGAAGGCACGACGGCCGGCACCACGCGCAATCCCGACGGCGGGCGCATGCTCAGTGCGCTGGCCGGGCTGGTGCGGCGCTATTCCTCGCCGGAATTCTCGGTCGCCCACGGCGGCCATGTCGAGACGATCGCCGCCGGCAACTACACGGTGAGCGGCCTGTCGCGCCATGTGCGCCTCGGCGAGTTCGTCGCGCACAAGAGCGCCACGGGCATCCATCTCGGCGAGGTCGTTCGTGTCGAGCAGGATTCGGTCGTCGTCTGCCCCATCGAGCCGGGCGAGCCGATCGGCATCCACGACACCGTCATCCGCAAGGGTGCCTTCCGCGTCGCGCCCGCCGCCTCCTGGTGCGGCCGCACGATCAATGCGCTGGGCGAACCCATCGACGGGCTCGGCCCGCTCGTGCAGGGCGACGTGCGCCGCTCGATTTCCAACTCCGCCCCGCCGTCCATGACGCGCCGGCGCGTGGAGACCGGCTTCAACACTGGCGTTCGCGCCATCGACATCTTCGCCCCGCTGTGCCTCGGCCAGCGCCTCGGCATCTTCGCCGGCTCCGGCGTCGGCAAGTCGACGCTGCTGTCGATGCTGGCGAGGGCGGATGCCTTCGACAAGGTGGTGATCGCGCTCGTCGGCGAACGCGGCCGCGAAGTGCGCGAATTCATCGAGGACACGCTCGGCGACAACCTCGCCAAGTCCGTCGCGGTCGTGGCGACCAGCGACGAAAGCCCGATGCTGCGCAAGATGGCGCCGCTCACGGCCGTGACGATCGCCGAGCATTACCGCGACCAGGGCGACAACGTCCTTCTGATCATCGACAGCGTGACGCGCTTTGCCCATGCCATCCGCGAGGTGGCGACCGCTTCCGGCGAGCCGCCGATCGCCCGCGGCTATCCCGCATCCGTCTTCACGGAGTTGCCGCGCCTTCTCGAGCGCGCCGGCCCGGGCGCGGAAGGTACCGGCACGATCACGGCGATCATCTCGATCCTCGTCGACGGCGACAACCACAACGACCCTATCGCCGACTCCACGCGCGGCATCCTCGACGGCCATATCGTCATGGAGCGCTCGCTGGCCGAGGAGGGGCGCTATCCGCCGATCAATCCGCTCGCCTCGATCTCACGCCTTGCCCGCAAGGCCTGGACGCCGGACCAGGAGAAGCTGGTGGCGCGGCTGAAGGCGCTGATCCATCGCTTCGAGGAGACGCGGGACCTGCGCCTCATCGGCGGCTACCGCCCCGGCGGCGATCCCGACCTCGACATGGCGATCAAGCAGGTGCCGGTGATCTATGAGGTTCTCAAACAGACGCCCGGCGAGCGCCCGGCGGGCGACGCCTTCTCGGATCTCGCCATGGCGCTGAAGAATGCCGCCGGGCAGGGCGGCGCACCGGCAAACCGGAGGGGATGACAGTGACGGATTTCGACGCGGACGAGAAGATCCAGCCGATGCGGCGGAGAGAATACGGACGCTACAGCACCGGCGACAAGATCATCGCCGGCACGGGCGTGCTGCTTGCCGCGGGCGCGGCCTTCTTCCCCTGGTACGTCTTCCTCAATCCGGGGCAGTTCTCGGTGCCGGCGCTCTGGCACGGCAAGACGCGCGACCTGCCGGAGACGGCCCCGCGCGAGGTGATGAGCGTCTCGCCGGCGGCGATGGTCGACAACGACAAGGAGCCGGCGCTCGAAAGCCTCGATCCCGTCGCTACCGCCACCACCTCCGGCCTCGGCAAGGAATCCAAGCTCGGCGCACCGGTGGAAACCGGCCTCGACCAGCCGCTGCCGGTCAGCTCCGGCTTCCGCCTGATGCATGTGGCCAACGGGCGGGCGCTCATCGAGGACGCCCGCGGCATGTATATCGTGCGCGTCGGCTCCATCCTGCCCGACAACAGCCGCCTCGCCACGCTCGAGCAGCGCGACGGCGCCTGGGTCATCGTCACCTCGAACGGCGACATCATCAAGCGCAACTGACGGCGGGCGGGGCCGCTCCCCGCGCCGATTCTGCCGCCCGTCCCATGCGAACGGGCGGGCCTTTGCGTGCCGCGCAAACGGGCATGCACTTTATTCCCCCGCAAATTCAGGGTCTTGCCGGGAAACGGCCGGACAGCAAGTCTGACGCAAGATTGGCTCCTTAGGTTCGCCGTGAACAAGGATGGAGCTTGTCATGCAACCGATACAACTGTTTGAACTGGCATCGAAGCAGGCCGAATGGCTCTCAGTCCGCCAGAGCGTGGTTGCAGGCAACATCGCCAACGCCAACACCCCCGGGTTCAAGGCGAAGGACGTGACCCCCTTCCAGTCGGTGCTCGAAACGACGGGCATCCGCATGGCGGCGACGCAGCCCGGCCATTTCACCGAAACCGAAATGGCAAGCCGCGTCATCGAGACCAAGCCCACCGAAGAGATCGGCGTGCAGGAATCCGGCAACACGGTCGGACTTGCCGAGGAGCTCATGAAGGAAGGCGAAGTCAAGCGTGAGTTCGAGTTGAATGCCGGCCTCGTAAAGGCCTTTCATCGCATGATGCTGATGACAGTCAGAAGGTAAAAAATGGATCCGCTCGTAGCTTCAATGAAAGTCGCGGCCTCGGGACTTGAGGCGCAATCCACCCGCATTCGTATCGTTTCGGAAAACCTGGCCAACGCCCGTTCCACCGGCGACACGCCCGGCGCCGACCCCTTTCGCCGCAAGACCGTGACCTTCTCGGCCGAGCTCGACCGCGCCACGAATGCCTCGCTTGTCGAGGTGTCCAAGCTCGGCGTCGACGAGGGCGATTTCCAGACGGAATACGATCCGGGCAACCCGGCCGCGGACGAGAAGGGCTTCGTGAAGATGCCGAACGTCAACATGCTGGTCGAGATGGCCGACATGCGCGAGGCCAACCGCTCCTATGAAGCCAACCTGCAGAGCATCAAGCAGTCGCGCGACCTCATCAGCGCGACCATCGACCTTCTGAGGGCCTCGCAATGATCGACAGCATAAAGAGCATCAACGGCCTTCTTTCCAACAGTGCCCTGTCGGGCGTGGAAACGGGCGCCACCCATCCCGTCGCCGCCGCCGTGCAGGGCGCCGCCCAGACGAGCTTCAGCCAGGTGATGAGCGACATGGCCAGCGAAATGGTCGGCTCGCTGAAGGCCGGCGAGACCAAATCCTTTGAAGGCATCCAGGGCAAGGCGTCGACCCGCGAGGTCATCGACGCCGTCATGGGGGCCGAGCAGACACTTCAGACTGCCATCGCCATCCGCGACAAGGTCGTCACCGCCTATCTCGAAGTAGCCAGAATGCAGATCTGAGGACCGGACATGAAAGCCCTTGCCATTGCCGCGACCGGCATGAACGCCCAGCAGACCAACCTTGAAGTCATCGCGAACAACATCGCGAACATCAACACCACAGGCTTCAAGCGCGCCCGCGCGGAGTTTTCCGACCTTCTCTACCAGACGGAGCGGGCCGCCGGCGTTCCCAACCGCGCCAACCAGGCGGTGGTGCCGGAGGGCGCGATCATCGGCCTCGGCGTCAAGACTGCGGCGGTGCGCAACCTGCATCTGCAGGGCGGGCTCGTCTCCACCGGCAACTCCTTCGACCTCGCGCTGATCGGCCGCGGCTGGTTCCAGATCGAGGCGGCGGACGGCTCCACGCTCTATACCCGTGCGGGCGCCTTCAACACCAATGCCGACGGCCAGCTCGTCACCCTCGACGGCTATACCGTCGTGCCCGGCATCACCGTGCCGCAGGATGCGACGGAAGTGACCGTCACCAAGTCCGGCCAGGTCTTCGCCACCGTGGCGGGCGATCAGCAGGACCTCGGCCAGATCACGCTGGCCAACTTCGTCAACGAAGCCGGCCTCGAGCCGCTCGGCGAGAATCTCTACCGCGAGACCGCGGCCTCGGGCCCGGCCAATGTCGGCACGCCGGACGAGGCGGGCTTTGCCTATATCCAGCAGAATTACCTCGAAGCCTCCAACGTCGATCCGGTCAAGGAAATCACCGACCTGATCTCGGCCCAGCGCGCCTATGAGATGAACTCCAAGATCATCCAGGCGGCGGACGAAATGGCGGCCGTGGTCAGCAAGAACCTGAGATAGCAACCGGACACGCGGGGAACATGATGTTTCGCCTGATAGCAGCTCTTCGTACGGGAAGAATCCTTCCGGCCCTGCGGCGCGCGGCCTTCGTCGCACCCGCCGCGCTCGTCGGTCTTTGCCTGGCCGGGGCGGCGCTTGCCGACGCGCACACCGCCGTCGTGCCCAAGCGCATCATCTATCCCGGCGAGGAGCTGGATGCCGGCCAGCTCGAAGAGGTCGAAGTCACCAATCCGAACATCGTCAAGGGCTATGCCGAGACCATCGCCGACGTCAGCGGCCTGGTGACCAAGCGCACGCTGCTGCCCGGACGCGTCATCCTCACCTCGGCGCTGCGTGAGCGCTTCGCCGTTTCCCGCGGCACCACCGTCCAGCTCGTCTTCGACAACGGCTCGCTCGTGCTGCGCGCCGCCGGAACGCCGCTCGAAGACGCGGCGGTCGGCGATCTCATCAAGGTCCGCAACAAGGATTCGGGCGTGATCGTCTCCGGCACGGTCATGGACGACGGAACCGTGCATGTGGTGGTGAAATGATGCAGTCCTTCTTCCGCCGCGCCGTTGCCGTCCTCGCCTGCCTCATGCTGGCCGCCGGCCCCGCGCTTCCCGCCGCCCGCATCAAGGACGTCGCCTCGCTCCAGTCGGGCCGCGACAACCAGCTGATCGGCTACGGCCTCGTCGTCGGCCTCCAGGGGAGCGGCGACAGCATGCGGTCCTCGCCCTTCACCGAGCAGTCCATGCGGGCGATGCTGCAGAACCTCGGCATCTCGATGGTCGGCACGCAGACCCGCGCCAAGAACATCGCGGCCGTGCTCGTCACCGCCAACCTGCCGCCCTTCGCCAGTCCCGGCAGCCGCATCGACGTGACGGTCGGCTCGCTCGGCGATGCCACCTCGCTGCGCGGCGGCACGCTCGTCATGACCTCGCTCTCCGGTGCTGACGGCCAGATCTATGCCGTCGCGCAGGGTTCCATCGTCGTCACGGGCGTCAGCGCCACCGGCGATGCGGCGACCGTCCAGCAGGGCGTGACGACCGCCGGCCGCGTGCCGAACGGCGCGATCATCGAGCGCGAGCTGCCCTCGCGCTTCAAGGACGCCTCCGACCTGGTGCTGCAGCTTCGCAACCCCGATTTCTCAACCTCCGTGGGCATGGCCGACGCCATCAACCGCTACGCGGCCGCACAGTACGGCGCACCGATCGCCGAATCGCGCGATTCGCAGTCGGTCTATATCGCCAAGCCCAAGATGGCCGACCTTTCCCGCCTGATGGCCGATATCGAGAACCTCGTCATCGAGACCGACGTGCCGGCGCGCGTCGTCGTCAACGAGCGGACCGGCACCATCGTCATCGGACAGGACGTGCGCATCTCGCCGGTCGCCGTCAGCTACGGCTCGCTCACCGTGCAGGTCAACGAAATGCCCGAGGTCGTCCAGCCCGAACCCTTCTCCAAGGGCGTGACGGCCGTTCAGCCGCGCACGGACATCCTCGTCCAGCAGGACGGCGGCAATGTCGCCATGCTCGACGGATCGAGCCTGCGCTCGCTCGTCTCGGGCCTCAACAGCATCGGCGTGAAGCCGGATGGCATCATCTCCATCCTGCAGAGCATCAAGACGGCCGGGGCTCTCCAGGCAGAACTGGTGCTGCAATGACGATACGCAATCCCCTCCCGACTTTCGCACGCAGGCTGGCGCTGCCCTTCGCGGGCTTCGTGATGCTGGCCATTCCCGGCGCCTTCGCCGAGGAGCGGCCGGTCATCACCACCACCAAGGCCAGCGCAGACGAGATTCGCGAATTCTGCACCAATATCGCGGATGCCGCGCGCGACCAGCGCTACCTGCTGCAGAAGCAGGAATTGGAGAACCTCCAGAAGGACGTCGACGAGCGTATCAAGACGCTGGAGGCGCGCCGCGCCGAATACCAGGACTGGCTGAAGCGCCGCAACGATTTCCTGAAGTCGGCCGAAGCGGGCCTCGTCGAGATCTACAAGAAGATGAAGCCGGATGCCGCGGCCGCCCAGCTGGCCGCGCTCGATCCGGAAATCGCCTCGGCCATCGTCATGAAGCTGGCGCCGCGCCAGTCGAGCACGATCCTCGGCGAGATGCCCGCCGACAAGGCCGCCGTGCTCACCCGCATCATCGCCTCGGCGAGCGATCCGAACACCTCAAAGGACCCGTCATGAAGAAGATCGCCTCCGCACTTGCCTTCGCGCTGGCCGTCGGGCCGGCCCTGTCGGGCTGCGCCAGCCAGGCCGTGAACGAGATCGGCAAGGCGCCGGCGATGAGCCCGATCGGCAGCGGGCTGAACTATGCCGAGACGCCGCAGATGGCCATGTATCCCAAGCAGCCGCGCTCGGCCGTTGCGGGCTATTCGATCTGGCGCGACCAGCAGTCCGCGCTGTTCAAGGATTCGCGCGCCTTCAAGATCGGCGATATCCTGACCGTCAACATCCGCGTCAACGACAAGGCCAGCTTCGACAACAAGACCGACCGCTCGCGCACCAACAAGAGCGGCATCAATCTCGGCCTTTCGGGCTCCGGCAACAATTTCAGCGTCGACACGAGCGGCGACCTTTCCTTCGGCTCCTCGACCAGCACCAAGGGCGACGGCACGACGGAGCGCTCGGAGAAGCTGAACCTGCTCGTCGCGGCGGTCGTCACCGGCGTCATCGAGAACGGCAACCTCCTGATCAGTGGTTCGCAGGAAGTGCGCGTGAACCATGAGCTGCGCATCCTCAACGTCGCCGGCATCGTGCGCCCGCAGGATGTCGACGCCAACAACCAGATTTCCTACGAGAAGATCGCCGAGGCGCGCATCTCCTACGGCGGCCGCGGCCGCCTGACCGAGGTGCAGCAGCCGCCATGGGGCCAGCAGGCCGTCGACCTGTTCTCGCCGATCTGACGCAACACGGGAAGAAGCCTATGGCGGACGAAGAACAGGGCGCGGAAAAGAAGAAGCCCTCGCTGGTCATCACCATCGCGGCCATCGCCGTGCTGACGCTGCTTGCCGGCGGCGGCGGCTGGTTCGTCGGCGGCATACTCGCCCCGCCGCCGGCCGAAAAGCCGGCCGGGGAGGTAGCGAAGGCCGAGCCCGCGGGCGGCAAGGAAGGGGAGGGCGGCGAGGCCGGCGCGGAGATTCCCCACATTTCCACCCAGGCGAACGGCATCGTGCTGCTCGACCCCATCACCAGCAACCTCGCCTATCCGTCCGACAACCGGGTCCGCCTCGAGGTCGCGCTGATGTTCAAGGGGGCGCCGGACGTCAAGCTGGCGGAGGAAATCCACCAGGACATCATGGCCTATATGCGCACCGTCTCGCTCCAGCAGGTGCAGGGACCGCGCGGTTTCCAATATCTCAGGGAGGACCTGCAGGAGCGGGTTGACCTCAGGTCCGAAGGGCGCGTAACCAACGTCATGTTCCGCACCTTCGTGATCGAATGATTCGAACCCTTCTGACCTTCCTCGCCATGATGGCGATGACCGGCGTGGCCTATGCCCAGCAGCAGCTGCAACTGCCGGGCAATCTGCTGAACGCGCCGGTCGACGGCTCGGTCGCCTCCTGGATCATCCGCACCTTCGGGCTCCTGACCATCCTTTCGGTGGCTCCGGGCATCCTGATCATGGTGACGAGCTTCCCGCGCTTCGTCATCGCCTTCTCGATCCTCAGGTCCGGCATGGGGCTTTCCACCACGCCGTCGAACATGATCCTCGTCTCGCTCGCGCTGTTCATGACCTTCTACGTCATGGCGCCGACCTTCGACCGCGCCTGGCAGGACGGCGTCGAGCCGCTGATCGCCAACCAGATCGACGAGACGGAGGCGGCAAAGCGCATCGCCGAGCCCTTCCGCGCCTTCATGGTGGCCAATACCCGCGACAAGGATATCGAGCTCTTCATATCGCTGGCCGAGGAGCGGGGGCAGAAGGTCGTGGAGGGCAATGTCGCGGACCTGCGCGTCGTCGTGCCCGCCTTCATGATCTCGGAAATCCGCCGCGGCTTCGAGATCGGCTTCCTCGTCGTCCTTCCCTTCCTCGTCATCGACCTGATCGTCGCCACCATCACCATGGCCATGGGCATGATGATGCTGCCGCCGACCTCGATCTCGCTGCCCTTCAAGATCCTGTTCTTCGTGCTCATCGACGGCTGGAATCTCCTCGTCGGCAGCCTCGTGCGCTCGTTCAACTGACCGGCGTTAACCAGTCCCGTTAGGATTCCGTTCACTATGCCGCGGGGATGGTCTGGCTCCCCGGCCATCGGTTAAGCTGTTGGCAAGGAATGGCTGCGAATTTTGCCTCACATGACGGGTTTGGTATCCCTTCGGAAGACCGGAGGAGCCGAGTTGGCATGACGCCGAACCGCCATGACCGGCAGGTAATTCAACCCGGTATGTCCCCTCTCAGTATTTCGTTCAAAGGGACAGGCTATGACCAGCATTCTCACCAACACCAACGCAATGGCGGCTCTCTCCACGCTGCGGTCCATCTCCAGCAGCATGGAAGACACCCAGAGCCGGATTTCCTCGGGCCTGCGCGTCGGTTCGGCTTCCGATAACGCCGCCTACTGGTCGATCGCGACCACGATGCGCTCCGACAACGCCGCTCTCTCGGCCGTGCAGGACGCCCTCGGCCTCGGCGCCGCCAAGGTTGACACCGCTTATTCGGGCATGGACTCCTCGATCGAGGTGGTCAAGCAGATCAAGAACAAGCTCGTCGCCGCGACGGAAGACGGCGTCGACAAGGACAAGATCCAGGAAGAAATCACCCAGCTCCAGGACCAGCTCAAGAGCATTTCCGAAGCCGCTTCGTTCTCTGGCGAGAACTGGCTGCAGACGGACCTGTCCAGCGGCAACGTCAACAAGAGCGTCGTTGGTTCCTTCGTGCGCGATGCCTCTGGCAACGTCTCGGTCAAGAAGGTCGACTACACCCTCAGCTCGTCGACGGTTCTCTTCGACGCCGGCGGTAACACCGGCATCCTCGATAATGAGTCATCGATCGAAGACCAGAGCGTCACGCTGAACATCAACACGGGCGGTACCGTTGCCGCCAAGACCGTCCGAGCCTACACGATCGACGAAGTGATCACGGCCGGCGGCGGCAACTCGACCTTCGACGGTGACTACGCCACCGACGGTACGAAGAACTACGTCAAGGTAACGGGCGACGTCTGGGTCGAAGCCGTTGACCAGAGCACGGTTCCCACGCAGGAAGTCGCCACCAACGACGGTGGTACGGCATGGGCTGTCGATACGACGAAAGTTCCTGCCGCCAACACCAAGGCTTCGGTTTCCGGTCTGACGATCGACTCGAACACCACGGCCACCCAGCTCGGCAAGCTCATCAGCTTGGTCGACAAGGCTCTCGACACGATGACCAGCGCTGCCGCCTCGCTCGGCTCGATCTCCTCGCGCATCGACCTGCAGACGGAATTCGTCTCCAAGCTGACCGACTCGATCGACAAGGGCGTCGGCCGCCTGGTCGATGCGGACATGAACGAGGAATCGACCCGCCTCAAGGCCCTGCAGACCCAGCAGCAGCTGGCTATCCAGTCGCTGTCCATCGCCAACTCCGATTCGCAGAGCGTGCTCTCGCTGTTCCGCTAATCGACGCGCGTGGAGGTTGGCTGAACCTCCGCCGCTATCGGATACCGCGCCCGGCAACGGGCGCGGTATTTGCGTTTGAAGCGTTCATCTTCTGTTGAGATTTAGAGTTCGTTAACCATGCCACGCTTATATGGGCACAACGAAACGACGAGTTAACACTCTTTTAGAAGCTCGTTAGCAGGCATGACGCTGCTCGTCGTTCCCGGCGCCACCCGGAATGTCCCTCTCCCGTCAGCCAACTATGGGGCACTAGATATGACAAGCATCCTGACGAACGTAGCAGCCATGGCTGCCCTCCAGACACTCCGGTCCATCGATTCGAGCATGGAAGACACGCAGGCCCGTGTCTCCTCCGGCCTGCGCGTGGGCGAAGCCTCCGACAACGCTGCCTACTGGTCGATCGCGACCACGATGCGCTCCGACAACATGGCACTTTCCGCCGTGCAGGATGCTCTCGGCCTCGGCGCCGCCAAGGTTGACACCGCCTATTCGGGTATGGATTCGGCTATCGAAGTGGTCAAGCAGATCAAGGCCAAGCTCGTCGCCGCGACGGAAGACGGCGTCGACAAGGACAAGATCCAGGAAGAAATCACCCAGCTCCAGGACCAGCTCAAGAGCATTTCCGAGGCGGCCTCGTTCTCCGGCGAGAACTGGCTCCAGGCGGATCTGGGCGGTCCCAGCGGTTCGGAAACCAAGAGCGTCGTCGGCTCCTTCGTGCGTGACGCTGCCGGCAACGTCTCCGTCAAGAAGGTCGACTACACGCTCGACAGCTCGACGGTGCTTTTCGATGTCGACGCCGCCGGCGTCTCCCATGGTGGTGGTATCCTCGACAAGGTAACCTCGATCGTAGACGACAGCGTCACGCTGAACATCAATACGGGCGGCACCGTCAGCGCTGTCACGGTCACGGCCTACACGATCGACGACGTGATCGCGGCCGGCGGCGGCAACTCGACCTTCGACGGCGACTATGCCACCGATGGCGCGAAGAACTATGTCAAGGTTGCCGATAACGTCTGGGTCGAAGCCGTCGACCAGAGCGCGGTTCCCACGCAAGAAGTCGCCACCGACGACGGGGGGGCGGCCTGGGCGGTCGATACGACCAAGGTGCCTTCCACCACGGCAATCAACGTCTCGGTTTCCGACCTGACGATTACCAATGCGACCACGAGCAGCCAACTCGACAAGCTCATCACCATTGTCGACGACGCCCTTTCCGCAATGACCAGCGCGGCTGCCGACCTCGGCTCGATCGGCATGCGCATCGACCTGCAGGAAGAATTCGTCTCCAAGTTGACCGACTCGATCGACAAGGGCGTCGGTCGCCTGGTCGACGCGGACATGAACGAGGAATCGACCCGCCTCAAGGCCCTGCAGACCCAGCAGCAGCTGGCCGTCCAGTCGCTGTCGATCGCCAACAACGCCTCGCAGAGCATCCTCACGCTCTTCCGTTAATATGTGAAAGCACCGGGCCGGCGGCGTGGATTGCCGCCGTACCCTTTCATGCGAACCGCGCCGGAAACCCGGCGCGGTTTTTTCTTTTTCATCCCTGTTTTTCCGCCGCCCCCTTCGGCATTCATTAACCATCTTGCGGTTAGATGGTCTCATAGAAACGGCAGGTTAACCTTGAAAATTAATAGGTTAGCAAGCATGACGCTGCCTGTCGTTCCCGGTGGTGACCGGAATGTCCCTTCCTAAATCAGCCATTCAAGGGGCACGAGTAATGACGAGTATTCTAACCAATGTCGCAGCCATGGCTGCGCTCTCCACGCTGCGGTCCATCGATACGAACATGGAAGACACGCAGGCCCGCGTTTCCTCCGGCCTGCGCGTGGGCGAAGCCTCCGACAACGCCGCTTACTGGTCTATCGCGACCACGATGCGTTCCGACAACCTGGCGCTTTCCGCCGTGCAGGACGCCCTCGGCCTCGGTGCCGCCAAGGTCGACACCGCCTATGCCGGCATGGACTCCTCGATCGAGGTGGTCAAGCAGATCAAGGCCAAACTCGTCGCCGCGACGGAAGACGGCGTCGACAAGGACAAGATCCAGGAAGAAATCACCCAGCTCCAGGATCAGCTCACGAGCATTTCGGAAGCAGCTTCGTTCTCCGGCGAGAACTGGCTCCAGACGAACCTGTCCAGCGGCACGGTCACCAAGAGCATTGTTGGTTCCTTCGTGCGCGATGCCGCCGGCAACGTCTCGGTCAAGAAGGTCGACTATAACCTCAGCACGTCGTCGGTTCTGTTCGATACGGCCGGGGACACCGGCATCCTCGACAATGAATCATCGATCGAAGACCAGAGCGTCACGCTGAACATCAACACGGGTGGTGTCGTCACCGCCAAGACCGTCAAGGCCTACACCATCGACGAAGTGATCACGGCCGGTGGCGGTAATTCGACCTTCGACGGCGACTATGCCACCGATGGCGCGAAGAACTATGTCAAGGTTGCCGATAACGTCTGGGTCGAAGCCGTCGACCAGAGCGCGGTTCCCACGCAGGAAGTCGCCACCGACGACGGCGGCACGGCATGGGCTGTCGATACGACAAAGCTGCCCGCCACTACGACCAAGGCTTCGGTTTCCAATCTGACGATCACCAATGCAACGACAGGTACCCAGCTCGATAGCCTGATTCAGATGGTCGACAGCGCCCTGACGCTGATGACCAGCGCCGCCGCCGACCTCGGCTCGATCAGCATGCGCATCGACCTGCAGACGGAGTTCGTCTCCAAGCTGACCGACTCGATCGACAAGGGCGTCGGCCGCCTGGTCGATGCGGACATGAACGAGGAATCGACCCGCCTCAAGGCCCTGCAGACCCAGCAGCAGCTGGCCGTCCAGTCGCTGTCGATCGCCAACAACGCCTCGCAGAGCATCCTCACGCTCTTCCGTTAATCGGAACGCAAGGCTTGAACGGTGCGGGCCCCGGCTTTGCCGGGGCCTTCTCCGTTTTGCCGCGCCGTTCAGAGCGGCGCGTGCAGGAAGGGCGCCATGGCCGCGTTCTCCGCGCGCCGGGCGAGATAGAGCCGTGCCGTATCCAGCGCCTCGCGGATCGTCACGTCCATGTCGAGATAGCGATAGGTGCCGAGGCGGCCGACGAAGGTGACGCCCGCCTCCCGCTCCGCAAGCGCGACATAGTCGGCAAGCTGCGCCTTCTCCTCGACGAGGCGGATGGGATAGTAGGGGATGTCGTCCGGCCCGCAGGCGCGCGAGAACTCCCGGTAGCAGACCGAGCCCCGATGCTCCTCCCAGGGAGAAAAATGCTTGTGCTCGGTGATCCGCGTATAGGGCACCGAGACCTCGCCGTAGTTCATCACCGCGCAGCCCTGATAGTCGCCGTCATAGGTAAAGCGCTCGAAATCCAGCGTGCGGTAGCCGAGACGGCCGAGCGCATAGTCGAAATAGCCGTCGAGCGGGCCGGAATAGAAGGTGTGGGAATAGCCGTCCTGCCCGCCGCGCCGGAAGCCGGTTTCCAGCCGCACCGAAATGCCCGGATGATCGAGGATGCGCGCGATCATGTCCGTATAGCCGTTCTCCGGCATGCCCTGGTGCTTGTGGAAGAAATAGTTGTCCTCGTAGTTGAACCGCACGGGAAGCCGCTTGAGGATCGATGCCGGAAGCGCGCTCGGTGCGCAGCCCCACTGCTTCTGCGTATAGCCCTTGAAGAAAGCCTCGTAGAGGTCGCGGCCGACGAAGCGCAGCGCCTGCTCCTCGAAGGTCTGCGGATCGGCGATCGTCTTGTCCGCCTCGCCCTCGATGAAGGCGCGGGCCTCGTCCGGCCTGAAGCACTTGCCGAAGAACTGGTTGATCGTGTGCAGGTTGACGGGGAGCGAATAGACCTGCCCCCCGCTCGTCGTCTTCACGCGGTTCTTGTAGGGCATGAAGGCGGCAAAGCCGTTCACGTAGTTCCAGACTTCCGTGTCGTCCGTGTGGAAGATGTGCGGGCCGTAGACATGCACCATCACGCCGGTCGCCGGATCGCGCTCGGTATGGCAGTTGCCGCCGACATGGCTGCGGGTATCGACGATCTCGATCCGGTAGCCGGCCTCGGCGAGCGCGCGGCCGATGACGGCGCCGGAAAGCCCCGCGCCGACGATGAGGATGCGTTCGTCTGCCTTCATGGCGTCTCGTCCTGACGGTCGTGAACATGCTGCGGCGCGGGGGCCTTCGGACCTTGCTAGGGGAGCTGCCTTGTGTCGGGCTTGCCGGCGGGAATGGGGCGTTGCCGAAAGCCCCGGATTTTCAATCATATAGGCGCGGCCTGTGCGGCGTGTTAACAGAAAATTAACGATTAACGGATACCTCTTGACTGACTGGGGGTAGCCTGCCGAAAACGGTCTCGCCGAAAGGTGGACGGCGCGTCCGGTCTTCTTACGGGATTGCCCGTTCTCAGCGCAGGAGTTCGAAGCCTCCATCCGGCTTCGGAAGCATGATGTCCTTCCAGCGCGCGGCTCGACAGAGCCATGTTTTCTCAATCTTTTCCGACGTGCGTTCGCAGCATTGCCCATCGAGGCGGCGCATGGGAGGAATGGACCGTCGCGCGGCGGTGCATTTCCAAATCAGGAAACGACAAAGATCTGGAAGGTAGCCCATGACATCGACCATTCCCTCGCTTTCCACCAGCCAGATCCGGACTCTCTCGACGGCTGCGATCCAGGCTTGGACGGCGGAGGATGTGGCTGCGCTCAGCACCGAGCAGATCGGTGTCCTGAATGCGCGCCAGGTCGCGAGCATCGATGCGGGTAATGTCGGCTCTCTCACCACGCAGCAAATCGTCGCCGTGTCGGCGCGCGCGCTTGGGGGCTTGACGGTCGATCAGCTGGCTTATCTCTCCTCGCAGCATATCCAGGCGCTGACGACCGCGCAGGCCGGCGCGCTCTATTCGAGCCAGATCGCCGCCCTCGAGGATTACCAGATCGCCGCCTTCACCAGCGCGCAGATCGGCGCCTTCACTGCGGTCGAGATCCGCGCGCTTTCGGCCGAGGACATCGCCACCTTCACGACCGACGAGATCGCGGCGATCAACGCGAAGGCCGTGCCGAGCCTCACCACCGATGCCGTCGCCGCGCTTTCGACCGCGCAGGTCAACGCCTTGACGACGGCGCAGGTCGCCGTGCTCTCGTTCGCCCAGCTCGGTGCCCTGACCCCCGACCAGGTGGAGGCGCTGAACTCCGCCCAGCTCGGCGCCCTGACCGGCCGTCAGGCCTCCGGCCTCGACATTTCGATGCTGTCGACCACACAGGTCGCCGCCCTGTCCACGGCCTTCATCGCGGGCCTCAAGACCGAGCAGGTCGCCGCTCTTACGGCCGAGCAGGCAGAAGCCCTGACGAGCAGCCAGATCGCGGCGCTTTCGGCCACCGCCATTGCCGGGCTGGAAGCAGAGGACATCGAAACGTTCACGACGGGCGAGATCGCAAGCATCAAGACGCAGGTGTTCGCCCGCCTCACCACCGACGCCGTCGCCGCCCTTTCCGCCGCGCAGGTCGCCGCGCTGACGACGGAACAGGTCGCCGCGCTCAAGCCCGCCCAGCTCGCCGTCTTCTCTCCCGAGCAGGTGGAGGCGCTGAATTCGACGCAGATCGCCGCGCTGAGTGCCCGCCAGGCGACGGGCCTCGACCTCACGGCATTCTCGACCGCGCAGACCGCGGCCCTGTCCACGGCCTTCATCGCCGGGCTGAAGAGCGATCAGGTCGCCTCGCTCTCCTCCGAGCAGACCGCGGCGCTGACGGCCGGCCAGGTCGCGGCGCTCTCGGCCGTTGCCGTTGCCGGCCTTGCGGCCGAGGACATCGAAACGTTCACGACGGGCGAGATCGCCGGCATCAAGCCGCAGGTTCTCGCCCGCCTCACCGCCGATGCCGTCGCCGCCTTCTCCACCGCGCAGGTGGCGGCGCTCTCGACGGCGCAGGTGGCGGCGCTCTCGACCGCGCAGCTTGCGGCCCTTTCCTCCGAGCAGATCGGCACGCTGAGCACGGCGCAGGTCGGCGCGCTCACGATCCGCCAGGCTCCCGGCCTTGCCATTTCGGCGCTGTCGACCGCGCAGACGGCGGCCCTGTCTACGGCCTTCATCGCCGTGCTCAAGGGCGATCAGGTCGCGGCCTTCTCGACCGATCAGGCTTCGGCGCTCGGAACCGGGCAGGTCGCGGCGCTCTCGTCCTCCGGCATCACGGGCCTCCAGGCCTCGGATATCGAAACGTTCACGCCCGACGAGGTCGCGCAGATCGCCACGCGGTCGCTCGTGTGGCTTTCCGCGGATGCCGTCGCGGCCCTTTCCTCCGCGCAGGTCGCCGCCTTGACGAGCGCACAGGTGGCCGTGCTCAAGCCCGCCCAGCTCGCCGTCCTCAATTCCGACCAGATCGGCGCATTGAGCGGCACGCAGGTCGCCGCGCTGAACGCCCGGCAGGCCGCGAACCTCGACGTGACGGCGCTGTCGACCACGCAGATGGCGGCCCTGTCGATAACCTTCATCGCCGGGTTGACGAGCGATCAGGTCGCCGCTCTCTCGTCCGAGCAGACGCAGGCCCTCACGAGCGGCCAGGTCGCGGCGCTTTCGGCCCTTGCCGTCGCCGGCCTTGCGGCCGAGGATATCCAGACTTTTACGGCGGACGAGGTCGCCCATATCGACTCGCGTTCGATTGCCCGCCTGTCCGCCGGCGTCATCGCCGCGCTGTCCGACGACCAGATCGGGGCCCTGACGACGGGCCAGGTCGCGGCCCTCACCCCCGAGCAGATCGCGGCCTTGTCTTCCTCGCAGATCGACCTTCTGGACAGCGCGCAGATCGGCGTGCTGAGCAGCCGGCAGATCGCGGCGATGCTGCTGGAGGATATCCAGACCTTCAAGACGGACGAGATCGCGGCGATCAGCACCAAGGCCATCAAGGGACTGTCGGAGACCTCCTTCTCGGGCCTCAGCGTGGAACAGCTCGACAGCATCACAACGGCGCAGGCCAAGGCGATGACCGTGGCACAGGTGAACGCCGTCATCCAGGCCTACGCCGAATTCGGCACCTGATACGGGCCACCCGAAGGCTCTTGCCGCCTCTCCGCCGCAGGTTGCAGCATTTTTGTCCGGGCGCTCCCTCCGGTGGCGCCCGTTAACCATTGACCCGTGCCGCTTGAAGCCCGCTCCCGGCAGGGGGCGGAGGCCTATCGTGCGCCGTCCGCGCCGCGTCGGAAATGCATCGGTCCGGCGGATGAAATCGAAACGGCATTAACCCAAAATTAAACCCTCGATAATAATCTCCGGTTGAACGCGAAATTCCCTCGCGAACCGTCGGCCTGGAGATGTTTCCCGGCTCCGCCGGCAGGCGGCAACGGATGGGGGAAGATTGCCTTCAGGGGCGTGGGGACAGAGACTTTCGTTGCTCTGGATGCATGATGCCATCCCGCTGTGCTGGCTCGCGCGAGCCATGTTTTACCCAGCAACTTTGCCAATCGAGGGCGGTGCCGGTCCATTGAACGCCGTATGACGGTGTTCGCGGAACGGCGGCGAGACGTCGTGCACAGGGCCTTCTTCCCTGGAGCGTGGCCCCCAGAATTGCGCAGGCGGCGGGTGATGACTCCGCCAACTTCAACTATGGGATACCATCATGGCAGTTTCTGATTTTATCGGCGCTCTGAGCGCCACGCAGATCAAGGGCCTCACCACCAATACCATTAATAAGATGGACACGGACGCTGTCGGCGCGCTCAAGAGCGAGCAGGTAAAAGCCCTGTCCGCTGCCCAGTTCGCCGCTATCGATGACCCGGACGAGTACGCAAACCTGAAGGTTAGCGCCCTTTCGAACGTCGTGGTCGCCAGCCTGAACAGCACGCAGTACGCGGATCTCGCATCGACGGCGACGGAAAAGCTGGTGACGAGCCAGATCGGCAGCCTCAATGCAACGATCGTCAGCAGCTTCAGCTCTACCGATCTCGAAAACATGGGCGACACGATCAAGGGCCTCAGTTCCGCGCAGCTCCAGGGGCTGGCCGGTACCAAATTCAGCGAGACCTCGATCGTCAAGCTCGAAGCCTCCCAGGTCGGCGCCCTGACTTCCGTTCAGGTCACGGCCCTGACCGATGAGGTCGCCGCCAAGCTTACCGCCACGCAGCTTGCCGGCCTTGGGGCCGAAGGCGCCAAGGGCCTTGAGGCCAACGACATCGCCGCGCTCTTCAGCACGACCAATGCAGATGCTGTGGACAACGTCCATGCCCTCAGCACCAAGGCTATTGCCGCGCTTTCGACGGCCAACGTCCAGGCGCTCGACGGTGTCGGCGGCGGCGCGCTGACGACGGCGCAGATCAAGGCACTCTCCACCGACCAGGCCGCTGTCCTCAGCGCGGACGAAATCGGCAGCTGGGGTGAGGAACAGATCCAGGCCCTGTCCGCCAAGCAGCTTCAGGCGATGAATGTTTCCATTCTCAGCCCCGGTCAGGTCGGTGACCTGACCGCGACCCAGATCGCCGGGCTGGACGGTGCGAAGATCGGCGCTCTCGACGAGACTGGCTTCGGCAACTGGGATCCCACCCAGCTTGGCGCCATCTCCGCCACCGGCATTACCGGCCTGACCCCTGGCCAGGCTGCCAAGCTCGACTCGGCGGCCGACGTCAACGCCCTCAACACGAAGGCCTTCGCCGCTCTGTCCGACACGGTTCTCGCTGGTTTGGACGGGGATGCCGTTATCGCGCAGCTCGATGCGAACCACATCAAGGCTCTGACCGCCGGCCAGATCGTTGCCCTGACCGACGACCAGGTCACGGCGCTCACCGGCGACCAGCTCAAGGAAATGTCGTCGGCCCAGATCAGCGCCTTCGCTACCGGCGATATCGCCCGCTTCACCAAGGAAGAGCTTGCGGAAATGTCAAGCGCCGGCCTGAAGGGTCTGCAGGAAGAAGACATCATGAGCCTGACCGACGACCAGCTCGATGAACTGACCGGCGGCAGGGAAACGGCCTTCACGCAGGACCAGACCAACTGGATCATCGCCGCCTACATGACCCCGGATACGCCGTAATCTGCGGGACAGCGTGCGCGGCCCAAGCCGCGCCGCATCTTCTGCCAGAACATCGAACGGGCGGCGCTTCTGCGCCGCCCGTTTGCGTTTCGGGCACCCCGGCAACCAGCCCCGCACAAGCAAGATTGGCAATAAGCGCAGGATGTTTCACTGCGCCTGCAATTGCGATTCCGGGGCCGTCTGTCGGAGGATGTCATGAACGTGAAGACCAGTTTTTCCGCGGATCCGGCATCGCCCCTCGTCAATGCGTTCCAGCGGGCGCGCAGCCAGCAGATGCCGTTGCAGGAGCTCATGCAGTCGGCCGAGGCGCTGGCCGGCGGGGGCTTGCCCGATCAGGCGGCCGATCTCTACAAGACCTGGATCGCCTTCAACGAGGACAATCCCTACCGGCACATGGCCTGCTTCAACTACGCCGTCGCGCTTCGCCAGGCCGGCGACCTCGTCGGCGCGATCCATGCCTTGCAGACCTGCGTGAAGCTCGATCCGGCTTTCGGCCCCGGCTACATCAATCTCGGCCGTGCCTTCGAGGATAGCGGCCAGATCGACCAGGCCGTGCGGCAATGGCTGGCCTTCGCGGAGACGACGAAGGAGATCACGCCCGAAAAGCTGAACCATCGCCTGATGGTGCTCCAGCATACCGGGCGCGTCCTGGAAAGCGCCGGCCGGCTGGAGGAGGCGGAGGCGATCCTGTGGCAGGCGATCGAGCTGCAGCCCATGAAGCCCGAGGCCGCCCAGCACTGGCTGTCGATCCGCCAGCACCAGTGCAAGTGGCCGATCTTCACTCCTTCAATCCATGTCACCGCCCGCCAGCTCGTCGATGCGCAGTCGCCGATGACGCTCGGCTGCTATGCGGACGACCCGCTCTTCCAGCTTGCAAGGGCCCATCGCTACAACAAGTCGCTGGTCGGCCGGCCCGATATCGGCGTCGTTGCGCGCAAGCCGGTGCGGCGCAAGTCCGGTAGCGGCCAGCGCCTGCGGATCGGCTATCTTTCCTCGGACCTGCGCCAGCACGCCGTCGGCTTCGCCCTCAGCGAGGTTCTGGAGCTGCACGACAAGAAGAGCGTCGAGGTCTTCGCCTATTATTGCGGCGATCCCGCTCCCAACGATGCGACGCAAGCGCGCATCAGGGCGGCCGTGGATTGCTGGCGCGACATCGCGGCGATGAGCGACGTCGATGCGGCCAGGCTGATCGGCGCCGACGAGATCGACATCCTTGTCGACGTCAACGGCTATACCAAGCACGCCCGCACGGCGATCCTCGCCTATCGGCCGGCTCCGGTCGCCGTCAATTTCTGCGGCTATCCGGGCTCCATGGCGAGCCCCTATCACCAGTACCTGATCACCGACAACTATATCATCCCGCCGGAAAACGAGATCTACTACACCGAGAAGGTGCTGCGCATCCCCTGCACCCAGCCCGTCGACCGCAAGCGCCAGATCGCCCCGCGGCCGAGCCGGGCCGAGGCGGGCCTGCCCGAGGACGCTTTCGTCTATGCCTGCTTCAACGGCATGCAGAAGATCACCGAGGCCTGCTTTACGCGCTGGCTCGCCATCCTCGCGGCGACCCCCGGCAGCGTGCTCTGGCTGCTCAACGAGAACGACGCCGCCAGCCGGAACCTGCGCCAGAAGGCCGAGCAGGCCGGCGTTTCCGCCGAGCGCATCATCTTCGCGCCGAAGATTCCCAATGCGCGCCATCTCGCCCGTATCGCGCTCGCCGACCTGTTCCTCGACACGTTCCCCTACGGCGCGCATTCGACGGGCGCCGACGCGATCACCATGGGCCTGCCGGTGCTGACGGTTCCCGGCAAGAGCTTCCCGGCGCGCTTCTGCGCCAGCATCGTCGCGGCCGCCGGCATCGGCGAACTGATCTGCGCGACGCCCGAGGACTATGTGCAGCGCGCCATCGCGCTTGCGGACGACCGTAAGGCGCTTGCCGCGCTGCGCGAGACGCTGGCGCAGAACCGCGAGACCTGCGTGCTGCGCGACATGCCCGGCCTTGCCCGCCGGCTCGAAGAGCTGTTCTGGCAGATGCAGGGCGAGGCCGAGCGCGGCGAAACGCCGGTGCCGGACCTTGCCAATCTCGACGTCTACTACGAGATCGGCGCCGAACTCCTTCAGGCGGCGCCCGAATTCGAGAGCGAAGAGGCTTATCGCCGGCGCTATGGCGAAAAGCTCGCGAAGTGGCACGACTTCTCGCCGCTCCCCCGCGACGCGCGCCTGTGGCCGGCCTGAGGGCCGGCGCACGGCAGGATCTGGCCGTGAAAAATTTACGCTTTCTTCATTCCTGTTTATGAAGCGTTAACGGCGTTAACCATTTATTAACCAATCGCCGTTAACAAATTGTTAAGGACGACGGACCGGCGCCAGGGCAAATGCGCGCCGGATGCATGAAGCCCCTGTCGTTGCCGGTCCCGCCTTCCACTCCGGCATGTCCCGATAGTCTCTTTTCCAGGGCAAGTGCCAATGACCAGCATATTGACCAATTCCGCCGCCATGGCGGCGCTGCAGACCCTGCGTTCCATCGACAAGGGCCTGGAGACCACCCAGGGGCGCGTTTCCTCCGGCCAGCGCGTCGAGACGGCGGCCGACAACGCCGCCTACTGGTCGATCGCCACCACCATGCGCTCCGACAACCGCGCGCTGTCCACCGTCGCCGACGCGCTCGGCCTCGGTGCCGCCAAGGTCGACACCGCCTATGCGGGCATGGACTCGGCCATCGAGGTCGTGACGGAAATCCGCGCCAAGCTCGTCGCCGCGACCGAGGAAGGCGTCGACAAGGAAAAGATCCAGGAAGAGATCACCCAGCTCCAGGCCCAGCTCGTCAGCATCTCGGAAGCGGCCTCCTTCTCCGGCGAGAACTGGCTCCAGGCAGACCTCACGGCCGCCAGCGGCACCGTGACGAAGAGCGTCGTCGCCTCCTTCGTGCGCAGCGCCGCGGGCACGGTTTCCGTCAAGACGGTAGACCACGTGCTCGACGGCACCACCGTCCTCTTCGACGAAGGCGGCGATCTCGGCATCCTCGACAAGCTTTCGGCGATCGACGACACCGCCGTCGCGCTCAATATCAACCAGGGCGGCGTCATCAGCCCGTATACCGTGGCGGCGTTCACGACGGACCAGGTCATCGCGGCCGGGGCCGGCACCTCCACCTTCGACGGCGACTACGCCAATGCCGGTCCTGGTCAGGACTATATCAAGGTTGCGGACGATACCTGGGTGGTCGCTGTGCCCCACTCCGCTGTCCTCGGCCAGGAGGTGGCCTACACGGATTCGCTGAGTCGCCAATGGGCCGTCGACACGACCAATACCGTGACCACCACCACATCCTCCGTCGCGACCCTGAAGATCGACAACACGACGACGGGCGCCCAGATCGACGGCCTCCTGAAGATGGTGGACACGGCGCTGGAATCGATGACCAGCGCGGCGGCCGACCTCGGTGCGATCTCCACCCGCATCGACATGCAGGAAAGCTTCGTCGCCAGCCTCAACGACGTGATCGACAAGGGCATCGGCCGTCTCGTCGATGCGGACATGAACGAGGAATCGACCCGCCTCAAGGCGCTGCAGACCCAGCAGCAGCTCGGCATCCAGTCCCTGTCCATCGCCAATTCGAGCGCCGAGAACATCCTCCAGCTCTTCCGCCAGTAAGACCGGGCGGATCGTCGAACCCCCCGGCCGTGGTCATCGGCCGGGCGGGCGGTTGGACCGCGCGATTGCCCTGGCGCGGTCCAACACCCTCCATCTTCATCCTCGCACAAGTTTGAACGCCTAGGTTCGACGGCACGATCAGGAAGATTGTGCGCCCTTTCCCTCCCAAGGAGGGCGCGGTGTCCGGGGAGACAGGTCAGCGGTGTTGTCAGGTTCCAGTGTTTTCGAGAGCGAGCGTAGAAGCGGTCCGCGGGTTTGCCGCCGGGCCTTGCCTGCGTTCGTCCGGCACGCATTGCGGCAGGGGCGTGCGGCATGAGCGTTCAACTTGCCCGCTACCTCAAGGATTTCGGTGCACCCCCGCGCGCCAGGACCCCGGCCTTCCAGTCCGCGCCGGCCTTCGGGCCTGACGAGCCTGCCGCGCCCGCCGCCGAAGCCCTCGCCATGCCCGCCCTGCCGCCCGTCGATATCGAGGCCGAGCGCGCCGAGGCTCATGCCGAGGGCCGCGCCGAGGCCGAGGCGGAGCTTGCCGCGCGGCACGAGGCAGAGGTGGCGGCCCTGAAGGCGGCGCAGCAGACCGAGATCGAGGCGCTGAAGGCGCGCTACGAGCAGGATTATGCCGCCGCGCTCGCCGAGCGGTTCTCGACGCTTGCCGGCGATGTCGGCGATCTCGTCTGCGCGCAGGTCGCCCATGTGCTGGCCCCGGTGCTCGGCGAGGCCTTGACGAAGGGGGCCGTCGCCGATCTCGCGCGCATGGTCGCCGAAGGCCTTCCCGAAGGCGAGGGGATGACGATCACGGTGAAGGGGCCGGCAAACCTCTTCGAGCAGTTGAAGTCGCATTTCGGGGAGGCCGCGCCGGTCTTCCGCCATGTCGAGATGCAGGATGTCGATCTGACGGTGGAATTCGGCGACACCGTCCTCGTAACGCGGATGGCGGCCTGGGCTGACACCGTACGCAAGGTGCTTGGATGAGCGACGGCGAGAATCACCACCACGGCAAGAACGAGATCATCATCGTCAAGCGCCATGGCGACCATGACGGCGACCACCATTCGGCCGCCTGGAAGATCGCCTATGCTGACTTCATGACGGCCATGATGGCGTTCTTCCTCGTGATGTGGCTCGTCAACGCCGCCAACGAGGAGACCAAGGCTTCCGTCGCCTCCTATTTCAACCCGATCAAGCTGACCGACGACAAGCCGGCGGAGAAATCCGTCAAGAAACCCGCCAACAGCGCCGAGGGCGAGGCCACCCAGGACAAGTCCAAGGAAGAAGGCCAGCAGCAGGAAAGCGGCAACGGCGCGGAAAAGGGCAAGGACGAGAGCACCACGGCCGGCGAGGAAACCCAGTATTCGCAGGCCGATTTCTTCGAAAATCCCTATTCGGTCCTGTCCGAGATCGCGCAGGAAGTCGGCCAGCAGGCCAATGTCAGCGCCAAGGGCGAGGGGGGCGCGGCCAATTCCGGCCCGGCGACCGGCGCCAACGGCGGGGAAGCCTATCGCGATCCGTTCGATCCCGATTTCTGGACGCAGCAGGTGGAAATCTCGCAGGCGACCGATGCCGGCAGCGAGGCGGCCGCGACGAAGGCCGGAAAGGGCCAGCCGCAGCAGATGGCCAAGGCCGACACCGACCGCACGGTCGAGGATGCCCTGAAGCAGGCCGAAGTCGAGACGGCGGCAAGGAAGGCCGAGGACGCCAAGGCGGAAGACGCCAAGGACAAGGCGGAGGCGGCGAAGGTCGAGGCCGAAAGGAAGGCGGACGACCTCAAGCAGCAGATCGCCGGCGAAATCGGCTCGCTCGGCAAGCTTGCCGAAGGCCTCACGGTCACGCCCGCCGAGGGGGGGCTGCTCGTCAGCCTCACCGACCAGCTCGACACGCCCATGTTCAATGTCGGCTCGGCCGTGCCGCGCAAGGAAATGGTGCTGGCCATGGAGAAGATCGGCAAGATCCTCGAAGGTCGGCCCGGCGCGATCGCCATCCGCGGCCATACGGACGGGCGGCCCTTCGCCGGCGGCAAGAACGACAACTGGCGCCTGTCGATGGACCGCGCGCAGAGCGCCTATTACATGCTGGTGCGCGGCGGGTTCGACGAGAAACGCATCAGCCAGGTCTCCGGCTTTGCCGACCGCCGCCTGAAGGTTCCGAACGATCCGATGGCGGATGCCAACCGCCGTATCGAAATCCTCGTCCAGGCCGAAGGCGGCTGATGCCATGGGCTTCCTGCGGCGCCTTTTCCTGACAGGCACGGTTCTCGGCGCGGCGCTATGCGCCGGCGTCGCCGCGCGCGCCGAAAACCCGGACGACCTTGCGCCCTACAAGATGATCCGCTCGCTGCAATATGTGCAGGACACGGTGGTGCTCGGCGACCATTCGGCCATGGAGATGCAGCGCTTCCTGCTCGGCACGATCGACGAGCGGCTGCGCACGGCGGACGCATCGGTCTTCGACGATCCGCGCAACGTGGATGCCGCTCTCGTCTATGCGATGAGCGGCGGCAACCCGCAGACGCTCGATCTCCTGATCCGCAAGGACGTCGCGGGGCATTTCGATTCCCGCCTGACGGACGCGCTGCGCGGCTATCTCAGCGGGCAGGGCAGCCAGAGCGTCAAATCGCTGGCGGAAATCTTCCCCGAATACAAGCGCTCGCGCGTCGGGCCCTATCTCGCGCTCGTCTCGGCCAATTCGGTGATCCGCAAGGACCCGAAGCTGGCGCTCGACTATTTCGACTGGGCGCGGCTCGTCGCGCCGGGCACCATCGTCGAGGAGGCGGCGCTGCGCCGTTCCATCTATGTCGCGAGCGAGGCGGGCTGGATCGACAAGAGTATGGCCTATGCCAACCGCTATGCGCGGCGCTACCTGCGCTCGCCCTATGCCAGCCAGTTCGCCGATCTCTTCGTGAAGCTGGCGGTCGATCATTTCGACGAGCTCAAGGAAGGGGATATCCTCGAGATCCTTTCCTTCATGGATGTGCCGCGCCAGCGCGAGGTCTACCTGCGCATGGCGCGCCTTGCGGCGATATCGGGCAAGAACAAGCTCGCCGCCCTTGCCGCCGAGCGCGCCCAGATCCTTTCGGGCGACGGCGAGAGCGTGCCGAAGGTGCTGGCCGACCTCTATTCGGGCCTTGCCTCGGTGCCGTCCAACGACGTCGCCTCGGCCATGGAATCGATCATCGCCATTCCGGACGAAAAGCTTTCGGCCAAGGACCGGGCGTTGAAGGCTGCCGCCAAGGCCGTGGCGGAAGAGGTGCTGCGCGTGCCGGAGGAGGCGGCGAAGGCCGAAGCCGCCGTGCCGGCGTCGTCGGCGGATGCCTCCTATACGGGATTGAGCGAGGCGGAGACGGCGGACCGCGCGATGGACCCGCGGGCGGGCGCGGCGGAAGCGTCCGCCGCCGAGGCCGCGGCGCCGGAAAAGGAAAAGAAGAAAGAGCAGGATACGGCGGCGGGCGTCGATCCGGCCTTCGACACGTTCGTGTCGAGCGGCCGGTCGAAGCTCGACGAGATCGACGCGCTCTTGAAAGGAGAAGGCAGTTGAGCACCATCGACAGCGGGGTTCTGGGCATCGTTCAGGGGCATGCGCCGGCGAAGGGCAAGGCCGGGCAGGGCAAGGAGGCCGGCCTTTCCGGAAAGGACGGCTTCGCCACCGCGATCGCCGAGCTTCAGGGCAGAGAAGGCGGCGAGGGCCGCAAGGGCGGCCGCATCTCGATTTCCACCCTGGCCGAAGGCAAGGCGGCAGACGCGAAGGACGGGCAGAAAACGCCGGTCCACGGCAATATGCAGGCCTTTGCTGACGCCTTCGACAAGGCGGTGAAGGGGCCGCCCGGCGAGGAAAAGGCCGCGGAACACACCGAAAAGCGCAAGGCCGTTGCCGGAAAGGCCGGGGAACCGGCCGAGGACGATGCCGGCGATACGAACGATGCGAAGGAAGCGCCGGCCGCGCATACGGATGTCGGCAACCTGCTGGAGCTTCTCGGCGCGCCCGCCGCCCTGCCGCAGGCTGTCGTCGACGGCGCGGCGACCAAGGCCGGCGCGCACGGCGTTGCCGACGCCAAGGTGCAGGCCGGCGGCAAGTCCGCCAGGGTGGGCCTGGAGGCCGACGCCGGGACGGAGACCGTCCAGTCCGACGACGCTGCGGACGGCGCCGGCATGCCGAAGACCGATGCCGACAGGCTGTTCCGCTTCACGCGGGCCGACGGCAAGGGCCGCGACCTCGACGTGAACATATCGGGCAAAGGCGAGCGTGCCGACTTCCGCGATGCCGGTCCGGCCGGCGCGAAGGCCGAGGCCGTGACCGTGCTGGACGCGCGCCGCTATCTCGGCCTGGCGCAGGCCGGCAATGCGGCGGCCGTGACGGCGGCCATCACGCAGGACCCGCAATGGGCGGCTTCCCTCAGCGCGACGGGGGGGCTCGCCAATACGGACGAGGCGGCCACGGGCAAGGTCGTCAACACGCTGAAGATCCAGATGCATCCCATCGAGCTCGGCCTCGTGACGGCCACGCTGCATCTGCAGGGCGAGGAACTCGTCGTCTCGTTGCAGGTGGAGACGGGCGATGCCTATCGCCAGCTCAGCGACGACCAGGATTCCATCGTGCGGGCGCTGCGCGGCCATGGCTTCGCGGTCGATCAGGTGAGCGTGCAGCTCGCCCCGTCCGACCGTGGGGCGCAGGCCAACGGCCAGGGCCAGCAGCAGCAACAATTCTCCGGCCAGCCGCAGGCACAGGCGCAGGCCGGCGGCAACGGCCGTCAGGGCGGCGAGGGCGCGCCTGCACGCGAGGGACGATCCTATGAAGGCAACACGTCGGAAAACGCTTCTGCCGGCTCTGGCGGCCAGCCTGTGCGCTCTGGCGGCGTCTATCTCTGACGCCGGCGCGTCCACGGGCGCCTGCGAGCGGGAAATCCTGTCGGCCGCGGCCAAGTACGATATCCCGCCGGGCATCCTCTATTCGGTCGGTCTCGCCGAGACCGGCCGGAAGGGATCGCTCCAGCCCTATGCGCTCAACATCGAGGGCAAGGCCTATTTCGGCCATAGCCGGGAAGAGGCCCTGCAGGTCTTCGAGGCGGCGCGCGCGCGCGGCGCCAAGCTGATCGATCTCGGCTGCATGCAGATCAACCACCATTTCCACGGAGACCATTTCGCCTCGCCGGCCGAGATGTTCGACCCGCGCAGGAACGTCGACTATGCGGCGGCTTTCCTTGCCCGCCTGCATGCCCGCCACGAGACCTGGACCATGGCCGTGGCACGCTACCATGCCGGCCCGAACAACGATCCGGCACAGAAGCAATATGTCTGCCGCGTGATCGCGAACCTGGTGGCGACGGGCTACGGAAGCTGGACGCCGAACGCGAAACAGTTCTGCCGATAATTCGTCTAAAAGTTGAAATTCATCGCGCTGGACGACTTGTGCCATAATGTGGCGGGAATACGCCTCATTATGGAGTGGCAAGGCACTCTGTTAACCTTTGTTAACTTTTCCACCGTAAAATTGTGGCATGTGTCGGCTTTCCCTACTATATATAGACCAAATCGGCACGCAATTCTTAATCAACTGTTAATTCCACCCAGTCAATTCCTCTAGTTGCCGGTGATTCGCCCGATTCGTACGACTGCCTGAACGAGGCACCACACTGATTCGGAGGCGGACGAATGATCGTAGTGGTTGATGAGCGCGAGCTCGTTAAAGACGGCTATACTTCTCTTTTCGGGCGCGAGGGCGTGCCCTCGACGGGGTTCGATCCCCGTGAATTCGGCGAGTGGGTGAACACCGCGGCCGATTCGGATATCGACGCGGTCGAGGCGTTCCTGATCGGCCAGAGCCAGCTTTCCATGGATCTGCCGCGTGCGATCCGCGATCGCTCGCAGGCTCCGGTGATCGCCGTCAGCGACACGCCGTCCCTGGAAACGACGCTGGCCTTCTTCGACAGCGGCGTCGACGACGTCGTGCGCAAGCCCGTTCATCCCCGCGAGATCCTTGCCCGCGCGGCCGCCATCCGGCGCCGCCTCAAGGCGCTTGCCAACTATACCGACATCGGCCCGATCCGCGTCTTCTCGGACGGCCGCGACCCGGAAATCTCCGGCGACGTCTTCCCCCTGCCGCGCCGCGAGCGCCGCATCCTGGAATATTTGGTCGCCAACCGCGGCCGTCGGCTCTCCAAGACCCAGATCTTCAACGCGATCTACGGCATCTTCGACGAGGACGTGGAAGAGAACGTGGTCGAAAGCCACATCTCCAAGCTGCGCAAGAAGCTGCGCAAGAAGCTCGGCTTCGACCCGATCGATTCCAAGCGTTTCCTCGGCTACTGCATCGACTGGCAGGGCTGAAAGAAGAGTGCCGGCTGGCGGGAGGCGGACCCGGCAGCCAGCTTCACGCAAGGCCCGTCCCATAGGGTCCCGGTACGAGACGAACGGGGAAATGACATGAGCCTCTACGGTACGATGAGAACGGGTGTTTCCGGCATGAACGCACAGGCGAACCGCCTGAGCACGGTTGCCGACAACATCGCCAATGCGAACACGACGGGCTACAAGAAGGCCTCCACCCAGTTCTCCTCGATGATCCTGCCCACCACCGGCGGCGCCTACAATTCCGGCGGCGTGACGACGGACGTGCGCTATTCCATCTCCGCACAGGGCACCTTCACCTATACGAACTCATCGACGGACCTTGCCATCAACGGCAAGGGCTTCTTCATCGTCGAGGGCACGGACGGCCAGGAATACATGACCCGCGCCGGCGCCTTCACGCCGATGGACGACGGCACGCTGCGCAACAGCGCCGGCTTCACGCTGATGGGCTATCCCTATTCCTCCACGGAAGACCCCACGATCGTCATCAACGGCTTTGCCGGTCTCGAAAAGATCAACCTGGCCTCGGGCGAACTGAACGTGGCGGCCTCCGAAAGCGGCTATCTGCATGTGAACCTGCCCTCGAACGAGGATGACGGCTTTACCAAGTCCACCTCGCTCGTCGCCTATGACAGCCTCGGCAACACGCGCAAGCTGGACTTCAACTACACGAAGGTCGGCACGGTCGCCGGCCCGCCGGCAACCAGCGAGTGGAGCCTGAGCGTCACCTACACGGACGACACCGGTGCCATCCACGACATGCTGAAGCCGAACGCGCCCGTCGTGGCCTCTGTTTCGGCAGCCCAGACGGAATCGCTCAGCTTTGATACGGACGGCAAGCTGATCACCCCGTCCGACATCAGCACCAATGCCCTGACCATCGACGGCGGCGAGCTCAATCCGCTCGACATCTCCATCGGCGGCACGACCGGCGGCTCGACCCAGCTCGCCTCGGCCTTCGCGGCCACGGGCGATATCGACGGCATCGGCCCGAGCGGCGTGTCGGGCTACGAGATCAGCGACGACGGCATCGTCTACCTCAAGTACGAGAACGGCGACATGGCGCCGAAATACCGTATCGCCATGGCCAACGTGCAGAGCCCCGACAACCTCAAGCCGCTGCCCGGCAACGTCTATGCGCAGAGCCCGGATTCGGGCGTGGTCGTCATGGGCTATGCCGGCAACGGCGGCTACGGCACGATCCTGTCCGGCGCGCTGGAGGATTCCAACGTCGATATCGCCGAAGAGCTGACGAGCATGATCGAGTCGCAGCGAAACTATACGGCGAACTCCAAGGTCTTCCAGACCGGCTCCGAACTCATGGAAGTCCTCGTCAACCTCAAGAGATAGGCGGCCTGAAGCCACCGCGTGCATTCGAGAGTTAGGTAGATCCGATGTCGCTTTCAGCAGCAATGAAGACTGCTCAGTCCAGCTTCTCCAACGTGGGCCTGCAATCGGCCGTCGCGTCGAAGAACATTGCCAATGCAAGCAATCCGAACTACGCCCGGCGCGCGGCGGTGCTGGCCACGGCGAGCTCCGGCGCCACGGTGGTGGAAACGCAGCGCGCCCAGAACGAGGCGCTGCTCAAGCAGAACCTCCTGTCCATCTCGAAGTCCTCCGGCCAGGACACGCTGCTTTCCGGCCTCACGCAGATGAAGATGATGCTCGGCGGGGAGGACTACGAGCTGTCCCCGTCGACCTATCTCGCCAAGCTGCGCGACAATCTCCAGACCTTCGCCGACAAGCCGAACGAGGTCTCGCTCGCCGAGACGGTGGTTGCCGACGCCACCGACGTGGCCAATTCGCTGAACAGCACCTCGCTCGCGCTTCAGAAGACGCGTTCGGAAGCGGATGCGGATATCGGCACGGCGGTCACGGAGCTCAACCGCCTCCTCACCGAATTCAAGACCTACAACGACAAGGTCCGCCAGGGCACGGCCGCCGGCACCGACGTCAACGACGCGCTCGACCAGCGTGACAAGCTGCTGACGGATATCTCGTCGATCATCGGCGTGACGACCGTTACCCGCACGAACAACGACCTCGCGCTCTACACCAGCGATGGCACGGTGCTGTTCGAAACCGTGCCGCGCACGGTCAGCTTCCAGCCGACCACCACCTACACGGCGACCGTCGACGGCAACCAGGTCCTGATCGACGGCGTGCCGGTACAGGCGGGCACGGGCGGCAATACCAGCGCGCGGGGCTCCATTCCCGCCCTGCTCCAGCTTCGCGACCAGACGGCTCCGACCTTCCAGGCGCAGCTCGACGAAATCGCGCGCGGCCTCATCAACATGTTCTCCGAGAACGGGGATGACGGGCTCTTCACGCGCAACGGCGTCGCCGTCGGCGACGACCTGACCGTTCCCGCCCTCGTGCCCGGCCTTGCGACGGTCATCAAGGTGAACCCGGCCGTCATTACCAGCCAGGGCGGCAACGCCATGCTGCTGCGCGACGGCATCAACACCCCCGTCAACGTCGACAACAATGCCAGCTTCTCCGATCTCCTGAACGCCTACACGACGGCCTTCGAGACCCCGACGACCTTCGCGCCCGAGGCGGCCATCGACACGACGGGCACGATCCTCGCCTTCTCGACCGGCTCGGTCGGCTGGCTGGAGCAGGCCCGCAGCGCGGCGACGACGGCCAGCGACGACAAGAACGCGCTGCTCGGCCGCACGCAGGAAGCCCTCCAGAACGTCACCTCCGTCAGCCTGGACGAGGAACTGGCGCTGCTCCTCGACCTGGAGCAGTCCTACAAGGCCTCGGCAAAGCTGGTCTCGGCGGTCGACGACATGATCACCTCCCTTCTCCAGGCGGCGGGCTAAGTCATGAAGGCTTCTTTCGTTTCCAACCTGTCGCTCCAGAACACCATGCGCCTGACCGTGGCCAAGGCGCAGAAGGAGATGACCCAGGTTCAGGAGGAATCGGTCACCGGCCGTCACGCCGACGTGGGCGCCGTGCTCGGCGCCAAGACCGCGCGCACGCTGAACCTGCACCGCGACCTCCAGCGCATGGAATCGCTGAAAAGCACGAATGCGCTGACGACCCAGCGTCTTGCCGCCTCGCAGCAGGCCCTCGGCCAGATGTCGACGGCCGCCAACGACGCGATGGAGGTGCTGATCGCGCTTTCGGGCATCACCTCGTCCGACCAGCTCGACCTCGCCAAGGAAAACCTCGGCAACGCGCTCTCCACCTTCACGGCCGCCGCCAACACCTCCTTCAGCGGCGAATATCTCTTCGCCGGCATCAATTCCGATGTCATGCCGCTCGACGACTACCTGCAGGGGTCTCCGGCTTCCGACGCCAAGACCGCGTTCGATACGGCCTTCTTCACCCATTTCGGTTTCGCCCAGTCGAGCCCGAGCGTGTCGTCCATCACGCCGAGCGACATGCAGGGCTTCATCGACGACCTCGAAACGAGCTTCATGGGCGCGGACTGGGAAACGAGCTGGTCGAGCGCTTCCAACGAGAACATGGAAAGCCGGATCAGCTCGGCCGAGACGGTGCAGAGCTCGACCAACACCAATGCCGCGGGCATGCGCTACATGGCGCTCGGCCTCGTGGTGGGGCAGGAACTGCTGGCGCTCGATGTTTCCGAGCAGACGCGCAAGACGGTCAGCGACGCATCGATCGCCTATATTGGACAGGCCATTTCCGGCATCGACGGCGAACGCTCCAAGCTCGGCATTTCCGAATCGCGCGTCACGCAGGCCAATACATCGCTCGATGCCCAGATCACCATCCTGAACACCAGCATCACGGATATGGAAGGCATCGATACCTACGAGGCGGCGACCCGCGTGACCACGCTCGAATCGCAGCTCTCGCTCGCCTACACGCTGACCTCGAGAATCCAGAACCTGAGCCTGCTGAACTACCTCTGATGAACCAGAGGGTACGGACACACATGAAGGATGTCTGAATGTACCAGTTTTCATATGCCGAGATCATGGAGGACGGGATCGCCGTCTCGAAGGATCGGGAACGGCAGGTCCTCGAGCGATCGATCGCGCTCCTGAAGGCAGCCATGGAGACCGACGGCGGCAACCATGGCAAGGCCACGGTGGAAGCCGTCTATTTCACGCGCCGGGTCTGGATCCGCTTCATCGAGGACCTCGGCAATCCCGAAAACGAGCTCGAAGACGAGCTTCGCGCCAATCTCATCTCGATCGCCATCTGGATCCTCAAGGAGGTCGAAAAGATTCGCAAACGCGAATCGGCGAATTTCCAGGGCATCATCGACATCACCACCATCATCAAGGATGGCATCAAATGAAAAGTACGCTGCGTATATCGCTGAAGTCCGGTGAGCGCATTTTCGTCAACGGCGCGGTCCTTCGGGTCGATCGCAAGGTCGCGATCGAATTCCTGAACGACGTGACCTTCCTCCTGGAAAACCACGTCCTGCAGCCGGAACAGGCGACGACGCCCCTTCGCCAGCTCTATTTCATCGCGCAGATGTCGCTGATCAATCCGGAAGGCGCCGAGCAGTCGGTCGCCATGTTCCGCAAGTCGGTCATCATGCTGCTGACCTGCTTCAAGAACGAGGAAGTGCTGGCCGAACTGAAGCGCGTCGACGCGCTCGTCACGCAAGGCCGCGCCTTCGAGGCGCTGAAGGCGATCCGCGCCCTTTACCCGATCGAGGACCGTATCCTCAACAACCAGGAAATGACGCCGGCGACGGTGGAACAGATCCGCAAGGAGATTGCACCATGGTAGACGCCGTCGGTTCCTCTACGTCCACTTCCTCCGGCTATGTGCCGACCGTGACGGGCGCCGATGCCGGCACCGATTCCACCAGCGCAACGCTGAACTACGAGAGCTTCCTGAAGCTGCTCGTGGCGCAGATGAAGAACCAGGACCCGACCGAGCCGATGGACGCGAGCCAGCAGATGGCGCAGCTCGCCACCTTCTCGCAGGTCGAGCAGACCATCAAGACGAACAAGAACCTGGAAAGCCTGCTCCAGCGCACCTCGCTCCAGGAGGCCAACGCGGTCATCGGCCGCACCGTCACCAGCAATGACGGCGCGGTCTCTGGCGTGGTCACGGAAGTGGGACTATACAACGACGGTATCGTTGCCACGCTTGATTCGGGCGAGAAGATCGTCGTCGGACCCGGCGTAACCGTGAAGTGATCCTATTCCGTGAATGAGGCAGACGCCCTCGATATAGCGCAGGCAGCCATCTGGACGGTCGTTGTGGCCTCCGGACCGGCTGTCGCTGCCGCGATGATCGTCGGCGTCGCCATCGCCTTCATCCAGGCATTGACCCAGGTGCAGGAAATGACCCTCACCTTTGTGCCGAAGATTCTCGCGATCTTCGTGACCATCGCCATCTCGGCCCCTTTTATCGGCGCCCAGATCTCCATCTTCACCGATCTCGTCTTCTCGCGAATACAGAGCGGGTTCTGACCCCTTCCTGCCACCCTCGCGCAAGCTTCGCCCTGTAGGTCATCGGGTGAAATGGGTGGCGTGCGTCGCGCGCCGCCGCCTCTCATGACGAGACGGGAAGCATTCAGATGGCGCAAGTACCGGCAATCAACCTTCCGAAGGTCGGCCTCAAGGTTCGCGATATCGCGTTCGCCGTGGGCATCCTGACGATCCTGTCGATCCTGTTCCTGCCGATCCCGGCCTTCATGATCGATATCGGCCTTGCCTTCTCGATCGCCTTTTCCGTGCTCATCCTCATGGTCGCGCTGTGGATCCAGCGGCCGCTCGATTTCTCGTCCTTCCCGACGGTCCTGCTGATTGCGACCATGGTGCGCCTGTCGCTCAACATCGCGACGACGCGCGTGATCCTGTCGCACGGCAACGAGGGCCACAACGCGGCCGGCGGCGTCATCGCCGGCTTCGCCAGCCTCGTCATGTCCGGCGACTTCGTCATCGGTCTCATCGTCTTCATGATCCTGATCGTGGTGAACTTCATCGTCATCACCAAGGGCGCGACGCGTATCGCGGAAGTGGGTGCGCGCTTCACCCTCGATGCCATCCCCGGCAAGCAGATGTCGATCGACGCCGACCTTTCCGCCGGCCTCATCGACGAGAAGCAGGCGCAGGTGCGCCGCCGCGAGCTGGAAGAGGAAAGCTCCTTCTTCGGCTCGATGGACGGTGCCTCGAAATTCGTGCGCGGCGATGCCATCGCCGGCCTCATCATCACGGCCATCAACGTCTTCGGCGGCATCGTCATCGGCTACTTCCGCCATGGCATGGAGCTTTCCGAGGCTGCCGACGTCTTCGTGAAGCTGTCGGTCGGCGACGGTCTGGTCTCGCAGATTCCCGCGCTCATCGTCTCGCTCGCCGCTGGCCTCATCGTCTCGCGCGGCGGCACGGCCGGCTCCACCGACCAGGCGGTCGTCAACCAGCTTTCCGGCTATCCGCGCGCGCTTCTCGTCGCCGCCGGCCTCATGTTCCTGCTCGCCATCATGCCGGGCCTGCCGCTCGTTCCGTTCGCCATGCTCGGCGGCGTCATGGCCTTCGGCAGCTGGGCCATCCCGCGCCGCATCGCCGAGGAAAGCCGCGTCAAGCGCGAGCAGGAGGCCCGCGAGGTCCAGGCCTCGCGCGACCAGGAGAAGGATTCGGTCAAGTCCGTGCTGAAGACCGCGGAGATCGAGCTCCTGCTCGGCAAGCAGGTCTCCACGCGCCTGCTCGGCGCGCATCAGGAACTGGCGTTCCGCGTCGGCAAGATGCGCAAGAAATTCGCCGCGCAATACGGTTTCGTCGTGCCGGAGATCAAGGTCTCCGACGATATCTCCATCCCCGACAAGTCCTACCAGATCCGCATCCACGGCACGACGGTCGCCTCGAACATCGTGCGCGTCGGCGAAGTGCTGGTCGTCACCGGCGGCGGGCGCAAGCCGAGCGTGCCGGGCGACGATATCCGCGAGCCCGCCTTCGGCATGCCGGCCGTCTCGATCCTGGAAACCTTCGCCGACGACCTGCGCCGTGAGGGCTTCCACCCGATCGACAACGTCTCGGTGGTGCTGACGCATCTTTCGGAAGTCATCCGCAACAACCTGCCGCAGCTCCTGTCCTACAAGGACGTGAAGGTGCTGATCGAACGGCTCGACCCGGAATACCGCAAGCTCGCCGACGAGATCTGCTCCTCGCACATGTCCTATTCGGGCCTGCAGGCCGTGCTCAAGCTGCTGCTTGCCGAGCGCGTCTCCATCCGCAACCTGCACCTCATCCTCGAAGCGGTCGCCGAGCTTGCCCCGCATGTGCGCAAGACCGAGCAGATCGTCGAGCATGTGCGCATCCGCATGTCGCAGCAGATCTGCGGTGACCTTGCGGAAAACGGCGTCCTGCCGGTGCTTCGCCTCGGCAACAAGTGGGACATGGTGTTCCATCAGGCGCTCAAGCGCGATTCGAAGGGCGAAATCGTCGAGTTCGACATCGATCCGCGCCAGCTTGAGGAATTCTCCGAGCAGGCAACCCGGGTTATCCGTGAATTTCTCGACCGCGGCACGCCCTTCGTGCTGGTCACGTCGCCCGAATCCCGCTCTTATGTGCGCATGATCATCGAGCGTCTCTTCGCTACATTGCCGGTCCTCTCGCATGTCGAGCTCGCCAAGGGCATCGAGATCAAGATTCTCGGCTCCATCTCATGATCACGGACCCGCAGGGCACGGTGCTGGCGCTGTTTGCCGCCTTCTGCCGTGTCGGCGGGTGCTTCATGCTGATGCCGGGTTTCTCTTCCGCGCGCATTCCCATGCAGATCCGCCTCTTCGCCTCGCTGGCCGTCTCCATGGCCATCCTGCCGATCATGTGGGACACGATCTATCCGCGCGCCAGCGGCTCGCTGGATAGCTACCTTTCCATGATCGCCTTCGAGACGCTGACCGGCGCGGCAATCGGCCTCATCGCCCGCTACTACGTGCTCGGCCTGCAGTTCGCCGGCACGGTGCTGACGATGATGATGGGCTTCAACGCGCCGCCGACGCCGGATGTCCTGGAGGAGACGGCGGAAAACCAGCTGACGAACCTCCTGTCCTTCTGCGCCCTCATGGTGCTGTTCCTGCTCGACTTCCACCATGTCGTCATGCGGGCGCTGATCGATTCCTATGGCGTCATGCCGCTCGGCGCGGGCTTCAACCCGCAAAGCGCGCTGATCACGCTCACCGACACGCTGAGCCAGACCTTCATGATCATGCTGCGGCTGGCGAGCCCCTTCATCCTCTACGGCCTCGTCTTCAATGTCACGATCGGCCTCATCAACAAGCTGGCGCCGCAGATACCGATCTATTTCATCTCGCTGCCCTTCCTCATCATGGGCGGCATGATCCTGCTCTATTTCGGCGTCTCCTCGCTGCTGGAGATCTTCACCGCCGGCTTCATGCCGGTCTTTCAGGGAGGCTAGCATGGCGCAGAGCCGGTCGGACAAGCTGAAGCGCCTGGTCAACGTGCAGCGGCATCTGGAGAAGATGGCCGAGATCGACCTTGCCGGCACGACGCGCCAGCGCCAGGAGGTGGCCGAGACGATGGACGTGGTCGCCGATGCCATCGCCTCGCTCAACCCGGTGCATCGCAGCTTCTCGCGCCACTATTCCGGCCAGTACAGCCGCCTCCAGCAGCAGGACCAGATGCTGGCCAACGTCCAGCAGATGCACGAGATGCGCGTGGTGCGCGAACGCACCAAGGCCGACCGCATGGAGGAGAACATGAAGGAGGCCCGCAGCGCCGAGGACCGCGAGGCCGCGGACAATTCCATCTACGATCTCATCGACCAGCACATCGCCTACAAGCAGGACGACGACTGACGCGAGGCTTGCGCCGGAATGGAGCGCGCGGGCGCCGCCGCTCCGGCTTCGGCATCGGCCACCAGCCTCCCGTAAGGTTGAGCAGCGATAGTCGCATCAGGACGATGACGCGGTTTGCCCCGGGCAGCCCAGTCCGGAATGGTCATGAGGCCGGCGGACCGCCATGAGGACGGGCCCGGCGCTGAGGAACCACCCGAAAGGCTCTGAGACGTGGCAATTTCTCCCCCCAGCGACCTGGTGCTCGATGTCGTGCGCGCTGCCGACCCGGCGCAGGTTCAGGAAGCGCAAGCCAAGCTGAAATCGAACCGCGCCGCCTTCGAGGCCAACAGCCTGGCCGAGGCCGGTGCCGGCTTCCAGGCCGCCGTCGGCATTCTCAACCGCGACACGGCGGCAAGCCATGCGGCGACGACCGCCGGCAGCGTCTCCGCCGTCGGCGCGAAGGCTATTCCGGAGCACCTGCGCAAATTCGAATCCATGGTGCTGCAGAATTTCGTGAAGTCGATGATGCCGACCGAGAGCGAGGAACTCTACGGCAAGGGCACGGCCGGCGAGATGTGGCGCGGCATGATGGCCGACCAGCTCGGCGAGGCGCTCGCCAAGGGCGGCGGCATCGGCATTGCCGCAAGCCTCGCCGGCAAGAGCGGCATCACCGTCAATCCGAAGGACAACGATACCGACCGCGTCGCGGCCGGCATGGTCGAGACGATGCAGCGGCAGGCCTTCGCCGACCTGACGCCCGGCATCAAGGACGACGACAAGAAAAAAGCATAAGCGGAGAACGACAAGATGGAACAGGCTAACAACGAACTGCGGATCCGCACCGTGCTCGGCCGGCTCGAGACGATCATCGACAACGAGAACGACAATATCGGGCGCGACCCGCAATTCGACTTCCCGACCTCGAACGCCCACAAGAGCCGCTGCCTCTATGAGCTTGCGATGCTGACGCGGGACGTGCGCCCCGACGAGGTGCCGCCGACCTTCTCCGTCCAGCTCGGCCGGGTGCGCGAGAAGCTCGCCACCAATGCCCAGCGCGTGTCGGCCCATCTCGAGGCCGTGCGCGAGGTCGTCGCCATCCTCAAGAACGCCGTGCAGGACCTTGAGGCGGACGGCACCTATTCGCAGGAACAGTTCCGCATGGGTTACGGCACATGATCAAGCTCATCGGCACCGGCGTCTGGATCCTCCTGATCACGCTTGCCTCCGTCTATTTCTCGCTGAAGATGGCGTCGGCCCCCAAGGTCGATACCGCTGCGGCCGAGCGCGAGGCCGCGATGGAGTTCGTCAGCGGCTATACGACGACCGTGCCGGTGATCTCGGAGGGGGGCGTCAACGGCTACCTCCTCACCAAGCTCGCCTACAAGGCCAACAAAGAACTGGCGGCCAAGCAGGTCGTGCCGCTGCCGGAGATGATCACCGACGAACTCTATACGCTCCTCGTCGGCAAGAAGATGATCGACATCGCCGATGTCGGCAGCTTCGACCTGGAAGCTTTCCGGGGTATCGTCAAGGAGGGGCTGAACCGCCGCTTCGGCGCGGGCGTCATCGACGAGGTCTATGTCGAGCAGATCGATTACCTCACCACCGCCTCGGTGGAGGACCCGGCGCCCAAGCGCGGCGTCACGATCGTGAAGGGCGAGGTTCCCGCCGACAAGGCCGGAGGCAAGAGCGGCGGGCACTGAGACCGCGCGAAAGGTTCAAGACGAGAAAGGCCGGCTGCCTAGCGCAGGCCGGCCTTTGCCGTTCTGCCAACGGTGCGTGGCCGCGTCCTGCCGGACAGCTTCCGCCGCAGGGCATGCCACAGCAGGAGCGCATCGGCGCCCCGCCCGCGCAGGGCGCGCGCCGGATCGTTCAGGAAACGGTACAGCCATTCGTGGCGCAGTTTTTCCACGCCGCGCGGCGCCTCGGGCGCCTCGTCCAGCAGCGTCGCGAACAGGTTGCCGGCGCTGAGCACGAGCCGCGCGTGACCGGGGCCGACATGGCGGTCGATCCATCTTTCCTGTTCCGGCCCGTCCATCGCCACCAGCAGGATGTCCGCCTCGGCCGCGCGCACCCGTTCCAGGACGGCATCGGACCGGGCGGGATCGAAGGCGCTGTCGGAGACGGGCAGGAAGGCATGCCAGGGCGCATGGCGGCGCAGCCGCTCCGTCGCCTGCATCAGCGTGGACGGCTGACCGCCGATGAGCGCGATGCGCATCGGCCGGGCGATATAGGTGAAGAGCGCGGGAATGAAGGCCGCGGCGGTGGGCTTTGCGGGAAAGCCGCTTCCATGCAGCAGGAAGGAGGCGAGATCGACGCCCCGCCCGTCCGGCAGCACGACCTGGCGCTCCAGCACGGCGCGGTAGCCGGCATCGCGCATCATCCGGTTTGCCTTGTCCGCGTCGAGGAAGGTGACGATGCTCTGGCCGAAGGGCCGTTCGGCGGCTGCGGCGGCGAAGGCGAAGGTGTCCGCCCAGCCGAGATCGCAGACGGGAAGGCCGAGGATGTCGCGATGCGAGCCGAGGGTACTGCCCGACACGAGGTTCGGCACGGCGCTGCGCCTGCGGGCGTGCGGCGCGGAATGAACCCTTACGGTGCGGCGCGCGAGGCCGGCGGAACAAAGAAGATCGGATTTCATGCTCTTCCCGCGAAGCTGGTACGTTGCCTGCGGATGTAGCAATTCGGTCTGAAAGGCCGTTTAAGGAATTGCCGAAAATGCTGGCAATGGCGCTTACCTTTCGTTAACCATGCGCTCAAACCTTTGATATAAATGGACTATCGGCGCTCTCTCGTCAGGAGTCCCGAGGTGTTCCGAAAGGGGGCGCCGTGCGGCCTGCGGCGTTCTTTCCGCGCCGCAAGGCTTGAATTTATGCGTTTTGGACAGCATAGGGCGTTGGGAGGCCATTGTGCCGTGCGGCCCGCCGCTAGAGTGTCCGCAATTCATTCGGGGAGACAAACGTGACCACCATTATCGATGGGAAGCAGGTTGCCGCTTCCGTGATTGACGCCGTGAAGTCCGCGACCGCCGCCCTGGAGAAGGACGCCGGCGTGAAGCCCGGCCTCGCCGTCGTCATCGTCGGCAACGACCCGGCGAGCCACGCCTATGTCTCCTCCAAGAGCCGCATGGCCAAGGAATGTGGCTTCAACTCCATCCAGCACACCCTGCCGGAAGAGACGACGCAGGAAGAGCTTGCCCGTCTCGTCGAGACGCTGAACGCCGACGAGGCCGTTCATGGCATCCTCGTCCAGCTCCCGCTGCCGAAGCACCTGAAGTCCGAGCCGATCATCCAGTCGATCAGGCCGGAAAAGGACGTCGATGGCCTGCATGTCGTCAATGCCGGCAAGGTGGCGACCGGCGACCTCGACGGCGGCCTCGTCTCCTGCACCCCGGCGGGCGCCATGGTCTTCGTGCGCCGCATCCATGGCGAGGACCTGTCGGGCCTCAACGCCGTGGTGGTCGGCCGCTCCAACCTCTTCGGCAAGCCGATGTCCGCGCTGCTGCTCGCCGCCAATGCGACGGTGACGACGGCCCATTCGCGCACGAAGGACCTGCCTGCGGTCTGCCGCACCGCCGATATCCTCGTCGCCGCCGTCGGCCGGCCGGAAATGGTCAAGGCCGACTGGGTGAAGCCCGGCGCAACGATCATCGACGTCGGCATCAACCGCATCGCGGCGCCGGAAAAGGGCGAGGGCAAGTTCCGTCTCGTCGGCGACGTCGCCTTCGACGAATGCGCGAAGGTGGCCGGCGTCATCACGCCCGTTCCCGGCGGCGTCGGCCCGATGACCATCGCCATGCTGATGGCCAACACGGTGATCGCCGCCTACCGCAAGGCAGGCCGCAAGCCGCCGAAGTTCTGACGGCCAAGGGGCGCGTCAGCGCCCCGCCGGTGCCGGCCCGGTCGAGGCGCGCACGATGAGGTCGGCTTTCCACATTTCCTGTTCTGGCAGCGTTTCGAGCTGCAGGATGCCGGCGATGAGGCGGCGGGCGATGCGCTGGCCGGCGGCCCGCAGCGACGAGCGGGTCGTCGTCAGCGGCACGCGGAAATTCTCCGGCTTCAGCATCGGCAGCACGTCGTCATGGGCGATGAGGGAAATGTCGGAGCCGAGCGTCAGGCCCGCCTGGCTGATCGCCCGCACCGCGCCGAGCGCCAGCACCGTGCTGGAACACAGAACGGCCGTCGGCGGCGTTTCGAGCTGGAGGAAGCGCTCCATCGCCCGGTAGCCGTGCTCGTCCGTCATCTGCGAATGCTCGATGCACGCTTCGTGCAGCGTCAGGCCGTGCTCGGCGAGCGCCCGCTCGGTGCCCTTGCGGCGGCGGATCGCGAAGGTGAGGTTCTCCGGCCCGTTGATGAGCGCGAAATGCCGGTGGCCGAGCTGCGCGAGCAGGCGTGCGGCATCGTAGAAAGCGCCCGTATTGTCGATGTCGAGATAGGGATAGTCCGTCGGCATGCCCATCGAGCGCCCGTGCACCACGAAAGGCGTCTTCAGCGATTTCAGCATGGCGATGCGCGGGTCCTTCTCGCGCATATAGGCAAGGAACAGCGCATCGACATTGCCGCTCGCCACCAGCCGCCGGCAGGTCGCCACCTCGTCGTCCGGGTGGGCCGGATTGATCACGAAATGAAAGTCGTGCTTGACCGCCTCGTCGCCGAGGCCAGCGAGGAATTCGCCGAAATGCACGTCGGACTCGATGCCGTCCGCCGTCGGCATGACGAGGCCGATGGAGCCGGCCCGGCCCGTGGCAAGCCGCTGGGCGGCGCGGTTCGGGCGGTATCCCGTCTCGCGCACCGCCTCGAGCACGCGCTGGCGTGTTTCGGCATTGACCTCCGGATAGCCGTTCAGCGCCCTGCTGACGGTCGTTTGCGAGAGGCCGAGCAATTGCGATAACTGCTTGAGATTCACATGCTTGGCTTTCCAAGTAACGGTCGAAGCGCTTTGGATCTTCCGTTTTCCGGTCTTCCAATTCCTTCACGGCGCTTTCCGGCATCTAACATCAGCGAATTCGCCAGGAAAAGCGCATTTGATCCTTTTGCGCCGCAAAACTACGCTGCGCTGCGTCAAAGACGGCATTTTTGCGGCCAAATGATTTGGGGGTACTTGACGAGCCCGAGCGGGAGGTGGGATGAAAGGAAAACCAAAGCGCTTTGAATTTTTGACGATTTTAGAAGATGCCCGCCCGGAAGAGGCGGGTTTGCTATGGGAGGCAATCCGGTGAAAAAGACATTGCTGATGACGGCCGCGCTCGCGCTTTTGATGGTGGGCGGCGCTGCCGCCGCCGATCTGAAGTTCAAGCCGGGCGAGGACGCCAAGTTCAACTGGCAGAGTTTCGAGGACTTCAAGACGGGGCATGACCTCAAGGGCCAGACGCTGACCATCTTCGGCCCCTGGCGCGGCGAGGACGAGGCGCTCTTCAAGAACGTCTATGCCTATTTCGTTGAGGCGACGGGCGTTGACCTGAAATACTCCTCTTCCGAAAATTACGAGCAGCAGATCGTCATCGACACGCAGGCCGGCAGCCCGCCGGACGTCGCCATCCTGCCGCAGCCGGGCCTGATCGCCGACCTTGCCTCCAAGGGCTACCTGACGCCGCTCGGCGACGAGACCAAGCAATGGCTGCTCGACAACTATGCCGCCGGCCAGTCCTGGGTGGACCTGTCCACCTACAAGGGCAAGGACGGCAAGGCCGAGCTCTATGCCTTCCCCTACAAGATCGACGTGAAGTCGCTCGTCTGGTACGTGCCGGAAAACTTCGAGGACGCCGGCTATGAAGTGCCGAAGACCATGGAGGACCTGAAGGCACTGACCGAGAAGATCGTCGCCGACGGCGGCACGCCGTGGTGCATCGGTCTCGGTTCGGGCGGCGCGACCGGCTGGCCGGCGACCGACTGGGTCGAGGACCTGATGCTGCGCACGGCTTCGCCCGAGACCTACGACAAGTGGGTCAAGAACGACATTCCCTTCACCGATCCGGCCGTGATCGGCGCGCTGGACGAGTTCGGCTGGTTCGCCAAGAACGACAAGTTCGTCGACGGCGGCGCGGCGGCGGTGGCTTCCACCGACTTCCGCGACAGCCCGAAGGGCCTCTTCACCTCGCCGCCGAAGTGCTACCTGCACCACCAGGCCTCGTTCATCCCGTCCTTCTTCCCGGAAGGCACGGTGGTCGGCGAGGATGCGGACTTCTTCTACATGCCGCCCTATGCCAGCAAGCCGGAACTCGGCAATCCGGTCCTCGGCGCCGGCACGCTCGCCATGATCACCAAGGACACGCCGGCCGCGCGCGCCTTCATCGAGTTCCTCAAGACGCCGATCGCCCATGAGGTCTGGATGGCCCAGTCGAGCTTCCTGACGCCCTTCAAGAGCGCCAACAAGGAAGCCTATGCGAACGGGCCGATGAAGAAGCAGGGCGAGATTCTGCTCAACTCCACGACCTTCCGCTTCGACGGCTCGGACCTGATGCCGGGCAAGATCGGCGCGGGTGCGTTCTGGACCGGCATGGTCGACTTCGTCGGCGGCAAGTCCTCCGCCGACGTCGCGGCCGACGTCCAGAAGGCGTGGGACGCCATCAAGTAACATCCAGGAAAACCGGCCGGCCTCATCCGCCGGCCGGTTTTCTTCAAGCATGCCGAGTGCAGCCGGACCATGCGGGCGCTTCGCGTGAGCGTGCCGCGTGGCCGTGACGAGACTGTCTGGGGACGCATTCCTGGGGGAGGGACTGCCGTGCAGCAACTGTTATTCGCCGTCTTCACGATGATCGGGGGCGTCCTGGCCTGTGCCGCCTATTTCTTCGGAACGAACTGGCTGCTCGACAAGATGTTCCCCTCGAAGGGGATGACGGGGGCGCAGGCTTCGCGTAACCTCCGGCTTACCAATGCCGTCCGGCCCTGGCTCTTTATGGCGCCCGCGCTCTTCGCGCTCGCCATCTACCTCGTCTATCCCGTCTTCGAATCCGTCCGGCTCTCCTTCCTCGATCGCTCCGGTCGCCAGTTCGTCGGCTTCAGCAACTATGTCTGGATGCTGGGCGACGGCGAATTCCGCCAGTCGATCTTCAACAATTTCCTCTGGCTCCTCGTGGTGCCGGCGCTCTCCACCTTCTTCGGTCTCGTCATCGCCGCGCTCACCGATCGCATCTGGTGGGGCAATATCGCGAAAACGCTGATCTTCATGCCGATGGCGATCTCCTTCGTCGGCGCGGCCGTCATCTGGAAGTTCGTCTACGACTTCCGCCCGGAAGGTTCCGAGCAGATCGGCATCCTCAACGCCGTCGTCGTCGCCTTCGGCGGCGCGCCGGAAGCCTGGATGACCATCCCCTTCTGGAACAACTTCTTCCTGATGGTCATCCTGATCTGGATCCAGACGGGCTTTGCCATGGTGATCCTGTCGGCGGCGCTGCGCGGCATTCCGGAGGAGACCATCGAGGCGGCCGTCATCGACGGCGCCAACGGCGTGCAGATCTTCTTCAAGATCATGGTGCCGCAGATCTGGGGCACGATCGCCGTCGTCTGGACGACGATCACCATCCTGGTCCTCAAGGTCTTCGACATCGTGCTCGCCATGACGAACGGCC